>Ga0335071_10000256_pt1 | contig 61289 bp, 48 predicted proteins | sample Lox_Sample_15_FD_206724 | JGI IMG/M metagenome (GOLD analysis project Ga0335071, IMG submission 206724) | Soil microbial communities from Loxahatchee National Wildlife Refuge, Florida, United States - Lox_Sample_1.5 | ecosystem: Environmental > Terrestrial > Soil > Wetlands | place: USA... | reverse complement strand
ACCGTGAGTTCTATCTCGGGCTACTGCGCAAGCGTTCCGCACAATACGGATTGGAAGTGCTTGGATATTGCCTGATGACAAACCACGTCCATCTGCTCGTCAGGCCGCAGACGGCTGATGCCATAGCTCGGGCATTGGGGCGCACTCACTTCATCTACGCACAGCGATTCAATACGGAGCACTCCCGCAGCGGTCACTTGTGGCAGGCTCGTTTTTATTCCTGCCCTGCAGAGGAAACTACCCTCCTCGCCATCATGCGCTATATCGAGCAGAACCCGGTGCGTGCGCGTATCGTCACCCACGCCTGGGAGTACCCATGGTCAAGCGCTGCTTTGCACGTCGGCAGGCGGAAGGACTCGGGCATGATCGACGCAGCATCGTGGGCTAATCAGATTGCACCGGCCGAATGGCGCACGCTATTGCAGGAAGCTGAGGACGAGGGGCGCGTAACGGAGATCCGCCGCCGCACCATGATTGGCCGGCCGCTGGGCAGCCCTGAGTTTGTCAGCGAAGTCGAGGCGAAGTTAGACCGGCAGCTCGCCTATCGACGACCAGGCCGGCCGCGCAAGGCCGAGCCAGAGCAGCAGTAGCGCTCGTACCCAGGGCGCCCGGGGTGGGACCCAGAGCCGAAACTGGTTTGGCCCTATGGTAATCAATCGTCCCCGAAATCCCCGTCGGCAAATCCGCTCTGGCAAGCCCTGCGGATGAACCCGGGTCTACCGCGCGACTACTACCGGCACAGTACCAGCACCTGCGGCTGACAAATAGTACACTCCCGGCCGCAGGTTGCGCAGGTCGAGCGTGGTCTGCGGGCTGCCTGCCGGCACGACCGTTCGCGCGACCAGCCTCCCACAGACGTCATGGACTCGTAGCTCGCGAGCGCCTGCCCACGACGGGAGACCGATTTGCAGCCGACCACGGCAGGGACTTGGAAAGGCCCGCAGAGTAGCTGCCGGGCCGACGGCGCGGCGTTCGGTAGCACCGCTGGGAACAAGGCCGGCCAGTTGGTGCAGGTAGATTATGGCGCGGACTTCGTTCTGAACTTCCTGTGTCTCCGGAATCCAGACCGGCGGGTACGACACGGCGTACACTTTGTTCGCCGGGTTCATGACCGAGTCATTCACCTGGGTCCACACGCTCATTCCCGCCCCGCCATAGGCAACGGCTGTGGCGCTGTCAACTAACTGGATGGCGTGTCGGTTGTCCGGAATCCTCGGGTTGCTGTCAACCTGCGGCTGCATCCGCAGGTAGGCGCCCGGGACATGCTTCATGAACCGGGCTGCCTCACGCTCCTGCCAGAACGCCACGGAATCGACCGACTTCGGCACCGGGCCGCCTGAATCCGTGCTGGACTGATACCGGTCCGCCGGACCCTCGAAATCGAGCAGGAATCTTATCCGCGGCTCGGGATACCGCGCGATCATGCCCGACCCCATCGTAATGCCGTAGCCCGTGGTGTAAACCACCAGCCGGCTTGTGTCCACATAGTCTCGACTCGCCAGAAGCGACTCACAGGCGTGCATCCCGTCCTGCTGCACGTACCCGTCGTAGTTCTCCGTGTATGCCCCGCTCCGGCCTCTGCCGTCCGGGTCAAAGTGCATGAACGCGAAGCCGTCCGACGCGATGTCGTCGGGTGTCGTGGTCGAATCGAGCTGGCTGCCGTACCCTTTGCCGCCCGGCACAAAGATCACGCCGGGCACGCGATTCGAGGGCCCGGCATAGGCCGGCCGGTGGATGTGCACGTACAGGCTGCAGCCGGAGGAAGGGTTGACTACCCAAAGAGTCTCGACCACTTCCGGCGCGGTGTTCGGATACTGCCAAACGATGCTGTCCGCCGTGTTCAGTTCCACCACCCGCTCAAACTCAGAGACAAGCGTGTTGCCGGTATTCAGCCGCACCGCGGTACACGGCATCGTCAGACCGGCGGCGCTCCAGACGATCGCCCCCGAAGAGTCTACCTCGATGACCCGGTTATGGCCGGGGTCAACTATCAGCGTGTTGCCGTTCAAAAGGCGCTGAGCGCATGAGGGCATGGTGATGCCGGTGGCATAATGCCAGACTACCGTGCCGGTCGAGTCGACCTCTATTACCTGACTGCTGTCCGAGTTGCAGATAAGCGTGTTGCCGTTCGCCAACCGGCTGCCGTTGTGCGGTGCGACGAGATTCGAGCAGCTCCAGACAATCGAGAGGTCGGGCGTGACCTCGATGACCCGGTTGTCGTCACGGTCGGTAATAAGCGTGCGGCCGTTTGCCAAACGGTAGGCTTCGTTCGGGTAGTGCAGTCCTGATGAATCCAGCCACACACGGTCGCCGTCGAGGTTCACCTCGAGGACCTTGTTTCCGCCGCTCGAAGACATCAGCGTGTTGGAATCCGCCAGTCGGCGCGCGGTGTGAAGAAACGGCACGTCGCCCTTGATATACGCCCAGACCAGCCGGCCCAGGCTGTCCACTTCGAGCGCACGGGAATCATTGCCGGTGAGGACGGTGCCGTCGGCAATCAGCGTGTTGCCGTTAGGCAGACGCTGGACACCAAGCGGCGCAATCTGCACCGAGGCCGAAGCAAGCGACAGGCAGCCCGCCACGGCGACGAGAATAACGGACAACGGTAACCAACGGTGATTCAAGCACACCTCCTGTATTTTAACCATGGGGAGAATACGTCATAGGGTAGTGACCGAATGACTCGGCGTCACGCACTCGCGTCCCATGAAGGCTGCCGGGCCTGTCAGCGCGCTACCCCCCGCATTGCGTTCCGCCAGCCGCTGTGTGTGGTATCCGGAACCCCGCGCCAATGCTCCGTCGAATAGCCGGGGCCGTCTTTCCCGCCTACGTGGTTGAGACCTTCAACCGGACCCGGCCACTCCGCAATCGGTCCATAGAACGCACCGGTAACTCCCACGGGGATAGTACCTTCCTCAGTCCAGACATTGGTGCCGGGATTCCACCAGGCTACGCCGTTCCTGGGCGTCCAACAATCGGCGCCGCCCCAGCAGTAGAGTCGTTCGAGAATACCGGAGCCCCACGGCGCGAAGTTAGGCGAATTGCCGCCGACGCAAGCTGGCGGAGCGGCTTCGGTCGTCCATGTGTGAGAAATCGGATCGTAGACCTGAAAGGAGCCATTAGTATAGAAACCACCGATTTCGTAGATCTTGCCTTGGCTGGCGGCCATAGCGCCGAAGTAGCAGTTTCCGTGAAATGGAGCGGTGCGCACCGACCACGTGCCCTGCCTGATGCTGTACACGTACATGCTGTTACCGAAGTTGCAGATGCAGAAGATGGAGTCGCCGAGGGTCGCGCCCATGTTGCCATAGGAGCTGACGGGTAGGGACGCCATCTCGGTCCAGGCGTTGTCTGCCTTGGTCCAGTGGTAAACGCTGCGACCGTAGGTGCCGTTATAGAAGCCGAGTGTGTACACGCCGGATGAGTCGGTACCGCCGCCATCATCCTGCCAGTACACTGCGCTCTGGTTGCTGGAGGGCACCGGCAGGTCAGCTATCTTGGTCCAGGTGTTGGTTCGCGAATTGTACCGATAGCACGATTGCAGGTAGCTACTGTCTTGTCCGCCGATTCCGCCGATAGCGTACAGAAAGCTGCTGTCGGCCTGCCGCTCCCACGCGCCCGCCATCCCACGGAAGACGCCCTTGGCACCCGGATAGCTGGCCCTAGTGCTCCAGTTTGTCGCTTCCTGCTGGTAGGACTCGCTGGGCGGCAGGACACCGTTGCGCGGGGGCGCGCACGCCGGGTCGAGGGCCGCCTGCGAAGCAAGCGCGGTATTTGATGGCGCGGCGTATCTGACTGGACAAACGCCGCCGTTCTGCAGCGCGACGAGGCTGCCTGCAAGCAGCAGGCAAAGTATCGCGGCTTGACCAGCTTTAGACATGTCTACCTCCAGTTGACTGTCGCTAACCCGTTACCTAAGTCTGAGAATCCACACAATATTAACCCCACGTCTGTGGTTGTCAAGTAGGGGGAAAAGCGGAGGTTAACCAGACTCACCCTATTTCGGGAAGCTTTGCGACATCAAACGAGCCTACAGCTAACAGCCTTCAGCTAGCAGCTTCCGGCAGGCCGGCAAGACCATTGTAGATTTCAGATTGTCGATTGTAGATTGGCGGGTGGCCGCGGCTTCGCCGCAAGCCGTGCAGTTCCTGGTCCATAGTCCTACGCCCGTCCGATTCGTTTCCGTCTTGCATCGCCGGCCCGCGATGATACTCTTATCCCAACAATCTGGAAGAGCGGTGGAAGACCGGGTGCGTGTCCACGCACGAACGGTTGCGCAAGCTTGGGACACGATCCCAAATCTCGGAGATTTGGGTCATGTCCCGCGCACAGGGAAAGCCGTGTGAATCGGCTGCGGTCCCACCCACTGTGAGCGGTTCCTCGCTCTGTCACACTGACGACTCGGATAGTCAGAATGCAGGGCCAGTAGGTTCTGACTTCTGGTTTCTGAATTCTGAATTGTCCGGTTCGGTGTACTGCCACTGGCCTTGGCCGGGAAGGCGACAGAGTCATGCCGCAAGCCAGGAGACCTGTCCGCCGCCTCCAATAGGTTCAACTTGTGAGGAAAGGAGAATCGTGATGCAGACGAAGTCAAAGGGCAAAGGTCAAAGGGGAAGTGTCAAAGGACCCGGAGCGACCCGGCTTGCCCTGCTGGTTGCGCTCGCCGGGGTGGCCGCAGCGGGAACGCTGCGAGGTGTGGTGCTGGATGCCGAAACCCGGCAGCCGGTAGGCTATGCAGCAGTCAATGTCCCAGACTTGGAACTCAGCACGACGGCCGACTCAACCGGCTCATTTGCGCTTGAGCTTGGGTCCGCTCCCAGTCGCATAACCGTCGTGATCTCTCGCGTCGGGTATGAAGAGCGTCGCTGGGACGATGTCAGCGTCCAACGAGCCGCGGCTTTCTACCTGCGACCCAGCGCGGTCCGAATGAAGGGAATCTCCGTAACCGCATTTCGCACTCCGACTGATATCAATCGCTCCGGCCCGGTCTCGGTAATCGAGCCCGGCGACTCAGCCGTCAGCGGCGGCACCAACGTAGCAGACCTGCTGCAGGATATGCCATCAGTCATGCTGAAGGACTATGGCAACCTGACGACCATCGGTCTGCGCGGCGCCAACGCGGAACAAACCCTCATACTCTTCGATGGAGTCAGGCTAAATTCCGCCCAGGACAACCTATTCGACCTGACTTTGCTGCCCTTGTCGCAGGCCCAGCGGTTAGAAGTCGTCAGGGGCAATAACTCAGCCCTGTATGGCGCCAACTCCATCGGCGGGCTGGTCAACGTACTCACGCCTGACCCGGAATCGCTCGGCGCGAAGGCGGTCGCTGGCCTCGGCTCGTTCGGTCGGCGCTATCTAGAGGCTACGCACACCAACTGGTCGGCCCCGCTTGGTTACGTCGTTACCGGCAGCCTGAGCCGAACCGGTGACAAGTTCACGTACCGGGACACGATGGACTCGCTGCATGAGCGCATCAACTCCGGCATTAACTCCGAGGACGTGATGGCCAAGGGCGTCTACGCGCAAGGCCCGCACCGTGTGTCATTGCTAGGCGAATACGGCATCACCCGGCGCGGCGAGCCAGGTCCGACTTCCTGGCCGGCGGACAGCGCCCGCATGGAGGAGTACCGCGGTATCGCGCACCTTGCCTACGACCTGCAGGAGACCGACAACTCCAGGCTCGAATCGCGACTCTACTATCACCAGTCTTGGCTGCACTATTGGGACCCGGATACGCTGGCGTGGGCCAATGACACGCACGTTACGACTATGGCCGGGCTCAACGCGCAGCAGACGACGCATCTTGCCGAATGGGCCACAGCGATTGTCGGACTTGAGGGCGCGCGCGAGCAGTTCCGAAGTTCGGCCATCGGCACCCCCCAGCGTCTGACCGGCTCAGGCTGGGCCGAGGCGCGTTTGAATTGGCTGGGCTTCGACATTGTGCCGATGGCGCGATACGACTGGCTGGATGATTCGAGGCAGGAGCCGGACTCCATGCTCACCCGCTCCAGAACCCGTGTCATCAATCCCAAACTCTCACTGAGCTACTCAGCTTCTTCCTGGCTCAACCTCTACGCCTCGGTCGGACGGTCCTTTCGCGCCCCGACCTTCAATGAACTCTACTGGCCTGCGGACCCATGGACCAAAGGCAACCCAAACCTGAAACCGGAATGGGCGACCAGCGTGGACCTTGGCGTGTCGGCCCGGTACGAGTCACTACTTTCCGGGCGGCTCGGGCTCTGGCACTCATCCCTGACCGACCTCATCGAGTGGCAGCCGGACTCGGCCTATGTCTACAGGCCGGTGAATCTCGACACCGCAACCATCACCGGAGCTGAAGTCGAGTTCTGCCTTGGTGCCAGGCACGCCGGCCTTGACGGCAACGCCACTTACATGCTCGCCCGCTCACACGGCATGGACCTCATCTACCGACCTCGACTCAGCTTCGGCGTGTCGCCATGGGCCGGCTGGGGCATAGCAGAGATGACCTGCGACGTCCGCTACACTGGTTCGAGGTACACGACACCGGACACGTTGCCGCCGAGCGGAGCGAACTCGCTGCCCAGCTACCTATTGGTCGATGTCGGCCTGGCAGTTAGTCCGACATTCGGCCACATAGGGACCGCGCTGCGCGGCGGAGTCCGCAATCTGTTTGACCGGCAGTACGAAGTGATGAGAGACTATCCGGTTCCGGGTCGCAACTGGTACGCTGAAATCGAGCTGAAACTCTAGTGCGCCGACGCTTTGGACTGCGGGAGAGGAAGCTCCCGCTTTTCCTGAGCTGAATCAGGTACGGTCACCGGCCCTGGCGGCCTGGCCAGGTCGGCGAGGTAGGACGCTTTGAGCGCGTTGAACTCGGGCATGTTCTTCGATGCCACCGGCTCGGCCCGCGGCGGTATCACTTTCAATGGATTCACCGGCTTGCCGCCCTGCCTCACCTCGAAGTGCAAGTGCGGCCCGGTTGCCAGGCCGGTCATCCCGACGTAGCCGATTGTCTGTCCCTGCCGCACGCTACGTCCTGCACTTATGCCCGCTCCGTAGCGAGACAGATGTCCGTAGCAGGACACGAGCCCGCCCGAGTGGCGGATTTCCACGAAGTTGCCGTACCCGTCGTTGGGCTGGGCCATGGCAACCGTCCCGTCGGCGATTGCGCTCACCGGCGTACCGGTCGGCGCTCCGTAGTCAACGCCCGTGTGCTCCCGCCATGTCCGGAGGATTGGATGATATCTCATGCCGAAATAGGACGTCACCTTGGCAAACTGCAGAGGCGACCGCAGCACGGTCTTGCGCAGCGACTGTCCCTTGTCGTTGTAGTAGTCCCAGTGCCCGGACGGACCTGCGTAGTAGAAGCCGTAGAAGTTGCCGGCCTTGCCCTGGAAGTGCGCAGCGTAGACGCGACCGTCCTTGTAGAACTCGGAGTCGACGTAGCACTTGTCGACCAGCAGCTCAAAGGAATCACCCTCGTTGACCTCGGTCAGGAAGTCCACCTCGTAGCCCAGAATCTCGGCGAAATTCACAATCAGCGCGGGCGTCTCGCCGAGGTCGGTCATCGAGTTCCAGAGTGACCCCTTGATGGTGCCGCGAACTACCACGCAGGTGGTGTCGACCGGCTTTGTCTCCTTGCTCGCAGTCGAGCCGTTTGAGTCAAAGTGCACCGAGTAGAATGTCACCGGGTCCTTGCTGTAGGTAACTGCTGAGAGGTTCAAACCCCGGTACGTGAACTTCACCCTGTCTCCGGCCTTCATGCTCCTGAAGTTGAAGTCAGTCTTCGACAGGGCCGTGCAGACATCTTTGACCTGGTCGGCAGAGAGACACCAACGGGCAAGTACCCCGGCCAACACCTCGCCCTTGCTCAAGCTGTCCTTGGCAGCGTAGGTCGAGTCGGAACTGGGAACGTCCGGCCCGCACACCGGACGCTTCACACTGCGCCGCCGGGCGAACAGGAACATCCCCGCCAACAGCGCCAGCAGGACAAGAACCAACCCGACCCACAAGAACGAGCGGGGTTGTCGCACCGGCTTGGAAGGCCCAGTCGGCTCGATGTTCTGTTCCATGGCGACTATCCGGCAACTCCAAATCCGGCCACTGCCGGGCAGGCAGTAAGAGATGGCATGCCGGTTCGGACGCTCAACGGCATCATTGAGTTGTAACTTCTGTGTGCACCAGTCGGGTAAGACTAGCGGCTCAGAAGTCTAAGGCAACACCTGCCGTCCGAAATCCGACACAGGAGATCACCATAGAGGCACGAAGACACCTAGAGGGTGATGATGGTAATCGACACTCTCCGTGGGCGCTCCGCATGCCTGTCCGCGCTTCGGACACTTCTGACTTCTGAAATCTAGCTTCCGGCTTCTGACTTCGTCCAAGAGCCTACCGCGGCAGGTCTTCCTGAATTGTCACGCCCGCCTTCACGGCTGCCACGACGTCCGACGCCCGGCCGAAAGTCGTCACGTCGCCGGACACACTCGATCGCGAGGCGTCGCATTCCGGGCAAGGATGGAATGTGACCGAGAAGTCCCCGCGTAGGGCCCAGCTTTCGACTATTGACTTCTCCCCTTTCGCTTCCCGGACCTGCAGATAGAGCATCTCGGGCAACTCGACTTTGGCGAACGACGCCACGGTCCCGCACTGCTCGCACGGTCTCTGGACTCTGGTTCCGACCTCGAACCTGGCCTTCTCCAGCACTTCGTCGGGCAGGTCATTGTACTCGTATGTGCGTATCAACTGCCGACCTCCGCCCGGGCCGGAACCCTCTGCCATCATCAGCCATATCTTGTCGAGCACGGGATTGTCGTCGTGGACGGAGAGCACATACCGAGCCCTCTCCTCACCGGTCAATAGTTCCCGCGCCCGGCGCTCATCGAGCTCGGCGCTCTTGATCGTCTCCTGCCTTAGCTTCACCCTGCGCCGGCCCTCGGCAATGAACCCGGCCAGCTCTTCATCCTCGTACCTGAGCTTCGGGTCCATGTAGCGGATGAGCATCTTGATACGGTAGATGGCCGTACGGTCGAAGAAGAAGATGGCAGGCCAGGCCACGACGTACGCAAACCCGCGGAGAATCCCGACCAGGATGTCGAGCGAGAACTCTGAATCCGAGCGGTACTCACCATCCAGATAGTACAGACTGAGGTGATACAGAACGGCTATGGTGATTCCGGTCAGGAACCAGAGGGCGAAGATAGGCACCGCAACCGATACGAGTTCCCGGGCCACATCTGTATCAAGCATCGCTCCCCCTTTCGGCCCTGGTCGGTCCACTGGTCGCCGCGACGACCAGCCGCTGAGGGCGGTCTGGCAAGCCACCCGCGACAACGCCTGCAGGTATCATCGTACCTCTTCACAGGATAGACATCCGCCATGCACAAGTCAAATCGGATACACACGGCGGTCGCTGGCCTTGACCGGACAGGGCACGCCTCATATACTCCCGCAACGATGTCACGCCCGGAGAAGCGGCTCACCGGCCTGGGACGCAATTCCAAGCCTCAGAATGGCTTGGGTCGTGTCACGCGCCAGGACAGCCGCACCTGGCTGTTCTTCGCACTCGCGCTCACGTTCTTCATGCGTCTCTGGTTCATCCTCGGTATGCGCGGCAACCCCTTTTCGACTGTCGGGCCGCAGATGCTCGATTCCTATTACTATCACCGCTGGGCAATCGAGATAATATCGGGCAACTTCTGGGGCTCGGACGTCTTCTTCCTGCGGCCGCTCTACCCCTACCTGCTCGCGCTCATCTATGCCGTTTTCGGCCGGCACGTCTTCGCCGTTCAATTCATCCAGACTGTGCTTGCCACCATCTCCTGCCTCCTTCTCTACGAAACGACCCGGCACGTCTTCGGCAGGAGACCCGCCATCTTCGCGTCCTTCGGCTTCGCCCTGAACGGAATCCTGGTATTCTACACCGGCACGCTGCTCTACGTCGAAATCACAGTCCTGCTGAGCCTGCTCTTTCTGTGGCTGCTGCTCATCGCGGGCAAACGCATCTGGCTCTGGATTGCGGCGGGCGTCTGCTTCGGCCTGCTCGTCGTGTGCAGGCCGGAGCTGCTCCCGATTCTGCCATTCACGCTTCTGTGGCTATGGCGCAGACAGACCGCTGACCGCCAACCGGTGACCGCCAACCGCGCCCTCCTCAATCCAACCCACTCCCCAGAAGAGCAAGGAAGAACATGGACACGCGGACCAGCCGCGCTGACGGTTGCGGCGCTTGTGGTGATCGCGGTCGTGCCGATACGGAACTACGTCGTCGCCCGTGACCCGGTCCTGTTCACGGCCCACTCCGGCATCAACTTCTACTACGGGAACAACGCCTCGGCAGACGGAACGTGGCAGCCGACCGCCGAACTCGAACGCGGCCCCGGATTCTCACACGAACGGCTGAAGCGCGTCAGCCGGACCATCAACGGCCGTGAGCTTAGCTGGTCCGCGGCATCAGCCTACTGGACCAAGCAGGGCCTCAGTTTCATCACTCACCAGCCGCTCACGTACTTCCGCCTGCTCGGCCGCAAACTCCTCCTCTTCCTGAGCAACTACGAGGTGCCGAATGACTACTACCCGGAGACCGCCCGTGCCGCATCTTTGCCGCTGAGGTTGGCCTTTGTAAATCTTGGGCTTGTGCTTGGGCTTGGGCTCCTGGGCATGATCTGGGCATGGCCGAAACGCCGACAGGCGCTGCCTGCGTATCTGTTCGTCGCCGCGTATCTCCTCTCTTCCTTTCTCTTCTACGTGCTCTCGCGCCTCCGCGCGCCGGTGATTCCATTTCTTCTGATGTTTGCTGGCTTCGGCCTGAACGAACTGGTCGGAGCATACCGACAACGCCGCCTCGTTCGAGCCGCAACCGGCCTCGCGATTGCCGTCGCGGCCTACCTTGGTTCCGGCCTGATTCCGGTCCAGCGACAGACCTACTCGGCCCAGGCATGGACCCAGGTGGGCAACACGTTCCTCAGTGAACGCAAGATCGGGCCTGCCATCGACGCGCTCACCCGCGCACTCACGGTCCAGCCGAATTCGTATGCGGCCCGCTACAGCCTGGTCATGGCCCTGGCCGGCGCGGGCAAAACGGACCAGGCAGAAGCCGAGTTCTCAGAACTGGCCAAGGCTGCTGCCTCGTCTTCAGAGGGACAAGCCCTTGCCCGCCTCGCTGCGGCCCGCATCGCCATCGCCCGCCGCGATTTCGCACAGGCAGCCGCACTCTATCGACAAGACCTTGCCCAGTACCCGGACGATGCCGAGACCTGCTACATGCTCGGCCTGGTTTACATCAGCATGGACAGCCTTGCACAGGCCCGCGAGCAACTGTCCCGAGCCGTTGCTATCGACCCGGGCCAGGATGCCGCCCGCGATGCACTGAAGGCGGTCGAATCGCGGCTCCAGCATTGAAGCAAGAACCCCGTGCGGAGATCTCACCACCAAGACACCAAGGCACAAAGAGACATTACCACGGATTGACACTGATCAGCAGGGATGGATGCAGCGTGAATTCCAACTGTCCGCGAACCGCATCTGTGAGTATCCGTGTTCATCCGTGTTTCACCAAGTCGTCCTGCTTTCTTCGCCCCGCTTGACCCCGAGGCCCATACTCAATAGAACTTACCGTGCCCACGGTTAAGCCCACTCACCGCTGGCGGCTTCCCGCGCCGCCGGGAGACGACGCATCCACTCTTAGCCTTGAACTCCATCTCCCCGAATTGGCCGTGGACCTCCTCCTGCGCCGAGGATACTCGACTGCGGAAGATATCCGTGCCTTCCTCGACCCATCCCCTGCCCGACTTCGCAAACCCGACCTGCTACCCGACATCGTCCCCGCGACCGAGCGCATAATTGCCGCAATCAACCGACGTGAACGCATCCTCATCTACGGAGACTACGACGTTGATGGCGTGACCGGCACTGTCCTTCTGGTTTCTGTTCTCAACCAGCTCGGAGCCGATGTCCTATACTACCTGCCGCACCGTGAGGCCGAAGGCTACGGTTTCTCGGCTCAAGGCCTCCAGTTCGCGGTCGAGCAGGACGCAAGGCTGATTGTCACCAACGACTGCGGCTCAAATGACCACGACACTCTGGCTGCGGCGAAGGACGCAGGAATCGACGTCATCGTCACGGACCACCATGAACTGGCAGTGGCCAAGGACAAAGGACAAAGGACAAAGGACAAAAGCGGACTCCCCCCGGCGCTGGCGGTAGTCAACCCGAAGCGGGTGGATTCGAAATACCCGTTCCGCGAGCTGGCCGGCGTGGGGGTGGCATTCAAGCTCGCCTGGAGTGTACTCTCTGCCCTGAACCGCACCAAGGAAGAACTCCTCGCCCTGCTCGACCTCGTTGGGCTCGGCACCATCGCCGATATCGTCCCGCTCACGGATGAAAACAGAGTCCTCGCACGCATCGGCCTCAACGCCATCCGGCGCAGCTCTCGTCCGGGCATGCAGGCGCTACTCAGAGTCGCCGGCATCACGGACAAGGCCCTCACTTGCTACAACATCGGGTTCATGCTCGCCCCACGTCTCAACGCCGCAGGCAGGGTCGGCCACGCCGAGATAGCCGCACGGCTGCTCCTGACGCAGGACGAATCCGAAGCCGCCACCCTCGCGGCTGAACTCGACAGTCTGAATCGGTCACGCCAGTCGCTCGAAGAGAGAATCCTCACCCAGGCAGCCGCACTGGTCGAAGCCGGGCGGCTTGCTGACCGCCGGGCGATTGTCGTCGCCGCCGAGGGTTGGCACGAGGGGGTCATCGGCATCGTCGCGGCCAAACTGGTTGACCGCTTTTCCCGTCCCTGCATCGTGGTCGCGTTGAAGGACGACAGGGGCAAGGGATCGGGACGCTCGGTCACCGGCTTCAATCTCCACGCCGCGCTTACCGCCTGCTCCGGGTACCTGCTTACCTTCGGAGGGCACAAATACGCGGCGGGCCTGAGCCTCACGCGCGAGAACCTCTCTGGCTTCAGTTCGGCTCTCGCCGATTACGCGGACGGGTTTCCCGAGGAAATTTTCGAGCCGACCCTGCACATCGACGCGGTTGCGGCGATTGAACAGGTTGACGACGCGTTCGTCACCGCGCTAGAGAAATTCGAGCCCTTCGGCCCGGACAATGCCACTCCGCTCTTCGCCTCGCTCGGCATCGAAGTTGTGGGCTTTCCGCAGGTAGTCGGCAAGAGCCGGAATCACCTGAAGCTCAAGGTTCGCGCCGGCGAGCGCACGATCGACGCCATGGCCTGGGGCCGAAGCGCGGAAATCGTCAACCTCGGGGAACAGACTGAGGCTAAGGTCAAATCCGGCGCCTCTACCTTGACCTCGACCTCAACCTCTGCGAAGCTCGACATCTGCTACTCGGTCGGCCGCAACACCTGGAACGGCCGCACGTCAACCCAGCTCACACTCCGCGACCTTAGAACGGCCCAGGCTGCTGGGCCAGACTCAGGGACCGGGGATCAGGAATCGGGGGACAAGGATTGAACAAAGCGAAGCCGAATACGCGTGCAATGAGGTCGCAGACTCCAACCGCCGTGAATCCGCGACGATCTGCCAGACTGGTGATGCTTCTCTCCTGGTCCGCAAGTCCGCAGCTTGCTCTTTGCATCCTGCATCTTCTTGGCCTGTCTGCCTCATGACCCATCAGCGTAGTCTGCAACTGGTCATCACCGCGTCCTTGGTCCTACCTTCTGAGTTCTGCCTTCTGCCCTCTGACTTCGGCCGCCCATGATTCCTTCCTGGCATCTCTCGTCTGCGAACGAAGTCGAGTACTTCGAATATTCGCCCAAGTCTCGGCTCGTGCTCGCCTTCTTCACGCGCCGCGGCGGCGTGTCTAGTGGCGTATACGAATCGCTCAACACCTCGTTCCAGGTCGGTGATGATGCCGGCAACGTGGAGAGGAATTTCGCACGCGTCCGCCTAGCTCTCCGGCTGCCCGCGATACTCACGGTGAGACAGACGCACTCGGACATCGTCCTGCCCATCACCGATGAACCGACTCCGTCAGAGGCACTCGAAGGTGACGCCTGCATCACAAGCCGCGCAGGGCTTGGCCTCGGACTAAAGGTCGCAGACTGTCTGCCGGTGTACATGTACGCGGCCGACTCAAGCTGCATCGGCATCGCCCACTGCGGCTGGCGCGGTACCGTTGCCCGACTTGCGGAGAAGACCGCGCAACGGATGTCGCGTGAATACTCGGTGCCCCTGCACAATCTGAGATTCGCGCTCGGTCCCTGTATCTGCCCCGACCACTACGAAGTCGGCCAAGACGTGCGGCAAGAATTCGCCAAGACATTCCCCGACCCGGACCGATTCCTGTCGCCGGTCATAGAGACTGACTCTGCTCGCCACTCGCCATCCGAATCGAGACGGGGACTTTCCAGTAGCGAAACAGGGACAGTCTCGCGACACGTTCCTCGCGTCGCCCCGTGCGCCTGTCCCCGTCTTCGCGACTCCCAGGCACTGTCCCCACTGCCGCCAGTCAAGCTCCGTCTCGATCTCCGGGACGCCAACCGCTGGCTGCTGACCGAGATTGGTCTGACCGAGTCCGAGTCGCTGTCGCTCTGCACGCTTGAGGACGAGAAGCTCTTCTACTCTGCCCGCCGCGACAAGGTCACCGGCCGCAACCTCGCCGTCATCGCCCTCCACTGAGCCGGAAGGCTCGATCCGTTGATGAACACGGACGTGCAGATGTGTAAGGACGTCATTCGCGCTCGCATGGCCATCGGTACTTGGCGACTGTTTCTATGCTGGGTCGGAAACTCGGGAAAAGGGACGCGGCACGGGAGTTCGTGCCGCGTCAAAGTCGCAGTGCTGGCGCTAGTTCGCTACCAGCGGTAGTGGGCGAAGGCGCGGTTGGACTCGGCCATCTTGTGCGCGTCTTCCTTCTTCTTGACCGCCGCGCCTTGGTTGCGGCTGGCGTCGAGGAACTCGCTGGCGAGCCTCTGGATCATCGTGTGCTCGTTGCGAGCGCGGGCCGCCATGATGGTCCATTTGATGGCGAGGGCGTCGCGCCGCTTAGGTCTGACCTCCATCGGTATCTGGTAGGTAGCGCCGCCGACCCTGCGCGGCCTCACTTCGAGCACCGGCTTTACGGCGTTCATGGCCTTCTGGAATATGGCGTAGCCGTCCTCCTTGGCCTGTTCCTGAGCCAAGTCAAGCGCTCCGTAGAAGATGCGCTGAGCCGTGGTCTTCTTGCCCTGCCACATGAGGTTGTTGATGAACTTCGTTACAAAGGTCGATCCGTGACGCGGATCAGGTACCATCGTCCGCTCTTCGGCAGTACGTCGTCGTGACATGATTCTGCCTTATGACGCCGCGCCCGGCTTGGGCCGCTTGACGCCGTATTGAGAGCGCGCCTGCTTCCGGCCTTCAACGCCGGTCGTGTCCAAGACCCCGCGAACGACGTGATAGCGGACGCCGGGCAGGTCCTTGACACGGCCGCCCCGCACGAGCACGATGGAGTGTTCCTGCAGGTTATGACCTTCACCCGGAATGTAGCAGGTAACCTCGTACCCGCCTGCAAGCCGTACCTTACACACCTTGCGCAAGGCCGAGTTGGGTTTCTTGGGTGTTGTTGTGTAGACCCGCGTGCAGACGCCGCGTTTCTGGGGGTTGCCCATCAGGGCCGGCGTCTTGGACCGGCTGTGTATTGCCGTCCGCGGCTTGCGGACGAGCTGGTTTACTGTCGGCATGCTATAAAGCCTCCTCTACCTTCTCCTGCGACTCCTCGGCGACCAGTTTGATGCGGGCATACTCGCGGTATCCGGTGCCCGCCGGAACCAGCCGACCGACAATTACGTTCTCTTTCAATCCTTTGAGCTTGTCTTCCTTGCCGGAAATGGCGGCCTCGGACAGCACCCGCGTCGTCTCTTGGAAGGATGCGGCGGACAGGTAACTCTCGGTCAGGAGCGCGGCCCGGGTGATGCCCAGCAGTATCGGCTGGTAGCTCGCCGGCCGCATGTTCTCGGTGATGAGCTTCTGATTCTCGTCCAGCACGCGGCGGCGCTCGGCGATCTCGCCTTCGATGAAGTTCGAGTCGCCAGCATCCTCGACTTTTACCTTGCGCAGCATCTGCCGGACGATGACCGAGATGTGTTTGTCGTTGATCTTGACCTTTTGCAGACGGTACACGGCCTGGATCTGGTTGGTGAGGAACTCCTGCACCGCCATCCAGCCCCGCACCCTGAGCACTTCGTGCGGATCGACCGCTCCTTCGCAGAGCTTGTCGCCGGCGCCGACCGGGTCACCGCTCTGAACGAGCAGGTACTTGCCGTACGGGATTTCGTACTCTTTCTCGGTGCCGCCTTCGGACATGACTTTGACCTCGCGGATACCCTCGCGCGGCTCGCCGACGTTCACGGTGCCGTCGATTTCCGATATCGTCGCTGGTTCCTTGACGCGTTTGGCCTCGAACAGCTCGGCGACCTTGGGTAGACCACCGGTGATGTCGCGGGTCCGGCCCATTTCGCGCATCAACCTGGCCAGGGTGTCGCCGGGCAGCACTTCAGACTTGTTGTCGACCACGAGGTAAGCCCCGGCCGGCAGCGCGTGCGATTCTAGCACTTTGCCCTTGGGCCCGACAACGGCGACGCGCGGGTGGAGCCGGTGGCCTCTGTCCTCGGTGATAATTCGCTGCATGCGCTCGGTCCGCTCGTCGATATCCTCGCGCAGGGTCACGCCTACCTCGACGTCGTGATACATTATCTGACCCTTGGACCGGGCCAAAATCGGGATCGAGTAAGGCTCCCACTCGAACAGGGTATCGCCCTCTTTGACTTCCTGGCCGTCGTGAACGCGGACGGTGGCTCCGGCCGGGACGCTGAACGGAACCATGCGGTCCTTGGCCACGAGCACGAGCCTGCCCTGGTCCGGTGCGACAGTCTCGCCATCGGTTCGCTTCACCGTGACCAAGCCCTCGTACTTGACCTTGCTCGGGAACTTCGCGGTCGCCTTGGTCTGTTCGGCCACACGGGATGCAACGCCACCGACGTGGAAAGTCTTGAGCGTCAGCTGGGTACCGGGCTCACCGATGGACTGGGCAGCGACCACGCCAACCGCTTCTCCGATTTCGACGACCGAGCCGGTCGCCATGTTCCGGCCGTAGCACTTGACGCACAGACCGGAACGTGCTTCGCAGGTGAGCACCGAACGCACCCGCACCGACTCGATACCGTAGTCTTCGATTTCCTCAGCTGCCTTGTCGCTGATCTCACCACCGGCGGCAACGATAACCTCACCCGACACCGGATTCACGACGTCGTCGAGCGAGAATCGTCCGGCGATACGTTCGGACAGAGGTTCGACGATGTCCGCACCTTCGCGCAGCGCCGTCACTTCCTGCCCCAGAATCGTACCGCAGTCGTCGGTAGTGATAACCACGTCCTGTGCGACGTCAACCAGCCGGCGGGTGAGGTACCCGGCCTCGGCGGTCTTTAGGGCGGTGTCGGTGAGCCCCTTGCGCGCGCCGTGAGTCGAGATGAAGTATTCCCAGACCGACAAGCCCTCACGGAATGAGCTCTTGATCGGTGTCTCGATAACTTCCTCGCCGACCGACCGTCGCTGCGGCTTGGCCATGAGTCCGCGCATGCCGCCGATCTGGGCGGCCTGGGTGCGCGAGCCGCGCGCGCCCGAGTCGATGAGCATGAACACCGGGTTGAAACCGCCCTGGTCCTCGCTCAGTCGTTTCATCAGAGCCTCTTCGACCTCGGCGGTTGCAAGGGTCCAGGTGTTGACGACGAGGTTGTACTTCTCCGCGTCGGTCATCAGTCCGCGGTCATAGGCCCGGTGTACCTTCTTCAGGTCACGCTCGCTGCGTTCCAGAATCTCGTACTTCTCCCTTGGCACCACGACGTCGTCCACGCCGATTGAAAGTCCGGACCGCGTCGCCTGCTCGAACCCGATGTCCTTGACCGCGTCAAGCAACTGCGCGGTCGCCTCAAGACCCATGTTCCGGCTGCAGTAATCCACAAGTGCAACCAGCTTGTCCTTGGGAAAGTCCTCGTTCACGAAGCGGAGCTGGTCGGGCAGCACCTCGTTGAATAGCACCCGCCCCACTGTCGTGTCGTATATCTTGCCGTTGTATCGGAATCTCACCGGGTCGTGTACGACAAGCTCACCAAGGTCGTAGGCCGAGTGGACGGTCGCGAACTCGTCGAAGGAACCGACGGGCTCGGTGCGGTCACGTCGTTTCTTAGTAATGTAGTAGACGCCGATGACGATGTCCTGCGACGGCGTCATCAGCGGCCGGCCGTGGGCGGGCGACAGAATATTGTGCGATGACAGCAGCAGTACCGACGCCTCGATAATCGCCTCAGGAGTCAACGGCACGTGGACCGACATCGTATCGCCATCAAAGTCGGCGTTGAACGGCGGGCAGACGAGCGGATGGATGCCGATCGCACGGTGCTCAGCCAGAATCGGGAAGAATGACTCAACCGACACCCGGTGCAGGGTCGGAGCACGATTGAGCATCACCGGGTGGTCTTTGGTGACTTCCTCGAGCACCTCCCAGACCTCGGGCGCTTCGCGTCGGTACATACTCTTTGCCCCGCGCTCACTTTCGGCTAGACGGCGTTCTTCCAGCCGCCGCAGGATCATCGGCTTGAACAATTCGAGCGCCATCTCCTTGGGCAGACTGCACTGGTGGAGTTTTAGAGCCGGGTCAACGACGATGACCGAACGGCCCGAGTAATCCACGCGTTTGCCGAGCAGGTTGCGTCGGAACCTCCCCTGCTTACCGCGCAATGCTTCGCAGAGAGACTTGAGCGGCCGGTTGCCGCGTCCCCGAACCGGGCGCGGTCTGGTCTCGTTGGAGAAGAGGGTGTCAACCGCATCCTGCAACATCCGCTTCTCGTTCTTGAGAATGATGTCCGGGGTCCGGATTGACAGCAAGTGCTTGAGCCGATTGTTGCGGACTATCACCCGCTTGTAAAGGTCGTTCAGGTCCGACGTGGCGTAGCGGCCGCCTTCAAGCGGCACTAGCGGCCTCAGGTCAGGCGGAATCACCGGCAGCACGTCGAGAATCATCCACTCCGGGCGCGCGCCCGAAGCACGGAACGCCTCGACGACGCGCAGCCGCCTGAGCAGGTTGAACCGGCGCGAAGTCTCGTGCTTGATCCTTGCGCGCAGTTCCGCAGCCAGATCGTCGAGCTCGATCCGCGACAAGAGGGTCTTCAGCGCCGGCGCGCCCGAAGCCGCCTCCAGACCATCGGACTTGGGGCTGATCTTCTTCAGCTCATCCTCGGTGATCAGGTCCATCTTCTTGTAGGCAGAGTTACCCGGTTCGATGACGACATAGGCTTCGTAGTTTAGTATCGTCTCGACCTGGTTGATGGAGAGCGCGAGCATCAAACCAATCTTCGAAGGTGGCACCTGGTAGAAGAGCGTATGGGCCACCGGCACTACCAACTCGACGTGCCCCATCCGCTGCCGGCGCACCGCCGAGGTCGTGACCTCGACCCCGCACCGGTCGCAGACTATGCCCTTGTACCGGATCTTCTTGTACTTGCCGCAGTTGCACTCGTAGTCCTTGACCGGCCCGAATATCCGCTCACAAAAGAGCCCGTCGCGCTCCGGCTTCTGGGTCCGGTAGTTGATGGTCTCGGGCTTGATGACCTCGCCGCTCGACCAACTCCGGATTGTCTCGGACGAGGCGATTCTCAGTCTGAGCGAGTCGAAGTCGAAGAAATCCCGGTCGGTCATCATGCGGTCTCCTTTCCCCGTTCGGGGATGAGCTCCAGCCCGAGCCCCTGCAACTCCTTGACGAGCACCGCAAACGAGGCCGGAGTCCGAGGCCGCGGCGGGTTCTTGCCGCGAATCAGGGACTCGTAGAGCGCGCTCCGTCCATCGACGTCGTCGGACTTGATGGTAAGCATCTCCTGCAGAGCGTGAGCCGCACCGTACGCCTCCAGCGCCCAGACCTCCATCTCGCCGAACCGCTGGCCACCGAACTGGGCCTTGCCGCCCAACGGCTGCTGGGTGATAAGCGAGTAGCGACCGGTCGAGCGGGCATGAATCTTGTCATCCACCATGTGGATGAGCTTGACCATGTACATCATGCCGACTGTCACCTTGCCGTCGAACTTCTGGCCGGTCCGCCCGTCATACATCGCTATCTTGCCTTCCTCGGGCAGGCCTGCCTTGCGCAACTCGACCTTGATCTCCTCCGGCGTCGCGCTCTCGAATACCGGGCAGAACGCCTGATAGCCGAGCACCTTCGCCGCCCAGCCGAGATGGGTTTCGAGTACTTGTCCAAGATTCATGCGGGACGGAACGCCAAGCGGATTCAGAACCATGTCCACGGGCATGCCGCGCATGCCGCGGACGGTTTCGCTGGATTCTTTGCTGTCGGCCTCGACCGAAATGTAGGGCATATCCTCGACCGGCAGCACTTTTGAAACCACGCCTTTGTTGCCATGCCGGCCTGCCATCTTGTCGCCGACGGCGAGCTTACGCTTCTGGGCGATGAAAATCGTTATCCACTTCAGCACGCCGTGCGGCAGCTCGTCCCCGCGCGTCACGCGGTCGGCCTCCTGCTTCCGTTCTTCTTCAGCCGAGACCAGTGCCTCGTCATAGTCCTTCGCCGCCGCCCGGATTTCGGCCTGCAGCTTCGGGCTCGATACAAGCTGCTCAATGTTGCGGACGTCGGTGAACTCCTCGGACCGCAGGAACTCGTCGGTCATCGGCTGCCCGGCCTTGTGCAGAATCTTGCCCTTGCCGTCCTTGGCATTGGCAGCCGCCTTCTGCCCGCGCAGAGCTGACCGCACGCGTTCGTCACGTCGTTCCTGCAGGAACTCCTTCTTGAGGTTGTAACGGTGCCCGGCTTCGGCCACGCGCTCTTTCTCCAGCCGCCGGCTCATCGCGTCGCCGAGCTTGCGCGAGAGAATCCGCTGCTCAATCACTACGCCGAACACCCCCGGTTCCACGCGCATGGATGTGTCGCGGACGTTGGCCGCCTTCTCTCCGAATATGGCGCGCAGCAGCCGTTCCTCGGGCGTGAACTCGGTTTCGCCCTTGGGTGTGATACGGCCGACCAGGATGTCGCCCGGTCCGACCTCGGCTCCGAGCCGGATCACACCGAACTCATCCAGATTGCGCAGCTCGTCCTCGGTCGCGCCCGGGATGTCGCGAGTTATCTCCTCGGAGCCCAGCTTGGTCTCGCGAGCCTGGATTTCGAACTCCAGGATCTGAATCGAGGTGAAACCGTCTTCCTTGATCAATTCCTCGGAGACGACGATGGCGTCTTCATAGTTGTAGCCGCGCCACGGCACGAATGCGACGAGCACGTTGCGACCCAGCGCAAGCTGGCCGTCCTGCGTGGCCGGACCGTCCGCCAGCAGGTCGCCCTTCTTCACGCGGTCTCCGGCCCTGACCACCGGTCGCTGGGACAGGCACGTGTACTGGTTTGACTTCTTGTACTTCCTGAGCTTGAACTCGGTCGGCCCGTGGTCGGTGCGAAGGACAACGGACCGCGCATCCACCCGCGTTACCACTCCGTCGCTGGGAGCGAGCAGTATCGCACCCGATTCGGCCGCGAACTTGCCTTCGACGCCGGTCGCGACCAACGGCTTCTCCGGCAGGAGCAGCGGCACGCCCTGACGCTGCATGTTGGCGCCCATTAGCGCCCGGTCCGCGTCGTCGTGCTCAAGGAAAGGCACCATCACCGTCGACGGCGCGAAGATCTGCTTGGGCGAAACGTCCATGAAGTCGACCTGGTCCGGCGGCAGCGACACGACGTCACCCCTCCGGCGGCAGATAACGTCCTCATCGGCGAAGCGGTGGTCGGGCGTCAGCTTGCTCGTGGCCTGCGCGATCGCATAGTGGTCCTCTTCATCCGGGTTGAGATAGACCTCCCGGCCCTTGCCGACCATGACCTTTCCCTCGCTCACCCGCCAGTACGGCGTGGTCATGAATCCGTATTCGTCAACCCGACCATAGGTCGCCACCGTCGAGATCAGTCCGATGTTCGGGCCTTCTGGTGTCTCAATCGGACAGATCCGGCCGTAGTGAGAATAGTGGACGTCCCGCACTTCGAAGCCCGCAGTCTCTTTGGTCAGTCCACCCGGACCCAGGGTTGACACCCTCCGCTTGTGCGTCAGCTCGGTCAGAGGGTTGGTTTGCTCCATGAACTGGCACAGCTGGCTCTGGGTGAAGAACTGCATGATGGCATTGGCCACGACGCGCGTGTTGACCAGTTCCTGAGGCGTCAGCAGGCTGTCATCGATGAACGCTGCCCGCTCACGGATATTCTGCGCCAGCTGCATCAGGGCGGCGCGGAACTGGTTCTCGAGCAGTTCGCCCACGCGCTTCACCCTGCGGGCGGAGAGATGGTCAACGTCGTCAGCCTGGTACCGGATCGGTTCGGCAACCGTCTTCCGGCCTCTGGCACCCACGATTTTCTCGGCCTTCTTGCCGCGCCCCTCGTCGTAGTACGTCATCTCAAGTTCGGCCCTGCGCTCGTACCAGTGGTACTGGTCCGGCAGCAATTCCTGTTCCTTGAGTCCGGCGAACGTCTTGTCGCGTTCCTCCGACGAACCGGCATCGTAGCGGATCTGGTACAGCCGGCCTTCACCGGCAAACAGGAGGAGGTGCGAGACAATCTCCAGCACGTCATTCCTCTGCAAGCCGGTCTGGCTGAGTGGGACCTTGGCCATGAGCCGCTGGTTTAGCTTGTACCGTCCGACTGCGCCAAGGTCAAACCGCTTCTCGTCGAAGAGCATGCCGAGGATTACCGACTCGGCCAGTTCAATCGAATGGGGCGCGATTGAACGCAGCCGGTAGTAGATGCGTTTGATGGCATCTTCCTTCGACGTGGTTCGGTCCGAGCGCAGAGTGTTGGCTACGATGTCGAGCCCGGCCGGGTTTCCTTCGACCACCCATCCCTCGGTGACGTCCTTCGACGACAGGAAGTCAAGCAAACCCTCAGTCACGTACTCGCCGGCGCGCGCCCATGACTCGCCCGACTCGGACTTGATGTCCCGGGCCAGAACCTGCCCGGGCGCGAACGCCTGCTGAGTTACGCGAAACAGCTTTGCGACGATGTCTTCGTGGGAGTAACCGATCGCCCGCATGAAGGTCGCGGCGGAGATCCTCCGCTTTCGGTCAAGCAGCACGAGCATTGAGTTATGTTTGTCCACGACCAGCTCGAACCAGGCGCCGCGCAGCGGCACCAGCAACGCCGAGAACTCGTCGCCGTCGCGGGAGAAATAGACGCCCGGCGACCGGTGGAGCTGACTGACGATCACCCGCTCGACCCCGTTGATGATGAACGTACCGTTGGCGGTCATCCATGGCAGCTCGCAGATGAAGACTTCCTGTTCGAGGATGTCCTTGACTCTATCGCTGCCCGGCGCGGCCTGCCCTTCGGCTGAGACGAACTCCTTCTTGACCATCCGAAACACGACCTTGAGCGGCATCGAGTAGTTGACGCCCTTGGCCATGGCTTCGTCCGGTGTGTACTTCGGCTCGCCGAAATTGTAGCCGACGTACTCCAGCCGGAAGTTCTTGTGCGCGTCCTCAATCGGGAACGTCTCCCGCAGCACGCCCTCGAGCCCGCGCGGCTCGCGCCGTGCCGGGTCGCTGTCGAACTGGGCGAACTCTCGGAAGGAATCGAGCTGCAGCGAAAGCAGGCTCGGAATCTCTAAGTGAGTAGAGCTCCTAGAGAAGTCTAGCTGTTCCATTCTGCGAGCCTCCCCCGTGATCGGTCGATAACAGGAATGACTGACTGCGAATCACGAACCGTGATTCTGACTCTCGTCACTCGCCGCTTCTACTTGATCTCGACCTTGGCGCCCACCTCTTCGAGCTTCGCCTTGATCTTGGCGGCGTCTTCCTTCGTCACGTTCTCCTTGACCACGCTCGGGGTCTTGTCGATGATGTCCTTGGCCTCCTTCAACCCGAGCTGGGTGACAGCACGCAGTTCCTTGAGCACCTGTATCTTCTTGTCACCGACCGATACCAGCGTCACGGTGAACTCGCTCTGCTCCTCTGCCTTCGCTTCGGCCGGGGCAGCAGCGCCGGCCGCCGGCATCGGGCCGGCCGCCATGAACGCCGGAGCCGACACGCCGAACTTCTCCTTCAAGGTCTTCACCAACTCTGCCAATTCGGTAACTGTCAGGCCTTCGATTGTCTCGATGACCTGCTGGATTTTGGTTTCCGCCATCAATCCTCCTGGACTGTTAAACTGCCGCAAGCGACTGCGGCAAACCTATCGATCCCGTCGTTATGAAGCAGCAATTCTATTCTCAACTCTTGTCTCACGCGGCAGCCGGCGCTTCGGAAGCAGGGGCTTCGGAAGTCGGAGTCGCAGGTGTCGGCCGGTCTTTGACCTGGTCGAGCACCCAGACCAGGTCAGACAGCAACCCGTCGAGGCTCATCACAAGCCCATAGATGGGACCCTGGAGCACGCCCACGACCTCGCTGCGAAGTTCGCTCTTGGTCGGCAACCCGGCGATGAAATCGAACTGGCTGGCCGGGTACAGCACCCGGTCCAGGTACGCTCCCTTCACCTTCAGGGCCGCCATCTTCTTCATCTGCTCGCGGATGGTCCGGGCCGGTGCGACCGGATCGTCGCCGGCGAATACCAGCGACGTGGGCCCGGTCAGGAGCTTCTCAATGTCGGCCGGCACGCCGCTCTCGATCAACGCCCGCAGCGCCAGCCGGTTCTTGACGACGCGCACCTTCACCTTCGACTCGCCCAGCTTGCGGCGGAGGGCGTTGAAGTCGTTGGCGGCGAGCTTCGTGAAATCAATGAAGTAGAGAGCCGAGGCCTTGCCGATCCTTTCCTTCAGCCCGGCTACGGCATCAACCTTCACCTGCTTGGGCATGGCTAAGCTCCCTTCCTGGCTGTATCAAGGAACTCGCGGACGTCGACTCTGACGCCCGGTCCCATGGTCGACGACAGCACGATATTGTGAACGAACTGACCTTTGGCCGTCGCCGGCTTGGCCCGGACTATTTCGGCAACAAAACTGCGAACGTTCTCAGTAAGTTTGTCCGGCTCAAACGATGCCTTACCAACTAGCGCGTGAATGTTGCCCGTCTTGTCGGTGCGGTACTTGATTCGGCCGCCCTTCAGACTCTTCACGGTCGGGGTCACATCAAATGTCACGGTCTGGGTCTTGGGCGACGGCATCAGGCCGCGTGGCCCCAGTACCTTGCCCAGGCGGCCCACCGCCGACATCGTGTCGGGTGTGGCAACCGCGACATCAAAGTCGAACCAGCCGCCTTGGACCTTCTCCACCAGGTCTTCGAAGCCCGCGTAGTCGGCCCCGGCTGCGAGCGCCTCATCCACCTTCTCGCCCTTGGCAAAAACCAGCACCTTCACCTGTTTGCCGGTGCCGTTGGGCAGGGAAACCGTGCCCGAAACGAGCTGGTCGGTCTTCTTGGGATCGATTCCCAGCTTGATGGCGATGTCGACCGATTCGTCGAATTTGGCCGTCGCGTTCTGCTTGACCAACCCGACCGCCTCGGCAAGCGGATGCAGTTGCTGGTGCTCGAGCTTCTCCGCGAGCGAACGGAAGCGCTTGCTGTGCCGTCTCATGATTCCGCCACGTTCATGCCCATCGCGCGGGCCGTTCCTTCGATAATCTTCATCGCGGCTTCGATGTCCGCCGCGTTCAAATCACGCATCTTCCGTTCCGCAATCTCCCGGACAGCCTTGCGGCTGACCGTGCCGACCGTTGCCCGGTTAGGCTCTCCCGAGCCCTTGGCCAGGCCGGCCGCCTGCTTTAGGAGTACGGACGCGGGTGGGGTCTTGGTGACGAACGTGAACTTCCGATCCGAGTAGACGGTCAGAACAACCGGGATCACCATGCCGGGAGTCTCCTTGCGGGTCGCCTCGTTGAACGACTTGATGAACTCCGCAATGTTTACTCCGTGTTGGCCCAGGGCCGGGCCGACCGGCGGTGCCGCGGTTGCCTGGCCGGCCGGGATCTGGAGTCTCACGACCGCCGCAACCTTCTTAACCATTACTCGCTCCTCCTAGCATCATTGTCGAATGCCGAATGACGACTGCCGAATTGCGGAACGTCCGGTAATCGGAAATCGTCAATCTCAAATCGTAAATCCCTATATTGGCTGGACGTCAAGGAAGTCCAGATCAATGGGTGTGGGCCGACCGAAAATCGTGACGATGACCTTCACCCGTCGGCGTTCGGCGAATAGTTCATCCACCGTTCCCGTGAATCCGGCGAACGGTCCTTTGGCCACCTTGACATTCTCGCCCTTCTCAAACGGAGCCTCGGGCTCGGCCTGGTCGCGCCCCCGCTCGATCTGATCGAGCATGGCTGTCACCTCGTCCTCGGACAACGCCATCGGCTCGATCTTCGTCCCCAGCAGATGGGTAACCCCGGGCAGAGAGGTAATCATCGTCAGCGACTGCTCGTTCAACTCCATCTCGACTACGATGTAGCCCGGATACAGCCGCCGCTCCTCGGCGACGATCTTCGACTTGCGCACCCGCGCCACCTTTTCGGCCGGCATTATCACACGGCCGAACAGCCCAGGCTGATTGAGCCGTTCAATCGCCTTCTCCAGCAACTCTTTCACCCGCTTCTCGCGGCCGGTATAGGTATGGACGACGTAGAACTTCATGCGTCCTGAGCCTACTTGAGGATAGCGCCCAGCAGGTGGGAGAAGATGAAGTCGAAGACTCCGATGAATAGCGACATCACGGCCGAGAACAGAAGCACTACCAGCGTCGTGGTCCAGAGCTCCTTGCCCCGCACCCACGACACCTTCTTCATCTCGGCCACCACATCGGCCAAGTAGTTCTTTATCTGCTTGTAAAGATCCTTCATCTGCAGTTACAGGCCAGGAGGGATTTGAACCCCCAACCTACGGATTTGGAGTCCGCCGCTCTGCCGTTAGAGCTACTGGCCTATTTAACCTCCTTGTGCAACGTATGCTTCCGGCACGAAGAACAGAACTTCTTCGCTTCGAAGCGCTCAGTCTTCTTCTTGTTCTTCGTCGTGTGATAGTTCCGGTTCTTGCACTCGGAGCACGCCAGCGTAAGGAAGGTCCGCATTTCGCCCGACTACTCGACGATCTGAATCACTGTGCCGGCGCCGACGGTACGACCACCCTCGCGGATGGCGAACTTGGAGTTCTGCTCCAGCGCCACTTCGCTGATGAGCTCGATGTCCATCGTGACGTGGTCACCCGGCATCACCATCTCGACGCCCGCAGGCAGCGTGCAACTGCCGGTGACGTCGGTGGTCCGGATGTAGAACTGCGGCCGGTAACCCGGGAAGAACGGAGTGTGACGTCCGCCCTCTTCCTTCGTCAGAATGTACACCTCGCCCTTGAACTTCTTGTGCGGCTTGATCGAACCCGGCTTGGCAATGACCATTCCGCGCTCGACGTCTTCCTTGGCCACGCCGCGCAGCAGCAGCCCGACGTTGTCGCCGGCCCGGGCGTCCTCGAGGATCTTGCGGAACATCTCGACGCTCGTCACCACGACCTTGTCGTGCTTGCCGAAACCGATGATATCGACTTCCTCGCCTGCCTTCAACATGCCCCGGTCGACACGACCGGTCACGACCGTGCCGCGCCCGGTGATCGAGAAAATGTCCTCAATCGGCATCAGGAACGGCTTGTCGGTGACGCGAACCGGTTCGGGAATGAACGTGTCCAGCGCTTCGACCAGCTTGAGGATCGAGTCAAAATCCGGACCGGAATCGGCGGAGATAGCCTTGAGCGCGCTGCCACGGATAATGGGCGTCTTGTCGCCGGGGAAACCGTACTTGGTCAGGATGTCGCGAATCTCGAGTTCGACCAGGTCAATCAGGTCCGGGTCGTCGACCAGGTCGACCTTGTTCAGGTAAACGACCATCGCCGGAACGTTCACCTGCGTCGCCAGCAGCACGTGCTCGGTCGTCTGGGGCATCGGGCCGTCCGCGGCCGAGACCACGAGGATGGCGCCGTCCATCTGCGCCGCGCCGGTGATCATGTTCTTGATGTAGTCGGCGTGGCCCGGGCAGTCGATGTGCGCGTAGTGCCGCTTGTCCGACTCGTACTCGACGTGTGCGACGGCGATGGTGAGAATCTTGGTCTCATCGCGCCGGCCCTGCGACTCAGAAGCCTTTGCGATATCGTCGTAGCTCTTGTACTTCGCCAGGCCCTTCTTCTCAAGGACCTTGGTGATTGCCGCGGTCAACGTCGTCTTCCCGTGGTCAACGTGACCAATGGTGCCGACGTTGACATGCGGCTTGGTTCGCGAAAATTTTTCCTTCGCCATCTGGCCATTTCCTCCTTACGGACTTATCTGCTGGTTCTCAATTAGCGACAGCCAATTCGAGGCTGGGCAAAATGAGCCCACGGCCGGAATTGAACCGGCGACCTCTTCCTTACCAAGGAAGTGCTCTACCGACTGAGCTACATGGGCGTGACCGGTGCAGGGTATTATAGAGATAACCCTCGCCTAGTCAATAACTAAATGCAAACGACGCCTGACGGCCAATTAGCCGTCCTGGCGCTCAGTTTCCCGGCCCGGCGAGTGCGTGTTTCTCCGGGCCTAAACTGTTGTACTAACTAGCATTACCACGGCACTACGGCCGTGTCGACAACCGTGGTCAGTCTTGACGCCTGTCCGGTACAGCGGGCGATGGGAGTCGAACCCACGCAAACAGCTTGGAAGGCTGTTGTGCTACCACTACACCACGCCCGCACTGAATGGCGGCGCAGACGGTCCGAACGATTGTCGATCTCCGCAGCCGACTGGGGTGCGGACTCCCGCCGGGCCGGTGCAGCAAGAACCGGCTCGGTCGGGAATGGACGGGGAAGGATTTGAACCTCCGTAGGCGTAAAGCCAGCAGATTTACAGTCTGCCCCCTTTGACCACTCGGGTACCCGTCCGCAATCTTGGCAATAGTCAGCCGACAGAGGGATTCGAACCCCCGACCTGTGGTTTACAAAACCACTGCTCTGCCAACTGAGCTATGTCGGCGTATCCACGCCCGGGTCTGGCGGCGTGGGCAGTGAAATATAGCCCAAAAACCCTGAGCGTCAAGAATGCCCGGCAGACAACCCTCAACTACCGACCACCGGGCACCGATGTGGAGTCGATTCCCACCGAACTTGTGAATGACACGCTGATTCGCGACGGGGGGGTCGACATCTTTCGCCGCTTCGTTTGACTTCCGGCCTGCGTCAAATATCCTCAAACATGCGACGAATCGTACTGCTTCTTGGTTTCTGCACCTGTCTTGCGGTTGCGGGCAGCAACCCGATGTGGGATAACGTCCGCTCCAGCTACCTTGACCTGAAGACGCTTTCCGGCTATTTCAAAGAGACCATCTGCTCGGGAAACCAGGGGTCCTGCCTGGAGTTCAACGGCCGATTCGCGATTTCTGTCCCCGACCGATACCGCATTGAGGTCACCGAAGGTACTCAGCAACTCTTCGTCTCGGACGGCACGACCCTGTGGATATACATCCCCAAATTGAAGCAGGTCATGAAGCGTTCGGGCGGAGGCTTCGCTCCGGTGCTCGCCTTCCTCCAGCCTGTCCTCGATTCCACTGTCAGCGTCGAAGTCGCCAAGGATAGCACCGGGAAGTACGTCGTGAAGGCCCTCGTCGAAGATGAGATGTCGGCGATGCAGGACCTCGTGCTTGAACTGAGCGATGACGGTACGCTCATCACCGGCTTCTCCTTCACCGACGGCACGGGCCAGAAGTTCCACTTCAGCTTCTCCGACCAGCAATGGAACACCGAGCTGGACGCCACGATGTTCAAGTTCACGCCGCCCAAGGGCGTGACCATCGTCAAGGAGTAGACGGACCGGCGCTGTGGCCGAACAATGCAGAAGTCAGAAACTCGGGCGATTCTGCGTTCTGAATTCTGACTGGTTCGGCTCCTCATGCTGAAGGATTCCGGCCGGTGCTTCGCCTGCGGGAAAGAAAACCCGCAGGGCCTCAGGCTGAATGTCAGAAAGACAACATCCGGGGTCGAAGTTGACTGCGTACTGCCCGAGCACTTCGCCGGCTGGCAGGGAATCGCGCACGGCGGCATCGTCGCGACGATTCTCGACGAACTGCTTGCCTGGGCCTGCACCAACACCGGTCGTAATTGCGTGACCGCCGAGATGACGGTCCGCTACCGCAAGCCGGTCAAGACCGGCAGCCCGCTCAGGGGCTTCGGCCGCGTGACCGGCGAAAAGGGCAGGCTCATCTACGCCGAAGCGCGCCTCCTTGACGAAGCCGGCGTTCTCGCGGCCGAGGCGACCGGCAAGATGATGCAGGTCTCCGACGCGAGTGTCCAGTGACCAGTTTGCAGTTCCCAGTGTAGCCGAATCCGCCATGAGCCGGACGCCTTGACTGCAATCGACAATCCAAAATCCAAAATCCAAAATCGGCATGCCTGCCTCGTCTTCCTCGGCTGTCCCAAGAACCAGGTTGACTCCGAGCACGTACTCGGCTCGCTGACCGAGGCCGGATACAGCCTCACAACTGACCCGCACGCTGCCGACCTCATCGTCATCACCACCTGCGCCTTTCTCCAATCCGCGGTCCGCGAATCCGAAGCCGCCATCCGGGAGGCGCTCAAGCACAAGCAAGAAAGCCCAGGCAAGAGGATTGTTGTCGCCGGCTGTATCGTCGAGCGCTACGGCAAGAGCCTGAAGCACAAGTTTCCGGCTGTCGACCTCTGGGTCCCGCTGAGCGACATGAGTCGAATTCCTCAACTCCTTGCCAATCGCCGATCGCCAATCGCTATTCGCCGACCGCCTTTCGCCTCTCGCCCCGGACGCTCTGCAATCTGCACTCGTCCTCCCGGCTTATCCTTCATCCCTCATCCTTCATCCTCTCCTCGCGTCCTCTCAACTCCTTCGCACTTCGCCTATCTCAAAATCGCCGACGGTTGTGACAATCGCTGCTCATACTGCATGATTCCCGACATCCGTGGCCCATTCCACTCTCGCCCGATGCGCGACATCGTTGCGGAAGCCCGCGACCTCGCCCGCGCTGGAGTGAAAGAACTGATCCTGGTCGCACAGGACACGACCCTCTACGGTACGGACCTCGGCGGAGGGTCTTTGCTTGCGCAACTCCTCGCCGAGCTCGGCAAGCTGGACGGCATCCGCTGGCTCCGGCTGATGTACACCCATCCCGCGCACCTGACCGAAGATGTGATTGATGAGTTCGCCTCGAACCCAAAGCTCTGCCGCTACATCGACCTGCCCATCCAGCACGTTGCCGACCACTTGCTGGCGAAGATGAACCGCAGATACACACGGGAAGACGTTGAACTACTGCTCGAATCACTGCGGGCCATTCCGGACATTCACATCAGGACAACAATCATCGTCGGCCTGCCCGGCGAGACCGAAGCGGGCTTCAACGAACTACTTGCCTTTGTACGCGCCGCCCGGTTCGACCGTCTCTCCTGCTACGCATACTCGCCCGAACCCGGCACGAAGGCCACCCGCCTCTCCGGTCAAGTCTCCCCCGCCGTGAAGAAAGAACGCGTGCGACGCCTCATGCTGGCGCAGGCCGCCATCTCCCGCGCCAATCTCAAGCAGCTCGTCGGCCGCAAGCTCACGGTGCTGGTTGACTCACCCGACGCGGAAAATGGGGACTGTACCGCGCCGAGTCAGACGCAGGCGCTCGGTGGGACTGTCCCCGATTTTCCGCCAGCAAAGAACTACCACCGACGCCAGGTCGCTGTCGGCCGGACCGAGTGGGACGCGCCCGAGATCGACGGAGTGGTCAGACTCTCCGGTCGCAAGGTTCGCCCCGGCAGTTTCGTTCAGGCTCTCGTCACCAGTTCCTCCACGCACGATCTCACAGCCCGGGTCCTGTAGAACCGCATACCGCTGCCCGCTCTCCGCCACTCGACCCCTCGATTTCTCTCCCCAAAGCTCGTTGAAAAGCTCATCGGAAAGCTCGTCGGAAAGTTCCTTCGGAAGCTCCTCCGAAAGCGCAGTCGAAAGCTGACTTCAAACCTCGTTTCATCGCTTAGCGCATTGCTCGTTCAGAAGCTCCTCGCAAAGCTCGGTTCAAAGCTCGCTAACAAGCTCGCGCAAGACCTTACTCCAAAGCTTGGTTCAAAACTCGACGCAAAGCGCGTTTCAAAGCTCAGTCAGAAGCTCGGTTCAAACCCCGTTCCAGACCTCGTCTGAAAGCAGCCCAGGGGGCAGTCCCTCCTCCATGGGGTGGGCGGCAGAATTGTGGTCAGGGACGGTAGGACCACTACATGTAGACAGAGCTACGCTGCAGCAGAAACCTGTGCTCGCCCTACTCGGCCGACCGGCGGATTATACGACTTTGTATACTGAACAGCCGGGCCAAAAGACAGCTCAAGTGACCAGATCGTAGACAGTTAGCCAGCAAGCGGCCGAATGTACCCCTGCGCGGGGCAGAGACTCTGCCCAACTCTTTGGCAGGCTCTCTGGCAAGCTCTCTACCAGACTCTCTCCCGAGCTCTTTACCAGACTCTCCGGCAAGGACTCTCCCAAGCTCATTGCCCTGTTCTCTGCCCAAGTCTCTGCCCTGCTCTCCGGCAGAGTCCCTCCCAAGCTCATTGGCAGGTTCTCTCACTCGCTCTTCGCCGGACTCTCGGACAGACTCCCTCCCAAGCTCATCGGCAGATTCTCTGCCGGACTCATTGGCAGGTTCTCGGGCAGACTCTCTCCCAAGCTCGTCGGCAGACTCTCTGCCCAAGCCTCTCCTCAGCTCCTTCGTTCATTCCCTGCCATACTTCCGTGTCGGCTTGACTTCGCTTCGCCGGACAATATCCTAGAGCCTCCACGGGAGCTTCACCTCCCGCACTGGTGGCTGACCTTGTCGAGCGGTTTGAAAGAGACCGCAAGGTCTTTCTGTCCCCGGACTATCAGATTGGGGCTAGGGACCGGGGACTAGGGACTTGGGACTCGGACCCTAGTCCCGAACCCCCAGCCCCTAATCCCTCCTGCTTCCAGCCCGTCATCCACGAAGAGTCAATCAACGCCTGCCCTGAGCGAAGTCGAAGGGTCGCGGGCGCGACCAAGGCCCCGGACTACACCTTCCGCATCGGCGGCCGCCGCGTCTTCTTCGCCGAGGCCAAGAAGCCGGCCGTGAACATCGCCGAAGACGCCCGCACTCTTGACCCGACGGCGAGAAGGGGTATATTGACCAAGCAAACACGAGGTGAAACGTGAAGATGCTTGATGAAGTAATCGAATCAACGAAGGAGCTGCCTGAGGAGCTGCAGACAGAGGTCAGGGACTTCGCGCGGTTCCTCCGGGAGAATCGGGCTCCTCGCCCGCGCCGGAAGCTGCGGCAGGATTGGGCCGGAGGACTGCGCGAGTTTCGCGACAAGTACACATCGCTTGAGCTTCAGAAGAAGTCCATCGAGTGGCGGGGCGACTGACTGTGTTCCTTGTTGACACGAACGTATGGCTGGAGCGGCTGCTTGACCAGGAGCGGTCAGAGGAAGTCGGGCGCTTCCTGGACCAGATTCCGCCCGCGCAGTACTGCCTGACTGACTTCGCACTCCACAGCATTGGCATCTCTCTCCTTCGTCTCGCGAAGAAAGACCTGCTGCTGAAGTTCGTGCGCGACACAATCAGCGACCAGACGGTAGTGCTTGTGCGTCTCGGTCCGGAAGACATCGAACGCATAGTGGCGGTAACGGAACGATTCAAGCTCGACTTCGACGACGCTTACCAGTACGTTGCAGCCGAGAAGCACAACATGACTTTGGTCAGTCTCGACGCCGACTTCGACCGGACCGAACGCGGGCGCAAGACTCCGGCGGAAGTGCTGGAAGAACCGTCCGTCGTCAGCGACAAGCCGCCGACGAAGCCCGCCCGCCGTCGTAGCCGCAAACCGTGAGCGGTTGGTCCTCGCAGGCCTCCGACCTCTCTCCTCACTCCTCGATCCTTTCTTCAGACATCCTCGGCCAGGTCTACGAGCAGTTCCTAGGTAAGGTCATACGACTCACAGCCGGACATCAGGCAAAGGTAGAGGAAAAGCCTGAGGTCAGGAAAGCCGGCGGCGTCTACTACGCGCCGCAGCATATCGTCAGTTGCATAATCAAGAACACCATCGACAAACCGCCTGAAGGCAGTACGTCGGCCGACGTCTCCAGGCTCCATGTCCGTCCTGTCCGGCGAGGGCGAAGGGAGTCAGTCTCCGTAGTGCATGGCTAGACTCCACACCACCGAATCCGCAGCCGCCCTCCTCGGCGTGACGCCTGCCAGAGTGAGGCAGTTGATTCTGGCGGGCACACTGAAGTCGGAGAAGCACGGCCGCGACCACCTCATTCGTGAAGCTGACCTCAGGGCCTATACAGCGAACAGAAGGAAGCCGGGGCGCCCGACAAGAAAACACTTGCGCGTGCGTTAGAATTATGTATACTGGTCGCGTGAAAGTACGCCGTAAGTCGCCAACTGGTAGGGCGACGACCGACCTTGTGTTCTCCGCCTACGCCGGTGACAATGCAGAAGTCTTCCCACAGGTCTTGCGTCTGCACGTGCCTCGCGGGTCGAAGGTGGCCGACGTCACTTACGGCAAGGGCGTGTTCTGGAGAGACATCCCTCCCGATGAGTACGAACTCCTGCCATCAGACCTCAAAACCGGTGTCGATTGCCGCAGACTACCTTATGCCAAAGGAACGATTGACTGCGTTGTTCTGGACCCGCCATACATGGAGGGGCTATACAGAAGCGATGAGTCATTTGCCGGTAACGGAACGCACTCGTCATTCCGCGACCACTACTCGAATGGAGACCGCCCGGCGGACCTGAACAACAAGTGGCATGACGCCGTACTTGAGCTCTATGTACGGGCTGCCGCAGAGGCGAAGCGAGTCCTGAAGCCAAGCGGGGCGTTGATCGTCAAGTGCCAAGACGAAGTCAGTGCCGGGGTGCAACGCATGACGCATGTTGAGATCATCATGAACCTCATGCGACTTGGCTATTACGCCAAGGACATCTTCGTGATGGTCAGGCGGAACAGACCTGGCGTGACGCGCGTGGTGAAGCAGCTACACGCCAGGAAGAACCACTCCTATTTCCTTGTGTTCCGACTTGGGGCGCCGAAGTCGAAGCTCAACTCGGTCAGAATCATGAACGACCTGACAGACGTTCGAGAAGGGGAATTGGACTTTCGACATACGGAGGCTCCAACGGCAGAGTCACAGGCATTAGCGTTGCGAGAAGCTGACGACGAACCGCGGGGGGATACTTCTGATAGTTGCTTCGTGGCAGATCGGAGTTCAACGCGAAGGCGAACCGCCACTTCTCCTCGAAGGCGAAGAGGTTCACGGCGATGATATCGAACTCTCCCACACGGAGGCAAGTGGTCTCCACGCTACGACCACGACGCAGCTTGATGGTCCGCCGGTCGCTTGCATCACATTGATATCTGCCTTCGTATCCGGTCTCGGTCTTCTTGACGCTGTTCGTCTGCAAAGACTTGCACTCGATCCGGAACTCGTGCCCTTTGTACGTCACGGTCAGGTCGCCTTTCCGGCTTCTATCGTGGTCGTCGGCCTTGTGGACGTTCGTGAACACGGGATCTGAGAAGTGCATCTTTCGCAGCTTGTACTCCGCGACATACCCGAGCATGAGGCCCCGCATGCTGGGATTCTGACGGACGATGTCCGTGAGTTCCTGCTCGGTCAGATCCCACCGTTTGAGAATGCTCTCGCGCTGCTCAGGTGACATACCATAGACTCCTGTTTTCTGCTTCTTTCGGCATTGAGAAGTAAGCAAGCATACGGCGGCCCCGGCGAACGGTCAATGCCTGCGGCGCGGCATGACAAGATGATCGAACTGGTGGACCGGATGCTCGACCCTTCGGCAGGCTCAGGGCGGGCTCTGTGCAAGCAGTTGCCCAAAGCCAAGACCCCGCACGGGCAGGAATCCCTCAAGCGCCAGATTGATACAACCGACAAAGCCGTCGACGCGCTGGTGTACGAGCTGTATGGACTGACTGATAGAGACGTCGGCGTAGTGGAGAGTGCTTCGTGCAGAACTGCCCGTGAGCATGCGGGTTGAGAGAGTGTGAAGAAAGCCACATCCAGGGAGAGAGTGGAGGATCCGATCCATGCTGCTGAAGCGGAGCTTCGCGCGCTCGCACGTGAGATGCGTGAGCTTGCGGCTGGGAGAGTAGATGCTGATGGGAGGAGTGACAGGTTCGCCGACAGCGCGCGGCAGATGAAGCCTGGCTCTGCTGAGGCAGGCACGACTTTGGAGCCAGTTGGCCCCATGCACGCAGCTCTCGCCGTTGAGAAGGTGGCGCTGTTAGCGAGTGAAATCGAAAGAATCCTGTGCATCTACAACTCCTTCGACATACTCGCAACTGTCAGCTTCACCAACATGTACTTCAATCCCGAAAAGGACAAGGAGTTCACACAGGTCGGTTTACAGACCTATGCGGAGTACGTCGCCCTGCTGTGTCTGAAACGACCGTTCATCCTCAGTCAGAGGAGGTGGGTAGACCCTGAAGATAGTGACCGTATTCAGGAACTCGTCGCGAAGATCTTCAGGCTAGGACACCTGTCTGCGGTGATTGAAATGGCTTCTTCCAGCCCGTCGAGGCGCCCCGGGGCTTACAGCATGTTGCAGCTATCCGCGAGGAACCGTGAGGTGACGGTCAGAGGAATGGCCTACCCAAGTCACTTGCATGAGGTTATTCGGGGGCTTTTCACGGACTTTGATCGCGTCCTCCTTGACCGGGCTGGATTCACGTCTGACGACGCACTTCGTCTTGCCGGTGGCATCGTTGACCTCATGAGACGCAAGCTGCATGCCAGACGCGACGATGCGAGAAATCATCAGGCCCAACTGATGAGACTAGTCAAAGCATTCAGAAGAGGTGAATGCACTTCCGACATGACCGATTCCGACGCTCGTCTCATGCGCGAATTGGCTCTGTGCCCGGATCGGAAAATCAGGAAGCGCACCAAGATGCTCTCTATTGGATACCTCTTCTCTGAATTCGGTGACACGTGGTCATTCACGGCACCTGAGCTTGCGGGCCTGACTGGCCTCCCAACTGAGAGAACGGACGCGTTCCTGAGAGGCTTCCGCGTCGAGTTTGGCAGTATACCTGCGGACTTCGTCATGCCTGAGCCGATTCATCCGCTCAGATCACGTCCACTCATGTTCCACGAAGACCGGTACATGTCGGTCGCGCCACGTCTGTTGGATTGGGCACTCCGCCCGGCTCTCGAAGAAACTTTGAAGGCCGCGCCCGACAACACTTGGCATAGATATGAACAGCATAGGCACCGCTATCTCCTTCGGAAGTCGGTTGGACTGATGAAGAGGTCCATGCCGGACGCGGCATTCGGTCTCAACCTCCAGTACCCGACGAGCGCAACTGGTACCGAAGCTGCCGAGATTGATGCTGTAGGCATCTATGACACGGCGCTTTTCCTCGTTGAAGCCAAAGGCGGTGTTTTCTCCGACAGGGGACGTTCTGGCCACGGCAGAAGGCTTGCTACTGACATCAAGAGGCTCGTTGGCGATGCGCACGAGCAGGCCCGCCGGGCATTGTCCTACGTCGAGTCTAGTGATCGACCTGTATTCCTAGCCGACCGAGGAACCAATCCTGCCCGCGTCGAGGTAGAGAAATCCGCCATGAGAGATGTGTTCCTCGTTTCACTCACGCTTGAGCCGCTGCCAGAACTGGGGGAACTCGTGGGCGGAGGTCGTGAGGCAGGCTTGTTCCAGCACGGCGGCATACCGTGGGTAGTTTGCTTGTTCGACTTGATGGTAATGGCCGACATGGTCGAGCATCCATCTCAGCTTCCACACTACATCCGTCAGAGGATTCGGACAGTTCGCGAGAATCGCGTGACGGCAGCCGATGAACTCGACTTCTTTGGTATGTATCTGCAGGAAGGACTGTACTTCGAGCCTACTGCCAAGCGCGAGCTACACATTCTGTTGAACCGCACCACTCAATTCGACGATTACTATCACTACCTAGACGGATACCGAAGGACCCCAACGCCCAAACCCCGACAGCCTATGCCTGAGTGGTTTGAGGCGTTGTTGACATCACTGGAGCGGTCGAAGCTCCCCGGGAGACTAGACGCTGCGATGCGTCTGCTAGACCTCGGAGGCGAAAACCGGCACCAAGTCGCGGAGATGTTCAAGGACATGGTTGAGATGCCGCTTGTGGCAGGGAAGCTGGCGTGCCGGCTCCTGCGACTGGAGGGAGACGAAATCAGCGCAATCGCGCTGGCCCGTGGGAATCGTGCGGACATGATCCAGCGTCGCCTAACAGAAATCTGTGACATTCTCATGCGCCGGGAGCACCTCCGACGCGTACTCGCAGTTGGAGGCGTCCTCAAGGACAAGTACGAGGCTCAGGCGCTGTTGTGTCTCACACAGGAATTGCCATAGTGCTAGAGAGGGCCATGGGGGGGAATTCCGGGTACTGCAAATGATTATTGACACGGCGAGGGTCGTTGGCTTCGGCCGCCCCTGTCTGACAGCGCATCGTTGCTTGGCCTCCGCGGCCCTGTCCAACAGCGCGTCCATCGTCCATCGTTGGGACCGGAGCGGCAGGCTGTGAGCCGTAAGCCGATAGCGGACCGGCAGTCACCCGATTCGATGCCGGCGGAATTCCTCGTTCATCGTTCCTTCGTACATCGTTTAGGAGGTAGTCTGTGAGTGGCAATGTGATAAGGTCGAATGGCGGGCATGAGTCGCCGTTTGAGCGGATTCGCCGGACGAACGCAGGCGGGAACGAGTATTGGGAAAGTCGTGACCTGGCTGAGGTCTTGGACTACACCCAGTACCGCAACTTTGAGGCGGTGGTCGCCAAGGCCAAGCTGGCGTGCTTCAACAGCGGGCACCGGATTGAGGACCATTTTGCCGATGTCAGCAAGATGGTCGACATCGGGAGTGGGGCTCAGCGTGCGATTAAGACGGTACTCCTGTCTCGCTACGCCTGCTACCTGATAGTCCAGAACGCCGACCCGGCCAAGGACATCGTGGCGCTAGGTCAGACCTATTTCGCCATCCAGACCCGGCGGCAGGAGATGGCCGAACTCTCCGGCGAGGAAGAGCGCAGGCTGCTGCTACGAGACGAGATGAAGCTGCACAACGTGAAGCTGGCTGGAGTTGCGAAGAGAGCCGGAGTAGTCACGTCGCTGGACTACGCCATATTCCAGAATCACGGTTATCAGGGCCTCTACGGCGGGCTCACGGCCCAAGACATCCGCGACAGGAAGAAGCTGGGCAAAGGCAAGGACATTCTCGACCATATGGGCAGCACCGAATTGGCGGCGAATCTGTTCCGTGCTACGCAAACCGAGGAGAAGCTCAGACGCGACCGCATCTCAGGCAAAGACGCGGCCTGTCGCACGCACAAAGAGGTCGGAGCGAAGGTCCGCCAGACCATTCGCGACCTTGGCGGAACCATGCCCGAGAACCTGCCTGCGGCCGAGAACATCAAGAGGGTCGAGTCGCGGAAGCGGAAGGCGCTGCGACGAAAGCCGGATGTCTGATGACAGGAATTCCGGGGCATGGTGAATGATTATTGACACGGCGAGGGTCGTTGGCTCCGGCAGCCCCGACAGTGCGCCCATCGTCCATCGTTGGAATCGGAGCGGTAGGCCATGAGCCGTAGGACCGAGAGCAGATCGTCAGTCACCCGACCAACTCATTTCAGATTGATGATTCTAGATTGCAGATTGGCGGAGGCGGACTGCAAGCGGATGATGCCGGCGGCAAGGCGGACTCATTTCAGTTTGGCGATTCCGGATCTTCGCCTGACGGAGATGGTGATTCCAAGGGTGCGCGGACGCTATCCTGCATCGCTTCATCGAAAGTCGGTGGCGGATTGACAACCTTTGGGGGCATTGCCCTTCTCGCAACAGCAGTGTGGCTGGCCACGGTTTTCCTCTGGTTCCGTCGCTCGAACGTCGTGCTGATAAGCGGGCTGGCCGCTATCGGGGTATGTACGCTCATCGCGGTTGCCACCCACAAGGTAGCACCGGCCGAGCTCGGTCTGGCGCTGAGATGGCCCTGGTTGCCGACGCTCGGACTCACGCTGGCGTGGCTTGGGCTGATGGTCGCGTGGAGCCCGGTGGCTGACCGGCTGGCAACCCGGTGGTTCAGAGACCAGCCGAACCTGCGGTCGTTCAGGGTGATCCGCGAATCGCGTCTCAAGCTCGTCGCGGGCATAGTCGTCGCCTGGATACTAGGCGCGGTCCTGGAGGAACTCGTCTTCCGCGGCATAGTCCTCAGCGCGGTCCAGGCGTTGCTGCTTCCGTTGCTGGGCAGCGCGGCTGCCGCGGCAATCGGCGTGGCCGCAGCGGCACTCGGTGCCGGGATCATCCATCTCTATCAGGGCCCGCGCGCCGCGCTGGTCATTATTCAGCTTTCAGTTCTTTTTGGTCTGCTGTTTGTCGTAAGCCGGCACAACCTCTATACGGTCATGGTGTGCCACGGCGCATACGATACGATCGCTTTTGTCCGGTTCGCGAACCGGAAGTCCAGGTACTCACTTTCCGAGACTCCCGCAACGCGATAATGGAAGGGCGGCAATGCACTGGGGAAGAATGAAGGGAAGAACGAGTGACGGTCACCCTATTTGTGAGCGATGTCGGCGCGGCGGGGAGTCGTTCATCGTTGGTTCGTATATCGTTGTTCGTTCCAGGGAGGACAGAGGGCAGCGCCGGCAAACGATGCGCTGTCCGACAGTGACCTCAGAGGTCAACGTTGTACGAGTCCGCCAACCAACGCGACTGGTCGAGACGATGATGACAGCCAGCAGCTTTCGGCCACTGAGGTTCGCCTAAGTAATGGGCCGCCCGCGTCACCCTCACCATTCCCTCCCCCTCAAAGGGGAGGGAGTAGAAGGAGGGGTCAGAGAGTTGCATTGTTTATGCGGAGGTCAGTAACAGCTTACGGCCTCGGTCGGATGCGGTGCATGAAACTCGCAGGAGCCGTGAGACGTAAGCCGATGGTCATCCTTGAAGCACTGGAGTATGAGTTGTACGGAATAACGGAAGAGGAAATCAGAATCGTCGAAGGCGAAGAGAGATGATAGACAGAGTAATACGGCGATTATCCCTGCCAAACCCCCAGCGGTCCGAGATCGCCGGACGCAGCAAGGAACGATGGATGGACGCAGAGTGCTGTTTGGCGGCAGGCACGGAATCCGATGTCGCGGTTTCGAAAATCCGTGGCGGCAAATGTCGGTTCGGAAAGGACGCCTCATGCAACGTGTGATAGCGATGCTGCTGGTTCTTGCGGCTATGGGCTGGGGCACAGCAAGTGCGATGGTCTTCGGTGTCGGACCGATGCTGGGCGAGCCAATGGGGCTGACCGCCCAGGTCTTCCCCAGCAAAGGGATTGCGCTGGTCGGCGGCGTGGGGTATTCGTGGTGGCAGGACACGTCGACCCAGATCCAGGGCGACCTGATCTTCACCGGCCACAACCTCACTTCCAACCGCCATGAGGAAGGCGCGATGGCGGCTTACATGGGGCTGGGCGCCCAGGCAAGGCTCTCCGGGGACCCGGGAAACCCGACGGTCCGGTCGGGCCTCAGGATGCCGCTGGGAATCATCTACATGTTCCCAGGCAATCCGGCGCTCGGGCTCTATCTTGAAGCCGACCCGAGATTCAACCTCGGGACCGACCAGTACCTCAGTTGTGACGCCGTGTGCGGCTTACGCATCTACTGGGGTAGTGTCGGTGATTGATCGCCTGCCAAAGGGCCAGCTTGTTATCGCCCACCGGTAATCGACAATCATTACCGTTCGTGAACGCGACTTCCGGGATGAACACCAGACTACGCAAAGGGCACTTGCGACAGTCGCTCACCTGAACACGGCAAGCCCGGCCTTCGAAGACCCGCACTTCCGAGCGTTGCCAAGGCGCGGCGGGGAGGGCTAACGGCTGACAGCTTACAGCTTGCGGCCCTGGAAGGATACGGGCTCAGAAACACGCCGCAGCGGCTTGCCGTGAGCCGTAGGCCGATGGCGGTTTCGGTCGAGGCGATGAAGGCAGCCGACGTTGCCCGGTGACGCAACAGACGAAACCTGACGCACGTCCATTCTTTGACACGCCCGCACGGGAATCCTAGAATACCGCCCGCGGCCGCCTCTCCGGGTTGTCGAAGCCGCTTGCACATGAGTTGTGCGGGCTTACCGAAGAGGACGCCCGAATCACAGAAGGAGTAACATGTACGAAATCCCACGTCGGAAATGCGCAGCGCCCCGTTGCGCGGGGCTGCTGGTGGCTGCGCTGTTGCTTGTCGCCGCGACCCGAGGCTTCTGTGCCGAGGATATGCAGAAGATTGGTTCCGGCATCACGATTCCCGGAGAGGAACAAGTCACCGGTGTTGACTGCTACTGCTGGCCCCCCAACCACCCGGATGGCACACCGCAAGAAGACAACATAGAGCCCGGCGGATCCGCCGATGTGCAAATGCCCCAAGGTACCGAGCTTTGGGTAGGCCTGATTAGCGGCGCTGGGTCGGCATCATGGACCCTCGAGGTATCATCGTTTGCGGCCGCCTGGGAAGACGACGAGTGGATGACAAACGAGGTCTGGAAAGTCGATTCTCTTACCGACAACCGCATCGCGCCCAACGATAGCGGCCTGCAGTCCTGCGCCAAAGGGTCCGTACCGGTGTCTATCTACAAGAAGCTCGGGCCGGTGGATGGTACGGATGCCGACGTGCTCCGTGTGAACCTGAACAGCAATCCCTCCGGCAATGCAGGCTTCAGGATAATCGTATTCGCGAAGAAGCACGTCGGAGTCAAGACCGGTAGGTGATGCAGGACACGTCCCCGGTTTGACATCGGCCTGCGGTTCACCTGGGATGGAAGACATGTCATTATCCGGTCGCTCGCCCTCGGGCGTCACTCCAAGAAGCGTCCCCGATGACGGATGGCGAAGGACCAGCCTGACATGAACCAGGCCCTGCTTCTGACGCTCATATTCGGGGCCGCCGGCGTCATCGGAACTCTGGTGACCATTTTCGCCTGGATTCTGCCCCGCCGGGCCGAGCTCAGCCGGCAGCAGGAACAGCAACTGGTCGAGGGCACAACCCAGCGGGTAGTATCCGCGCTGCAAGTCTATTTGGGTGACCTGCCGAAGTCCTCGAATCCGGAAATCAAGGATCCGTTCGATGCGGGCCGGAAGCTGATGGCCGAGCACAAATGGGATGCGGCAATCGAGGAGTTCCAGAAGGCCATTGCGCACGCCGAAGGCAGCCAGATAGTCGCGCTCTGCAACCTTATCGGCAACTGCTACTACTCATCCGGGCGGAACGACGAGGCCCGATCCAGCTACCTGCGGTCGCTCGACCTGGCGCGTCTGTGTAATGACCGGGCCGGCGAGGGGAATGCGCTGGGTAACCTCGGGACCATCCATCAACTCAAGGGCGAGCTTGATACGGCGTTGAAGTACCACCAGGACGCCCTGTTGATTGCCCGGGAAACCGGGAACCGCCATGGCACGGCCCAAGACCTGGGAAATATCGGACTCATCTATCGGGGTCGGGGCGACCTCGATGCGGCGCTGACCTCGTTTCAGGAAGCATTGAAGATCCATCAGGAACTTGGCTATCGCCAGGGCGCAGCCAGCCAACTCGGTAACATCGGCCTTATCCATCAGGCTCGGGGGGACGCCGACGCCGCGCTGAAGTACTACGAAGACGCTCTGAAGCTGTTTCGGGAGATATCGTTTCGCCCGGGCGAGGCGAACATGCTGGGCAACATCGGCCTGATTCACCACGCCCGGGGCGAACTCGACGCGGCGCGCGTCTATTTCACGGACGTGCTGCGGATTACTCAGGCAATCGGCGACCGGACCAGCGCGGCCAAGGCCATGTGCAACCTCGGGACCATCTATCAGACGAAGGGCGAACTCGACCGGGCGCTCGAGTACTCTCGGGACGCCTGGAAGATACTGCAAGAAGCCGGCCTGCGCCATGCCGCGACGAGCGTCCTGGCCAATATCGGGCTCATTTATCAGGACAAGGGCGAGCTTGATACTGCGCTTAAGTACCTGCTGGATGCCCTCAAGGTCTTCGACGAAATCCAGGCGACACGGGAACAGGCCGAGGTGTTACGCCGTCTCGCCCAACTGCGGGACAAGCTAGGCAGGACAGAGTTCTCAGCCGCGTGCCTCAAACTCGGCATGCCGCAGACGGACATGGACAAACTCGCGACTCGGCTCGACTCAGTGAGCGTGTGAAACCCGCGCTATCTCATGCATCGTTGGCTCTCGTCCGGGCTAAGCGAGACGGGCGGATCGCCCCGCCCGTCTGAGTAAAATCCGGCAGTTATTACCAGCGCGTGCCGGTACCGTAGCCGCTGGAGCGGTCTTGCGAACGCCCGCCGTAACCACCCCGTGCGCCGCCCTCGGTGCGCTCGCGCGCAACGTTGACGGTAAGCGGACGGTTGTCTAGCGAGTGGTTGGTCAGGGCCGCAATCGCGGCGGTGGCCGCGTCGGCGTTGCTCATCTCCACGAATGCAAATCCCCGGGAACGGTCCGTGAACTTGTCTTTGACTATGCTGACTGACGACACTTCGCCATGCGTCGAGAAGAGCTGGCGGAGCTGGTCTTCGGTTGCGCTGAAGGGAAGATTCCCTATGAAAACGCGCGTACCCATTATAGAACCTCCGAACTTGTTGTGCTTGGGATCGTTGCGGGATCTAGGAGAGCGGTGAAACGAAGCTCACGAACTCACAGGACCGGAACGGGACACAAGCGGCTATGGGGCCATGTCTTACAGTACATCGGCAGCGAGGCCACGATGCGACCGGCGTCAGTTATCGGAGCAGGAAAATAACAACTGTCAAGAAGATCTTCGTCAGGATGGCCCGGAGCAGGACAGCTGACGAAGTGGGCCCGGCGACTAGAGCATGGAGCATACCAAACCGAGCACCCGGCGACCCGAGCGTACAGCTGTCCCACTGAGAGTCTCGGACTGAACTCAGCCGGCGTCAGCCGTGACCCGGAACGTCAAGGTCTGCGCTGCGGCATGCGGTGCGGATGTCGGCGTTATCGCCGGTAGGTCCCCATGAGCCGGGCGGTGGCGAGGACGTGACCTTTCATCATGTCCATCAGCCGGGCCGCCTTGACGCCGGCCTCAACCGGCAGCAGGGCGTCGAGCGCGTAGAGTTCGAAGTGGTAGTCGTGCGGCCGGGCGGGCGGCGGATGGGGACCGCTGTAGCCAACTGTTCCAAAGTCATTCGTGCCCTGGACCGAGCCGTCGTCCAGTCTCTCCTGCCGGGGAACGCCCTCGGGCACGCCGGACGCGGTGCCGGGGATGTTGTAGATGAGCCAGTGGGTAAACGTACCGCCGGGCGCGTCGACGTCGCGAAAGATGATGGCGAAGCTTCGGGTGCCGGCCGGGCCCTTGCCCCAGCTCAGCTCCGGCGAAATATTAGCGCCGTCGGCGGTGCAGGTCCGGCGGATGGTCCGGCCTTCAATGAGAGCCGGGCTGGTCAGATTCAAACCCCTGCGGGTTTCGTTTGGGTTCATGTCAGTCACTTCCCTTCTGTGGGCTCGCATCGGCCCGGTGCGGGTCCGGGTCGACCGATGCGGCGTCTTGGTAGGCTACCCTTGCGGATCCTCGATGCCATGTCCAAGTCTAGAACGGCGCGCCCTGATGTCAATCGCCGGTGTCGCCCGGCCTGCGTACGCTACGCGACCCCACATTCAAGATTCTGGATTGGCCGCCGGGCGCCGGTTTGACTTCGGCTATATCGCGGCTAGACTGACATATCACCATGAACAAACCATGAGCAACCGCACTGCCCAGTTCGGGAAGATAGCGTTCATCGGCAACTACGTGCCGAGGCGCTGCGGCATCGCCACGTTCACGGCCGACGTCTGCGAGTCGGTCGCGCGCGAGGCGCCGGACGTGGAGTGCGTGACCGCGGCCATGAATGACACGGTCGAGGGCTACGATTATCCGGACCGCGTGCGTTTTGAGGTCGCCCAGAACGACCTCGACGAGTACCGGCAACTCGCCGACTTCCTGAACCTGGGCCGGGTCGACCTCGTCTGCATGCAGCACGAGTACGGCATCTTCGGCGGCCCGGCCGGCAGCCACCTGCTGCTGACACAGCGCCGCCTGCGCATGCCGGTCGTGACTACGCTGCACACCGTGCTGCGTGAACCGAGCGATTTGCAGCGCCAGGTGCTGACCGAGATCTGTCACCTTTCGGATCGTGTCGTGGTGATGAGCGAACGGTCCCGCCGATACCTGGGCGAGATCTACGCAGTGCCGGCCGCCAAGGTCGACCTCATTCACCACGGAATTCCCGACATGCCCTTCGTCGACCCCAATTTCTACAAGGACCTGTTCGGCGTCGAAGGCCGGCGCGTCATCCTTACATTCGGCCTGCTCTCGCCCAACAAAGGCATCGAGAACGTCATCCGGGCGCTGCCCGCCGTCGTCGAACGGTTCCCGGATGCGGTCTACCTCGTGCTCGGCGTCACCCATCCCCACGTCAAACGTGAGAAAGGCGAGGAGTACCGCATTTCCCTGCAGCGGCTCGCGCGCGAGCTCGGGGTCGGCGATCACGTAGTATTCTACAACCGGTTCGTCGACATCGGCGAGCTTTGCCAGTTCCTCGGCGCCGCCGACCTCTACGTTACGCCTTACTTGAACGAAGCCCAGGCCGTGTCCGGCACTCTCGCCTATGCGGCCGGGACCGGCAAGGCGGTAGTCTCCACGCCGTACTGGTACGCCGAAGAGCTGCTGGCCGAGGGCCGGGGCCGGCTCGTACCGTTCAACGACCACGCGGCGCTGGCCGAATCCTTCGTCCGGCTCTTCACCAACGAGGCGGAACGCCATTCCATGCGCAAGCAGGCCTATGCGTTCGGCCGCCAGATGATCTGGAAGGAAGTCGCGCGCAGCTATCTCGATACTTTCCACCGCGCCGCCGAGGAACGGCTGCGCAGCCCGGTTTTCGTGGACCGCGTCGCGGTCGAAGACCCGCTGGACATGGACCTGCCCGAACTGAACCTCAACCACCTGCTCACACTCACTGACGACACCGGAATCATCCAGCACGCCCGCAACACCGTGCCCAATCTCGGCGAAGGCTATACCACCGACGACAACAGCCGGGCGTTGATTGTGTCTTTGCGCGCGCTGGAGCACGAGAAGGACACCGCGGTCCTCCACCGGCTCGCCGGTCGCTACCTGGCCTTCATCGACTACGCCTTCAATCGCGAGAACCGGCGCTTCCGCAACTTCCTCGGCTACGACCGCCGCTGGCTGGAAGACACCGGCTCGGAAGACTCCCATGGCCGCGCCCTCTGGGGTCTTGGCACCGTGGTTGGGGCCTCGCGCGACGATGCGTTCGTCGCCCTGGCCATGAATCTGTTCGACATGGCCCTGCCTGCCGTCGAGGTCTTCTCCAGCCCGCGCGCCTGGGCCTACGCGCTGCTCGGTGTCTGTTCCTACATCAAGCGCTTCCCGGGTGCCAGCAACGCCCGCCGGGTCCGTGACGCGCTGGCGCAGCACTTGCTCGGAATGTACCGTGCGTGCGCCACCGACGAGTGGAAGTGGTTCGAGCAGTCCCTCGCCTACGGCAACGCCCGGCTGAGCCAGGCGCTTATCCGCGCCGGCGCCGACATCGGGAACGAGGAGATGACCGCCGCCGGCCTGAGCTCGCTCGACTGGCTGGTCCGTATCCAGACCGCCGAGGCCGGTAACTTCTCACCGATTCCCAACACCGGCTGGAAGCGCGGCACCCCGAGACCCCACTTCGACCAGCAGCCAATCGAGGCGCAATGCACGGTCGAAGCCTGCTTCCGGGCCTGGCGCGTTACCAAGGAACGACGCTGGCGCGAGGCGATGACCACGACGTTCGAATGGTTCCTCGGTCGCAACGACCTCGGCCGGCCCGTCTACGACTACGCGACCGGCGGCTGCCACGATGGCCTGCACCCCGAGGGCGTTAATGCCAACGAAGGGTCCGAGTCCACCCTCGCCTTCCTCGGCTCGCTGCTCACCCTGCGCTATGCCGAAACCGTGGGCAGCGAGGAGGACCGCTGACCGCGAGCGACGGCCTCTTCCAACGCTGGCCGAGCAATCCCATCCTGACCGCCGCGGACTGGCCTCATACCGTCAACGCCGTGTTCAACCCCGGCGCAGTCCGGCTGCCGGACGGCACGACGCTCCTGCTTTGCCGCGTCGAGGACCGGCGGGGCATTTCCAGTCTCTGGGCGGCCCGCTCTGCCGACGGCATCTCCGACTGGCAGGTCGACTCCGAACCGGCCATGCTCCTGAACTCGCACCACCACACCGAGGAAGCGTGGGGTGTCGAAGACCCGCGCGTCGTGTGGCTGGATGAAATAGGGAAGTACGCGACGACATATACCGCTTACTCGTCCGCGGGACCGGCCGTTTCGCTGGCGCTCACCTCCGACTTCCGGAAGTTCGAACGGGTCGGCATGGTGATGCTGCCGGACAACAAGGACGCGGCTCTCCTGCCGCACCGCATAAACGGCCGCTGGCAAATGCTCCACCGACCTAATGCCGGGCTTACCACGGACATCTGGATGGCCGAGTCACCCGACCTGCAGCATTGGGGCGGCTATCGGCGCGTGCTCGGGGCCCGCCAGGGCGCATGGTGGGACGCGTTCCGGATCGGACTCGGGCCGCCGCTCATCGAGACCGAACGCGGCTGGCTGATGCTCTACCACGGAGTACGGCAGACCGCGGCCGGGTGCCTCTACCGCGTCGGCCTGGCGCTGCTCGACGCCCAAGACCCGAGCCGGGTGCTCCGGCGCGGCGATGAATGGGTATTCGGCCCGGAGGAAGATTACGAACGTCAGGGCGACGTCGGCGACGTTGTCTTTCCCTGTGGCACGACCATCGGGCCGGACCGCGATACCCTGAGCATCTACTACGGCGCAGCCGACACCTGCATCGGCCTCGCCACAGCCCGGGTCTCCGAGCTCCTTGCGTGGCTCGACCGCCACCCCTCGACCTCCGCACCCGCGGTCTAAGCGGAACTTGATCTACACAGTCACTCTCAACCCGGCCCTGGATCGGACACTATACGTGGAATCGCTATCGCCCGGACAGACGACCCGAATCCGTCACGAGGAACGCTATGCGGGCGGCAAGGGAATCGACGTGTCGCGGGCCCTCCGCGAAATGGGCAGCGACAACGTCGCGCTCGGACTCGTGGGCGGATTCGGCGGCAAGGAACTCGAAGGCCGGTTGCTGCTCGCCGGCGTCGCCTGCAGGTTCACCCACATCGCCAACGAAACCCGCACCAACATCATCATCCAGGACGAGCCGAGCGGAGCCGAAACCGCGCTGCTGGCTCGCGGCCCCGAGGTGCAACCTTCCGAGTTGATGGACTTCCTCGACGTCCTGGAGAAATCACCGGACATGAGTCTCCTTGTCATCTCCGGCTCGCTGCCGCCTGGGCTCACGCCCGAAGTCTATTCACGGATGATAACCATCGGCAACGAGCGAGGCGCTCGGGTCGTGCTCGATACTGCGGGCGATGCCCTGCGCCAGTCCATCCGTGCCCGCCCGGCCGTAATCAAGCCCAACCGCTTTGAACTAGCTGACCTCGCGGGCAAGGCACTCCCCGACGTCCGCGCCATCTCCGAGTACAGTACGAGCCTCCTGGACTGGGTCGAGACCGTGCTCGTGTCCATGGGCCCGGAGGGAATCGTGATGGTAACCCGACACCAGATCCTCCACGCGAGGCCGCCAAAGGTGGCGGTGAAGAGCAGTGTCGGCGCCGGCGACTGCGCGGTGGCCGGATTCGTGCACGGATTGGCAATCGGAGAGACGGCCGCCGAGGCGCTGCGCCGGGGGGTCGCCGCCGGTTCGGCCGCGACGTTGAACGCGGGCACCGGCCTCTGCCGCTGCGCAGATGTCGACGCCCTCCTGCCGCAGGTCGCGGTTGAGGAAGTCAGGCTGTGAGCCTCGTCCCCGGCAAGGACATCCTCTCCGCTGCCAACGCGAAGGGCCGTGCGGTCGGCGCGTTCAACTTCAGCGACCTGGAATTCATGCAGGCGATTGTGGCTGCGGCACACGCCCGGCAGACGCCGGTGTTCCTCGCCACGAGCGAAAGCGCCATCGAGTACGCGGGGCTTGAGTATGTCGTCGCCATGGCCAGAGCCGCGGCGGAAACGACGACGGTCCCGCTATGCCTCCACCTGGACCACGGCAGAGACCCCGCACTGATCCGACGCTGCATCAATGCGGGCTACACATCGGTCATGATTGACGCCTCGCACCTGCCGTTCGAGGAGAATCTCCGGCAGACACGCGCCGTCGTACAGATGGCTCATCCGGCCGGCGTCTCCGTCGAAGCCGAACTGGGCCGCCTGGTCGGCCGGGAGGACGGCGTCGTTGTCGCGGAACGAGAAGCGCTTTTCGTTGACCCCGTCGAGGCGGCCCGTTTCGTGACTGAGACCGGCATTGACTCCCTGGCCCCGGCCATCGGCACCGCGCACGGCGCGTTCAAGTTCAAGGGCGAACCGAGGCTGGACTTCGACCGGTTGAGGAAGGTGAAAGAAGGCACCGGCGGAATCCCGCTGGTCCTGCACGGCGCTTCATCGGTGCCGCAGGACTTGCTTGAGAAATGCGAACGATACGGTCTGGACGTGAAAGGGGCGCGCGGCGTACCGGAACAGGACCTTGCGCAGGCAATCAAGCTGGGCGTCAACAAGGTCAACGTCGACACGGACCTGCGGCTCGCGTTCGCGGCTGAGGTGAGACACGTGTTCAACGAACAGCCCAGAGACTTCGACCCGCGACACTACCTGGGCAAGGCCCGGGACGCGGTCAAGGAACTCGTCGAACAGAAGATAGACCTGTTCAACCTGGTCGCGTGAGAGCGCTACGGCCGACCCTCGTCGGCCAAGTGCTTCGTTTCCGGACCGCTGCCCCTCGATCTCCCCATCCCTTCATCCCTTCTCCCCTCTACCCCGCGGGTTCCGGAGTGAAGTGCAACCGGGGCCACCGGCGGCGAACTTCTGACCGGCAGCCGGACGCCGCAAGCCGCGTCCCGTTCGGCGCCATCTTCTCGCGTTTGACAAGCACGGGTTAGAGGCTAGAATCGAGCCATGAGCAAAGTTGGCATAGCAGTCCTCGCCTCGGGCCGCGGCACGAACTTCGAGGCGCTGGCCCGCTCGGTCCGGAGCGGTGACACGAACGGCGAGATCCGCCTGCTCGTCGTCAACGTCCCGGATGCGCCGGTACTGAAGCGGGCCGAGGCCGAACATGTTCCCTCCGTACTCATTCCCCACCGTCAGTTCAAGATTCGCGGCGAGTTTGAACAGGCGCTTGCCGCCGAGCTGAGGAGACACGACATCGGTCTTGTCTGCCTGGCCGGATTCATGCGCATCCTCTCCCCGGTCTTCGTCAACGCCTTCGAGAACCGCATCATGAACATCCACCCGTCGCTCCTGCCCGCTTTTGCCGGCCTGCAGGGGATGCAGGTCCATGAGGCGGCAATCGCGGCAGGCGTGAAGGTCTCGGGCTGCACGGTGCACTTCGTGACCCTGGACCTCGACGCCGGGCCGATTGTTGTCCAACGGGCGATAGCGGTATGCGACACCGACACGCCGGAAACGCTCTCGCAGCGGGTGCTGGTCGAGGAACACCAGGCCTATGGCGAAGCCGTGAAGCTCTTCTGCGCCGGCCGCCTCAGGATTGAAGGCAGACGCGTTCTTGTCCGTGGGAACGAGGAAACGACCCGTGGCTGAGAAGAAGCTGCGGGTTGCCGTCGTCGGGTGCGGGACTCAATCGCAGCTTGCCTACATTCCCGTTCTCAGACAGAACCCGTCGGTCGAGATCTCCTCGCTTTGCGACACCGACGTCCGCAAGCTGAACCAGCTCTGCGCGATTCACAAAGTCGAGAAGCACTACGTCGACTTCGACGACCTGAAGGAAGACGAGGCGATTGACGCCGTCGTCATCGCCACTCCCAACCACCTGCACGCGCCGATGGCCCTGGCGGCAATGCGCTACGGCAAGGACGTGCTCTGCGAGATGCCGCTGGGACTTGACGCCGCCGAAGTCAGACAGATGATGAGCTGTGCGGAGCAGGAGAAGCGGAAGCTCATGCCCGCGATGAACACGCGCCTCCGGCCCGACATCCAGACCATCCGCCGGTTCGTCGAAGGCGGAGAATTGGGTGAGCTCTATTACTGCAAGACCGGCTGGCTTCAGGGCCGCGAGTCCTGGTCACTGTCCGGCTGGCGCGGGGAGCGGCTGCGGGCGGGCGGCGGCGCGTTCCTTTCGCTCGGCACTGCCCTGCTCGACGCCTCGCTTGCCCTGCTGGCCCCGCACAAACCGGTTTCCGTCATCGGGGCGGCCCATCATCGGGCCCCGCAATCTGAGGTGGAAGACACCGCCTTCGCGATGATCCGATTCGAGCCGGACCTGACCCTGACGCTCGAGGTCGGCTGGTCCATGCTGCAGGAGAAGGACCTGACGTACCTGAACCTGTTCGGCAACGCCGGAGCGGCGCTGCTCAATCCGACTCAGATCCACAAAGAGATGCACGGACACCTGGTAAATGTCACGCCCCAGATACCGGCCAAGGACTACCAGCGCTCGTCCTGGCGGATGCTCGTGAACCTCTGGGTGGAATCGCTTGTGCGGGGAACGCCGTTGCCCATCGACGCCGCCGAAGCGCAGACGATCAGCCGACTCGCGGACGCCTTCTACCGCTCCCAGTCAACCCGCACCGAGGTCCCCCTAAAGCAGTAGAGCCAGGAGTGAATTGTGAAGAGTGAAAGTCGGACCCGGATTTCACTATTCTCCATTCACTGTTCACCATTGGCCCCCGAGGTCCCGCTCACATCCGAAAAGTCCTGACCCTGGCCGTCTCGGCTGTCGGCCTCGGCGCGTTTGCATTCGCGCCGTTCCCGCTCCGTCTCCTGGCCTTCTTTGCGCTGGTCCCGCTCTTCTGGACGATTCGGGACGCGCGGCCGGGACGTGCGTTCCTGTGGGGCTGGCTGTTCGGCGGGCTGCTCTTCGCCGCCCACCTCTGGTGGCTCTGGTTTCTGGTCGTGCCGGTCCAACCCGTCACGCGGTTCCTGCTGGATATCGGCGTGGTCCTGCTCTTCGCCTACCTCGGCCTGTATATCGCCGTATTCGCGTGGCTCACGCGCCGCTGGGGCCTCTGGGCCGCGCCGCTCACCTGGCCGTTGCTTGAGTTCATCCGCACCAAATCACAGATCGGTTTCCCCTGGGGCCTGCTCGGTTACACGATGACGCCGTACTTACCTTTCATCCAGCCCGCCTCAATCGGAGGCATCTACCTGGTATCGGCATGGCTGGTACTGGTGAATGTACTTCTGTACAAGCTCTACGCTACACGCTTCACGCCCGACGCTCCGGATGCGCGGCGCATGCTGGGTCCTGCCCTTGCGCTAGCCGCCGCCTTCGCCGCACCGCTCATCTTCTCAGCACTCTACATCCGGCCACTCAAACCGTGGTTCAACGTCGCCATTGTCCAACCGAACGTCTCCCCTCTCGACAAAGGGGACTGGGACTCGCGCTCCACCATCGAAGGGGACCTCGCCCGCCTCACCCTGCAATCGGCCGCAACCCATCCCAACCTGATCCTGTATCCTGAAACGGCAACGCTCACCGACGTAACGAGGGCGTCAACCGTCGGGAATGTGGTTCGCGGCCTGGCCGATTCGCTCCGTACCGAGATATTCACCGGCTCGCCCCTCTACGACGAACGCCGGAATTCCTGGCATAACGGCGCGGTGCTCATCCGGCCGGGCGAGCAACCCATCAAGCAGCGCTACTACAAGAATCGGCTGACCCCATTCTCGGAGAAGATACCGTACTCGGACGAGTTGCCGATACTCCGCAAGATACTCGGCACTGCCGACATGGGCGACTGGGCAAGAGGTCACGATTACACCGTATTCAAATGGTCGGGCGGCACGCTCTCGGCGCTCATCTGCTATGAGGCTATCTTCCCGGACTACGCGCGCGAGTTCACCCGCCGCGGTTCGCAACTCCTGGCGGTCGTGACCAATGACGGCTGGTTCGGCCGACTGGTCGGGGCGCAGCAGCACGCGGAACTGGCGGTCTTGCGCACAGTCGAGAACGGCGTGCCGATGATCCGGAGCGCCAACAACGGCGTCTCCTTCATCGTCGACCCCTACGGCAGGATACTCAAGCGCACCCCGCTGTTTGTGCAGACGACCCTTACCGGACCTGTCCCGCGCCCCATCGCGCCGACCCTCTACCGCCGCTACGGCGACTGGTTCATGCTTGTCTGTCTTCTCGGCCTCATTGCGGGCTCTGTTGCTCGACTGGTGAGCGCCCGCAAAGCCCGGCCGCAGTAGCAGGCTGCCCGCCCTCGGACCCGCCCCAGAACAGGAATTCCCGCAGATCACGCAGACGACGCGGCGAGTCGCCCCGACGCCGATGGAGGGGTCTCGCCCGGTCCGGAAGGACAACCGCAGATTACGCAGATGCCACAGATTTCCGGCCAGAACCCCTGAACCCGTGAACCCCGTTCTCTCGACCACTGGACCACCTTCCCCCTATTCTGACATGTCCAATCAGAATCGAGATTTCCTCGCAATCGGAGCAGCAACGGGCAGAGCAGCTCGGGAAGCACTTCTCCGGGCAAATCGGAGAGCAACGGTCGGAGCTTACTCGGGAGCAACCCGGACAGGAACCCGCGGACTTACTCGGGCCGCAACGCTCCGACCAACCCGGAGAGGAACGTGCAGACCAACCTACGGACTAACCGGGAAGGTAACGCGGAGTGCAACCGGTGAAGTAACCCGGCGAATTCCGGTGGAGGTTCATCCGGGAATTGCGGTGGAGATAGCCCTTCGAACGATGTACGAAGCAACGGTGTCCGCAACCTCCTAGACGACGTAGGGGGCGGGGGTGTAGATTTGACGCTAGACGCCTAACGCATTACGCCAGAAGCAGATACACCGAAAGGCCGACTTGGACGAATGATACAAACTCGTCTCATTCCTGCCGTAACTGCTTCCCGCTCGCCCATGGCTGTCTGCCGCGAGCCACAAGCCGCAGGCACATAGCCCGGAGACCCGCCTCCTGCGCTACCCCTCAGAGTTATAGGATTCCCCGCATCTGCCCCCGATCCTCCCCTCCGCAGAACCAAGGGCGGGCTTTCGCCCGCCCCTTCTACTCCTAACTGCTCTCTGCTAACTGCTAACTTCTGCTCACCTTGTCACCACGACCTTGCGTACGGCTTGTGCTTGAGCTTGCGCTTCAGCCGTCCTCACGAAATAGACGCCCGGAGCCACGGCATGCACGTCATTCGCGCCGGCTCTCAGGTCCATCACCTTCCGCCCCGCCGCGTCCAGTAACTCCGCCCTGTCTACTGTCTGCTGTCTACTATCTACTGTTCCGAGCACCAGCGCGCCGCGGACGATGGTCGGCAGTGGCTCGGGACCCCCGACCTTTGGCGTCAGTCCCTCAGCAGTTCCCGCGCCGCCCGAATCGCGCAGGACCGAGATGCTGGAGCTACGGTAATTGGCGACATAGACCCGGTTCTGGGCCGGATTCCACGCAAAGGCGGTCGGCTCGCTATCGACCCTAATGGTCGCAATGACGCTGTCGATGGCGCCGTCTATCACGGTCACGTTGCTGCCGTAGTAGTTCGCGCAGTAGACTTTGTTGTTGGTCGGGTCATAGCACAAGATCCAAGGGTTGTAGCCCGCATTCACACTGGCAGTGACGCTGTCAGTCGCTCCGTCTATCACGGTCACGGTGCCGCCACCATTCGCGCAGTAGGCCTTGTCATTGGTCGGGTTGTAACAGAGGGCGCAAGGTTCGTTGCCTGCAGCCACCGTTGAAATGACCCGGTCGGTTTCCCCGTCTATCACGGTAACGCTGTCGCCGTACACATTCGCGCAATAGATCTTGTTGTTCGTCGGGTTGTAGCAGAGGGCATAAGGGTACTTACCTGCAGCCACGGTGGCGACGACCCCGTTGGTCGCTCCGTCTATGATCGTCACGCTGCCATTATAGCCATTGTTCGCGCAGCAGACCTTGTTATTGGTCGGGTTGTAGCAGAGGGCGCAAGGGGTGTAACCCGCAGTTACGGTGGCGATGACGCTGTCAGTCCGGCCATCAATCACGGTTACGTTGTCGCTGCTATCGTTCGCGCAATAGACCCTGTTGTTCATCGGGTTGTAGCACAGGGCATGAGGGGCGTGACCTGCAGCCACGGTGGCGAGGACGCTGTCGGTCGCGCCGTCAATCACGGTTACGTTGGCAGTGGCGTGGTTCGCGCAGTAGACCTTGTTGTTGGTCGGGTTGTGGCAGAGGGCATAGGGGTAGCCGCCAGCAGCCACAGTGGCGATGACCCGGTCGGACGCGCCGTCCATCACTGTCACGCTGCCGTTTACGCTGCAACTCGCGGAGTAGACCTTCCGGTTGGTCGAGTTGTAGCACAGAGCGTAAGGCAACGCGCCTGTGGCCACAGTCGCGATGACGCCGTTTGCCGCGCCGTCAATCACGGTCACGTTGTTGCTGATACTGTTCGCGCAGTACACCTTGCTATTCTGAGGGTTGCAGCAGAGGACCCAAGGTCCGCTGCCTGCGGTAACGGTGGCGATGACCCCGTTGGTCGCGCCATCAATTACCCTCACGCTGCCGCCGCTGTAGCTCGCGCAGTAGATCTTGTTGCTGGTCGGGTTGTAGCATACGTCATGAGGCCAACGACCTGCAGTCACTGTAGCAACGACCCCGTTGGTCGCGCCGTCAATCACGGTCACGTTGTTGCTGGAGTAGTTCGCGCAGTATACCTTGTTGTCGGTCGCGTTGTAGCACAGAGCCCAAGGGGCACCGCCTGCGGCCACTGTGGCGATGACGCTGTCGGCCCCGCCGTCAATCACGGTCACGTTGTCGTCGCTGAAGTTCGCGCTGTAGACCTTGATGTTGGTAGGGTTGTAGCAGAGGGCCTGGGCATAGTAGCATGCGTCTAGAGTGGCGATGACGCTGTCGGTCGCGCCGTCTATCACCATCATACCCGTACCCCCACCCGTACCCCCAGCGCAATAGACCCTGTTGTTCGTCGAGTTGTAACAGAGGGTGGCCCCACTTGCGTCCACGCTGGCCAGAACGCTGTCGGTCCCGCCGTCAATCACGGTCACGTTGCCGCCGCTGTTCGCGCTGTAGACCTTATTGTTGGTCGAGTTGTAGCACAGGACCAGAGGGTCGCTACCCGTGGCCACGGTGGTGATGACCCTATTCGTCTTGCCGTTTATTACGGTCACATTGCTGTCGTCATAGCTCGCGACGTAGACCTTGTTGTCGGTCGGATTGTAGCAGAGAGCCTCTACAACCGCCCCGGCTGGGATTCGGGCAATCCTCTGGTTCGTGGCCCCATCAATCGCGAGCACGCAGTCCCCAAATCCGCCGGCGACATAGACGGTGTTGTTGGCTGAGTCATAGACCAGGCACTGCGGGCTTTCCAGCCCGCCGAGCGAATCCGGCAGATAGATGGTCTTCTCCAGCCACTGGGCATGGACGGCTGACAGCGAACAGCTAACAGCTAACAGCACAACTGCGGACTTCATGATACCTCCCTATCTCGTGATGATGACCTTAGAGACGCTCGACGCCTGATGCTCTACGCCGGACGCCCGACGCACGAAGTAGACGCCCGGAGCTAGGGCATGCACGTCATTCGCGCCCGGACGAAGGTCGAGCACCCTACGACCCATGGTATTAAGCAGCTCCACCCTGTATGCTGAATGCTGTCTACTATCTACTGTTCCTAGCACCAGCACGCCTCGGCAAGGGCTGGGCGCTATCTGCAATGACGCGGCCGGAACCGCGTTGCGGCGTTCGACGGCCCCATCGCACGTGGTGTCCATGTCTGCGAGTTCGTGCAGGTAAAGCAGGACGCGGACCTCGTCCTGCACTTCCTGGACCTGAGGTATCCAGACCGGCGGGTTCGATATGTCGTAGACATGATTTGCCGGGTTCATCGCCGAGTCGTTGACCCGGGTCCAAGGGCTGATGCCTGCACCACCATAGACAACGGCGGTGGCGCTGTCTATCAACTGGATGGCGTGCTGGTTCTTCCTTATCTTCGGGTTGCTGTCGACCTGCGGCTGAATCCGCAGGTACGCGCAGGGCACCTGCTTCATGAATCGGCCTGCCTCCCGCTCCTGCCAGAAAGCTTCCGAATCAGCCGGCACCGGCACAAACCCGCCTGAGTCCAGGCACATCTGGCTCCGGTCCGCCGGCCCCTCGAAGTCCAGCAGGAACTTGATGTGCGGCTCGGCATAGCGCTTAATCATGCCCGAACCCATCGTGATGCCGTATGTCCGGGTGTAGACTCCCAGCCGGCTCGTGTCCACATAGTCCCGGCTCGCCAGCAGCGACTCGCAGACGTGCATCCCGTCCTGATTTATGTATCCGTCGTAGTTCTCCGGGTAGGCGCTGCTCTTGCCCCGGCCGTCCGGGTCGAAGTGCAGAAACGCAAAGCCGTCCGACGCGATGTCGTCCGGCATGCTGGTCGAGTCAAGCGAACTGCCATACCCGGTCCCGCCCGGCACGAAGATGATACCGGGCACAGGATCATCCGGCCCGGCATAGGCCGGCCGGTGGATGTGCACGTACAAGGTGCAGCCGGAGGATGGATTCACGATCCGCAGAGTCTCGACCACTACCGGGATCGTACCCGGATACTGCCAGACGATGGTCCCCGCCTGCGTAACTTCTATCACGCGAACGCCGGCCGAGATGAGCGTGTTGCTGTTCGCCAGCCGGACTGCCGCGTATGCCCCCGGTGCGCTGTCAAGGCTCCAGACTATTCTCCCCATCGAATCGACCTCAATGACCCGGTCGTTTTGAGAGTCGGCAATCAAGGTGTGGCCACTGCTGCTGATGCGCTCGGCGCCGCGCGGCCACGACAGGCCGGTCGCATACTGCCAGACCACCGTACCGGCCGCGTCGACCTCGACCACACGGTTGCTGTCCGAATCGCAGATGAGCGTGTGGCCGTCAGGCAGACGCCGGCCGTTATGCGGACCGGCTAGATTCGTGTAGCTCCAGACAAGCGTGAGGTTGGGTTTGACCTCGATGACCCGGTTGTTGAGCCGGTCGGTGATCAGCGTGTTGCCGTTGTCGAGGCGAAAGGCCTCATTCGGATAGACGAGGCCCGTCGAATCGGTCCAGACCCGGTTACCGTTCCGGTTCACCTCGACGACCTTGGAGCCCCAACTCGCCGCCATCAATGTGTTACCGTTGTTCAGCCGGCATGCGGTATGCAGGTAGGGCACATCGGAATTAACGTACGCCCAGACCAATCGGCCCAGGCTGTCCACCTCAACCGCGCGCGCGTTGTTGCCCAGCAGGAGGCTACCGTCCGCAATCAGCGTGTTGCCGTTAGACAGGCGCTCGACACTGAACGGCGACACCGGAATCGAAGCCGCTACCGGTGACAGGTTGCCCGCCGCGGCAACGAGAAGAATGTACACCCAGGTCCGGTGGTCATTCTTCAACATGCGCCTTGCCCCGAGTATCGCTGAGGTCATGTGTGATGTGACCATCACGGTTCACCGTTCGACAACCAGCTTCTGCGTTGCACTGTAACCCTCGGTCGCGACCTTTACCAGGTACACGCCCGCGTTTAGCTTCCGCAGATCAAGGTCCGCCGCACCAGTCCGTCCAGCCGCCATCGTCCGCGCCAGCACCGTCCGGCCGGTCACGTCAACCACCTTCAACGTAACCAGCCCGGCCCACGGCAGGTTGTACCGCACCGTCGCCAAGCCGCCCATCAGCGGGTTCGGCGCTATCGTCAAAGACGGGTCACGTCCGGGCGAGATTCCTGCCGAATCGTCTGCGACGCCCGTGTACTCCACGACGAAATGCCTGACGAGAGTGTCATTTGCAGGGTTTCCATCAAAGGACAAGAGGGTGATGCCGGTCATGGCATAGTGGCCGGGTGGCAGCGTGACGCTGTCTGCAAATGTCACGGTGACTTCGTGGCCGGCAGCGACCGGCCCGCTGTTGGCCTGGCCCGAGTAGACGGTATCGCGGTCGGGTATCCGGGTGATGTTGAATGCAACCGGAATATTGGTACGGTCCACGCCGGCGTTCTTGACCACGATCTGTGGGTTGAAGGTAGTGCTGGAGTCGAGAGGCCCATGTGGGACAGTAATACTCTCCGGCGAGGCGTCAAGCATTAGGCCCTCGTAGTGGGCGTCGATACCGAAGCTCAGGTAGCCGTCGCTGAAGAGTCCCCAGTTGCCGCTGGGATAGTGGTATCTGGCCCAGTCCGTTCCACTCGGCGCGCCATCGTAGCACATGCCAACGTAGATGTAACCGCCATTGAAGGTGGTCTGCTCGTAGTAGGAAACAAAGAAGCTATCGTAGTTCACCGTTACCGGCGGGGTGAAGAAGACTGTGTTCTTGTACAAGCTGTTCCAGATGCTGGTGTGGAAGGTGCCCGACCAGTTGCCGAGCACGGTTCCAGGAACGTGGCTCGGGCCGTCATTACCATAGATAAAGACCTGCTCCACAAAGTCTGCACCGTTGAAGCTGGTAACCCATACGTTCGCCGAGTCAACCATCAGCGGTCTCAATGGCATGGCGTACCTCGTAGCCCACTCACCGGGACCAGGCCACGTGATGGCATTGGAGAACACGCCGTCATTGTAGGTCAGCCATCCCACGCACGATTCCGAGACAACGAAGCGACCTGGCTTCCAGTCGTTCGTGGTATTCTCGTCTCCGGAAAGGGCTGTTGTCATCGTGTCGAAATATACCCTCTGCTGAGACGGCGGAACCCAGAACGGAAAAGCGACCGTGTCGACACCGCCGGAGTCGAGGCTCGCGGCATAGACAGTATCAGGCCCGTAGATTCTGGCGGCGGCCGCGGAATCGTACACAACGCAGATGACCGGTACGTTCGTCTGGGGTTGCGTGCCGAAGTTCTTTACCGCGGCGCGTGGGATAACCGTGTCGCCCAAAGGGACGTACTCGCCAGGCGAGATTATCTTCGAGACGCCAACATCGTTGTTGTTCAGAAGGTGCGCGACCCTGGGCGACAGGGAACGAGGGTAGCCAAGGACCAATGACCCAGCTCGGTGCACGCCGGTCGTCGTGACATTCGGCCTCCCCGAGCGCCCCGCGTAAAGCCCGCCTGCGAGTAGCAAGCCGGCGACCACCACCATACCGCACCGGAAACCCGTGCTCATTGTTCCTCCTTTCCCCGTGCCAGGGCATGCCTCCACATCGCGCCTGTCAATCGCTCCTGGCTAGCGCTCGATGACGAGCTTCTGCGTTGCACTGTAACCCTCGGTCGCGACCTTCACCAGGTACACGCCCGCGTCCAGCTTCCGCAGATCCAGGTTCGCCGTTCCAGTCCGTCCAGCCGCCATCGTCTGCGCAACCACCGTAC
>Ga0335071_10000255_pt1 | contig 61710 bp, 62 predicted proteins | sample Lox_Sample_15_FD_206724 | JGI IMG/M metagenome (GOLD analysis project Ga0335071, IMG submission 206724) | Soil microbial communities from Loxahatchee National Wildlife Refuge, Florida, United States - Lox_Sample_1.5 | ecosystem: Environmental > Terrestrial > Soil > Wetlands | place: USA... | reverse complement strand
AGAAGCTGAAAGAGGAGCTTCTGCGGTCAATTCACCATCTTGATCCACTCGACAAGCTGAAAAACCAGATTGAGATCACGATCACGCAGGAGGGCTTGCGGATCGAGTTGATGGAGTCGGAGAAGGGGACGTTTTTCGAATTAGGCAGTACGAAACCGACTCCAGCGCTGGTGGAACTGCTCAAAGTCCTTGCGCAGGAGATCGGAAAGCTTCCGAACAACATCTCCATCGAGGGGCATACGGACTCGAAACCCTATTCCGGCGTGAAGAACTACGACAACTGGGATCTCTCATCCGACCGGGCCAACGAGGCGCGCAGGTTGATGCAGGCCGAGGGGATTCGTCCAAGCCAGGTTTCGCAGGTGCGCGGGTTCGCCGATCAACGGTTGCGCTTGCCTCAAAAACCCGAGGATCCGTCAAACCGCCGAATCTCACTGATCGTTCAGTATCAAGTGCAGGATGGATCGGAGATAGCGCCAAAGCTTTCGAACGGGACTGCGGTTCCGAGCAAAGACCAGGAACAGAGATGAGAAGTGGGGCCGGCCAGGTAACGGGACTGCGATCCGGCCCGCCAAGCTGAATCACCGGCAACTCAGGGATGGTGGCGCAAGACCAGGCTCGTGCACGGGCCCGGGGTCGTCAACGACGCGATCAAACTGTTGACGAGGTTTCGCTGGTCGCTCGATTCGAAGATGAACACCGCGCCGTATGAGTCGCATTGAGCATTGGCTATCCTGATTGGAAGGCAGGCGTCCTGGGGATGATGAGGCACTTGGACGAAGGCCCGGGTGCCCAACCGAAGCCATTCGTCTGACTCGATCCTCATACCATCGCGGCTGATCTCGGTGCAACGCGCGAATTGCGATTCCTCTCCCCGCACCACTTGAACAGGAAGATCGACCGAATACCGAGGAACGCGATAATTAAAAGATCTCATCGTGATGCAATCCGAAACAGCGATGAAGCGAAGAGCGAGTTCTGAGCCGTGCGGCAATCACCTGAATGACCTATCGGCATTGTCGAGGATCAGGCCATCCGTAACGAACCGTATATGCGACTATACCGAATGTTTTTGGAAAAGCACGTTCCAAATCAATTCCGGCCATTCCTTTAGAGTGCTGCGGCTGATCCGAAGGTCATGTTCGTCCAGGATGAACATAGTACTTTCTGTGTAGCATTTTCGTGCCCAATTGTGACGCGTGTCACAAGGCAGTAACTCTTTAGCCACTTATATTGTGCAGACGGCAAGATTATTTGGATTGGTATTCGTTCAATCTGTTTTTAATGGAAAGTCAGCTATTTTAGAAAACCCGAACGGGGTCGAGTGTTGGGGGCCATGGACGAAAGAAGTTCGTTGTCACTCAAAGGGACATTGGGCGAAGGGTTGGATCATTCGCCGTCTATGAGGGAAGAAATGGTGCCGGAAACTGACGGCACCAGCAAAAGCCCTCCCGGGCGGCATATTCTCATCGTCGAAGACGATGCCTCCCTTGCCTCCTTCCTTGTTGAAGAGTTGCAGTACCAAGGTTTCGTCGTCGAGCACATCGCGGATGGTGCGGAAGCATCGATTGTCCTGGGTCAGAAGCGGCGCTTTGACTTGCTCATTCTCGATCTGAATCTTCCGGGACTCGACGGTATCGATGTGATTCGACAAATCCGACCTTCCCAGCCGCGACTACCGATCCTCGTTCTCACTGCTCGCAGTCGGGTTGAGGAGAAGGTACACGCGCTGGAAACCGGGGCAGATGACTGTTTAACGAAGCCGTTCTCCCTGATTGAGCTTCAGGCACGTGTGAACGCGCTGCTGCGGCGAAATTCCGGATTGATTCCAAGTTATTCCAAGGTCGGTGACCTGACCCTGTATCGCGACGAACACAGAGTGGAGCGGAATGGACGGCGCATCGAGTTGACGCCCCGGGAGTTTGCCATCCTCGAGGTCTTGATGCGTAACCCGGGCCGGCCGGTTTCGCGAGCGGCTTTGCTCGAAGAGGTTTGGAACACGTCTTCCGGGTCGGCTACGAACATCGTTGATGTCTATGTGAAATACGTGCGCGACAAGATTGACCTTCCGGGCGAGGTCAAGCTGACCCATACCGTGCGCGGTTTTGGCTATGAAGTGAGGGTTGCTTAGGGATGTCAAGCTGCTCCCAGTTCTCCGAATTCGGGGTAGGTTCGCAAGCGCGTCTATGCGAGGACTTCGCGTTAACGTTGCACGCGATGGCTCAGCCTCTGACAGTTTTGCGCGGCGCTCTGGGAACGCTGATGATTCGAGGAGATGGAGTTCGCGGCGCGGACCGGTACATCGCGGTTTCAAATACTCAGGTCGAGCGTCTCTGCAGTTTGATGTCCGGCATGCGCACCTTGCTTGACTGTTTTCAATTCGAGGCTGTCTGCGCTCCAACGAACCTTCTGGAATTGATCGGGTCAATCGTTGAAAATGAGGGCTCCAGCCTCCACCAGGCTGGTCGGCGACTTTCCTTCAGGCAGACTGGTCATGAAATTCAGGTTCTTGCCGATCCGGTGCGGGTAGAGCATGCGATGCACGCTGCAATTGCCGCGGTCTCGGTCGCCTGTGAGCACGACGAGGAGATCCACGTGACCGTTGATCAGCGAGACGGGTTTGCGGACGTGGTGGTGCAATGCACGAACCCTAATGGAAGGAAGCTGACCTCCGCCGATCGAGTGGAATTGTTCGTCGCAGAAGCCAGCATCCGCAGCCAGGGAGGCCTATTTGAGTTGCTGAGCGACCCTTTCCGGGTTTCTCTCAAACTTCCACTGCATGACCGCGAAGAAGGCTGTACTCCAGCTGGTCTGCCGAGTCTGATGGAAGAGAGTCGATCGGGAACTTCGCCCGGTTCGAAGAGTCTTGAATTCATCACACAAAGGATGGACAGCTGAGACCGTGGCGACCGTGGCTTCAAATTTCGTTCGCGCTGAAGATCGAGCTCCGATGGACGTGTTTGTCGTGAGTCCAAACTTCAGACTGCGCGGTGAACTTAAGGAGAAGTTGGCGCCGCCCCGTTGGCGCGTATTAGAGGCTGCAGGCGGGGCAGAGGCATTGACGAGGCTCCGGGGGCACGGCAACGAGGATGTGGTTCTGCTGCTCGATCCGGTTCTTCCCGATCTCAATCCGGGAGAATTCAATCGCATTGTCCGCGATCGCTTCCCGAACACACAGATTTTGATGCTGAATTCGCATACGGGGCAGTTGTTGGTTGGAACCGCGTCGCCAACCCCGGTATCAAGAAGAGTGGCCGATGCGGTGAATCGGATTGGAACGGTTCACTCGAGCCCACTATCTCAGATCTCGGGCGATGAAGCCGAGGCCGAAAATGAACCCGTATTCACGTTGCGCAGCATGGTTGGAAAGTCGGCGCCGATGCTCCGCACCTATGCATTAACACGGATGGTGGCAGTGCGAGACACCACCGTGCTGGTCACCGGTGAGAGCGGGACCGGCAAAGATATGATTGCCCAGGAGATCCACCTGATCGGCTCGCGGCGCAACCAGCCTTTCGTGGTCGTAAATTGTTCCGCGATCCCCGAAACGTTGTTGGAGGCGGAGCTGTTTGGTTATACAAAAGGCTCTTTTACAGGAGCGGTTCAGTCCCGCATAGGGCGCATTCATGCCGCGCATGGAGGCACACTGTTTCTCGATGAAATCGGCGATATGCCGCTGTCGTTGCAGAGCAAGATCCTTCGCTTCCTCGAGCAGGGTGAGGTTCAGCGGCTTGGAGGCAATGACAACCTCAAGGTGGACGTGAGAGTCATCGCGGCGACGAATGCGGATTTGAAGGCGCGCGTGGCGCAGGGTCAGTTTCGCGAGGACCTTTTCTATCGGCTGGCAGTTTTTCCCATCAATCTGCCGCCCCTGCGTGAGCGGATGGAGGATGTTTCAGAGCTGACCATTGCCTTTGTCGCCAAGTTCCATCCCAGAGTTTCCATCAGCAGGGAAGCCTTGGAGATCCTGCAACAGCACGACTGGCCCGGCAACGTTCGGGAGCTGCGCAACGCAATCGAGCGAGCGACGATTTTGGTGGGCAACGGCACAGAAATCAAGCCCGAACACATTATTCTCTAGAGGTTTGTCACTTCCTGCCCCATTTTGGGCATCCCATTTCAGTTTGGCACTCATCGTGCATGTGAAATAGGCAAATGCTGCCGAGTTCTCATGCTGTTCCAATAATGAGGCTGGGTCTAGACCCAGCGCCAAGCCCGCAACTTCTTGCGGACGCATTTTCCGAATTCATTTCGGCATCGACCGTCCTTGAGGCTTCCTATCGCGAACTCCAACAGGAGGTCGTGCGCCTCAGTTCCGAGTTGTCGCAACGCAATGCGGCTTTGAGCAGAAGCCTCGAAGAGAACGATCGCATGCGTGCAGCGTTGCAGCAGATGCTGGATTCAATGCCGTGCGGCATTCTGGTTCTTGACCGCTTCGAGCGAATCGTGATGATCAATCCCGAAGGTCGTAAGCTCCTCGAGCTAAGCGACGCCCATCCTGGCAGCCTTCAGGAGCTTGCCGCATTGTGCCTCGTGGATTTCGGCGCATTGGCGAAACGGCCGACCGGGAGCTTCGAGCACGAGGTGTCTCGGCGATCGAGGTGTGGCATGCAGTGGCTGGCCATCGGCCATCGGGCGCTGTCGGGCGCGCTCGAGACTGGGGAACGGTCGGGGCGCGGTGACAGCTTGCAAAGTATTTGGATACTCCGCGATATCACCGCAAAGAAGCAGGCTGAGGCGGAGCGTGAAAAGATGAGGAACGCAACCGCGCTTGCCCAAATCTCGATGATGCTGGCTCATGAGATTAAGAATCCATTAGCGAGCATGGAGCTTTTTGCCGGGCTCATTGAACAGGAGCCGGCGGAAGTTTCGCAGTGGATTGCCCATCTTCGCGCGGGAATTCGATCCCTGTCGGGCACGGTCAACAACGTCCTGAGCCTGAGCGGCGACAACACGCTTCACCTATCTCCAATTCGTCTCGCAGAGTGCGTCGAGAGTGGGGTGGAATTCGTACGACCTATCGCAGACCAGGCCGGAGTATCGCTGAGCTTCGGCGCCGAAGAGACAGGGACACAGATTCTGGGCAATGAGGACGCAATCCGTCAGATCGTTCTCAATGTGGTTTCCAATGCGATTAGATTTACTGCGCAGGGCGGAATCGTGTCGGTTCGACTGCAGACCTTAAAACGGGGAGGAATAAGGCACGCGGCGCTCACGGTGAGGGATACCGGTTGCGGGATGCCCGAACACGTTGTCGCGCGGGTGTTTGATACCGGTTTCAGTGGAGCTGGTGAAACGCCCGGCCTGGGTCTCGCGGTCTGCAAGCGACTTATCAACCAGCATGGCGGAGACATTCGGGCGGCAAGCCAACTGAACCAAGGAACTTCAATTCATATGGAGTTTCCCATCTTATGAGCGCGCCAGATTCACCTTCGGTGATGGTTGTTGACGATGAGCCGGGAATTCGTACGGCGCTGCGTGCGAATTTCCTGCGGCATGGATGGCAGGTTCAAACTGCCGCGAGCGTGAGCGAAGCGATCCGCAATGTGGAAGATCGAGAGTTCAGTCTCGTCGTGAGCGATATGCGTATGGCGGATGGGAACGGCGTGGATGTAATGCGAGCGGTGCGTCGGGCCTGGCCAGAGACGGCAGTCATCCTGTTAACCGCGTATGGTTCAGTGCCCGATGCCGTAAACGCAATGCGGGATGGGGCCCTGGACTACCTGACGAAGCCGATTCCATTCGATCGACTACAAGCCGCGGCGGCGCAGCTGGTGAATCGAACCAAGCGCACGTGTACCGCTGAGGAAATTCCTTCGAGCGGTGAAATTATCGGCCGTGCTCCACAGCTCTTGCGAGCGCTGCAGCGTGCGCGGGCGGCGGCCGGCGCGGGCGCGGACGTGCTTATTGAGGCCGAGAGCGGAACCGGCAAAGAGCTGCTTGCCCGTTACATCCACGATTCAAGCGATCGCAACGACAAGCCATTCATAGCGGTTAACTGCGCCGCGGTACCCGAGGCCTTACTGGAAAGCGAACTGTTCGGACATGGACGCGGCGCATTTACCGGCGCTGTAGCCGCCAGGTCAGGGAAGTTCGAACTTGCCGACGGAGGAACCATTCTTCTGGACGAAATCGGAGAAATGCCTCTGAATCTTCAGCCGAAACTCTTGCGTGTGCTGCAAGAGCGCGAGTTCGAAAGGCTTGGCGGAGGGTCCCCGGTTCACGTAGATATTCGTGTCGTGGCCACCACCAATATCTCCCTGGCGATGATGGTTGAGCGCGGTCAGTTTCGCGCGGATCTCTACTATCGATTGAATGTGATTCCGCTCTCGTTGCCGCCCCTTCGCGACAGGCGCGAGGATATTCCGGTCCTGGCGCATCACTTTGTGGAGAAATATGCAGCGCAAGGCCGGAGGGGACGCCCGCGCCTGCTCCCTGAGTTCATGGATCGCTTGCAGTCGCATTCCTGGCCGGGGAACGTCCGCGAACTCGCCAATTTCATGCGACGGGTTCTCACGCTGACCGACTCAGAAGTGATCGACGCCAGGTGCTTCGATCTGGAGTTTCAGGGGCACGCTCCTCTCCCACGGGCCGTCGAAGGACAAGCTCAGGGCGCCATGCCGGCGGGTGTGCCGATCTGGCAGGTTGAGAAGATGCACCTCGAAAAGACCCTGGCGCTGACTGAAGGCAACAGGACTCACGCGGCCGAGATGCTTGGCATCAGCCTGCGCACATTGCGGAACAAGATTCGTGAGTATGGGCTGCCACCGAGGAGGTATGCATAGGATGACCACATCGACTCCGCTGATGCAGTTGATTCACGCTTACCTGAAGACGAATTCGGACCGCCAGCAACTGGTCGCATCGAATATTGCCAACGTGGACACGCCTGGCTACCACACCAAGGACATCAATTTTCGGGCGGCCATGCAGCAGGCGATGAGTGAGGGAGACGGCACGCAGTTGACGCCGGCTACGAATGAAGTAGAGGGATTGCCTGAGCGCCCGGACGGAAACAACGTAAACATCGATCGCGAAAGTCTTCTGCTGGGCGAAACGCAACTTCAATATCAGATGGGCGTGCAATTGATCAAGTCAGAGTTTCATCGGCTGCTGACTGCAATCAAGGAAGGGAACTGAACATGGGATTGTTCGACATGTTGGCCATTAGCGCATCGGCGCTGTCAGCGGAACGGCAGCGCGCAGAGGTTACTTCGGCGAATCTTGCGAACGCTGAGACGACTCATAGTGACACCGGGGGGCCCTTTGTGCGCAAAGAGGTTGTCTTCAGCGCCTCGAATGCTTCGCCTTTCAGTACCGTATTGAATCGGGTCGGCGGCTTCGGCCGCGCTCCCGCGGGCACGGTCCAGTTAACGCAGGTTGTTGAGGATACCACACCCCCGGTCCTGCGGTATGAGCCAGGAAATCCCGATGCGGACAAGAACGGGATGGTGGCTTATCCAGCGATCAATCCCGTCACGGAGATGGTGGACCTAATGGGTGCGGTCCGCGCCTATCAACTCAATGCTTCCGCGGTGACCTCGGCCAAGCAAATGATCCAGCAGTCACTCGACATCTTGAAATCGTCGTAGAAAGAGAAGATTCATGAGCAACGTGACCTTCAGCCCGATTCCGAACGCATATGTGCCAGACACATCATCTCTGGACAACAACGCCGGGGGCTCTACCAGTGACAGCTTTGGTGCGGTGCTGTCGAACGCCGTGCATGCAGTCGATCAGCTGCACAACTCCGCCGCCACGCAAGTCAGCAATTTGCTGCGAGGCGGAGGGGGCGATCTAAATGATGTGATGATCGCCGTAGAAAAGGCCGATGTTTCGTTTCAATTGATGATGCAGGTACGCAACAAGATCGTCAGTGCGTATCAGGATATAGAGAAAATGCAGTTTTAGGGTTGGTAAACGATGCCAGGTCTACCGAACATATTCGAAGAGTCGAAGAGATTTTGGGTAAGCAGAACTGGAACCCAGAAGGCGTTCCTGGTTGGCAGTGTCGCTGCCACGGCGCTGGTGCTCGCCGGATTTGTGCATCTGCTGGCCACTCCGGACTATAAACCTCTCTACAAGGATCTGAACGCGGACGACGCACAAGCCCTGGCGACGCAACTCGACTCGCAGAACATTCCACACCAGATCAGTCCGGATGGAAAGACGGTCAGTGTTCCCGCGGACAAACTTGCCGTCGCGCGGATGCAAACAGCGTCGCAGACGCAACCCCATAGCGGCCGGATGGGGTTCGAGCTTTTCGACAAGATGTCCTGGGGACAAACCGAATTCGACGAGAAGGTCGCCTACCAACGGGCGTTGGAGGGCGAACTTGAGCGCACCATCCAGACCCTGTCGGATGTCGACCAAGCCCGCGTCCACCTTGTATTGCCAACCGACTCTGTATTTCTGGACCGCCAGCGAAGCGCCAAAGCTTCGGTGATCCTCAAACTCCGGCGCAATGGCCTGTCAAAGGAAGCCGTCGTGGCCATCTCGCGTCTAGTTTCGGGCGCAGTCGACGAGTTGAAACCTGAGGATGTTTCGATTATCGACGCCGATTCCGAGAGGTCTCTCGGGATCGGCCACGAAGGGCCAGGTAACGATCAAGACGAAGAGGCAAGGCTAACTGAGCGCCTGATCAGTACGCTGGAGCCGGTGGTTGGAACGAATGCAATTCGCGCCAGCGTGAATGTCGACTACGACATGGGGTCGTCAGATGAGAGTGACGAAAAATACGATCCGAGTGTCAGTGCGTTGCTAAGCATGCAAAGGAGCGAAGATGTGGCGGGCAGTTCGGCTATTCCTGCGGGAGTTCCGGGGACTGCGACCAACATTCCGACTCCAAAGCCCACGAAGCCTGCCGGCGCTTCTGCCGCCCCAAGCAACGCTCCTTCCGTGCCGCCGACCACGATCCAAAGCGGAACGCAATCGTCGAAGACTGAAAGCGCGCAGTACGGTGTCAACAAAACCATTTTGCATACAGTCACGCCGGCTGGACGAATCCAGCGCATAACGGCCGCCCTCCTGGTCGACGATGCGGTGATAAGGAACGTGAACAGGGGTAAGGTGACAGTCACCCGGCAGAAGCGTTCGCAGGATGAGTTAACCAGGATTCAAGAGCTGGCCGAGGCGGCGATCGGTTTTGACGCGAAACGCGGCGATACAATCAGCGTTCAGAATCTGTCGTTTGATAGCGACGCTGCTGAAGTCGATCTACCGCCAGCAAACTTTGCGTCCCAAGTGCAGAAAACGGTATCGGACTATTCATCGCTCTTGAGACCTTTGTCGATTCTGGTGCTGTTCCTGCTGGCGTATGCCCTTGTGATCCGGCCGGTTCAGAAACACGCGCTCAGCCGTAATGAATTAACAGGCGGTCTGCAGACGGCCCTGCCTGCCGGCGGGGTCCCGGGGCTCGCTGTGGAGTCGACGCCGGCGTTCGATCCAGTAAAGCGCGCAGCGCAGCTGAAACAGCAGACATCGGAGATCGCAAAAAAGAGCCCGGTTGATACAGCGCGGGCGATGCAGGCGTGGATGCGCGAGGAGGAGTCGTGAGTACTCTTGATCGCACTGCACCGAGCGGAGTACGAAAGGCGGCAATCCTGCTTTCGATCCTCGACGAAGCGGAGGCTGTTCCAATTCTGCGCAGCATGGGGAGTGAAGATCAGGCGCGTATTGCGGAAGAGATGGCGAGCCTGCCCAGGGTTTCAACCGAAGTAGCAGTGCAGGTGCTCGAGGAATACAGGCAAACCATGGCCGCCAACGAGGTCATGGCACTCGGTGGGCGGGATGCGGCGGCTCGTCTGTTGATGAAGGCGCTCGGTGAAAACGGCGCAAAGAGCATTCTCGAGAAGCTGAACCGGACCAGCGAGGACGATTCAATCAACCTTGAGGCATTGAAGAATACTGAGCCTCAGCAGGTGGCGAGGTTCCTATCCGGGGAGCACGCCCAGACAAAGGCCTTTGTGGTTGGGCAACTTGAAGCAAAACAGGCGTCTGCCCTTCTGATGAGGCTTGAGCCCGAGGAACGGGCAGACTGCGTGAGGAGAATTGCAAGGATGGGGCAGTTTTCCCCTGATGCGGCGGCAAAAGCCTTTGGCGTGATCAACCGCCGATTTGAAACCACCGGGGTGCAGACAAGACGGATAAGTTCAGGATCAGGAAATCTGGGCGATTTGATGAACCGTCTCGAGCCTGTGGCCGCGCGCGAGATTCTCGAGACGATTGAATCGGCGGATCCTACGTTGGCCATCGGCATTCGGGACCTGATGTTCACTTTCGAGAACTTTCTTGAGGTTCCGGAACCTGATTTGCGTGAACTGATTGTTGCCATCGACAAGAAGACATTAACCATCGCGCTAAAAGGGGCAAGCGAGGATTTGAAGACTCATATTTATCGGACTATGTCGACGCGCGCAGTGGAGATGCTGAAGGAAGATTCCGAAATGATGGGGCCGGTACGCAGTAAGGACGTCGCCAAGGCGCAGAGCGAGATGATTGCGATTGCGCGCAAACTCGAGTCGGAAGGAAAGATGGTTCTGAGAAGCCAGGGAGAAGACGAGTATGTCCTCTAGTTGTGAGTATTCTGCGCCGGTAAGGATGCTCAAGTATCGCGACCCAAAGGATGGGATGACCCCAAGCGGCGATTCGTTCCAACCTGGCGCGAGCGCGGATCTTGATGGCGCAGACGGACGCAAAGAGGTACAACTGACAACGCTGGAATTTGCAGAGCGGATCGCGCGAGAGCGGGCAAGCGCGGCCGGTGAGGTTGAAGAGCGCCTGCGCAACGACTTCGAGATGAAGCTCACGGCGGCGCGTAAGCCCATTGTGGCGGCGATTGCCGAGTTTGAGCAGGAGCGTGTCAAGTATTACGCAAGAGTGGAAAGCGAGATCGTTCAGCTCGCCCTGGCCATTGCGGCAAAGATTCTTCATCGTGAAGCACAGGTGGACCCGATGCTGGTAGCAGCGCTGGTTCGAATTGCCATCGACAACCTGCGTGAGGGATCCAGCGTGACCATCCGCGTTCCTGCCACAAAGGGTTCCATCTGGCAAGAGTATTTCCAGGGAAACACGAGTGTCGCGCGCATTGCGGTGGTCGAAGACTCGAAGCTCACGGATGGCGATTGCTTCCTGGAGACGGAACTCGGTTCAGCAAACTTCAGCATTGAAAAGCAACTAAAGGAAGTTGAGCAAGGGTTCTTTGATTTGCTCGCACTGAGGCCTACGGCAAAATGAACCGAACAGTACTCTCCCCCTACGCGCATTACCTTAACGTTGGGTCGACGCTAAGGTGGCATGGGCGCGTCAATCAGGTGGTCGGCAACTTGATTGAATCAGAAGGCCCGTACTGTTCCGTTGGAGAATCCTGCGAAATTGTCGGCAGCGGAGGGAGGACTTACCCGGGGGAGATTATTGGCTTTCGGGGCTCAACGATGCTTTCCATGACAGCTGACCAACCGCAAGGGATTCGCTTCGGGGACCAGATTGTCACCTGGGGGGCGCACCCCTCGATTCGCGTTGGCCCGGAGATGTTGGACCGGGTCATCGATAGTTCAGGCAACCCTTTGGATGCGCAATCGGACTATCGAGCCGTGCATGCGGTCAGCCTTGACGGAGCAGCGCCGCTTCCCCTTGAACGGATCCCGATTCGCGAGCCGCTAAGTTGCGGGATTCGTGCGATCGACGGGTTTCTGACCTGCGGCCGCGGGCAACGAATCGGGATCTTCGGTGGCAGTGGTGTGGGGAAAAGCACTCTCATCGGCATGATGGCCAGAGGCACAGCGGCAGATATGACCGTTTTGGCGCTGGTGGGCGAGCGGGGCCGAGAGGTAGGCGAGTTCCTGGAGATTCTCGGCGATGAAGGGCTGCGGCGGGCAGTCGTCGTGGTTTCGACTTCGGATCAGTCGCCGCTCCTCAGGATTCGAGCAGCGCTGGCGGCGACGGCAGTTGCAGAGCACTTTGCGAGTCAAGGAAAGAATGTGCTGCTGATTGTGGATTCTCTGACTCGGTTTGCCATGGCGCAACGTGAAATCGGATTGGCTGCCGGCGAGCCTCCAACGGCGAAGGGGTACACTCCATCGGTGCTCAACAAGCTGGCGCGCCTGGTGGAACGTGCCGGCAATTTCGCTCAAGGCAGCATTACGGCCTTCTACACGGTGTTGATGGAGGGTGACGATCAGCAGGATCCAGTTGTTGATACGGCACGGTCATTGCTTGATGGCCATGTCCTGCTTGACCGAAACCTGGCATTTAACAATCATTACCCGCCGATTTCGATACTCGAAAGCGTCAGTCGGCTGATGACCAGCGTGGTCTCGAGCAAGCATCTTGCGAAGGCGAATGCAATTCGCTCGCTGATGGCGACATATCAGAAGTCGGAAGACTTGATCCGCATCGGAGCTTATCAGGCTAATTCTGATCCGGTGCTAGACAAAGCCATCGCCGGCCTGCCGGTGATCAACAACTTCCTCAAGCAAAAGCCAGATGAATTTGCGAGCCTTGAATCAACCGTCGAGCAGCTGGTAGGCCTGCCGGGATAGAAAGCGCTGCGACGAAAAGAGAACGATAGGATCAACAATGACATTTCACTTTCCGCTTTCCTCGGTTCTTCGCTTAAGAGAAAGCATTGAAAAGCGCGAGGAGGTCGCACTCCAGACGATTCAGCTTGAAGTCGCTCGAGTGCGACACAGAATTGATGAGCTGACCGAGGAAATGACGAGGGCATGGGAAGAACGGGAGAGAGCCCTGCAGAAGACAGTCCAGGCGAATTGCCTGCAGACAATGCAGGCGGAGATCAATGCAGCCGTCGAAGCGAGGAAAATCCTCTTTGAAACGATGCAGGTTCTAAAGCGGCAGCGCTCCGTTCAGATGAATAACTACAAGGTCGCACATAGTCAGCGCCGGATGCTCACCGATTTATTGGCTGAGAAGAAGGCCGCTTATGAGCTGCAACGAACCAGGCTGCAGCAGAAAGCACTCGATGACATCGCTGCCGCTCGTTGGCAACGAAGCTGAATTTCCTCGTCCACTGTTTCTTTCTCCGGGCTCGCGAGTACGCCTCGCGAGCCATTTTCTTGCCGCATGGTTTCCCGACCCACTCGGTTGCTCTCAAGCTCACCCGGCAGAGATTGCCTAGTCTGCGCGGCAATGATTGCCTAAATTCCCTGCCCGGCCTTTCCTCACGCGGCTTTCATCCTGACATTACCGGTTCAATTTCAATAGGTTAGAGGAACCATCGCGCGTGCTTCGCATCGCCAAATTCTGGCGTGCGACGTGCATTGAATCAGACCGTGCGCATCGCGTCAAAACCCGCGACAGTCAACCTGGCATCGGCGCCGGCAACGCTTGCGAAGCAAACCGGCGCGTCGTTCATCGACATGCTTGAGCGGATCTCGGGTGATGCCGTCCAGCCTCTGCAATCTGCCGGGGGCGATTCCGAAGGGCAGGCGCAGGAAAACCCGAACTCCGACGAGCAGGTCAAAACGAGCGGTCCCGGCCCCGTAGTTTCGCAGGAAAAATTGAGTGGGACGATTCTGGCGGCCACTGATTCCCCGGTCAAGTCTCCCGGGGTCGACACGGCCGACAACGAACTGTGCGCAATCATTCATCCGGCAAAGCCGGTTGTCTCCGCGAATCGTGAAGAGCGGCCGTCATGTCCAGACAGGCACTTGAAGGCGGCACAGAGCGATCAACACCAGGACGCCAATTCGATGTGCGTTGCGGCCGACGAACATCCGTCACAGGATCTTGTTGATGTGCAGGCTTCTGCCAGGCGATTTGAATCTTCCTGCAGCGATTCCCAAGTTAAGCAGGCGAATGCATCGGATATCTTGTCCGTGTTCGAATTTCTTCCGGCATCTTTTCGGCCGAATAGCAGCCTTGCGAATTCAATCAAGGAACCTGGAGCCGCAAACCCATCGGCCACCGAGGCCAACCAGGACTCATCAGCCACATCTGCAAACTCGCCGGAGCCGACCTCTTTGCTTTCTCTCCCGAAGGCCGCACCGGCGATAGAGACCCTGGCAGAGAATGCTTTTCGATTCGAGAGTGTCGGCCTCGCAAATTCGGTGAACAGGGCCAGTCAATCGAAGAGCGCGAACGCGGGACCTCCTACGAGCGCGGCTTGCGCCGTTTCCTCCAGCGTCACAAGCGGGACGCGAGGAAACACGACGCAGGAAGCCAGTTCTACCCCGCACGCGAACTTGACCGACAGGCAGGCCTCTCAGCAGGCGCAGGCTGGAGAAACACAATCGATTCCTGTTGCGAGCAAAGCTTTGGATGCCAGCGCATCACAGTCCATTTCTCTCGCGATGCACGCACCTTCCGCGGCCGCGAGTGCGCCCCAAACAATGTCGGCCAGCAATGGTGAGGCGCCATATCGCGCCCAGGACCAGGGGGACTTGCTTTCAGGCCAGCCGGAGCGCGCGAGCGTGGATGGAAACCCGGGCGTGAACACAGCCAGGCTCATCCAGTCCATGAGCGAGTCGGAGATGCGCCTGGGGATCCACTCGGCGGAATTCGGAGATATTTCGATTCGCACAACGGTGTCTCAGCAACAGCTTCAGGCCCAGATCAACGTGGGTCACGGCGAACTGGGCAGCACGATATCCGCACACCTTCCAGCTCTCGAGGCCAAGCTTGGAAGTGACTTTGGGTTGCACGCGTCCATCGAGGTCAACCAGGCTGGAGCATCTTTCAGCGGCGGCCAGGGGCAAAGCTCGCAGCAGAACCACAATTTTAGGACAAATCAAGAACCGGCAACGGGCATTTTCGAGGCTGCGGAGAAAGAGCCGCAGACAGTTCCGGGATCGCTGGTCACCGCCAGCGACAGCCGGCTGGATATTCGGGCTTAAGGGGTAGGGGTTTAGGAAAGGGCACAGAGATGAACGTTCAAGGCATCATCCCGGCAATCGCCGCACCGATATTAGGTCTGAGCGCCAATAACGCGGCCACTGCAGCCGGCGCAACGAGTTCGTCGAGCAACTCTTCGAGCAGCACAACAGGGTTGTCATCAAACGATCTCGAGAGCACATTTCTCAATCTGCTGGTGACTGAACTGCAAAATCAGGATCCGACACAGCCGGTTGATCCCACTGAAATGGTGAGCCAGATGGTCTCGTTGAACCAATTGGATCAACTGATCTCGATCAACCAGACGCTGCAAAACCTCACTTCGGGAACGACAGGAACGACTACGTCCAGCGGGACAACGGGCCAAACCATTGCAGCGAGCGGAGTTCATGCGCTGAAGTCAGCTCCATCGCCGGCCGATGCGGCTACAAATTCAGGCCCGGCGGCCATCCCAGCTTTCGCGGGGGCCGCGGCTAACTCAGGACCAATGAATCTCTACAGCAGCTTCGGATTACCAGCCGCAACCACAAATTCGATCTACACAGGAGCAAGATAAATGTCATCGTTTTCGATTCCGCTTTCAGGCCTTCAGGCGACGTCAGAATCTCTCAACGTGATTGCCAACAATCTCGCCAATCTCAACACAGACGGCTACAAAGACGAGAACCTCGACTTTGCGAGCATCTTCAACCAGATGCAGGGAACGTCGGGTAATGGGGATCCGATTCAACTTGGCAATGGCGTCCAGGTTGATGGCAAGATCGCGAATTTTTCAAGCGGGAATGTCAATTCGACCGGCATCTCCTCGAACGCAGCGCTGCAGGGCAACGGCTTCTTCGTTGTGCAGGATGCCAATGGCATGAGCTATACCCGGAACGGCGACTTTACCGTCAACTCCCAGGGACAGCTCTGCACACAGGGCGGACAGTTGGTTATGGGTTATCCCGCGCTGAATGGCGTTGTTCAGACAGGCGCTGCACTGGCCCCGATCACAGTAAGCCAAACAAACAACATTCCGGCATCGGCGACCACGAGCTTCGAGACGACGACGAATCTCGACGCTACCGCGGGTGTCGGCGCTACGTACAACTCGCCCATCACGGTTTACGATTCGCTCGGAGAAGCCCACGATCTGACGATTCAGTACACAAATACAGCTCCAAACACTTGGACCTACAGCATCACATTGCCGGCGGCAGACACCGGAGGCACAGGGAATCCGACTCAAATCACCTCGGGTACGTTGCAATTCGATTCGTCCGGCATCCTTACTTCGCCAACTGGGAGCGTCAGCGCGATATCGATTTCAGGGCTCGCCGACGGCGCCGCTGCGATTAACCTCACATGGAATTTGAATGGCAGCGGAGGAGTCCCGGCTATTACCCAGCAGGCGGCCGCAAGCGAAACCAGTGCAACAACTCAAAATGGCTTCTCGAGCGGATCGCTGACGGGCTACCAGATCCTCTCGGATGGGACGGTTCAGGGTCAGTTCAGCAACGACCAAACCCTCGCTTTGGGCCAGCTGGCGGTGGCGAGCTTCGCAAACAACCAGGGGTTAACTCAGACCGCGGACAACAATTATCAGTCCTCCTTCGCTTCGGGTGCGGCGGTGATTGGTCAAGCTGGGCAGGGAGGAAATGGCACGATCACCGGAGGAGCGGTTGAAGAATCCAACGTCAATCTTTCGGCAGAATTCGCAAATCTGATCGTAGCGCAGCAGGGATATGAAGCCAATGCAAAGGTCCTTACGACACTCGATCAGGTGGTTCAGTCAACGCTTCAGGTCATCACGTAAGCTTCGGAGCATCGAAAGGCAGGTTAAGTTCCGATTAGAGACCTTTCGGCCGAAAGTCGGCTGATTGGCGAAAGCGCAATGCCGAGTGCCGGCTCTCATGGCTGTCTCACCAGCCGGGGGCTGGCGCGCCGGCGTATTCTCGCGTCTAACAAACCTAAATTGAGTAATTTGCGGCAAGGCACCTGCCTTTTCTAAGAATCCCAATCCGGACGCTGATTCCGGTCATCGAGTTGCATTGTTGTCTGTGCAATCGCTCGCCGAATTGTGGCTTGGACCCGGTACTCGGAGCCTGGTCGCTGTTTCGAAGGTAACGGGCGAATGCGCAGAGGTTTTATGGCCGCAGCAGCTCAAAACCTGAACGCCAGTCCCGCGACGTTCGCGGGCAATGAGAAACTTCCCGGCCTTGCGGATCGGCTCGACAGCATTCCCTGGTTGCCGTGCACTCTCACCGTCGAGGTCCCGGTTGTGCATTTCACGATTGCCGATCTTCTTGGCATGAAAGAGGGCACGATCGTCGAAACGGGTTGCCACCATACCAGCGACCTGCCCCTGCGCGTGAATCAACTTCTTATCGGTTGGACGGAATTTGAAGTTGTCGGCGACCGTCTGGCGGTCCGCATCACGGAGCAGATATGAACCTGAGTATTGCACCAAAGAAGTTCTCGATTGATCCGTCGTCCAGCCGATCGGGCGGCGAAAGATCCCAGCTTGAGTATCCCCGCCCGTTGAGTCGTCCCCAGGGTTGGGGTCGAGATTATCAGGGTGTTGTAAGCTTTGTGCCCGTTTCCCGGCCGGCCGCCCGGCTCGTGCCCCCTCCGGATATTCCGGATGTCCAGTTAGAAACGCCGCGGCGTGGTCTGATGGGTAACTTTCTTGCGTTGCTTCGTGGTGGATCTCCCCGTGCTCGCCAACTCCACCTCGCCGAAACCGTTTCGCTAGGCGAAAAGCGCTTCGTCGCCATCATTCATGCGGAAGGTCACAAGTACCTCGTCGGGGGAGGGGCGTCGGGAGTTGCACTTCTCACTCGCCTCGACGACTCGGACAAATTGGTCGACAGCCTTCCACCAATGGCGGAAGCGATTGAGGCTGCGAGTTGAGTTCTGCGACAAAAGCGCGGGTTCACTTGTTTGGGCTGGTTTCGCTCAGCCTGGCTTTGAGCGCGGCTGCTCAAGGTGGACCGGTTGCCACTCCAGACTCGGGGTCTGCGCCCGCTATGCCCGCTGCTGCTCCGATTGCTGAGGCACCCATCACAACGGCTGGGACAGCAGGCGCGTCGGGCAGTTCGATCGCTCCGGCAAGCCCGGTCAATGCGCAACCGAAAGCACCCCTGCCGGGCGCCGCGCAAGCCCAGCCGACTCCGCCCGCAGCTGCGACGGCGCAAGGCGCCAATCCAACTGCGGCCGGCAATCCGGCGGCAACTGTTTCCGATCCCTCACCACCGATGATCTTTCCCCTGGCCAGCGCATCCAATGAAGTTCCGATGATGCCCTCCAACAATGGTGGGGTTATCCAGATTCAGGGCCTGCAAGGCGAGTCCGTTCCGTGGTCCATTGTCATTCTGCTGACGGCACTGACGATGATCCCGTCGATTCTCCTGTGCGTCACCCCGTTTGCCCGGCTTCTCATTGTGTTTCACTTCTTGCGCCAGGCTCTAGGCCTGCAGACGACCCCTTCGAACCAGACCCTGATCGGTCTTTCGCTGATTCTGACCTTCTTTCTTATGCAACCCGTCGGCGCTCAGATCTATGAATCGGCCATTGTTCCGATGCAGGCGGGTCAGATCAATGCGATCGAGGCTCTAGGCCGGAGCGAAGGGCCTATGCGCAAATTCATGTCGCATTACGTCCGCGAAAAGGACGTGGCGCTTTTCATCGATCTCGCCAAAGAGCCGCGGCCCGCCTCTATCGATGATGTTTCGATGCGCGTGCTTCTGCCCGCATATATATTGTCGGAGCTCAAGGCCGGTTTTCAGATCGGCACGGTCTTGTTCCTTCCTTTTCTCATTGTCGATATGGTCGTGGCCTCGATCACGACTTCGGTCGGCATGCTGCAGTTGCCGCCGGTCGTGATCTCAACTCCGCTCAAGCTGTTGCTGTTCCTGATGGTAGACGGGTGGCACCTCTTGATCGGTTCACTGATGAGGAGTTTCAGCTAATTATGGACGTAGATCAGGTAGTGCTGCTTGGCCGCATGACGTTGCAGGAGGTGGTCGTCCTTGCCGGACCCATCCTTGCCATTGCCATCGTGGTCAGTCTTGTTGTGAACATCGCCCAGGTGCTTACCTCTCTGCAGGACATGACCGTGTCAACGGTTGCACGTTTGATTGCGACGGGTGGGGCACTCTTTCTCTTCATGCCATGGATGTGGCGTCATCTTTCGAACTTCACATCGGCTACTCTTTCTGACTTTCACGTGTACCTGAAATGATTGAGATACCTCTCATTGCGATCATTACGGGCGGGCTGACGATCAGTGTGCGCCTCTCGGGCCTGATGTTATTTGCGCCTTTCTTCGGCAGCGCGGCGATTCCTGTCCGGATCAAGGCCATCTTCGTTCTGGCCTTCACAATTCTCCTGTACCCAGGCACGGCAAGCTCTCTCGGATCGAGCACTTACTCGAACTGGCCTCTCCTCGTTTTTACCGAATTCCTTGTCGGGGCCGGGATAGGCATTGCGACCAACGTTGTGTTTGAAGCAGTGCAACTGACTGGCCAGGTCCTTGGCATTCAGATGGGCTACTCGCTGGTCAATATTCTCGATCCGCAGAGTCAGGTCGATACGCCGGTTGTGTCGATGTTCTACCAGAGCATCGCGCTTCTGCTCTTCCTGCAAATGGATGTCCACTTGTGGCTGCTGCGCGCACTGGGCAATAGCTTCCGCTATCTTCCGCCAGGATCGGCTCACATAAGCAGCCTGTTTACAGTGGCGATTCTCAAAACAGCGGGCGAGATTTTCAGCCTCGGCGTGCAGATTGCCGCGCCAGTTTTGTCGGCGACTCTAGCAGCAGACATCATCCTGGGGCTGCTCGGGAAAGCCGCACCCCAGATGCCTCTGATGCTGCTCGGGCCGGCAATCAAGAGCTTGCTGGGCATAGGCATACTGATCGCGACTCTGAGGTATTGGCCCGATCTGTTCCACCGCCTTTTTCTCGAAGCGGTGACAAACGGCGAACGGATATTTCACCTCGCGGGTTAAGAGCCAATGGCAGACTCCAACAAGACCGAACAGGCAACACCGCGGCAACGGCAGAAAGCCAGAGAGCGCGGCCAAGTCGCTCGTTCACGCGAACTGAGCAGCGCACTTTCGATGTCTGCGATCGCGGCCGTTCTTTTCCTCATGGGCAGGGATGCCATACCGCAATGGACTCACTACTACCGGACGATGCTCAATCTCGCCTCTTCAGAGGCGATCGAGCCTAGCGGCCCTGTCCTGTTCTGGACCACGGTGGAGGCATTGCGCTGGGTCTGCCCGATTCTTGCAGGCGGATTCGTCGTGTCGCTGGCTGCTGGTTTGGCGCAGGGCGGCTTCGTCTTTGCACCGGAGTCATTGGCATTCAACTTTGAACGGCTCAGTCCTGCCAGTCGTCTCAAGCAGCTGTTTTCGCTTGCGGCATTGAGCACGATTCTGAAGTCTCTTCTGCCTTTCACGGCGATCGCCTGGATTGGCATCGCCGCCATTCGCGATCACTGGCAGGAAATGATCGGTAGTTCATACGCGGAGGCGCGCCATTTCCCAGCCCTGCTGGGCGGCATTCTGACTGAAATCTTGTGGAAGTCCGGGCTTGTCTTTGCGATCTGGGCCGGTGTTGATTACATGCTGCTGTGGTGGAAGAACGAAGGCGAATTGAAGATGAGCCGTCAGGACCTGCGCGACGAGTTGAAGCAGACCGAAGGCAGCCCGGAGACGAAGGCCAGAATCCGCAGAATCCAGCGACAAACGAAGCGCCGGCAAATGCTGAAGGCAGCAGAAAGGGCTACCGTCGTCATTACCAACCCGACCCATTATGCGGTGGCGCTTCGCTATGAGGCGGAGATGGCGGCGCCGGTTGTGGTGGCCAAGGGCCTCGACCTGCTTGCGGCGAAGATCAAGGAGATCGCGTGGAATCGGGATATCCCAGTGATGGAGAACAAACCCCTGGCGCAAGCGCTGTACAAGACCGTCGAGATTGGCGATCCGATTCCATCGGCGCTCTACCATGCTGTCGCAGAGATTCTCGTCCTCGTTTACAAGGCGCAGGCTGAACTACGGAATCGTGAAACGAAGAGACGGAGCGGCGTCATGCTGAAAACAAGTCCCAATCGATCCGATGCGAGGTCGCGGTGAACAAGAAGCCCGGTTTGATGTCGACCCTGAGAACCTACTCCGACTGGATCATTCCCACCGGCGCAGTCGTCCTGGTCTTTGTCATGTTGGTACCCATGCCCGGCATCGCGCTCGATCTTTTGCTGACTCTAAGCATCACGGCCTCCGTATTCGTCCTCTTGACAGCGATTCAGGTTCTTCGCCCGGTGGAATTTTCGGTCTTCCCGAGCCTCATTCTTCTTCTCACGCTGATGCGTCTTTCGCTCGACCTGGCGGCAACCCGGCGAATTCTCCTGCATGGCAGTGAAGGCCCTTCAGCAGCGGGCAAGGTGATTGAAGCTTTCGGCCAGTTCGTCGTCGGCGGCAACTATATCGTCGGGCTGGTTATCTTTCTCGCGCTGATCGCAATTCAATACCTTGTGGTGAGCCACGGCGCGGTGCGCACTGCAGAAGTCACCGCTCGCTTCACTCTGGATGCCATGCCCGGAAAGCAGATGGCCATCGACTCTGACTTGAACACCGGTTTGATCAACGCCGAACAGGCCCGCCAGCGCCGTCAGCAGGTTGCGCGCGAAGCAGAATTTTGCGGCGCCATGGACGGCGCGGCCCGCTTCAGCCAGAGGGATTCGCTGGCGACGATCCTGATTACCGCGATCAATATTGTTGCCGGATTTCTTATCGGGGTATTTCAGCAGGGTGTTCCGTTCCAGCAGGCGCTCAAAACCTATACCGTTCTGACCGTCGGCGACGGGCTGGTTGTCATCATCCCATCGCTTCTGGTCTCAGTAGCCGGTGGAATTGTAGTCACCCGCGCAGCGTCCGATCACTCCCTGGGCGTGGATATCGGAAGCCAAATGTTCCGCACCTCTCGCCCGCTTTGGATCGTGGGCGGATGCCTGCTCTCTCTGGCGCTGATTCCCGGAATGCCGAAGATCTCGTTCATCGCTCTTGGCGGAGCGACCATGTTCGCTGCCTGGAAGATGAAGCCGGGCGCCAGCGAGGCCGCTGCAAAAGCCGCGGCTGAAAAAGCGGCAAAGACGCCAGCCATTGATCCGATGGACGCAGCACTGAAATTGGATGAGCTCATGCTGGAGGTTGGCTCAGGCCTCGTGCCCCTTGTCGACGCAAAGCAGGGAGGGCAGTTGCTGGCACGGGTGAAATCTCTGCGCAAGAATCTTGCCCAGGCGCTTGGATTCCTCGTTCCTTCAATACACATCACCGACAATCTCGCGCTGAAGGAAAAGGAGTACGTCATCTACCTTCGGGGGGTTGAGATCGCGCGCTGGGAGATGAAATCCGGGCGCCTCCTGGCTGTAAACTCGAACCCCAAGCCGGGCGATTTGCCAGGAACCGAGACACGCGAGCCTGCGTTCGATTCGCCGGCGAAGTGGATCACTCCCGATCTGCAGGCCAAAGCCATCGCGGCGGGATATGCCGTGGTCGATCACACATCTGTGCTGGCTGCACACCTTTCAGAACTGATCAAACAGAACGCGCACGATCTGCTCACACGTCACGAGACCAAGCGATTGATCGACCGGCTCGCGGATTCCCATCCAAAACTCGTCGATGAGCTGATTCCGAAGCTTCTGACGCTTGGAGAAGTGCAGAAGGTACTCCAGCAGCTGCTACGCGAGCAGGTGTCGATTCGCGATCTCGGGACGATTCTTGAGACCCTGGTTGAAACCGCAGCTGTCAACAAGAACCCTGTCCTTCTGGTCGAAGCAGCCCGGCACGCATTGGGGCGTGCCTTAATTCGGCCGCATCTGGACGAGGCCGGGCGACTGAAGGTAGTGACGCTTGATGCGTCGATCGAAGAAGAGTGCGCCCGTTCGACGACGCAGAATCCGCAGCCGGCATCAAGCGGCGTTCTACAGGTCTCAGTCGCCCGCAAAGTGCTGGACGGGTTGCGCGCTATGCTCGGCGATCAGGTGACGTTCGCTCCGCCGGTGCTGCTCTGTGCATCTCCCGGACGTTTCTACCTGAAACGAATCCTGGAGCCCTTTATCCCCAAGATTGTGGTGATTTCCCCGTCGGAGATTCCGGCCGCAACACAAATCATGTCAGTAGGGTCTGTGCGATGAGTATTCGAGTTCATAACGTGCATGAAGAGGTAAGGAGATGACCGCAGCGGAGCTGGCATACAGGGCAAGCGTGGCGGAGGAGGCCGACCAGGATGAACTGGTCACGCAGGAGTTGTCGCAGGTCTATTACATTGCATCGCGTATCCGCGAGCGGCTTCCTCAACATGTCGAACTCGAAGATCTGGTCAGTGCTGGTGTTGTGGGCCTGCTGGAAGCCGTGCGCAGTTTTGATCGCGGCAAGAACGTGCAGTTCAGAACGTTTGCCAAATTTCGCATTCGGGGAGCCATTTTCGACAGCCTCCGCGAAAGCGATTGGGGTTCACGCTACATGCGCCGGAAGGGGCGTGAGATTGCGGAGGCGACGGCGCGGCTCGAAGCCAGATTCGGCCGCCATCCTTCAGAGTCGGAAATTGCCGGCGAGATGAATTGCGATCTCGACTACTTGCGAAAGCTGACCGCGCAAATCGACTCGCTCCAGCTGGGAGGTCAGAGCGCAACACTTTCTCATGATCGCTCGGAGTCGCTTGACGTGATTGAATCCGCGCCCAGTGTGGATGACCCGGATCCCTTCGACCTTTGTCTTGAAGGGGAACGCAGGACACATCTGGCCGAGGCCATTTCCAGATTGAGCGAAAGAGAGCAGTTGATTCTTTCTCTTTATTATCGCGAAGAGCTGACAATGAAGGAAATCGCCAGCATTGTCGGAGTCGCTCTTTCGCGGGTATCGCAGATTCGTCAGGAATGCATTGTGAAACTAAGAGCTTCCCTGGCATTCCTTGAGAGCACACCTTCACTTGCTTCTGAGAGACAGGGAGGGGCAATTGAGCACGTCCAGTAGCAATCCGGCGGCAGCAGAAACGGGCGTTCGGACTCCGAAGGCCGACAACATGTCGAAGGAGAGGGTGCGATCAGTGCATCGTTGTGATTTTCATTTAGCGGGACGGCTGCCTAATGAAGATGCACGCGCAGTCACGGCCGTTCACGAGAAACTGGCAGCAAGTCTTGCCGATTGCTTCAACGCGAGTCTCGGAATCCCCATGGAGATGAGATTTGACGCGCTCGATCAACTTTCGGCGAAGGACTATGTCGCGCAGGCGCCTCCGCTCTCTTATGTAATGCCCTTCTCGTCACCCATGGTATTGGTCGAATTTGACCTTGGCCTCGTCTTTCCGATGATTGAACTTCTGCTGGGGGGAGACGGCAGCGGAAAAAGCGCGGATCGCGACCTTTCGGAGATCGAGGAAGGGATCATGCTGGATGTTGTTTCACTGGTGATGCGGCAGGCCGCAGCCGCTTGGTCGATTTCGGGCCTCGTCCTTGAGCCTGGACCTCGAATCGACCGTTCGCTGATACTCCAGTCACTGCGTCCGACCGAGAAAGTTACCGCTCTGCGGTTTGAAGGTAAATTCGCCAATGCTTCCGGCGCCTTCAACCTGGTCTTGTCCACACCGGTTCTCGATCTACTGGTCAAGCAATTGAAGACAAGCCGGCAGCAGGAGAAGGCACGAACGATCACCTTCCCCGTGCTCCCGCTTCGCGAGCGCATTCTGGCATGTGATTTCGAGGTCGTTGCCGAGTTGGGTCAATTGAAGGTTCCGGTGAAAGATCTGGTCACACTCGAGCCGGGATCGTTGCTGAAGTTGCGGGTTCCCGTGCAAACGCCCGCGATGCTCGCCCTGGGACAGCGCGCCCTCTTCGAGGCTGTGCCTGTTCGCAGCGGATCAATGCGCGGAGCCCAGCTCGGGCGCCGGTCTCATTCAAACGATTGGAAAAGGAGATAAGTGTCATGGATGGTCAGGCCAGAAGGAAAGGCGCGACAGCCTTCGCCACGGCGTTTGCTCAGTCGCTCTCCGAAGTGCTTACCGAGGTGAGCAACGTGAAGACGGAATTGAATGTGGTCGACGATCAGAGCTTGCCATCCGAGGGTGGTGAGCTGGTTCAATACCGGATTCAGGTTGAAGGTGCGCTCCGAGGACAGTGCTTTGTCGAGTTCCATGAAGCGCAGGTCGGCGCTCTAGTTCGGAATTCAATAGGGCAGCAAGTCGACGCTGTTACCGACGAGCACAAGAAGTTCCTCGCCAAGCACGTTCTTGCGGCAGTAAGAAAAGTGGAATCGTCGTCGTTGAAGGCCTACGGTGCTTTCAGCTGCAGGCTCGAGTCGGTTTCGGGCCTGGCATTCGGCGGGATGCTTTTCGTTCCCATCGCTGAGTCAAGTGCTCAGTCGCGGATGAATTTGACGCTTTATTTCGATACGGAAATGCTCAACGGGCTTGCTTTGCCATTCGTTGAGGATGGCGGAAAAGGGTCGAGAGCGAGCAATACATCCGCACATAATCTCGACCTCGTGATGGATGTAGAACTGGATGTTTCTCTCCGTTTTGGGAAGAGGCAGTTGTCACTTCGCGAAGTCCTGGAATTGGGAAGCGGTTCAGTGGTGGAGTTGGATCGCTTGGTCGATGAACCCGTCGAGCTTTATCTCGACGGGAAGTTAATCGCTCGCGGAGAAGCCGTAGTTGTGGACGGCAACTATGGATTGCGCGTCACGGAAATTTCACAGCCGGTCACTTCACAACTCTTAAATTGATTCATCAGGGCGGGAGAAAATGCGTTTGTCGTCTTCGATTCTAGGGCCGGCGATTGATGGCGCGTTGTCGCGGGTTCACGCTGTCTGCGATCTAGACACTTGCTCAAGCAGGAAAGTCTTGCGCAGTTTTCCGGGCGGCCGCCGGGGTATCCGTGTGGGCAGCCACTGGTATTGCAGTGTCGATTGCTTCGTTCAGGCCGCCGGAGCAACTTTGTTCGCCTTGTCGAATCGCCGGGTTGTTGAGATGCCGAGAATCCCGCGGCTTTCACTTGGCCTATTGATGATATCCCGTGGATACATGACCGCTGAGCAATTGCGGGTTGCATCCGAGCAGAGTCGATGGCGCGGCGAGGATCTCGAGATCACGCTGATTCAGCTCGGAATGGTCACCGAGAAGCAACTCGCCGCCGCTCGTTCGGCGCAATGGGGATACCCTGTACTTGCTCAGGAACATATCGGGCGCATTGTTCAGTCAGACATTCCTCCGTCGATCCTGCAATCCTGCGCGGCGGTGCCGCTGCACTACTCTCCAGCCGCTAAGCGTGTCCTTATCGGATTCGTTTATCGCATCGAGCATAGCCTTCTCAAATCCGTCGAGCAGATGACCGGGTGCAGAGTTGAGCCATGCTTCATTACCGCCAGCGACCTTGCAGAACAGAGCGAACGGTTGACGCAGGTCCCCGGATACCGCGAAGTGATTGTTGAAGAGCCCGGCTCGCCCGAGAAGATGGCGCATGCGCTTGGCCGCGCAGCGGTTGAAATCTCCGCCGAAAAAGCTGAATTTACTCTGTGCGCGGACAATATTTGGGCTCGATTGGCTGGGAAACGGGGGTTCACCGATGTGGTCTATCGATTGCAAAGGGCCTGGGCCGCGCAAGGGTGGACGCAGGTCGGATATTTTTCAGAACCCGTCTCATCTACCGGGTAAACAATCAGCGCCAACTGCCGATATGAATGCGAGGCGGTGGCAAGGTGGAGACCCAGAAGGTTGTCGAGATAGGCGCTGAAAGAAAGGCTTCAGCTCCAGGCAAATCCCTGCAACCCGAAGTCATCCAGAACCTCCCCGGCCTTCCCGTCTTGCCCGAGACGCTGGTCAAATTAGAACTGGCAGCCGCCGAGCGCCCTGCGAGTCTTGCCCGGGTTTCCGATTTGATTCTCTCTGACCCTGGGGCTGCAATCCAGGTGATGCGGCACGCTGACCGCGATTGGGGAGGCGGCGGGCATCCACAACGCATTGAGGATGCAATTTCGAGCCTTGAAGTTCAGGCGTGTCTCGAAGCAATTTCAAAACACACCATCACTCGACGCCGGCGCGATCTGCCCATAGCGGCAGCATGGGAGCACGCAGGAGTCATCGCGTATGCGTCAGGGCTCCAGGCGGAACGAAGGAACCATTGCGCGCCCGAGGATGCCAGGTGGGTTGGCCTTTGCCACGACCTTGGTAAGTTTCCCGAGATTCTCGGATGGGAACTGGCAGGCATTCATCACGCCGATGTCAATTTTGTGGGTCTTTCAATAGCAGAAGCATGGTCATTGCCGCGGTGTGTGGTTGAGTACTTTGCCGACCTTCTGAACTTCCGGTCCAATCGGCCTTGGACGATACTCGTTGATCAAGCGCATCGAATGGTCCGGAAGCAGCCTTCCGCCTGCGCGGGACACCAATCATACGACCGGCTGGATTACGACTTTCCGGAAAGAAAGCTGACCGTCTAGTATCCCCTTCCGAGTTTCAGCCTTCCGCTCTTGCGCGATTCATCTTGTCTTCCCATGAAGATGACGCGCCGATGTGGGACCCGAGAATCGGCCCACAGGGCGCCTTCTCATCAAAGCTTCATAAATCCCGGCTTTCGGGGCCTTTCGAGCCTGCCATCAGGCAGATTTTGCCCAGAGTTCTGGCCCTTGCCGTGCATGTCAATTGTCGAAGGGATTTCCATGGAAAGCGGATACTATGCCGCGTGCACAGCGTTGGTGGCTCGTACCCAGGCTCTGGATACGATTGCCAACAACCTCGCCAACGCAAGCACAGTGGGTTTTCGAGCCGAGCACAATGTGTTCAGCTCGATTCTCGCTGCGGCCGGAGACCAAGCGCAGTCACCTCTGAACCAGGCGATCAACCGGTTTGGAGTCTTGAGCGGAACCACTCTCGATCAGAGCCAGGGTGCGTTGCAGAAGACGGGTAACGAACTCGATCTCGGCATCGAAGGCCCCGGCTATTTCGTTGTGCAAACCGCAGACGGCCCGATGTACACGCGCAACGGCGCGTTTCAAGTCTCAAGTCATGGGCAACTGGTTACGGCTTCAGGCGATGCGGTTATGGGTGACCATGGCGTGATTACGATTCCCCCCGGTCCGGTTTCGATCAGCGCGGATGGCACAGTTTCATCGAATGGTGCAGTCGCGGGGAAACTGCGCGTGGTCGAGTTTCCCGCAGGTACTGATCTTGAGAGCGCGGGCAACACGTATTACTCTGCGCCTCCGAAGTCCGCAACGGCCTCAGCAAATTCCAGCGTTCGCCAGGGGATGCTCGAAAGCTCCAATGTGAATCCGATCGAAGGAATGGTCGAGTTGGTCACCGCGCAGCGCACCGCCGAGATGATGCAACGCGCACTTTCGATCTACAACAACGAGATTGACAAGACCGCAGCACAGGACCTGTCCAAGGTTGGATAAGGAGAATCGATGTTCCACGCACTTTACACCGCGGCAACCGGAATGACCGCGCAACAGATCAATCTGGACAATATTGCCAACAACCTCGCCAACTCCAGCACGGCGGGTTTCCAGGCGCGGCGCGTCCAGTTCCAGGACTTGCTGTATCAAAGCGAGATCATGCCCGGCGCAGCGGCAACCCAGCAAACAACTGTCGCGTCAGGCTTGCAGATCGGCCTTGGAACGCGGCCCGGAAATACCGAGATCGTTCAGACGCAGGGCGATTTGAGCAGTACCGGTAACCCGCTGGATTTCGCCATCCAGGGAATTGGCTTCTTTCAGATTCTTCTGCCCAACGGTCAAACGGGGTATACGCGTTCCGGATCGTTCCAGACCGATGCACAGGGGAACCTGGTTACAGCGAATGGCGATGCCCTGCAGCCGGCAATCAATATTCCGGCGTCGGCGACGAACATTACTGTCGGTAGCGACGGAACGGTGAGCGTCAGCTTGCCCGGCCAAACGCAGGCGCAGCAGGTCGGCGTGATCCAACTCGCCACGTTTCAGAATCCGGGCGGCTTGAACAGCGTCGGCAACAACATTTACATGCCCACCACCGCATCCGGTGACCCGGTGGTCGGCGCGGCGGGTGGTTCCGAAGGCCTCGGAACGATCCAGCAGGGAATGCTGGAGCAATCGAATGTCAATGTCGTCGACGAGTTTGTGAACATGATTCTCGCCCAGCGCTCCTATGAATCGAACTCGCGCGTGATCAAGGCGGCGGACGAGATGCTGCAGCAACTGAACCAGTTGGCGCAGTAGTGGAGCAACGCTCGATGCAGACGAAGGTCATTCTCTGGTGCATGATTCTTGCCGGCGCCGCAGCCGGAAGGGCCGCCACCGATCACTATGCCATCAGTGCAATGAATGTGGCAGAAACGGTCAGCAGAGCCGGAATCGCGGTTTCGCCGGATCGGATCGCTTTGCCCGCTGAGGTCGTCGCGACCACGCTTTCTCCCGCACTTAGAGTTCACTCCGTTGAGAAACTCGGCAATGACCGGCTGCTGGCTCGGGTGGAATGCGTGAAGAGCAGCCAATGCCTGCCCTTCCTGGTGCAAATTCAGCTTCGCGAGGGAAGTGAGGCAAAGATCGACGTACCCGGCGCGGAGGCAACGAAACCGCTGCGAACGATGCAGGCAGACAGCGCACTTGCCTTGCGCAGCGGCTCTCCTGTCACATTGATGCTCGACGGGGATCACGTGCATGTACGGATGCGCGCGATCTGCCTTCAAGGTGGCGCACCCGGCCAGATCATTCGCGTCACCGATACAAATCATCGCCTCATTTATTCAGCTCAGGTTGTCGGCACGTCTCTCGTTCAAGGGAGGCTGAAGTGAGCGGCAGGGCAGAGCAATTCGCAAAATGGTCCTTGTGCGCCGAGGTTTTCGCGGCGATGATCTTTGCCCCGACGGCCTTCGCCCACTCCAAGAAGGCGTCCAGCCCAGCTCAGTTGCGGTCGGATTACATCGCGAGGCTCCAGGAGCAGGAGGCCCCGAAATCGGATAAGACCGTGGGCAGCCTCTGGTCTCCCGGCAATGTGGGTGACCTCTCGACGGATTACAAGGCGAGAAAACTGAATGATACGGTCGTAATCCTGGTTTCAGTGCAAACCACTGCAACACAAAGCGGAGACGTCAATAGTGCACGGGCATTTCAGACGAGTTCGGCGATTACCGGCCTGGCGGGCGATGTGAATACGAAAGGCCTGAACCCTTTATTCAATGCGAATTCCAACACCACGCTGAAAGGGTCAGGTGCGACGGATTCCAGCACGACTTTTCAAACGAGTATGACCGCTCAGGTGATCGCGGTGCTTCCGAGCGGCAACCTGGTAGTGGAAGCGCAGCGCAAGATCTTCATGAATAACCAGCATGAGGACGTGATGATTCGGGGAGTTGTCAGGCCCAACGACATCGGGTCGAACAATACGGTGCCATCCGCGGCATTGAGCAATCTCGAAATTGAAATGAAAGGCAAGGGGATCATCGCTGACAGCACTCGGCCACCCAATCGAATCACGCGTGCTCTCCTCTGGCTGCTGGGGTTCTGACGACAATGAGATTCGCACTTGCCATTTCGAAACCGCGGTTTGCCTCAATGGCATTCCTGACCTGTGCTTTCCTAACCTATCTTCTGATCGCGCCTCGCGTCGCGGCTGATGTTTCTTCGAATCGCCGGGTTCTCATCAGAGACATCACGAGTGTCGAAGGTATTCGCGACAACATGCTGGTCGGCTATGGCCTGGTGGTTGGACTCAATCGAACCGGAGACACCCAGCAGACCTACTTCACCGTACAGACTTTGGCCAACGCCATGCAGAAGATGGGCGTGCTTATCTCGCCGACCCAGGTTGAAGTGAAGAATGTCGCCGCCGTCTTCGTAACGGCTTGGTTGCCGCCGTTCGCTCGGCCGGGATCCCGTCTCGATGTCACGGTTTCTTCAGTCGGCGACGCCAAGAGCCTAGTTGGCGGAGTACTCCTGATGAGCTCTCTTCATGGGCCTGATGGCCAGGTATACGCGGAAGCCCAAGGACCGCTCATCATGGGTGGTTACACGGCGGGGAATGGCCTGAATGGGAAAGAAGTCAATTCCGTCACGGTCGGATCGATTCCAAACGGCGGGATTGTTGAACGCGATACTTCGGTGGACCTGCACGACTTCAAAACTGTCTCCCTCTTATTGCGGAATCCCGACTTCACGACCGCGAAGCAGATTGCCGATGTGGTCAATCTGGAGTTCCAAAAGACTGTCGCGTCAGCGGTCGACAGTGGCCGTGTCGACGTGAACGTCGCGGAAACAGACGCTCCCTCAATTCCTGTGTTGATCTCGCGAGTGCAGAATCTGTCGCTGAGTGTATTCACACCCGCCAAAATTGTTATCAATGAGCGGACCGGCACCATCGTGCTCGGGGGCGACGTCAAGTTGACTCCAGTGTCCGTCATCCACGGCAATCTCTCCATAGAAGTAGTTACCTCATACAGCGCGGCTCCTGTCCCCAGTGTGTATGCTCCGACAACCATCGAGAGCAGCAGGGGCCGCGAAGCAGGTGGGCCTGCGTCTGACGGCCCCGGAAGCCGCGGCAGTACTGCCGGCGCACAAAATTCAGCCGGGCGTGAAGGGCGTGAGGGGCGTGCAGGGGGTGAAAGCGCAGCGGGAGCGGGAAATGAGGCGCTTATCCCTCAAACGACTTTGAATGTGAATGACCAGCCAACGCAAACCATGCGCCTCGACGAGGGCGCTAACGTCGACGAATTGGTGAATGGGCTCCATGCCATCGGCACTACAGCCCGCGATGTGGTTGCCATCCTCCAGGCCATTAAGGCTGAAGGCGGCCTCCAGGCAGAGTTGGAGGTCCAGTAGATGGTCTCGAACTCTGTTTCAGCATCGTTGGCGGCGCAGGCCCAATCGGGGTTGATGCAGGCTAAGCAGGACAACCTCCTGCGCCAGGTTAAGGCTGCACAGGCCAATCCAGCTGATGGCCAGATTGAGAAAGGAGCCAGGGAGTTTGAGGCGATGCTCCTGAGCAACTGGCTTCAACAGGCCGAGCAGTCAATGGCCAGCGTTCCCGGTGCCGATGACGATGAGGACGGTTTGGGGCGCGATCAGATGATGAGCCTGGGAGTGCAGTCTCTGGCGACCTCTTTGGCCTCTTCCGGGGGTATCGGGATCGCTTCGATGATCGCAAAAGCTCTTCATTCTGCAGCAGATAAGGCAACATCGGGCGCCGCGCCGGGGGCGCAGAAAACTGCAAAATAACGCTGAGGATTGCATTAAACTTTTCCTGGCAATGTGCCGATAGGGACACAGGCCAAAAAGAAGGAGTCGAGATGAGGATCGATCTAACCCACGCGTCAGCCACCCAGATAGCCAGCGAAGCAACTCCGAAGCAGATTAACGCGGAAAACGTCGCTGCATCCGGCCAGGGCGATGCAGGCGATCGAACCACGCTTACCTCTACCCAGCAATCTGTCAGCGAACTGGTGAGCAAGGCAATGAGCTCACCTGAGATTCGACAGGATCGAGTGGACAGTCTGAAGCAGGCGATCGGCAACGGGAGTTATGCGCTAGACCCGGAGCAGATTGCTGCTTCGATGATTGACGAGCACGCTTAAGCTCTCCATCATGTCAGGCCTCGGAGCCTGAGGACTGCGCGCGGAAGGTTGCGAGGATGATCTCGACGAGCGTTCAGGACCGGAACGGAAAGCTGGAGGAGTATCTTCAGCTTCTGCACTCCATGTCGTTCGAGCTTGAACGAGCCATATCGGCAATCTCCCGAAATTCCGTCGAAGCGCTCGAAGAGAGTCTTGTCAACCAGGAGGCATTCAGCACACGTCTGCTCGAACTTGCGGACGATGTGAGCGCTCACAGCCGGCAGATCGCGCCGGGCCCTCCGGCCGCAGTGGATGAAGGTCTGCCGATATGCGGCGTTGCTCAAATACTCCAGCCGATCTGTGGCATTGATGGTTTCGCTCTTCAATTCCTATCAGGGAAATTTTCAGGAGGATTCTGGCTCCAGGTTAGGGCCTCAAACCTGGTCATGCCAGATGTAGTTGCTATGGGCGGCTTGAACACTTCACTCTTGATTGGGATGCAGGCGCTCGACGTCAGCCAGGCTGCGCTCGACGCCACCAGCAACAATATCGCCAACGCCAACACCCCGGGCTATACGCGCGAGATCCCTCAGATCTCCGAGAATCCGGAAACCGTCTCCGGCGGAGCCGTAACTGGAGGAGGGGTCAGTCTCAATGGCCTCGAAAGCGTGCGTGACGAGTTGCTCAATCTGCAGATTCAGCAGCAAACCTCGGCTCAAAGCAGCGCGGATACAGAATCATCGGCCCTGCAACAAATCCAAACGTATTTCTCAAACTCCGGGAACGACATTGCGAGCGCCTTCTCAGCGTTTTCGAGCAGTCTCGCCCAGCTTTCTGCCAATGCCTCCAGCACGGCGGCGCAAGAAGGCGTAATCTCAAGCGGCCAGAATCTCGCCCAGGCCTTCAATACGGCCGCAAATGGTCTGACCGCCGAGCAATCCTCGATGAATACCGAGGTTACGCAGACCGTCGCGCAAATCAACTCGCTCACCACGCAGATTGCCCAACTGAATAGCCAGCTTTCCCAGTTGACGGTTGCCGGCCAGAATGGCGGCACGGTCGAGGACCAGCGTGACGAGCTGGTTCAGCAACTGTCTCAGTTGACCGGGATCTCGGTTACACAGAGCAGCGATGGCGAAGTGATTACGACGGGCAACGGCACACCCCTGGTGATGGGCAGCCAGAGTTACGCGTTGCAAACAACGACGGGCAGCGACGGGATGCAGCATGTTCTTGATGCCAACGGCACTGACATCACCAGTACTCTTGACGGGGGACAACTGGGAGGGGCGATCACTGTCCGCGATCAGATGATTCCCGGTTACCTGACGCAATTGAATACATTGGCCACGCAGTTTGCCGCGGCCTTCAATTCGGCCCAGGCAAAGGGCTTTGACTCGACCGGAAGCGCTGGTCAGAATTTTTTCAGCGTTCCCGCAATTGGCTCGGGTGCGGCCGCGGGAATGACCGTATCCATCACGGCTCCATCGCAGATTGCGATCAGTTCAGACGGGACGGCGGGCAGCAACGGAAATGTGGCCAATCTCTCCGCTGCATTGACCGGAGCGCTGCCATCCGGGCAGTCGCCGTCTCAAAGCTATGCCAACCTGGTGTATCAGGTGGGGAACGATGCATCGAACGCCAGCACGCAGTCCACGGCCATCGGCCAGAACATTCTGCAGCTCACGAATCAGCAGAGTTCAGTCTCGGGTGTGAGTATTGATGAAGAAACCACCAATCTGATTCGCTACCAGACCGCTTACGAGGCGGCAGCAAGAATCGTGAGCACAATTCAGCAACTCAGCACCGTGACCCTCGATATGGGTTCATCACAGAGCTATTGATATGCGCGTAAATCCAAACATGGTTCCCGACATCCTCGCCGACCTGCAGCAGAGTCAGTCGGCGGTGAATACCGCGTTGCAGGAAGTGGCGACGGGCAAGAGCGTTGAAGTGCCGTCAGACAATCCGGCGGCTTCTGCCGATATGGTGCAGAACACAATTGAAACCGCCGATGTCGACCAATACACCAAAAACGTCAGCAGTACGCTCTCGATGATACAAACGGCAGATTCGTCTCTAAGTTCGGTCGTGTCATCTTTGACCCAGGCCATTTCGCTAGGCACTGAGGGCGCGAATGGGACGAATAACTCCAGCGACTTGCAGTCCATCGCCGAGCAGGTCCAGGGGATTCTGGAGAGTGTGGTGTCTCAGGCGAACACCTCCTACCAGGGAACGTATCTCTTCGGTGGCACCGTGAATTCGTTGGTCCCCTATACGGCGAGTTCCCCCTCGTCATCTGGTTATACCTATAACGGTAACAACGACTCCAATTCTGTCGCGGTTGGCGATGATATGAATGTGCAGGTGAATCTTCCCGGAAGCCAGATCTTTTCCAACTCGAACGCGGACGTACTAGGCTCCCTCAGTTCTCTGGTGTCGGCCCTCCAAAGCGGCAATTCAACCTCGATCGAGAGTGCGACGTCGGCGGTCAGCTCGGCACTAACCTATGTGGACCAACAGCGCGTCTTCTACAGCAATGCAGAGAATCAGCTAAATTCGCAGGAAACCTATCTTCAGCAGGAGACGGTTAATCTGACTTCGCAGGAGAATTCGCTTGTCAATGTTGACGAAGCGCAAGCTGCGACCGACTTAAGTCAGGCTGAAACTGCCAACAGCGCTGCTGAAGCTGCTGCGGCCAAGGTTCTGCCGGATACGCTGCTCAATTATCTGGTTCCGCCCCAATAGGAGCAGGCAAGACAGATCAATCACGCGACCTTCATCCATTTGTATCGAGTGGGCGAAAGCCGGGTCAGGAATCGCGATGACTTATCGGGCGGGCTAGACCGACCAGCCGCCGACGGTCCTCTCATACTGCGCCCAAGGGCTGTCTGCGTGCGCAGCGCCGGACGCCTCCAGAACCGCATTTCCAATGGCTGTGTTGCAAACGTCCATCTTTTGCCAATGTTCTCGAATCCTTATGACGGTCTCCATTTGCTGATCCAGCGCCTCCGCTGATTGCTTGACTTGCGCGTCAAGAAGCGTGCGTCGCAGCGCCGAGTAGAAACCAGTGAGCCTTTGCGCGAGTTCACCGCCCGGGCCGCGCTGTACACAATCGTCGAGGTAGGCCAGAACGGTGAATGCATGCCTAATCTCACGGCAACGACCCTCGATATCGCTGGCTCGTTGCGCTGAGGCCGCACGTCGAAGGTTGCCGGCGAGCGTGTCGTAGAGTGCAATCAGCAATCCAAATCCGCTCGCGCCCTCGGCCGCTGATTTACGGTACGCCAAATCTGTAGGAGTCATCGTTTTCCGCCGTCTATCCGTTCGACGAGTTGTTATTCTGGCCCAATTCCGCATTGATCTGCTTGATCTCGTTGGGCAGCTCCTGTAGAGCGATCTCAGCCTGGCTGTACTCGCTCTGCAGCTGCGTTTTGAGAGGAGCGATGTAGTTGGTCTCAAAATCGCTGATGTTCTGCTGCAGCCCCGAAATCTCGCTGTTCATGCTTTGCAGGTCGACCGTAAAGGCTCCATTGCTCGGACTGATAAAACTTGTCAGCTGCTGATCGAGTGAGTTGGCGAACCCGTTGAGCGATGTTCCCTGAAAGAATGACTTCACGTCGGAAAAGTTATTCTGTAGTGCGCTCTGCAGGGTCGACGTATCCAGGCTCAGCTTGCCGTTGTTGTCGACGGAAATGCCTAGTGCGGTCAAATTCGGAACAGTCGTAGTGCCGGTCGTCGGCGCGAATGTGTAGTCCAGAGCGCTCAGGACATCATTCTGCAGGTTGCGTACAGTTGAGTCGGTGGCAAGGACACCCTCGCTGGCGCCATTGAACGTGAACTGCGAGGCTAAGTCGGAAACGACCGTGTTGTAATCGGTCACGAATTGCTGCAGCGCGCTTTCAATCCCTGAGGTGTCGGGAGCGATGGCCAGCGTCACCTCCGTCCCCGGCTGGGCGCCTTGCAGGTCCAGCGTTACGCCGGAAATGGCTCCAGATACCGTGTTCGTGGCGCTTTGGTACGCGATTCCATCAACTGTCACGGAGGCGTTATTTCCCGTTATCTGGGTGAAACCGTAGTCTGAACCGGTGGAGGGGGTGACAGTGAAATTCGATGCACTTCCCGAGGAATTCGCAATGATGGCCAGCCGTGAGCCCGATGCATCCGTGATGACGGAAGCAGTCACACCCAGGTTATAGCCATTGATCTGGCTGGCCACATCGGAAAGTGTTTGAGTCCCATCGGTCGTGATCGTGTCCGATCCCGTTCCTGTGGTGATGGTGAAGTTGCCCGCGGGCATGTCCGACGAGCTGCTTGAAAGGCTTGCCGAGGTCCATGAAGCGGTCGTGGCCAGGCCGTTCACAACCACGACGTGGTCGCCCGAGGCGCTGCCGGAACTCGCGCTCGCGGTAACCAGGCTGGAGTTGGACGAATTGACGGTCATCGACGAAAAAGGGCCGGTGATGCTATTGAGATTTTGCACGTCGTTATCCAAATTAGAAGCATCAGTTTGGATCTGAGTGAGTGCGCTCATCTGGCTCTGCAGCATGCTCTCCTGGTTCTCCCAGGTCTGCTCCGGCGCCTCCGCAGCCGTAACTGCGGAATTCACAGCCGCCGTCACATCGATACCCGGCGAAGAGGCTCCTAAAGCGGCTTCAAGAATGGAGCTGATGTCGACGCCGGACGAAGAGGAAGACGACGACAAGAGCGAACTGAGCGACGATGCTAAAGTGCTCATAACTGGTGCCTTTTCTTCGGCTTAGGTTTTGCGCCCAACGGCCAGGCGGCTCGCCGAACAAGCCGCGAGACTCTATCGGCAGTTTGGGCGTTGAATTCCAGTCGAACAAAAAAGACCGAGCGGCGGTGCCGAGTTTGACATCGCCGCTCCGGGTGGATTGAGGTTCGAGTGAATGAGGCTATTGCAACAGCTTCAGCACGCTTTGCTGAACCTGGTTCGACTGCGACAGGGCGGCCATGCCGGTCTGCTCGAGGACGTTGTACTGGGTCATCGCCGCAACCGTCTGGCCCACATCCGCGTCCTGGATGTTATTCACCGCACTCTGCAGGTTCGTAACTTCGGTGCTCTGAACGTTCGAGCTGGCATTCAGCTGGTTCACTGTGGCACCAATGGAGCCGCGCAATGCAGCCACGGTCGAGATCGCAGCAGTGATCTTTGCCAGTTCACCCTGAGCTCCCGCGGTCGTGGAAAGAACCGCAGCGGTTTTGTTGCTGGTGGTAGTTGTGTCGTCGGTCAGGCCCAGGCCACCGGTGCCGGCGCTGGAAAGCGCACCCACTGAGACCGAGGTCGTGTTGGAGCCTGTGGTGGTTCCATCACTTGTATAGACGCTGTAGGACGAACCGAAAACGCCGGTTCCGTTGTATTGGGTGGTTGACCCGATGGTATTGATCTCAGACTGGATCGACGCGTACTCGTTATCCAGGGCTGTTGCCTGCGAGGCCGAGAGCCCACCGTTGGAAGCTTCGGTGGCCAGCGTGACTGCGCGATTGAGGAGCGTGACGACCTGCGACAGCGCGCCGTCAGCGGTTTGGAGCAGACCGACGCCATCCGACGCGTTCTGCGAGGACTGGGTCAGGGCAGCGATGTTCGCCTGCAAGCCGTTGGCGATGGAGAGGCCGGCGGCGTCATCGGATCCGGAATTAACCCGAAGGCCGGTTGAAAGTTGGGTCAGCGTCTTCTGCAGGCTTGCCTGGGTCGAAGACAGGGCGTTCTCAGCATTCAGAGAAGAAATGCTATTGAGAATTGTCAGCATTGTGTAGCTCCTTATGTTAGATTCCGCCTGCACCGACCCAGTTCCGTCTGAGGTCCAGAAGCTGCTTGGAGCAGGTGGTGGGCGTTACGCGCAATCTATCGGCCAATCGAATTTGAGATTCTAGGCAGAACCACGATTTTCTTGACCAAGAAGGGCGAGCTTACCTGCCGGTAGGCCTAACGTTACCGGCGGGTCATGACTTTGGGAGTAGAAAATCGCGGTCCGTAAGCCAACGTCCGGCTAGTCAGCAAAAGCTGGAATGTTGGCAGTGGGCAGGGCGCCCCTCGACCTGTCTTCGAAAGCTCAATATCTAACGGAAGCCGCAGCCGGGTTCCTGCTCTTAGATGTCCGCATCTTCATGAGATGGACATTCCACAAGAACCTTGTCGGGTATAGCTTTTTGCTTTTGGAAATTGCTCAGGCATACGATGAGGGCGGCGGTGATTTCCTGGCCTCGAATAGCGATAAGAAGTCCAGCATCAGTCCTGACTTCTTCCTGCAAGACCATCCCTACCGCTAACTCAGAGATTCTTACGGTACGCACCTCAGTCTTTCCCTGATCGTGATTGAGGCACGACAAAGCCTGCCCGACGGTCGGAAGGATTCGCGAATCTGCTTTCAGGCGTGCTTTGGCGTCAGAATCGCGAATGCCTTTCGAGCGGAGATCGTCGAAAGCGATTGCGACACGCAGGATCTCCGCTCCAATTTTGAGATTCTCCGAGGACGGGGATTCACAGGTTCCAAAAGGAAGTCTCTGCTGGGCAACTATCCAGGCGATGTCCTCAAGTCTCGGGATCTTCTCGAGCAGCTCGCGCGTTGTCCCGGGATGCTTGTCGAAAGCGGCACGCTGAGACTGCGATAACTCCTCACCCCGCTGCGCTCGGGACATTACATCCGACGGTACTGTAATGCATCCCAATTGCGAGAGCAGAGCCGCCATCTCATACTTCCACAGGTTGGATAGCTTCATTTCGGCGGCCAATTGCCCAACGTATCGACGGATTCTCACCGATCGACTGTAAGCGACCGGGTTTGCCATACTCAGTACGCCAGTAAGAGCTTCAACGCAGCCGACCAATGTTTTTTGCAACAGCTCCTTTTCAGCGAGGATCAGGCGGTTCTGCTCGATACAGGCATCCAATGTCCGCTTTAGCACGGGACCGTCACAGGGTTTGGTAAGAAAGCGAAATACCTTCCCTTCATTCACCGCTTCCATTGTTGCCTGAAAATCTGCGTAACCTGTCAGGACCACGCGAACGGTGTCGGGCGCAATCTTAGACACCTCAGAAAGAAGCCGCACGCCGTCCATTCCCGGCATCCGCATGTCGGAGACCACGACTGCGTAGGGGCCTTTTTGGGCAATCAATTCCAACGCTTCGCGACCGCTGGTCGCGGTATCCGGCTGAAGCACCTTGTACAAGCTTCGCCGATACCCCTCAAGAACTGCCGGCTCGTCATCGACAAGCAAAATTTTGTCAGTCATAGTGCTCTCCTTTCGCCCTTTCTTGCATTTGGCTGTGATGGAGATCCCGCCAGGTATCAAGTCTTTCGAGCAGATCGAGACGGTCAAGATACTCTCGGTCCAATTCGCAGTCGCGCACCTTGGAGCAGTCTTCATCCATTGTGAGAATGGCGTCTGCGCAATGGACGGCAGTCAGCGGCGAAAAATGCGATTGTGCTCCCTCACTTGGGCGATGATGAAGTGAGACCGCATGAACCAGAGCTGCCGGCAATCCCCAAATGCTCATGAGGTAAGCCCCAACCTGAGCGTGCGTACAACCCAACTTCTCTGCCTCAAGCTGCAGAGCCTCATCTCCGCCGGCGCCGGCCTGCTTCAGGATCGGGAGATATTGTCCGGGAAGTTCAGAGAGCAGGATGGCTCGGCCAATATCGTGGAGCAAGCCCGCCGCGAAGCTTTGTTCCGTTACAGTGAGCGGCTGGCTCTCAAGCGAAGCGATCTGGCGCGCCAAGGACGCAACTTCAACGCTATGCTTCCAAAGTGAGGGCAAATGGATGCTCACTGATGCCTTGCCCTCGAATTGCGAAAAGACGTGGACCGACATGACAAGGACGCGGATAGCCTCCGTCCCGATAAGCGACACGGCCTGCTGAAGGCCGGATACTTCACTCCGCGCACCGATAAATGCAGAGTTTGCCAGCTGCAGGATTTTTGCGGCCATTCCGACATCCTTTTCGATAATGCGTTCCACCTGGGTGAGCGATGTATTTTGTGAGGTAAGCGCATCAGTCAGCTCGTCATAAAGTGCCGGCAGGCTCGGAATCGACTGCAAGCGCGCAACGATCGCCTTCAGCGTTCCGTTTGCCAACGCGTCGCGCATGCTAAACGCAAGGCTCAGGCGGACTTTAAGCTCCTCAGCGTCACAGGGTTTTGACAAGAACTGATGCGTCGGTGTGATCGAACGCAAAACCGAATCTTTGCTCGACTGCCCGGAAAGAACGATTCTGACGATGTCCTCGTGACGCCGCTGTACCGCGTCCAGCAACTGGGCGCCGTCCATCATGGGCATGCGCATGTCGGTGATGATGGCGTCGTACGGCTCGCGATCAAGCTCTTCGAGAGCGCGATATCCACTGTCGACAAACTTCATCTCCCACTCAAACCGCATATCGCGCAAGGCTCGGCGCAGACCGTCAAGCACCAACGGTTCGTCGTCGACAAAGAGCAAACGCTTGGCCATCAGTGCTCCTTCCCGGCGCCTTCCGGTTCGAATGGCAGATCAATAAAGAAGGTTGTGCCCACGCCCATTTCGCTGGTGAACCAGATCTTCCCATGGTGCTTCTTCACCACTACGCTGTGCGCCATGGCCAGGCCTTGCCCGGTCCCCTTGCCAACATCTTTCGTTGTAAAAAAGGGCTCGTAGATTCGCGTTTGAATCGAGAGTGGGATGCCTGTACCTGTGTCACTAATTGAAATCTCGGCGAACCGTCCTCGCGAACGCGTGGAGATCGCAATTTTGCCTCGTTCGCCTTCCTTCCCCTTGTCCTTGATTGCGTGCGACGCGTTTACAAGAAGATTCAAAACTACCTGGTTGATCTCGCCGGGGTAGCATACGACGAGCGGCAATGCGGCTTCGAAGTCCGTAACGACGTCCGCCACATACTTCCACTCACTCCGAGCGATCGTAATGGTGGATTCAATCGCCCGGTTCAAGTCAAGCTGGACCTTGTCACCTGAATCCGGATGAGAGAATTCTTTCATCGCTTTCACGATCTGTGCGACGCGGCGCATGCCGTCAAGGCCCTGATCGATTGCAGCCGGCACTTCCGATGAGATAAATGCCAGGTCAGCCTCTTCCTCTTCGTTCTCCAGCAACGCGATGATCGTGGGGCCGAGGGCGCTCGCGGCGTCTCGAACGCAGTTTCGGTACCTCTCGAGCAAGTGGCTGGATGTCGACCACGCGCCGCGGAGAAACGCTAGATTATCGGTGACAAATTGAGTCGGCGTATTGATTTCGTGCGCAATCCCGGCGGCAAGCTGTCCAACCGACTCGAGCTTTTGCGCTTGAAGGAGTTGCTCGCGAAGCAACTTTTGCTGGGTGATATCTTCACACATGCCCTCATAACGAATTGCCACGCCCCCCTCAAAGATGCCGCGCACGCTCATAGAGAGCCAAATCCTCTTGCCATCTTTGCGGTACGCCTCGCACTCGTAGCTTTGCACCCCACCGAGGCTGGCGACCCGAGCCTTGAAGTCGTCGCGATCTTTCGAGACAGCGTAGAACTGACGGTCGATGTCGTCGATCAAAGTGACCATCTCCTCGGGGGAGTCGTACCCGAAGATCGAGGCCATCGATGGATTGACATTCAAGAAGCGGCCTTCAGGCGTGCTCTGAAAGATGCCGACCGGCGCATTGTCGAAGATGCCACGGAACTTTTGCTCCGCTTCGCGCAGGGCATTCTCCATCTGCTTCCGAGCCGAGATGTTTCGACCGACTCCGGCAATGCCGGTGATCTTTCCCTCGCGGTCGCGAATAGGAACCTTGGTTGTCAGGACCTGAATTTCATTTCCGTTTTCGTCAAGGCAGAGCTCCTCGCGGTTATAGAGAGGATTGCCCGACCGCAGCACCTCCTGGTCGTCCTCGTAGAAGTTTCTTGCGATCTCCGGTGGCAGAAAATCGAAATCGGTCTTTCCAAGCAGTTCGTTCGGTGTCGAGACCCTCATCGAGCGCGCCGTCTGAGCGTTGGCGACGACAAACCTGCTTTGCGCGTCCTTCACAAACATCAAGTCGGGCACATTGTTAATCAGGGCGCGGAGAATCTGCCTCTCTTCCTCTAATGCGAGGTGCTTTGCACGCAACTTACGATTGGCCTCTTCGGCAACGATCTTGGCCTTTGCAAGGTTTCGCTCGGCGGCCTTCTGCGAAGTGATATCTTCTTTTAGCGCAAGAAAGTTCGTGATTGCGCCGGCCGAATCGAGGATCGGGGTGATCGTCGCCGCTTCCCAATAGAGCTCACCGTTTTTCTTCCTATTGCGGAACTCGCCGCGCCATTCGCAGCCTTGGGTAATCGTCTGCCAAAGCGCCTTGTACGTTTCCGGAGAAGAGTATCCAGAATTCAATATCCTGGGGTTTTTCCCCAGAACCTCACTTGGCGAGTAGCCGGTGCACTCCGTGAACTTTCGATTCACGTAGTTGATCTTTCCCGTGGGGTCGGTGATGACTACGACCGCGGGACTTTGCTCAACTGCCATGGATAGTTGGCGTAGTTTGTCCTCACTTCTTTTGCGCTCAGTGATGTCGCGAAATGTCCAGATCCGTCCGTAATGGTGACCCGCCTCATCCACAACCGGCGCAGAGTAGCGGTCGAGAACGGTTCCATCCTTCAGTTCGATCTCATCCCGGCTCGTTTCCATTGGCCGGTTCTTCAGATAGTCGAACTTGGCTTGGAATGCTGCCGGATCCTTCATGAGGCTCTTTGCATACTCACGAGCCTGGGCTCCGTCACTGCTGGCCTGCAGTTCGGGAGGGAACTTGAAAATCTCAAAAAACCGCCGATTTTGCAGAATACGCTGAGAGGCTGTATCAAGAACGAGGATGCCATCGATAGTTGAATTGATCTGAGCCCCCAGCAGGGCAGTCTTCGACTTCAATTCAGCTTCACTTCTCTCGCGCTCCGTGATATCGCGAAAAGTCCATATTCGTCCGTGGTATCTGCCGGATTCATCGATAACCGGAGATGAATAACGGTCGAGAAATCTGCCGTCCTTCAACTTCAGTTTGTCGCGGCTCGTCTCCATCCGATGGGCATACAAGTACTTAACCCGGGCTATGAACGCTTCATGGTCTGCTATCAAGCTTTCCACGTGATCGCGAACCAGCTGATCGTCGTTTATGTCCAACAATTCTTCTGGAAGCTGGAAAATCTCCGTGAAACGACGGTTTTGCTGGACGATCTTCCCCAAGTCATCGACGACCAGGATGCCGTCAATGGTGGAATTGATTTGCGCCTCAAGCAGAGCATTCTTCGCCTTCACGTCTAATTCAGCGATTTTCCCGCGAGAAATATCGTTGATCACTCCATCGGCGAGAAGGGTTTCCCCAGCTCGATACGTTTCCGTCGCCCGATTGTGAAGCCAAATCCAATGACCGTCTTTGCATCTGAATCGATATTCGATATCGAAGGGAGTTCCGGTGGAGAAAAGGCCGCGGACGGCGTCTCGAACAGACTCGATATCCTCCGGATGGATATTTTCCAAAAGGAAATCGAGGTCTTTTTGGTAAAGCTCAGACGCGGCATATCCCGTAACCGACTCAATCGTCGGGGACAGGTAGATAATCCGGCCCTCGTTACTGATGGTCCAGACTATGTCGGGCAGGCTTGTCAGGATGCGGCTGAACCGGTCCTGATTCTGTCGCAGCGCAGATTCGGCATGCCTCGCTTTTGTTCGGACCGATGCGAACCACGCCGCACCCATTGAGAACAACATAAACGGAAACATCAATCGCCATGCTTCGGGACTGAAGCCAAGCGTGTGAAGAGGCGGCAGATAGAAGTAATCGAGAATAAGCGGTGCGAGGGTCGCTGTCACCAGCCCCGCCCCCCGCCCTGCGAACCATCCGGTGAGAATAACGAAAAGAAGAAAGACATACTCTGGCGAGTAAGGCACGATCGAGTGCAATGGGTAAGCGGCGAGGGTTGCCAGCCCAAGTGCGATCGGAGGGATTGCGTACACCAGCGGACTGTCTCGCAAGGCGATCATGGTCTTTTCCCATTCGGTCGAGTCAACGCCCTGCATCGTTAAGCCTGAAGAGGAGTCGGTACAGTTGCGATGTTCCTTCTCTGGCCGAAGGACGAACAAATGCTGCATATCCGACGGATTCTCGGTTTTGCCTGGTGGTGTTCTCGTCGGCATAGGGCCCGTCCAACGCCTAGTTATCGGCAGATGCATTCGTCTTTTTCAATCGCGGAGACCGGGTCGAGCAATGCTTCGGCAAGAGATCGAGGATCGCAGAGACCTATTGAGGGCGTTGCCTATCAGCCGTGGCCAACCCTTGAGATCAGTGCACTCCAGGTCGCTATCAGGGCGGATGCCCCCGCAACCTACTGGTTGCGGGGCAGTTCGCCGGGGTGCGATGTTTTCGTTGACATGACGTCGACACGAATCGACTGTATGTCAGCGGGCCATCAGCATCTCACGCATGTCATTTTTTGTGGGGTGTTATGGTGCGCCCGGAGAGATTCGAACTCCCGGCCTACTGATTCGTAGTCAGTCGCTCTATCCAGCTGAGCTACGGGCGCACATGCCGCGATTTCAGGACGAAATCGCAAGGAAAAGCCATACCCAGAGTACCAAGGTTGCGGCGGAGGCGCAACGCGCCTGCGGGCAACGTCTTATGCCTTTGCTGACTCTGTGGCTTCGGGAGCAGGAGGCGCAAGCTGCGGCGGCGCTTCGGCGAGCTCGAGTCCTGCTTCGCGCACAAGCTTGGTGACCGCGGCACCGTTCAGGCGCGTGGCGTCGTACTCGATGCGCAGGGTACGGGCGTGCTGATCGAAACTCAGGCGGCGGATGCCGTAGACATCGCGCGCACGAGCCAAGGCCATGGCCACCTGCTCCGTTGGCGGGGCCGCGAAGTGAAACTCGATTTCGACTGTGGTCATAGCGACAGGATAACAGCTTCAGTATTCGCTGCGAGTGAGGATGAACGCGGGACTATGCTCGCTTTCATTGACCAGCTCGGATTGGTTCGGAGCCGTCAACCGGAGATGGAAATGCACCGGCGGATCGTTGAGCGTGCGCGGAGGATGGGCGCGGCGATGGCTTACGTCGAACGAGATGGTATCGCCCTCGACGCGCAGGTGAAGCACCGGCTCGGGTAGGCCCGGAGTGGATGTCCAGGGATCGTTCTCGGTTTTACGCGTGAGGAAGTAGAAAAGTACGGCGCCAGAGAGGCCGCCGCCTTCATCGGTGACGACAAGCGTCAGGGCGGGAAGGTCATTCATCTGCCCGCGCCACACGCCGGTCAGGCGCGAGTGATCGGCCTGTGTGGTCTGCGCGATGTCTTTCTGGGCGGAGGTCAATACCCCGGCCAGAAGCAGTACGATTGCGATTCCGGATTTCACTCCTCACCTCGATCTTCACTGTTGTTTGGCCAACGATGCCGTCGCAAGCGATCCGCCCAAGCCCATAGTTTCCACTGCCGACGAGGGCACGATCACCATCGAGCCTTTCTCCTTGATGGCCTCGTAGAGCATGTTCATCGCGCGCAGATGCAGGGCAACGGGATTGTCCTTGTAGGTGGCCGCGGCGGCGGCGAACTTATCGGCGATTTCAGTTTCGGCAGTGCCGAGGATCACGCGGGCGCGACGTTCACGCTCGGCCTGCGCTTCACGCGACATGGCGTCCTGCAGTTGCGCGGGAATCTGTACATCGCGAATCTCGACGGACTGGATGGTGATGCCCCAGGGATTGGTCTTGGCGTCGAGAATGCGTTGCAGCTCCTGACCCAGCATCTCGCGTTCGGCGAGAATCTGGTGCAGTTCGTGGCGGCCGATCGATTCACGCAGTGCTGTCTGCGCACTCATGTTGATCGCGTCGTTGTAGTTCTCCACTTCGAGGACTGCCTTCTCCGCATTCCACACCATCCAGAAAACAATGGCGTCGACGTTTACGGGCACCGTGTCGACCGAAAGCGTGGATTCCGCGAAGACGCTGGCTACGCGGACGCGCTGGTCGATGACCGTGCTCAGGCTTTCGAGGATGGGAACGATGAGGAAAAGCCCCGGCCCACGCAGGCCGACATAACGGCCCAGGCGCAGCTTTACGGCCTTCTCCCATTGGCGCACCACTTTGATGGCGAACAGCAGGTAGATGCCGGCAGCCGCGCCCGTGATCACGGCGTAGGGACGATCGGTCGCGGCAGTTCCGATGGCGCCCCCAACGATACAAATGACGAAAGCGGCAACGGCAACAACATTGAAGCTCTGAGTGTTGAGTCTGGGAGTCATACGTTCTCCTTCGCGGCCGGCCCCGAAGGCCAGGCCCGCAAGATCTGGACCAATTCGTCGATGGTGAATCCTGCAGCGCCGGCGCGCGATACCGCGTCGGCCACAATCTGGCTTAGCTGCCGTTCGCGCTCGGCGTCTGCGCGCGGCAGCTTCTGCGTGCTGATGAATGTGCCCGTTCCCTGATGCGTCTCGAGCAGGCCGCCGAATTCCAGCTCTCTGTAAGCGCGGACCACGGTATTGGGATTGATGGCCAGGTCAACTGCAAGCTGGCGGACTGTCGGCAATTGGTCCCCGGCTGTCAGCGCGCCCGATGCCAGCCCGCCGCGCACCTGGTCGATGATCTGCCGGTAAACGGGGACTCCGCTGTGCAGATCGAGCAGAAAGCGGAACGGTGGATTGGAAGTTCGGCTCACTTGGGCGTTACTCGCAATGTACTATAACACTAGTACACTAGAACGATAATACTGTCAAGGGGAAAGTTTGAAGGAAGCTCAGAGGGATTGCAGGAAGGAGCGAATCTCGGGGCTGGTCCAGTCCTGAGCGCCGACGAATTTACGGCGGATTACGCCATTGCGATCAATAGCATAGGTCTCAGGCCACATGTCTGTGTGGAAGAGCTTGGGCACCGATTCGGAGGGGTTGCGCACGGTGATGAGGTCAATATGATGGCGGGCGATGAAATTGGAGTAGGCGTCGGGATCTTCGTCGATGCTGATGGCGAGAATGACGATGCCGGGCATTTGGTGATGTAGCGCTATGAGGGAAGGCAACTCCTCGATGCATGGGCCACATTCGCTCCACCAGAAGTTGACCAGGACGACATCGCCCCGATAGTTGGCGAGGTGAATCGAACTCGTGCCGTCGGAGACATTGAAGTCGGGTGCCGGGATATTGAGCTGGGGGGGATGCCCGCCGCGGTTGCAGGCTGGAAGCAGCAACAAGAGGAGGACCGGAACCAGCTTGAGCCTGTGAGAGAGGGGCACGTTTTTATAATACGGAGCGAAAGCGTGAGTGGAAAGTGACGAAGATCATTCGATCTGGATCCATGTATAAAGATGAGCCGGAGCCAAGCCGAGCAGGGACATACAAGCCAGTCTTAGGACTTGCCGACGCGACCGAGGGCACGCCCGAGCGACCTGATTGGCGCGCCTGGGCCGGGAAAACCGTGCCGGGGACGGTGTTTGCGCAGCCCGAACCGGAGCAGCTTCTTGAACTCACTGTGATTGTTCCGGCCCGGAATGAGGAGGACGTGCTGGGTACGTGTCTCCAGTCGCTGGTGAGCCAGTCTGAACAGTTTTTTGAGCTGGGTAAGGACTGGGAATTGATCGTCGTGAACGATCACTCGACCGACCGGACGGAAGAGATTGCCCGCAGTTTCGCAGGTGTGACGGTGATAGAGGCTGCAAATCTGGAGCCGGGGTGGACGGGAAAGAACAACGCGGTGTGGACGGCGGCACAGCTCGCCCGTGGCCGGTGGATCCTGTTCACTGACGCAGATACGGTCCACGAGCCGGGTGACCTGCGGCGCGCCATACATGAGGCAGAACGGCACAAAGCAGGAATGCTCAGCTATTCGCCGCGGCAGATCGTCAGCGGATTTGCCCAGCGATCGCTGATGCCGCTGGTGTTTTGCGAGTTAGCGCTGGCTTATCCCCCGGCGAAGGTTTCAGATCCGGCACAGCGTATCGCAGCGGCCAACGGCCAGTTTCTGCTGGTGGAGCGCGAGGCCTACCGGCGAATTGGCGGGCATGCCAGCGTGGCTGACAAGGTCATGGAAGACGTGGAACTGGCGTACGTGGCCAAGCGGCGCAAGATAGGGTTGCGCTTCCGCTACGCCGACGACGCACTGAGCACCCATATGTATCGCACCACCGGTGCGATGATCGAGGGCTGGACCAAGTGCCTGAAGCTGCTGTTCAACAACGCGCTGATCCTCGCGTTCTGGCGGGCGTTGGATTTTCTTCTTCTCTTTGGGTTGCCGGTCCTGGCCTACGAGCTATGGAATGCGCGGCTGGCGGTGCATTCGTTTGAGTGGATGGGTGCGGGCTGGATTCTGGCCGCTTTGTGGCTGCGTACGCTCTTCCGGTTTTATTCCCGGGTGGCCAAGTCTAACTTCCCTTTCGTCGATTGCCTGATGTCGCCGCTCGGCTTGCCCCTGTTTGTGGTGCTGCTCTACCGCAGCTGGTTCCAGGTCAGCATCCTGAAGCGCGTAAGCTGGAAGGGAAGGAGCTATGGGGGTGTCTAAGGTGCGACCAAGGTCTGCAATCCAAAGATTCTAGCCATGCGCATCGTTGTTTCCAGCAAGCAGTCAAAAGCGGGATACTTTTTCGATAATACGCAACTCGCTCTCGATTAGATGAAGCGGGCCAACGGCTTCAGGCATCGATATCAAGGAAGGAACAGCATGGTTTTTCTTACGCGGCGGGCCACATTTTCGGCTTCGCACTATTACTGGAACGAGGCCTGGTCCGCGGAAAAGAACTTTGAGGTCTTTGGCCGTTGCGCCAACCGAAATGGGCACGGCCACAATTACACGTTGGAAGTGACGGTCGCGGGCGAACCCGACGCCGTCACGGGCTTTGTTGTCGACCTGAAGTGGCTGAAGGACGTGATAGAGCGCGAGGTCTTGTCGGCGTACGACCACAGGCACCTGAATCTCGACGCGCCGGAGTTCCGACACCAGATTCCGACGACGGAGAACCTCGCGGCTGCTGCCTGGAAACGTCTGGAGCCGGCGATTGCCGCGGCGAAAGGTGCGAGGCTCAGCAGGATTCGGATCTATGAGACGCCGGAGATTTTCGCCGAGTATAGAGGTGAGGCATGAAGGCGTACTTTGGCCGCCGGTACCTGCTGAGCGCGAGCCACCGCCTGCACAGGGAGGATCTGACCGCGGAACAGAATCTGGCGGAGTACGGTAAGTGCAGCAATCCAAATGGCCACGGCCATAACTATGTCGTTGAGGTCCTGGTGGGAGGGGCGGTAAACGCAGAAACCGGAATGGTGATTGACCTGGTTTCCCTCGACAACGCGGTGCGCGATGACATACTCGATCGCTTCGATCATGCCAACCTGAATCTGGATCCGCTTTTTGAAGAACGCGTGCCGACGACGGAGAATTTTTCGAGAGCGATCTTTGCGTTGTTGAAAGACGCGCTGCCGAGCGGTGAACTCGAGCATGTGCGCGTAGAAGAGACGGAAAACAACTTTTTCGAGTGCTTTGCGGAAGGATAAGCGATTATGGCGCAGCCTATAGCGGTAACGAAGCCCATTCGGCGTTCCATTGAGACGCAGGAAGGGTTGAGCAGTTTCACGACACCGGAGATGTATCGCGAGATCATCAGCCGGCTGGGAGAGGATCCCAATCGTGACGGCCTGCTGCAGACGCCGGAACGGGTTGAGAAGGCGATGGCGTTTCTGACCAAGGGCTACGACCAGGACCCGGTTAAGGTCTTGCGCGGCGCGCTCTTTGACGTCGACTACGACGAGATGGTGATCGTAAAGGACATCGAGATGTTCTCGCTCTGTGAGCATCACATGCTGCCGTTTTTCGGGAAGGTACACGTGGCCTACATCCCGAAGGGAAAAGTGATCGGCCTGAGCAAGATTCCGCGGCTGGTTGAAATTTTCGCGCGTCGTTTGCAGGTGCAGGAACGGCTCACGCAGCAAATCGCCGACAGCATTCAGGGGGCGATCAAACCGCAGGGCGTGGGTGTGGTGATTGAAGCCCGGCACCTGTGCATGATGATGCGCGGCATTGAGAAGCAGCATTCGTCCACGGTGACCAGTGCGATGGTCGGATGCTTCCGGCAAAAGGAAACGCGGGCGGAGTTTCTGTCCCTGGTGCGTCAGCCAGGCAACGGCATTGTTTGAAGCGCCATGCAGCGGGCCGGTACATCGGCGCGATGACAAAGCCTGCGCCGCGTTCAAGATCCGAGAACGCGCGGCAGGCCGGAGTTTAGGTACTGCCGGCGCAGCGTATTGGCCGCTGTAAGCGCGCGCGCAAATTTTTCCCCCTTTGTCTCGTCAATGCGAACCAGCAAACGTCGGTCTTGTTCCGGCTCGAGAAACTCGTGCGCGATCTCAGCGAGTTGCTGCCAATCGTGCCATTCGCCGATGCGGCGCTGAACCGACCCCAGCGCGGCCACGAAATCCGGATCGGCTTTGGCATCGAGCTGCAGCGTGTACCGCAACTCCTTCAGCTTTACGCGAAAATCGTGGATCCCCTGCTCATTGAGCGGCGGCCAGTGCGCCAACTCATGCGCCAGGTGTTTCGCGGTGGGGTTGAGGCCGTTGTGATGCCGGCCGTTTCGCAAGTGCGTCGCCCGCGAGGGAGCGGCCTTGCCGGCGCCGTTAGAGGGTAACGCCGACTGCGCCTGCAGAGCGAACTGCTTCAGCCGGTGCTGCGCCGATTTGCGCCTGCGCTTCAATCTGTGCCGGAGCTCTTGTGCGCTCTCGGCGCGAATGAACTGTAAATGATCGATGAGGCGGAAGAGAGAATCATCAGAAGAATCGTGGGAGAGGTTGCGCAGGTTCGCCTGGAGCACATCCATGTCGCGCACTGGACCGGCTGCTTTGCGTAGCGGCTCAATGGCCTTGATCAGCCGCGATCCTTCGTCTTTCACGTGCGGCAAGGCCGACGCAATCGCCTCGACGCGACGCGCCGAGGTGCGCAGCTTGTGCACTTGTTTGGGCAAAGGATCCCGGGGCAGGTTTTTCAATGATTTGCCGAGGTCACGCAATGCCTTCTGTACGGGTTCAAGGCCATTCCGCATCTTTTTAGGATGGAACTTGGGGTGCTGAGTTGGCAAGGGGAGGGCCGGCCGCTAAATTGATCATGTGAACGGGCTTCTGGTGATCGACAAGCCGGGAGGAATGACCAGCCATGACGTAGTGAATCGGCTGCGCCGGATCACCGGCGAGAAGACGATCGGGCACCTGGGCACGCTGGATCCAATGGCGACGGGCGTGTTGCCCCTGCTCGTGGGGAGATACACGAGGCTGGCGCAGTATTTTTCCGCCGCGGAAAAGAGCTATTCGGGGACGATCCGGTTCGGATTCGCTACCGATACGTACGACGCCGAAGGCGAGGCGGCCGGCCCTGACTGCTGGCCCGAGGCGGCAGGCTGTGTCACGCTTGAGCAGGTGCGAGCGAAGGCGGGGCGCTTCAGCGGCGTGATGGAACAGATGCCGCCGCCATTTTCGGCGAAGAAGATTGCAGGCACGCCTGCTTATAAGCTGGCGCGGGCAGGGAAGGCGGTGGAGTTGAAGCCGGCGAGCGTCCGCATCGATGCCTTCGAGATTGTCGCGCTGGAAGACGGCGAGGCTAGTTTCACCATCGAAATCAGCGCGGGCGGCTATGTGCGTTCAGTGGCACATGAACTGGGCCGCGACCTGGGTTGCGGCGGGCATCTGAGCCGGCTGCGACGCACGCGGGCCGGACCCTTCACGCTCGACGAGGCGCATACGCTGCCTGAGTTGGAGCCCATGACGGGTGATGCCGTGGCGCTCGACGGCCTGTGTATACATCCGCGGCTGCTGCTCGAGGAGATGCCGTCGGTAACCGGCGACACAGTGGCAGTGGGCCGTCTGCGCAATGGAGCACAGGCGAATCTGCCGGAGTTTTCAAGTTCAACGCTGGTGAAGGTATTCGCCGGGCCTCGGGAACTGGTGGGCATAGCCAGGCGCATTGCCGGAACATTGTTTCAACCGGTGGTGGTGCTGGGGTGAGGGAAGCAGGAGACAAGGGGACAAGGCAACGAGGATTGGGGCGAAATTTATTGAGAGGACACGGAAAGGAATCTCCGAACCGGCCCGGCGCCGTCTTCTCGCCCCCCTTGTCATCTCGGTCCGTTGTCGCCTGCTTCATCCTCCTTTTCCTCACTGCGGCGGCCGGGTTCGGCACCGTAAACTAGGATTTCGCAGTTTTCTCAAGGAGCCCGATTTTCATGTCCTATCCAACGGATCTTCGCTACACTCGCGAGCACGAATGGGTCAAGGTTGACGGGGCCATCGGCACCATCGGCATCACCGATTACGCGCAGAACTCGCTTGGCGATATTGTCTATGTCGACGCGCCCAAGGTAGGCGAGCAGATAAACGCAGGCAAGACCTTCGGCTCCGTGGAGAGCGTGAAGGCGGTCAGCGATCTGTTTTCCCCCGTTACAGGCAAGGTGACGGAAGTGAACGAAACCCTGAAGACAGAGCCTGACAAGATCAACCAGGATGCACATGGCACGTGGATCATAAAGGTGGAGCTTGCCGACGCGGCGGAGATCGGTGGGCTGCTTGATGCCGCGGCGTATGAGGCGTTTATTGCGGAAGAAAGTGGCCAGTGATCAGTGGCCAGTGTTCCGTTTTATCGTCCCGTTGCTGCAATCCTTCAACCTTGGTGAACCAACCGCACAAAGGGTGCTTGACGAGATTGATACCCTGAGACTGAGGATTTTCGCGAGTACTGACCACTTTCCATGCGCTATCTACCCAAATCCGACGAAGAACGCCGCCAGATGCTCGAAGAGATCGGCGCCAGGTCTATTGACGATCTTTTTGCCATCATTCCCGCGGAATATCGGCTGGAGCGAGACCTGGAAGTGCCGCGCCAACAGGCGGAGAGCGAGATCGTGGCGTACTTCCGCGAGGCCGGCCAGAAGAATGCCACCGATTACGCCAGTTTTCTTGGCGCGGGCGCCTATCGCCACTACCGACCGGTGATTATCGACGCGCTGGTGCAGCGCGGCGAGTTCCTGACAAGCTACACACCTTACCAGGCCGAGATCACGCAGGGGACTCTGCAGGCGATCTTCGAGTTCCAGACCATGATTGCCGAGCTGACCGGCATGGATGTGGCCAACGCCAGCATGTACGACGGCTCGACCGGCGCCGCCGAAGCGGTGATGATGGCGGTGCGCGTCACGGGGCGTCACAGAGCGGTCGTCACCTCTTCGGTGCATCCCGAATACCGTGAGGTGCTGGCAACGTACGCGACGCATCAGGGGTTGCCGATTCAGGTTGTCGGTTACGATGGCCGGACCGGCCGCGTCGATCTCGCGGCGCTCGAGGCCGCGGTGACAGACGAAACCGCCGCTGTGCTGGTGCAGAGCCCGAATTTCTTCGGGGTGATTGAGGATATTCCCGCAATCGCGGAGATTGCGCACAGGAGGGGTGCGCTGCTCATTGTTTCGATTGCCGAGGCGGTCTCGCTGGGCGTTGTCCGGCCGCCGGTCGAGGCTGACATTGTGGCGATGGAAGCGCAGTCGTTTGGCGTGGCGCTCAGCTATGGCGGTCCGTTCTGCGGCGTGATCGCGGCCAAAGAACAATTCCTTCGCCAGATGCCGGGCCGGCTTGCCGGAGAGACCGTCGACGGGGCAGGGAATCGCGGCTTCGTTTTGACGCTTGCCACGCGCGAGCAACACATTCGGCGCGAGAAAGCCACGTCGAACATCTGCACGAATCAGGCATTGGTCGCGCTGATGGCGACGATCTTTATGGCGGTTTACGGCAAGGAGGGCATGCGCGAGCTCGCTGAGCATAACCTCGCCAAGGCCGATTACGCGGCAAAGACGCTGGCAAGTGTGCCGGGCGCCAAGCTGCGTTTTCAGGGCGCGCCGCGCTTTCATGAATTTGTCTTGCAGACTGATGAATCGCCGCAGGCGTGGAGTCAGCGTCTGATGGAAAACAAGATTGTCGGTGGCGTCGAGCTTAGTCGCTGGTATCCCGAACTGAAGAACTGCACGCTGTGGTGCGCGACGGAGGTGATGCCCAGGGAGACGATTGATGCCGCGGCGAAGGTGCTGGCGGGTGTAGAGGTGGAGGCGTAAAGCGGCAAGCTCATCGCAGGTTTGTTTACGGGATCGAGTGAATGGGGATGCAACGAGAAGCGTTATCAGTGGGAGTTGATGATGCAATTCTCATCTTCCAATCGAGAAACACCGGAACATACCCTCAAACAATTGCAGCGAGGCATTGAGAATGGCAGGTAGTCCCCAAAACCCCGGTCCCCACACGTTGGGCAAGGTCCGCACGCACCCCACACAGAATGAAGCGCTGATGTTCGAGAAATCGGCTCCGGGCAAGCGCGCGTACAAGCTGCCGCCGCTCGACGTGCCTCCCGTTGATTTTTCTTCTCATCTTGGAGAAGCGCATCGGAAGACTCCGCCTGCGCTGCCCGAACTGTCTGAGATCGAGATCATCCGCCACTTCACGCGTCTCTCCACGTGGAACTACGCGATCGATCTCGGCATGTACCCGCTGGGCTCCTGCACGATGAAGTACAACCCGCGCGTGAACGAGTTTGTTGCGCGCATCGAGGGACTGGCCGAGGCGCATCCCTACCGGCCCGACGCGCTTGCGCAAGGCATTTTGGAGGTTTTGGACTTACTTCAGCGATGCCTCTTAGACATCACCGGCATGGACGCGATCACGCTGCAACCGGCGGCAGGCGCGCACGGCGAGTTCACAGGCATCCTGCTCACGCGTGCCTGGCACGAGTCGCAGGGCAATCCCCGCAGGACGGTGCTCATTCCCGATTCGGCACACGGCACCAACCCGGCCACCGCGGCCTTCAGTGGTTATACGGTCGAGAACATCAAATCCAATGCCGACGGCGGTATCGATCTCGAAGCGCTCGCCAGGCGCGTCGATGAAAATACGGCGGCGTTGATGCTCACCAACCCTTCGACGCTGGGTGTTTTCGAAAACGAGATTCACAAGATCGCCGACATCCTGCACGCCAAAGGCGCGCTGCTTTACATGGATGGCGCGAACATGAACGCGCTGGTTGGCAAAGTAAGACCCGGGGATTTCGGGGTCGACGTAATGCACCTGAATCTGCACAAGACCTTCTCGACGCCACACGGAGGCGGTGGGCCCGGATCGGGGCCGGTGGCGTGCAAGAAGTTTCTCGAGCCGTTCCTCCCGATTCCGGTTCTCGTCCGAAGCGAGAACGGTCCGAAGGACTGTCCCGACGCGGGGGACTGGGAAGACGCGAACGCTGAGCCAACGGCCGACGGATGCCCGCCGCTGTTCCGCGCGCCATTCCCCCAATCATCACCCGTCCAAGACCAGGGCCGTGCGAAGCACCTTCACTGGGATTATGACCGTCCGCAGTCGATTGGCCGTGTGCGCGCATTCTATGGGAACACCGGTATGTTTATTCGCGCGCTTGCCTACATCCTCGCCAATGGTCCCGATGGCCTGAGGCAGACCACGGAAGACGCTGTGCTGAACGCCAACTACATCCGCAAGAAACTCGAGGACGTTTACGAACTGCCCTACAAGACTCCGTCGATGCATGAGGTGGTCTTCAGCGACAAGCGGCAGGCGGCGCGGGGAGTAAAGACCGGCGACATCGCCAAACGGCTCATCGATTACGGCTTTCACCCCTACACGGTGAGTTTCCCTCTCATCGTGCACGGGGCGCTGATGATTGAGCCGACGGAAAGCGAGTCGCGCGAAGAGCTGGATCTGTTTGTCGACGCCATGCGCTCCATCGCACGCGAGGCCGAGGAGAATCCGGAGCTGGTGAAGACTGCGCCGCACTCCACGCGGGTCTCGCGGCTCGATGAGGTGCAGGCGGCGAGGAAGCCGGTACTGCGTTGGAAGCCCTGAGGGGCGGTGATCAGTGATCAGGAATGCGGACGAGGCGAATGTTGGTGAGGGGTTTCGCCCATCTCCGACCACTAACCGCAAACCGCTGAAGGCTGGCCTCTCAATACTGCCCGTACAACTTACTGCGCGTACCAATCGGGCCATTTACCCTATTCCGCGGGCTGACTAAACTCGACATCAGAGTGTCCGGCTCCCTCACACCACCGTATCGCGGCAGGCTGGCGCCATCGCCCACTGGTTATCTCCATGTGGGTCACGCACGCACTTTCTGGACCGCGTTCTTGCGTGCGCGTGAAGCTGCGGGCACGCTGGCGATGCGCATGGACGACCTCGACCCGGAGCGCAGCCGTGCCGCATATGCCGATGCGGCGATTGAGGATCTGCGGTGGCTGGGAATCCGCTGGCAGGAAGGGCCGGACAAGGGAGGGCCGTTCGCGCCTTATGTGCAGAGCAAGCGGCGAGAGATCTACATTGCAGCGTGGCGCAAACTGCTGGAGCGCGGCTTCCTCTTTGCGTGCCGCTGCACGCGGAAGGATCTGGAAACTGCGCTAGGCGCGCCGCATGAGCGGGCGTTGGCAGCCGCGGAAGGCGGGAAGCCGGATGCCCTGGACGACGAGCCCATCTATCCGGGCACATGCCGCCGCCTGACGGGCTATGTGCCGCAGCTTCCCGGACCCACGGCCAGCGAGTTGGACAGCCCGGGCCCGATCAACTGGCGTTTCCGCGTTCCCGACGGCGAAACAATCGAGTTTGTCGACCGGAACCTTGGACCGCAGCAATTCGTCGCCGGAAAGGACTTCGGAGATTTTGTGGTTTGGCGGCGTGACGGTGTGGCCAGCTATCAGCTGGCATGTGCGGCTGACGATGCGGCCATGGGAATTACGGAAGTGGTGCGCGGAGCGGACCTGCTGAAATCCACGGCGCGGCAAATCCTGCTCAACCGCGCGCTGGGTTATGACGATCCCGTCTGGTACCATTGCCGGCTTGTGGTGGATCACAATGGCCGGCGGCTGGCCAAGCGACATGACGCGTTGAGCCTGCGCGCGCTGCGCCAGCGAGGCCTGACTCCGATGAAGATTCTCTCGGCTGAACTGCCGGTCGCAGAGTAGCACCTGCGTGGGAGCAAAAGGAGGGGCAACCGGCGGCTGCCGGGATTGCGGGCCGGGCTAATGCCTCCGTGTGTTTAGCGGCGATCGCGGCACGATGTTAAGGTTGTGCACTTCAAAACCGATTCGAACTGGTCCATTGCTGCCCGCGGCGCTATGCAGGCGTCATGTTTTACCATCGTTACACCAACTCTTGCTATGAATCTCACGCCCGTCCCATCGTGGTTGAACCCGTTCCGCAATGCTCCCAACCTGCTCACGCTCATGCGCATCTGCCTGGCTCCATTTCTGGTGGCTGCGATCCTGGAAGGACAGTACAAGCTGGGGTTCATTCTCTTCATTGTTGCGGGATTGACCGACGCGCTGGACGGCACTCTGGCCCGGGTGCTCAAGCAGCGTTCCATGCTTGGCCATTATCTTGACCCTGTAGCTGACAAGCTGCTGCTGAGCACGCTGTTTCTCGTGCTTCTTTACAAGGGGTTGATGCCTGTCACGGTCACCGTGCTGGTGTTCCTGAGAGATGTGACGATCCTGCTGGTGGCGGCGCTCTTGTACGCAGCGGTTGGACGGCGGGAATTCCATCCCAGCATCTTCGGGAAAGCGAACACTCTGGCACAGATTGCTGCCGTTGCCGCCGTGCTGCTCTACCGGCTGACGCAGGCACAATGGGTTGCGGTCACGCGCCTGGTGGCTCTGGACGCGACCATGGCGCTTACCGTGTTCTCAGGGCTTCATTACGCGTGGATTATTTCGCGTCGCCCGGGTGCGCCTGGTGGGGGCGAAAGCGCAAAGTGAATGGGCGTGCGCAGGGTGAGCAGGCGCTAGGAGTCATCGGGAAGCTCTTCGGTGCCAGCAGTATCTTCAATTTCCATATCGCGAAATTCTTCCGAGTCGAAGACCTCGCCACACTCCAGGCACTCGACAAACTCTGTGTCGTCGTGCCGGGAGACAATCCGGACCTTGGGGTGCCTGCAGGCGGTTGCCATCGTTCTTTGGCCTGTCGCGTTACCGCAGTTCCAGAACGACCCAACGAAGGGTATGGAAACTCGATTCGCCCCGAGATCCCACCGGTTCCTGGAGCGGTGGGCCTTGAGAATCGCCGTTCTGGCGCTGCTTTAGCTGCTCTTTCCCGCCGATTGTAGCTTTCTTTGGGGAGAATGCAAACCGTTTTTTGATGAATGCAAAGGCTATACGGCTGCAATGGGGCAGTTTGGCCCTGGGAGCTGCCGGCCTTGAAGGCGGAACCAGAACCGCCGTATACTAAATGCGGACCGTTCAAGTCGCATATTTGATGCTAAAACTAACGAAAAAAGCGGATTATGGGCTTATGGCGCTGAAATACCTGGCGGAGCACCCGGAAACCCCAGCGTTGAGCGCCAAGGACGTCGCCGACGCCTACGGCATTCCCGCGCAACTGCTGGCCAAGATCCTGCAGCGGTTAACCAAGTCAGGGTTGCTGAAGTCCAGCGCCGGAATGAATGGCGGCTATGCCCTAGCCAGGGATCCCCGCCAGATCTCCGCTTTTGAGGTGATTCACGCGATTGACGGGCCGCTGTTCATTACTTCGTGCTTCAAGGGGGCGAAGTCGTGCGACCTTACGCCGAGCTGCACCATCAAGGAGCCCCTGGCCCGGGTGAACGAGACGATCTCGGGCGTTTTGAAGAGCATCAGCATTCACGATCTGGCGGACCGCGAACCAGGCATGGGGAGGCCGGGCGAACCAGGGGGGCTGGTTACGCTGACTCTGCGATAGCAAGGTGCAAAAGCATCGACTACCGCGTTGCCGAATCCAATGAGATAGCAATGGAAAACATCGTCACAATCGGAAAGAGCCTGCCGGCGGACGCGACGCCATCAGCGCAGCCAGTGCAGGCGCCGGATCTGCAGGTTACCGCCAGCGCCGTAAAACGGATCCGCGCAATCCTTGCCAAGGAAGGCATTGCAACGGAAGTGGGTGGACTGCGGCTGGGCGTAAAAGGCGGTGGCTGCTCCGGGCTTTCCTATGCGATCGGGTTTGAAGCTCAGCCGCGCGACCGCGACAACATCTTCGAGTTCGAAGGGGTGCGTGTCTTCGTGGATCCCAAGTCGCTTGTCTATCTGAAGGGCATGACGCTGGACTATGAGGAGACGCTGATCCGGCAGGGTTTCAACTTCCTCAACCCCAACTCCACGCGCTCCTGCGGCTGCGGCTCGTCGTTCTCTGTGTAAGCGGGGGACCTCTCTACCGGCGTGGTCCTACGGCTTCAAGGTGAAGTGGGCAGAGAGCGCGGCTTCTGAAGACCCTCCAGCCCATAAGGTGTATTCACCGGGCTCTACTGCCCATTTGTCGTCCGCGTTCCACACGGCAAGCTGCTCGAGGGGAATGCTGAACGTGACGGTCCCCGTCTCATGCGGCTTCAGATGGATCCGTGAGAATCCTTTGAGAGACCGGCGGGGAGTCTCGACGCTGGCCACATCTTCGCGCAAGTAGAGTTGCGCCACCTCGTCGCCTTCGACGCTGCCAGTATTCGTGACATCGACGCTTACCCTAACTTCACCGACGCCGGGAACGGGTGGCTGCGCGATCAAATGATCGTAGCGAAAAGTTGTGTAACTCAGGCCGAAACCAAACGGAAACAGCGGCGCGCTATCGTCGCCGGTGTAGTTCTGCACACGCGAAGGGTCGGAATTGTAGAAATCGGGCAACTGCCCGAGGCTGCGGGGGAAGGTGATGGTCAAGCGGCCGGCAGGGTTATTGTCGCCAAAGAGAGTCTCCGCGATGGCCTTGCCGCCGAATTCGCCGGGGTACCACGCTTCGAGGATCGCCGGCACATGCTCCCTGGCCCAGCCGATGGTGAGTGGCCTGCCATTTTCGAGTACCAGCACCACGGCCTTGCCCGTGGCTACGATGGCCTCAAGCAGCTGCTCCTGATTGTCCGGCAGGTCGAGATTTGACCTGTCGTGTCCCTCGCCAGAGATTCCCACATGTTCCCCGAGGCCGAGGATTGCCACGTCTGCGTTCTTCGCCAGCGCGACGGCTTTCGCAGTATCGCTGCCGTCATCGAAAGTGACAACCGCGCGAGGGACAGTTTCGCGAATCCCATCGAGCAGGCTGATGCGCTGGCCATTCTTCTCGTTCTCGTAGTCGGCATAGCGGGCGGCGTTGGCGTTGGGACCGATCACGGCGATTCGCGCGATGGATTTTGCGAGGGGCAACAGATGATTCTCGTTCTTCAGCAGAGTCATCGATTCGCGAGCCGATTGAAGTGAGATAGTCAGATGTTGCTGTGAGCGCCACACCGTGTCTTTCAGCGCCGGATCGACGTAGGGGTGGTCAAACAATCCCAGCATGAATTTGACCCGCAACACAGACCGGACTGCGCGATCCAGATCGGGCTGCGGGAGCGATCCCTCGCGCACGCAATCGATCAAGGCGGCTTGAAAGACCTGGTGCTCGAAGTCGTAGAACTGCATGTCGACGCCGGATCGAATAGCCATGCACGCTGCATCTTGGGGCGTAGCCGCTACGTAGTGCGCGTCGTAAAGCCGGCGAATGGCGCCCAGATCCGACAGCACGAAACCTCGAAATCCCCACTCGTCTCGCAGGATTCCTTTCAGCAGCATGGGGTCGGCTGTGATGGGAATGCCGTCGATCTCGTGGTAGGCGGCCATTACGCCCATTGCATGCCCTTCGCGGAGCGCGGGCTCAAATGATTTCAGCATCACGGAGCGCAGTTCGCGCTCGCCAATGTGAACCGGCGAGGTGTTTGTACCTCCCTCGGGCGAACCATGGCCGGCAAAGTGTTTTGGCTCGGCAACTACGGTGTGATTCGAATCGAGGCTGTCACCCTGCGCACCGCGTACCCAAGCCAGGCCGAGCTGGCCCGTCAGGTAAGGGTCTTCGCCAAAATCCTCTTCTACTCTTCCCCAGCGCGGGTCCCGGGCAAGATCTAAAACAGGAGCCAGCACCATGTCGGCCCCGGTGGCGCGCATCTCAGACGCGATTACGGCCCCGGTGCGCCGCGCAATCTCCGGGTCCCATGTTGCAGCAAGATTGATCGGCGCCGGAAACACGGTGCCGGTATTGAATCCGAGCAATCCCTCTTCGATGAAGATCGCCGGGATGCCCAGCCGGTTATGCTCGATCACCCAGTTCTGGATGACATTGGCCTGCTCGGGTGTGGGATAGAGATCGTGAATGCCTCCTGCGCCGAGGCTGCCAAGAAGTTTCTGCGCTTTTGCCGGCAGGAAGGAGGCATCGGGAGCCGCATGTGATTCATCGATGCGGCGGTCGTCCATCAGTTCCTTCGCTCCCGAGTAAAGGTCGAGTTGCCTGACCTTTTCTTCGAGAGTCATACGGCCGATGAG
>Ga0335071_10000254_pt1 | contig 61876 bp, 75 predicted proteins | sample Lox_Sample_15_FD_206724 | JGI IMG/M metagenome (GOLD analysis project Ga0335071, IMG submission 206724) | Soil microbial communities from Loxahatchee National Wildlife Refuge, Florida, United States - Lox_Sample_1.5 | ecosystem: Environmental > Terrestrial > Soil > Wetlands | place: USA... | reverse complement strand
GTTTAAGGTCAGCGTATTGGCGGACGCGATCAAGGGGGTTGACGTGCATCCCGGCGATTCGCAGAAGGCCCTTAATGCCATGGCCGCCGCCGGCGCCAGGATGAAGAGTTTTTGAGGGGGGTGTTGCTTTTTTTTCTCTTGACATAGGGTAGGGGGGTATGGTATACCCTGGGTGGAAAGGAGAAGGACAAGATGGAACAGCTTACTACCCACCAAGAGCAGCTGGAGTTTTTAAGAAAGATCGAAGGGCAGGTCCGGGGGGTCCAGAAGATGATCCAGGAGGAACGCTACTGCGTGGATATCATTACGCAGATCCACTCCGTACTGGGGGCGCTTTCCCGGGTCGAGCGCCAGATACTCAAGAAGCACATCGAGGGTTGCGTGGTGCATGCCTTAAGCGGCAGGTCGCGTAGCGAAAAGGAACACAAGATCAAAGAAGTTATGGAAGTAATCGAGAAATTCCGCAGCACGGCGCGGTAAAGCGGATCAGGCCCAAGATGATGACTGTCGGCACTACCTTCGTTGGGTTGTTGCCGATCATGTGGGCGCAGTCATATGAGCTCGGCGCGGATGTGACCAAGAGGATCGCCGCGCCCATGGTAGGAGGCATCTTTACTTCCTTCCTGATGGAGTTGTTGGTGTACCCGGCAATCTATTTTCTCTGGAAGAAAAAGGGATTGCGTGTATAATCTTTAGGTAAAAGGGCAGTGATAATGAACACCCAGATTATATCGTTAATAATCTTCATAAGTGCTTATTTTGCTTTCGTATTTCTGCCTCATAAGCGCACTCATGTGGCGCTTGCCGGCGCAGCCTTGCTTATCATCTGCGGCGTCGTCTCTATCCGCCAGGCTTTTTACGCCGTCAACTGGAACGTCATGGGGATATTCGTAGGCACGCTGGTGATGGCCGATGTGTTCATGGCCAGCCGTGTGCCGGCGTATATTGCCGAGATCATCGTTGACAAAGCAAAGAACACCGCCTGGTCGATACTGCTTATCTGTCTGTTGACGGGGCTCATCTCCGCCTTCGTGGAAAACGTGGCTACGGTTTTGATCGTGGCACCGATAGCCCTGGCCCTGGCCAAAAAATTGAAGATCGACCCTACCAAGATGATGATTGCGATCGCGGTGTCAAGCAATCTGCAGGGGACTGCGACCTTGATCGGAGATCCGCCGAGCATGCTCTTGGGAGGGTTTGCCAGGATGAACTTTATGGATTTCTTTTTCTATAAAGGAAGGCCGAGTATCTTCTTTGCCGTGGAATTAGGGGCGCTGGCGTCTTTTTCGGTCCTGTACCTTATTTTCCGGAAACAGAAAGAAAAACCCCAGTTCCTGCCGGTGGAAAAAGTAAAATCATGGGTGCCTACCGTGCTTCTGGTAACGTTGATCGTTTTATTGGCGTTATCGTCATTTTTTGACACCGGTTTTTCTTATGCCGCCGGCATCATCTGCATGGCATTCGGCGCTATCGCGATACTCTGGGAGAAGTTGGTCAACAAGGGCTCGGTCATAAAAGGGATCAGGTCGTTGGACTGGGAAACGACTTTGTTCCTGGCCGGCGTATTTATCCTTGTTGGCAGCATTACCGTGACCGGCTGGATAGAAGTAATCGCAAGTTCTCTCTCCGGCCTTGTCGGCAGCAATATCTTCATAGGCTATACCTTGGTGGTATTTGTGTCGGTATTCCTTTCCGCCTTCATCGATAACGTGCCGTTCCTGGCGGCGATGTTGCCGGTAGCCATTTCCATGTCGGAAAAGCTGCACATTCACCCGTCGCTTTTCCTTTTTGGCTTGCTTATCGGTACCAGTCTCGGCGGCAATATCACTCCTATCGGCGCCTCCGCCAATATCGTCGCCTGCAGTTTATTGAAAAAAGAAGGCTATCCGGTGCGCTTCGGCGACTTCGCCAGGATCGGCCTGCCCTTTACGCTGGTAGCGGTAAGCGCGGCGTATCTTTTTATATGGTTTGTGTGGGGTCGATAATAAGAAAGGAGGGTACACCCATGGCAAGAAACAGCATCCGGTGGTTGATCAGGCCAGTGGTTCATTGCAAAGAAGGCTGTTAACTTTGCCGTAGGGCGCCTCCGTCAGGCTTCGCGTCTTACGGCAGCAGCTTATATATTAACCTGAAAGGGGAGTTGATAATGAAAAACGCAATTTTGTTGACGATAAGCATGTTAGCGATAGCCGGTATCGTGTGGGCAGCAGAAAGTTGCGGCGATGCGGGGATGTCTATGTCCGCTAGCCAGCCAGCCGTCTCTAGCACCACCTCTACGCCGGCCAATAATGTAGGCAACAAGATCTGTCCGGTCTCAGGCGCCAAGGTCGATGGTGTCACCAAGGTCACCTATGAGGGCAAGGAGTACAATCTTTGTTCTTCGGCCTGTATGGCAGCTTTTAACAAAGATCCGCAGACGTACGTTAAAAAAGTGGAGGACGAATTAAAGGCAGAAGCTGCTGCTGCCACCGCTGCTACTCCTGCGGCGAACGAACCTGCAGCTGCGACCAAGTAATACCGGGAAAGCCAGGGGGCGGCCCTGTTGTCAGGGCTGTCCCTCTTTTATATCGAGGATACGCTTATGGCAACAGATCCGGTATGCGGAATGAAAGTTGATCCGTCCGTCAGCCTGAAGGTAGCCAGGGCAGGACAGGAATACTTTTTTTGCTCACGTCATTGCCGGGACGCATTTACCGCGCAAGGCGGCCCGGTTGATGCCGAGGCGCCATGTGCCGCGTGCAGCCGCAGGCCGATCACGCAGAACAAGTTGGTGCTCATAGCTTCTGCCATCGTTCTGCTGATCCTGGCTTCCTATGTATTCTCTTTTTTGGTGCCCTTGCGCAGCGCCCTTGTGATGTATCTGAAATCCATCTGGTGGGCTGTGCTTGCGGGCTTGTTTTTGGGCGGCATTATCGACTACTATATACCCCGGGAGTATATTTCAAAAACCCTTTCCCGCGACCGGCCGCAGACGATAGTGAATGCGGTATTCTTAGGGTTTCTTATGAGCGCCTGCAGCCACGGGATCCTGGCATTATCCATTCAGCTGCATAAGAAAGGCGCCTCAAATCCGGCAGTGGTCAGTTTTCTTTTAGCCAGCCCCTGGGCGAATATGACGGTGACGGTCATGTTATTGGCCTTTTTTGGGCCCAAGGCGTTCTGGATAATCCTGGGGGCGGTACTCATTGCCATTAACACCGGCCTTATTTTTATGTGGCTTCAGCAGAAGGGCTGGATCGAAAAGAATACAAATAGTCTCGCTGTCACGCCGGATTTTTCCATTGCGCGCGATATGCGTGCACGGATGTCGGCATACCGGTTCAGCTGGGGCTCTCTTGCGGTCGACCTGGCAGGGGTCCTGAAAGGCACCTGGGCGCTTGCGGATATGGTGCTGTGGTGGATACTCCTGGGCCTGTGTATCGCCAGCGTTGCCGCAACCTACATCCCGGTGCATTTCTTTCATCAGTTCATGGGGCCGACACTGCTTGGTTTGGTAGTGACTTTAGCCTTGGCCACCGTTATCGAAGTATGCTCCGAAGGGTCTTCCCCGCTTGCTTTTGAGATATACCGTCAGACAGGCGCTTTCGGCAATAGCTTCGTATTCTTGATGGCCGGGGTCGTGACGGATTATACCGAGATAGGCCTTTTATGGGCGAATGTAGGCAGGCGCACCGCATTATGGCTGCCGGTGGTGACGGTGCCGCAGGTCCTGTTGTTAGGTTACTTGAGCAACATTCTTTTTAGATAATATGAAGACACTTTCGATTAAAGCGCAAATGATTGTTTTTTTATGCCTTTTTGCCGCTTATCTTGGTTTTACGGATAAAGACCCGGGGTTTTTGCTCAGTACCGCAGTCGCGGTTGCCGGCGCAGTAGCTACGGAATCGCTCCTTTTCTATATTAAGGTAAGGCGGGTCAGGCTGTCTGCAAGCGCGGTTATCTCCGGCCTGATTATCGGATTTGTGCTTGCCAGCGACCAGCCGTTGTGGCTTATCGTGCTTGCTTCGGCATTGGCGATCTCCTCTAAGTTCTTTATCCGGTTCCAGGGGCGGCACCTGTTTAACCCGGCGGCTTTCGGCATATTCGTATCCACGCTGATTTTCGGCGCCTCTACGCAATGGAAGGGCACGTATGCCTGGTATGTCCTGGTGCCGGCAGGCGCGTATATCGTCTACAAGATACGTAAGCTTGAGCTTCTTGCCAGCTATGCCGCAGTTACCCTGTTATTATTCGGTAGCCAGGCTTTCATCCAGCATGTTCCGCTGCACAACATCTTCGGCTATCTGAGCTATTTCTTCATTTTTATCATGCTGATCGAACCCAAGACCACGCCGGTTAAGCCCTTGGGAAAGGCGTTGTTCGGGGCGGCAGTCGCAGCCTTGATTTTTGCCTTCACGGAAATGGGCGTCAGGTTCGACGCGGAACTCTGCGCGTTGTTGGTGTTGAATGCGTGTGTACCTTTGTTAAACAAAAGGAGACAGCGATGAAAAGGATACTTTTACTACTGCCGGCCGTTTTTCTTATTGCTCTGTGTTCTGTGGCCTATGCGCATCCGCCGCAGGACATCACGATTACCTATGACACCAAGACTAAAATGCTCACCGCGGTTATTCTGCATAACGTAAGCAATCCCGCCAACCACTATATTGCCAAAGTTGATGTAGGCCGCAACGGCAGGGAGATCATCGAACATCATATTTCCCGTCAGGACAACAACGCCACCCAGACCGTTACCTACTTTATCCCGGACGCCGCACCGGGGGATACCTTGTCCGTCGAAGGTTACTGCAGCATCAGCGGGAAGCTTAAGAAAGAGATCAAAGTCGCCGAATAAAAACTAGGACGGAAAACCCAGACCGTTTCTGGGTTTTCCGTCCCGGGTTTCATCCCCGATAAAAGGGAAATTTTTTTTCTTGACAAATGATACTATTATGGTATCATTATTCCAGAAAGGAACGTATGAAGCTTCTCACCAGAGACACGGATTATGCGGTCAGGGCCCTGGTCCGCATCAGCCGGTCGAAAAACCAGATCGTATCCGTCACGGAACTCGTGAAAGACTTAAAGACCCCGAGGCCCTTTTTGCGCAAGATACTGCAGCAGCTTAACCGCAACGGGATCCTGGTATCATACAAAGGCCAGGGTGGCGGATTTTCCCTGGCGCGGCCTTCGCATAAGATATCCGTGGTGGATCTTATCGGGGTATTCCAGGGGCCCCTTGAGATAACCGAATGCCTTTTCAGAAAAAAGATCTGCCCTGAACGCAGTACCTGCGCGTTGCGCAGGGAAATAGGCCGGATAGAAGAGTTCGCGATCAAGCAGTTAAAAGATGTTACCATTATGTCTTTATCAAACGGAGGAAGCCGATGGCCACGCGCAAGATAATACGCATTGACGAAGACAAGTGCAACGGTTGTGGCCTTTGCATCCCTAATTGCCCCGAAGGCGCCATTCAGATCATTGACGCTAAGGCGCGCTTGATCAGCGACCTTTTCTGCGACGGTTTGGGCGCCTGCCTTGGGCACTGTCCGCAGGGGGCCATTGCCATCGAAGAGCGGGAGGCCGAGCCGTATGACGAAAAGAAGGTTATGGCCAACATCGTCAGGCAAGGAAAAAACGTCATCAAGGCGCACCTGGAACACCTTAAGGGCCACGGCGAACAGAGGTACCTTGCGCAAGCCTTAGAGTATCTGAAAGAACAGAAGATTGTCGATCCCCTTCAGGAAGCGGCTCATTCAGGCTGTCCCGGCTCGCGGATGATGGACCTGCGCCATGCGCAAAAACCCCGGGTTCTAGCGGCCGCAGCCGCGCCCGTATCGGCCTTGAGGCAATGGCCCATCCAGATCATGCTGGTCCCGCCGCATGCCCCGTATTTTAACGACGCAGACCTTTTGATCGCGGCTGATTGCGTCAGCTTTGCCTATGCGGATTTCCATGGGGACCTGCTTAAGGGCAAGATCCTGTTGGTAGGCTGTCCTAAATTGGATAACATGGAAATCTACCGGGAGAAACTCAGTCAGATCTTCAAGGATAATACTATCAGGTCCGTCACCTATGCGCACATGGAAGTGCCTTGTTGTTCCGGGTTTATCCCGGCCATCGAATCGGCGTTGGAAAGATCGGGAAAGAAGTTGTCTTTTAAGAAAATCACCATCAGCATACAAGGGGAAAAGATAGATGAACTTTAAATGCCCGGGGCGCGACTCCCGGAATATCAAGGCTGAGACGCTCGGCTGCCCTTGTTGCGGCTATAGCGTGGAAATATTTTCGGATGAAACCAGGATCAGGTGTCCATCATGCCGGGGGGTAGTCTCTCGGCAGGCGCTTCCTTCCTGCGCGCAATGGTGCAGTGCAGCCAAGGAGTGCCTCGGTCGTTAAAAGGAGGAAGGGTCATGTTTTGTTATCAGTGCGAGCAGACAGCAGGCGGCAGCGGTTGCACAAAAATCGGCGTATGCGGAAAGAATGAAGATATCCAGAGCCTTCAGGATATCCTGCTTTACGGGTTAAAGGGAATGGCGGCTTATGCCTTTCATGCGCGAGAGTTAGGCGCCCGGGACGAAGAAGTGGATGCGTTTATGCATGAGGCGCTGTTCAAAACCGTTACCAACGTCAGTTTCGATTTGAGCCAGTATGTTGCGCTGGTGTTGAAATGCGGCCAGATGAACTTGCGCACCATGGAGCTTCTGGATAAGGCGCACACCGCCAGGTTCGGCAACCCTACGCCCGTGGAGGTCGATACCGGTACCCGTAAGGGGCCGGGGATCCTGGTGACCGGCCATGACCTGCTTGACCTGTATGAACTATTGAAGCAGAGCGAAGGCACCGGGGTCAATGTCTATACCCATAGCGAGATGCTGCCTGCGCATGCGTATCCGGAATTAAGGAAATTCAAGCATCTGGCAGGCAATTACGGCGGCGCCTGGCAGGAGCAGAAAAAAGAATTCAGTGAATTTAGCGGTGCCCTGCTTGCCACCACCAACTGCGTGTTGATCCCGCCGCCCAATACGTACCTTGAGCGGTTGTTTACCGTAGGGATCACGGGCGTAGCCGGAGCCACGCACCTGCCCGGCAGGGATTTCTCTCTGCTTATCAAAAAAGCCAAATCCTCGCCGCCCTTGCCGGAAGCTCCGGGCAAGAAGATAACGACCGGTTTCCATCATACGGCGATCCTGGGCCTTGCGGACAAGGTCATCGCGGCGGTCAAGGCCGGAAAGATCAGGCATTTCTTCCTTATCGGCGGCTGCGACGGCGCGAAACCGGGAAGGAATTATTACACCGAGTTTGCCGAAAGGGTCCCTAAGGACTGCGTGATCCTGACGGTTGCCTGCGGGAAGTACCGTTTCAATAAGCTTGATTTCGGCAGCATCGACGGAATACCCAGGCTGCTTGATGTGGGGCAGTGCAACAATTCCTACTCCGCCATCCAGGTGGCCTTGGCCCTGGCGAAGGCTTTTAACTGCGGGGTCAACGAGCTGCCGTTGTCGCTGGTATTATCCTGGTTTGAACAGAAGGCTGTGGCGATCCTTTTGACCTTGTTATCGCTAGGGGTCAAAGGTATCCGGGTCGGGCCCACGCCGCCGGCTTTTATCAGCCCCAACGTATTCAAGGTGCTGCAGGATAATTTTGATTTGAAACTGATTACCACGCCAGAACAAGACTTGGCGGATATCCTGAAGAAGTGAAACTCAACCACAGAAAGGCATGCCATGAAAGAGAAAGTAGAGGCCGCATTAAAGAAGATACGCCCGTCGCTTCAAGCTGACGGAGGGGACGTGCAACTGGTAGAGGTGAGCGCTGACGGAGTGGTAAAAGTAAAGCTGCAAGGTTCCTGCGGCTGCTGCCCGATGAGCCAGATGACCCTGAAGATGGGGGTTGAACGGATCATCAAGCAGGAGGTCCCCCAGGTAAAAGAGGTCGTGGCGGTATAGGTGGTTGGTTCGCAGGACAAAAACCGTTGATAAGGTTTTTTGCTTATGCGATAATAGATCGTCAGTAACAAGGCAGGCGGGAAACCGGGAGGCGGCATATGGAGACGGTCGAGATTAAGAAAAATATATTCTGGGTTGGCGCAGTGGATTGGAATATCCGTACCTTCCACGGCCATACCTATACCACAAAACGGGGCACAACCTATAATGCCTACTTGATTATCGATGACAAGATCACCCTGGTGGATACCGTCCACGGCCCGTTTCTTGCGGAAATGGCGGAAAGAATAAGGCAGATTGTTCCCCTTGAAAAGATCGATTATATCGTTGCTAACCACGTCGAGGTCGACCATTCCGGCGCTTTGCCGGGGCTGCTTACTTGCCTGCCCAAGGCCAAGATTTTCGGCACCCAAAAATGCAAGGAGGGCCTGGCGAAGCATTACTACGGCAACTGGGACTTTCAGGTGGTTAAGACCGGCGACACCCTCAAGCTGGGTAAAAGGACTTTGCAGTTCATCGAGGCGCCGATGATCCACTGGCCGGACAGCATGTTCACCTACTGCCCGGAAGAAAAACTCCTGCTGCCCAACGATGCCTTCGGCCAGCATTACGCGACGAGCAAAAGGTTCGACGACGAAGTGCCGCAGCCGGTCCTGATGGAGGAGGCGGCAAAATACTATGCCAATATCCTTTGGCCCTTAAGTTCGGTCATCTCCAGGAAGATCCAGGATATCCAAAAGTTAAACTTGGCCATCGACATGATCGCTCCCAGCCACGGCGTCATCTGGCGCAAGGACCCGGGAAAGATCGTTTCGGCGTATCAGGGCTGGGCGCAGAATCAGACCAAGCCGAAGGTCATCGTCGCTTATGAGTCGATGTGGGGCTCAACCGAAAAGATGGCCAGGAAGATCGTCCAAGGCATCGCCGATTCCGGCATCGAAGTCAAGCTGTGCGATACCGCATTGTCCGACCGTACGGAAGTCCTTACCGAGATGCTGGATGCCAAGGGTTTTATTTTTGGCTCCTCGACCCACGACAACAGCATGTTGACTACCGTGGCGGCGTTTTTGCATTTTTTAAAAGGCCTTAAGCCCAAGAACAGGATCGCCTGTGCCTTCGGCTCTTATGGCTGGGCCGGCGGCGCGGCCAAAGAGATAGAAGAAAATTTGATACAGGCCGGTATCGAGATTGCACAGAGCCCCCTTGCGGTTCAGTATGTTCCCTCAAGCGACGAGCTTCTCCAGTGCTATGAATTCGGCCGGGCCTTTGCTTCTAAAATAAAATAGCGATGACGGCTCAGACAGTGTGCTTTAAGATCGCCGGAGAAGCCGGCCAGGGCATCAACGTATCTGCGCTTACCCTGGCAAAAGCGTTTACCCGCAAAGGGTTTCACGCCTTTTTACTCACCGAAAACCCCAATTCCATAAAACTGGAACACAACTGGTGCAGCCTGACGGTAAGCGATACTGAGGTGTGTGCCCAAGCGCACCGCGTGGACATCCTGGTTGCCCTCAATAAAGAAGCGATCCTGAAGCGGCAGCCAGAGGTGATTAACCCCGGCGGCTTCCTGCTTTACGATGCCGACAGCATTGCGCTTAAAGAGGAAGAAAAGATCCGCGGGCTTACCTATGTTTCGGTCCCGCTTACCAGGATCGTCGACCAGCTTAAACTTTCCCCCTTATTAAGAAACACCGTAGCCGTCGGCGCGTTGTTGGCTTTGATCGATTATGATATCAAGGCTATGGAAGATATTCTGGAAGAGCAATTCGGCAGGAAGGGCGGCGAAGTAGTACGGCAGAATATCGGCGCCATCGAGGCGGGATTCAAGCACATAGCGGACAACCCGCCTTCCGTAAAGGCCCGCCGCCTTAAGCCGCCGGGCACAAAACCAAAAATGTTCATTAACGGCAATGAGGCGTTATCCCTTGCGGCGATAAAAGCCGGCTGCAAGTTTTTGTCTGCGTACCCGATGACGCCGTCTTCGCCGATCATGCACTACCTTGCCTCCAAAGAGAAAGATTACAATATTGTGGTCAAGCATACCGAAGATGAGATTGCGGCCATCCACATGGCTATCGGCGCCAACTACGCCGGGGTCAGGGCGATGACCTGTACCTCGGGAGGAGGATTTGCGTTGATGACGGAAGCGCTGGGTATGGCTGCCCAGTCAGAGACGCCGCTGGTAGTTGTGGTCGGGCAAAGGCCCGGCCCTAGTACGGGCCAGCCTACGCACACCTCCCAGGGCGACCTGAGATTCCTGCTGCATGCCTCACAAGGAGAATTTCCCCGTATCCTGATCGCGCCGGGCGATGTAGACGACTGTTTCCGCGAAACCTTTCACGCCTTCAATCTGGCAGAGCAATTCCAGGTTCCCGTACTTATCCTGACGGATAAATATCTGGCAGAAAGCTACGTCAGCCGCGACGCGCTTAGCCTCGAAGGCCCGCAGATCCGGCGGGGTAAGTTGCTTACGCAGGGACAGTTGGATGCCGTATCGGATTACCGGCGTTACGCCTTTACCGATGACGGCATTTCTCCTCGGTCCATCCCCGGCCAAAAAAACGGCCTGCATCTTGCTACCAGTTATGAGCACGACGAATACGGTTATTATCAGGAAGACCCGGTAGGCGTTACGAAGATGATGGACAAGCGCTTCCGGAAACTTGCGGCGATCAAGGCAGCATTGAAACGGCCGGAGCTCTGGGGCCCTGCGCAGGCCGATATCACCATTGTCGCCTGGGGGTCGACCAAGGGGCCGGTGTTGGAGGCCATGCAGATGCTTCAGGCAGACAAGATACGCGTTAACTTTCTGCACCTGGTTTACCTTTGGCCTTTCCCCTCGGAGGCAGTTGCAAAGGTCCTCAAAGGCGCCAAGGCCACCGTCGGTATAGAGGGCAATAAGACCGGCCAGATGATCGGCCTGATCAAAGAGCAGACAGGCCTTGGATTGGACCATGCATTCCTTCAGTATAACGGCCAGCCTTTTTACCCCGTTGATATTTATACGAAAGTAAAGGAGCTTTTGGCATGACCACCCCGCTTGAATTGAAGAGCGCCTATAAGCCAAGCTGGTGTCCCGGCTGCGGGAACTACGGGATACTCAACGGCATATGGCAGGCTATCTCTGCGGCGGGTCTTGACCCGCGCATGACGGTAGTGGTCTCGGGGATCGGCTGCTCCGGAAAGGACCCGCATTTTGTCAAGACCTACGGGTTCGAGGGGATCCACGGCAGGGTGCTTCCTCTGGCCACCGGCATGAGGCTAGCGAACCACGCGCTCAAGGTCATCGGTTGCGCCGGGGACGGCGATGCCTACGGTATCGGCGCCGGCCATTTTGTGCATGCCTTGCGCAGGAATATCGATATCACCTATTTTATACACGACAACCAGATCTACGGGCTGACTACCGGCCAGACATCCCCGACCAGCGATAAGGGGTTTGCCACGAAATCCACTCCGAGCGGAGTCATCGAACAGCCGTTCAATCCCCTGGCCCTGGCCATTGCCGCCGGAGGAACGTTTGTTGCCCGGGCCTTTGTCGGCGAATTCGACCACATGAAAGAGATCATGGTGAAGGCGGTCCGGCACAAAGGGTTCGCGCTGGTGGATATTTTCCAGCCCTGCGTGACCTTTAATTACCGCAACACCTACCAGTGGTATCAACAGCGGGTATATAAGCTGGAAGAGGATAAGGGGTATGACCCCGCAGACAAAGCCGCAGCTTTGGCTAAGGCGGTTGAACAGTCGGACAAACTTCCTATCGGTATCTTTTATCAAGAATCAAGGGCTACCTATGAGGATGAGGTACCCCAGATCAAGGAAAAGCCTCTTGCCGAGCAGGACATCGGCGATGTCGATATACGCAAAACGCTTGCGGAATTCCTGTAAAACTGATATGCTACCTATGCCTTACAAAAAAAGGAGCAGGTGATGGCAAAATATCGTTGTACGGTGTGCGGTTACATATATGACCCGGCAAAGGGCGATCCCGACAACGGGGTCAAGCCCGGCACGGCATTCGAAAGCCTTCCCGACGACTGGGTGTGCCCCGAATGCGGCGTGAGCAAGGACATGTTCGAAAAGATATAACCGTGAAAAACCTGCCGTCTGAAATCGTTCATTTCTTGCAGAATCAGAACTATCTTATCGTGTCAACGGTCGATCAAAACGGCGATCTTCATGCGGCATGCAAGGGGCTCGTAGAGATAGACCAGAACGGGACCGTCTATCTGCTTGATCTCTACCGGGGGCGCACCTACCAGAATCTTGTGCGCAACCCCCACATTAGCATTACCGCGGTAGATGAGCATAAATTCAGGGGGTATTCGTGCATCGGTACGGCGGCCATCATGCCGGCAGAAGCGCTCAAGCCGCACACCATCAAGGCGTGGGAAGATAAAATTACCAGTCGCATAACCCAACGGGTGATCCGCAATATCACCCAGTCCGGAGGGCATCCGCGGCATCCCGAGGCGCAGCTGCCTAAGCCGGCCTATATGATTGCGGCACAGATACACGAGATCATCGACCTTACGCCGCACCATCTCCGGACGCCAGGCACATAATCGAACCTATACAACACTGCGAGGTGAACCATGGGCAACATATTTGCGGGAAGCGAAATAGTGGAGCTGGGAGTGCAGATCGAAAAAAACGGCAGGGATTTTTACAATGCGCTGGCCTCCCGTTCTAAAAACCAGAAAGCCGTCGGTATCTTCACGTATTTAGCGAAGGAAGAAGAGAAGCACATCGCGGTGTTCCAGAAGATGCTTGAGAAATTGGACGCATACGAGCCTCCGCAGGCGTATGCGGATGATTACGTTGCCTATATGAAGGCCCTGGCCGGCGAACACGTCTTTACGCAGGAGCATCAAGGCGAAGCAGTCGCCAAGAAGGCAGCCAGTGACGCCGAGGCGGTCCAGATCGGCATACAGCTTGAGAAGGACTCGATCGTTTTCTACGAAGGGATGAAGAAGGCCGTCCCGGAGTATGACCATAAAGCGGTAAATGAGCTTATTGTGCAGGAGCAAGGGCACCTTAGGCAGCTGGTTGTTCTTAAAGAGCAGCTTTAAGGAGGAGCGTTATGGATAAGAAAATAACGGTGTACAGTACGCCGACCTGCCCGTATTGCATCCGCGTTAAACAGTTTTTGCGGGAGCAGAATGTACCTTTTGAGGATATCGACGTCGCCGCCAACGACCAGGCCGCAGAGGTGATGATCCAGAAATCGGGCCAGATGGGCGTGCCGGTGTTGGATATTGACGGAGAAATCATCGTAGGATTTGACAAGGCAAAGATCACGCAGGTACTGGGGCTTTAAGGTATGCTTGATTTAATTATTATAGGCGCCGGGCCCGCGGGGATTACCGCGGGGGTCTATGCGGCGCGCAAAAAAATGGAGTTGGTAGTGATCAGTCCTCAGGTCGGCGGCCAGGCTGCCTGGAGCGGCGATGTCGAGAACTACACCGGTTACCAGTTTATTACCGGCCCGGAGCTAGCCGCTAAATTCGAAGAACATATGCGTAAGTTCGGCATTATGCTGCGGGAAGGAGAGCAGGCCGTCGAACTGCGCAAGGTTGGCGAAATGGTCCGGGTCAAGACCGACCGCGCCGTATATGAGGCAAGGACGGCGATTATCGCTTCGGGAAAAAGATCGCGCCAGCTTGGCGTGCCCGGAGAGACGCAATTCAAGAACAAGGGCCTTACGTATTGCGCGACCTGCGACGGACCGCTTTTCGCAGGCAAAGACGTGGCGGTCGTCGGCGGAGGGAACTCTGCTTTGGATGCCGCCATGCAGCTGATACGCATCGCCAGGCGCGTGTACGTCATTAACCTTACTTCACGGTTTACCGGCGACCCCGTCATGCAGGAAAAGATCAAGGCCGCCGGAAACGTAACTGTCCTGCATAATGCCCGCGTGGTTGCGGTTGACGGCAGCAGGATGCTTGATAGCATTACTGTTGATCAGGCCGGTAAAGAGCAGTCCCTGGGTGTGCGGGGCGTGTTTGTGGAGATCGGCCTTACTCCCAATTCCGAGTTTGCCCCGGAGCTGGAAAAGAATGAGTTGGGCGAGATAAAAGTGAACAACCGCAACGAAACCAATATCCCCGGGATCTTTGCCGCCGGCGACGTGACGGATGTGCCGGAAAAACAGATCATCATCGCCGCCGGAGAAGGAGCCAAGGCGGCGCTGAGCGTATTCAGGTATATGGCGCAGCACACTTTTTCGTAGTACTCTTAGCCGGCCCGGAATATATGAAGGACCCCATGCACAATGCATATGCTATAGCAGAGAGCAGGCGCAAGTTGCAGCAGCTTGTTTCCGCCGTTGTTTTTGTTGCCGTCATTTCGTTAGGATGGGTGTATCCTTTGTTGGGGTATTTTATCCCCCTGTGTATGCTGTTAGGCGTAGGGATCGCTTTCTTCAAAGGCAGGAAGTGGTGCGACTGGGCCTGCCCCCGGGGCAGTTTTTATGACGCCCTTATCAAGCCAATAAGCGCCAAAAAACAGATCCCCCGCTTTTTTAAAAGCGAGCCTTTCCGTATCATTGCGCTTGTCTTGCTTATGACGGTCATGGGGATCAATCTGTCTTTGCGCTGGCCGAACCCGTACAGGATCGGCCTGCTTTTTGTAGGCCTGCTTACCGTTACTACTACTATCGGTATAGGCCTGGCGCTATTCGTGCATCAGCGTACCTGGTGCAGCTTCTGTCCTATCGGTTCGCTTGCGCATTGGGTAGGAGGCGGGAGGCTTCCTTTGCGGATCGATTCCCAGGAATGCGTGGAGTGCAAGGTTTGCCATAAAGTCTGCCCTATACAGCTTTCGCCGTATACCTTTAAAAAAGATTCTGTCGAGATCGTCAGAGAGAGGGATTGCCTTAAATGCAATCTGTGCGTCATGGCCTGTCCTAAAAAGGCCTTGAGCCGTTAGAGAACCGTGTCTATGCGTATATCAAGGATATATGTTGGTGTTATGTGCATCGCGGCCGCAGGGCTGGCGTTTCCGGTAGCCGTGGCATATCCGGCTGCGGCTGACCCGCGCCTCATGCGTATGCGTAAAGCCGCCACCCAGCAGAATGAGCAGGTATCCGATGACAAGGCTGGCCAAAGCCAGAGTCGGCAGGCAGGGACAGAAAGCATTACGCTCCCTAATGTAGATTTTTCTGCCGCGGGCATGCCGCCCATACCGCAGCAGGCCATCCCGCCAGCAGGGGAAGACGCCAATGTCGACCTGATCAGGATTATTAATGGCATGAAGACTTCCAGTAAAGGGTGGCTCCAGATCGCCGATCCCAAGAAACGCGAGATGGTGGTGTATTATTTTATCACCGAAGACAAGGATAAGGGCATCAAGATCAATAAGCCGGCGCTGCATTACAGAGGCATGATCGACGGCATGGCTGCGCAAACGCCGGACATGTTGAATCTTCCATTCGAGCAGGTGTTGCAGATCGTAGCTATCCTGGAATATGACTTTGATAACGGCCAGGATAAAGACGCCATGGCCAGAAAGATATTGGGGGAGGAGGAGTACCAAAAAAATAAAAAGAGGCTGGGGCTATAAAAAAGACTTGACATTTTTATTTTTTCATGTATACTCTACTATGTTGATAGATTTAATAGAGAAAGGGTTTGAATATGCGCATTACCTTTAAGGGAGACTATGCATTAAAGGCTGTTTTAGATCTGGCGCTGCATTACGACGGAGGCTTGGTAACGATACACGATTTAGCCGAACGCATAGACGCGCCGATAAAATTCCTGGAGCAGGTACTCTTGGATTTGAAGCGCGGCGGTTTTGTGGAGAGCCGGCGCGGTAAAATTGGGGGTTATCTTTTGTCCCGGCCGCCGAAGAATATAAAGGTAGGGGAAGTAGTAAGGTTTATTGACGGCCCGGTAGAGCCGATCGCCTGTGTGGCCCAGGGGTACTCCGGCTGTACGGATGTGTATAAGTGCGCGTTCAGGAAGGTGTGGCAGGATGTTGCGCAGGCAACTTCCGACATCATTGACCACATTACCTTCGAAGACCTGGTTTCTCAGGTCGCCTCCGCGCAACAGTCCCTGGTGTATTCAATCTAAAAACGTGCGTAACGGCAAAAGGAGATAACCGATGAGCAAGATCGACAATCAGTTAAAAATAGAATCCCTAGTACTACACGGAGGCCAGGAGCCGGATCCTGCCACGGGGGCAAGGGCCGTGCCGATATACCAGACCACTTCCTATCAATTCAAAAGCACCGAGCATGCCGCCAATCTTTTCGGATTGAAGGAGTTCGGCAATATCTATACCCGGCTGATGAACCCGACTACCGATGTCCTGGAAAAAAGAGTTGCGCTCTTGGACGGCGGGGTAGGGGCGCTGGCTGTTGCCAGCGGACAATCCGCCATTACCTTGGCGCTGCTGAATATCGCGCAGGCCTCAGATGAAATAGTTTCGGCGGACAACCTTTACGGCGGCACTTACAACCTTTTCCATTATACATTTCCGCGCCTGGGAGTGAAAGTCAACTTCGTGAAATCAAACGACCTGGCTGCATTCCAGAAGGCGATCACCCCCAGGACCAAGGCGTTGTATGCCGAGTCCATCGGCAACCCGAAACTGGACGTCTCGGATCTTGAAGGCCTGGCAAAGGTGGCGCACAAGAACGGGATCCCTCTTGTGCTGGATAATACCGTCTCTCCGTATCTGCTCAGGCCCATAGATTTTGGAGTGGATATCGTTGTGTATTCTGCGACTAAGTTTATCGGCGGCCATGGTACCTCTCTGGGCGGGCTGATTGTGGATGCGGGCACATTCGACTGGACCAACGGGAAATTTCCTCTGATCGCCGATCCCGACCCGAGTTATCACGGCATCAATTTCGTGGAGGCGTTAAAACCCCTGGGCAATATTGCCTACATCATCAAGGCCAGGGTTACGCTTTTACGCGACATGGGCCCGGCAATGTCGCCGTTTAATGCGTTTCTGTTCCTGCAAGGGCTGGAAACCCTGCATTTAAGGATGCCCCGGCATTCCGACAATGCCTTGGCAGTGGCCAGGCACCTGGAAGCCCACGAGAAAGTCCTCTGGGTCAACTATCCGGGCCTTGATTCCAGCCCCGAAAAGCCGAGGGTAAAGAAATATTTGCCCCGAGGCTGCGGCGCGATCATCGGTTTTGGCATCAAGGGAGGGCTGGAGGCGGGGAAGAAATTCATTGATTCCCTGCAGTTGATATCGCACCTGGCGAATATCGGCGACGCAAAGACGCTGGCGATACATCCGGCGACCACCACGCACCAGCAGCTTCGCCCCGAAGAACAATTGGCAACCGGAGTTACTCAGGATTTTATCCGTCTTTCCGTCGGCCTGGAACATATCGATGATATCATCGCCGATATAGAGCAGGCCCTGGCGAAAACCGGTTAAAGGATCCCGCCAAGAAGGAGGCGCTATGTCAGGCATATTCCAAGATATTACCGGCACCATCGGCAACACCCCCCTGGTGAAGATCAACAGGTTGACAAGAGGGCTTAAGGCGACGGTCCTGGCCAAGCTTGAATTTTTCAATCCCCTCTCCAGCGTCAAGGACAGGATCGGCACGGCCATGATCGAAGCGGCAGAAAGGGACGGCTTGCTTAAGCCGGATTCGGTGATCATCGAGCCTACCAGCGGCAATACCGGCATTGCGCTTGCTTTTGTGGCTGCGGCCAAGGGTTACAAATTGATCCTGACCATGCCCGACACCATGAGCATTGAGCGCAGGCAGCTTTTGAAGATCCTGGGGGCAGAGCTTGTGTTGACCGAGGGGGCCAAGGGGATGAAGGGCGCCATCGAGAAGGCGGAAGAGCTGGCTAAAAATACCCCGCACAGTTTTATGCCGCAGCAATTCAATAACCCTGCAAACCCCGAGATCCATCGTCGCACTACCGCCGAAGAGATCTGGAAAGACACCGCAGGGGCCGTGGATATTTTTATTGCCGGTATCGGTACCGGCGGCACCATCACCGGCGTGGGCGAGGTATTGAAGCAGCGCAAGCCCTCGGTAAAGATCATCGGCCTTGAGCCTAAGGATTCTCCCGTTCTATCGGGAGGCAAGCCCGGCCCGCATAAGATCCAGGGGATAGGCGCGGGTTTCGTACCCAAGATCCTGAATCGCCAGATCATCGATGAGATCATCACCGTTTCCGCCGAAGACGCGGGAGACCTGGCAAAACAATTGAGCCGTCAGGAAGGGCTCCTGGTGGGCATCTCCAGCGGCGCAGCCATGTGGGCAGCGCTTGAAGTTGCCAGGCGCAAGGAATCGGAGGGCAAGACCATCGTGGTCATATTTCCCAGCTGCGGAGAACGGTATCTGTCGACGTGGCTCTATCAGGAGTTCCTCTCATGAAAGAAGCAGGGCTCGGTATCGTCAAGACCCAGTATTTTACCTTTGCCCATCCCCCGCACGCGCTGCGGCTGGAATCGGGCAAAAGCCTGGGGCCGATTACGCTGGCATATGAGGCCTATGGCCAGCTTAATAAGGACAAAAGCAATGCCATCCTGATATTGCACGCCCTCTCCGGCGACGCCCATGCCGCCGGTTTCCATGAGGGCGACAAGGACCCCGGCTGGTGGGATAATATGATCGGGCCGGGTAAGGCCTTTGATACCGGTAAATACTTTATTATCTGTTCGAATGTGATCGGCGGCTGCAAAGGAAGCACCGGGCCTTCTTCGGTAAACCCGGCTACGGGCAAGCCTTATGCCCTGGATTTCCCGATCATTACCATCGCCGACATGGTGAATGCCCAGCGCTACTTGGTCGACCATCTGGGCATCGAGAAGCTGCTTTGCGTCGTCGGCGGTTCAATGGGCGGGATGCAGGCCCTGCAATGGGTTGCGGCGTATCCCGAGCGCACCCGCGGCGTCATCCCCATTGCCACCACCTTGAAGCACTCTCCCCAGCAGATCGCCTTTGATGAGGTCGGCAGGCAGGCGGTTATGGCGGATTCCGACTGGCGCCAGGGCAATTACTACGGGTCAAGCCAGCCGGAGCGCGGCCTCGCCATCGCCAGGATGGTCGGGCACATTACGTATATGAGCGATCAGTCCATGGAGGAAAAATTTTCCCGGCGCCTCAAGGACGATTATTATAGCTTCAAATTCACCACGGATTTCGAGGTAGAAGGGTACCTGCGTTACCGCGGGGACAATTTCGTCAAGCGTTTTGACGCCAACTCATATTTATACATCACCAAGGCCATGGATTATTTCGACCTTTCCGGGCAGCGCCTGTCGTCCCTTGAGAAGCCCTTGACAGCCAGGTTCCTCGTGATCGCTTTTAAATCCGACTGGCTTTATCCGGCGTATCAGTCAAGCGAGATCGCCAGGCAGCTGAAGATGCGCTTTGCGGATGTGACCTATTGCGAGATAAAATCTACGTACGGCCACGACGCGTTCTTGCTGGAGATCGAAGAGCAGACGCATTTGATCACGCATTTTCTGAATAAGACGTTCCACGGATACGACGTCGTCAGGAGCTATGAAATCTAATCAAACCCGTTTCGATTACCGGACGATACTTGAAATCGTTGAGCCGGCAGCCAAGGTCCTTGACCTTGGCTGCGGCGACGGAGACCTTATTTTCCTTTTGGCCAAAGAAAAAAATGCCAAAGTCCAGGGCATCGAGTTAAGCGAAGAGGCCATCTATAAATGCGTGGCCAAGGGGTTAAGCGTCTTCCACAGCGATATCGATTCGGGCCTGAGCGAATACCCCGACTCTTCTTTCGACTACGTGATCTTAAACCAGACCATGCAGCAGGTAAAGAGGATCGATTTCGTGATCCAGGAGGCGCTGCGCGTAGGGGGCAGGGTTATCGTAGGCATACCGAATTTCGCTTATTGGAAGGCGCGGCTGATGCTGTGTTTCCGGGGCCGCGCGCCGATGACCCCTTCTTTGCCTTACCGCTGGTACGATACCCCGAACCTGCGTTTTTTGAGCATCAACGATTTCAAGGAATACTGCAGGGATAAGCGGATCAGGATCTTGGATGCCCGCTACGTAGGTTTGGGCCGCCGGGTGTCTGTCTTGCCCAACCTATTCGCGCTGAATGCGATTTTCGTCCTCTCAAAGTCTCCCCGGCCGTAAAACTCAAAAATACCTTGTGTTTGGGGTAAAGCTGTTCTACAATTATCTGGGCATACCGAGGAAAGACCAATGCGTGACCGTCAATGGCAATCATATGCACAGATATTAAAAGAGCTTCTCGGCCTGGAATATAGCCCCGTTGCGCTATCCTGCCGCCAGGAGCCGTTGCCGCCCAAGACCGGTAAAAAGATACGCATCTGCCGGGCCATCCTGGATGCAGGCAAGGGCCAGGCGTTGCAGCTGGATAAAGCCAATAACGCCTGTTTCGGCGCCAGCTGGCATCTGGGTTTCCATAAGATCAAGGACCCCAAGGTGCTTGAGATGGTCAGGAAGTTTGTCGTCGAGGGCGAAAAGCTTTTTTGTTCATACCCGGCCCTGGATACGCTCATGGCCCAGATGGAAGAACCGCCGGATAACAGCAATGCCTACTTTGCCCTGGCGCCGATGGAGCAGGCGGAATTTGAACCGGAACTGGTCATTTTCATTGTTCACGCCGAAGCGGCATGCCGGCTCTTGACCTTGGTAACGTTCCTTGACGGCCGCATGCCCAAGATCAAGATCGGCGGCCCGACCTGCAGGCTGAGCGTCATCTATCCGCTGGTCACAGGCGAGGTGAACCTCTCATTTTACGATTATACCGCGCGGAAAATGTGTAACGTAGAAAAGGACAAACTGCTGATAAGTATCCCGTATCGCAAGATACCGGCGATCATGGCCAGTCTTGATACCTGTTCCGCAGGCAGGGCCAAGATCGAGTTCCCTGCGGAATTCCGGCAGTTCCTTCAACACAGATTAACGGAACACGAAAGGAGTCCCCAATGAAAGAGCTCGTGGAAAAGGCGTTAGAGAAGGTCAGGCCCATGCTTCAGGCTGACGGCGGCAACGTGACGCTCATCGATGTCAGCGCTGACGGCGTGGTAAAGCTCAAACTGACCGGGACCTGCGGCTGCTGTCCGATGAGCCAGATGACCCTGAAGATGGGCATCGAGAGGATACTGAAGCAGGAAGTGCCCCAGATAAAAGAGGTGCTGGCAATTTGAAAACGATACAACAGATAAACGAAAAGATCAAAAAAGGCCAGGTGGTGGTGGTTACCGCCGAAGAGGTCATCGACCTGGTTGACAAGAAAGGCCCGAAGAAGGTCGCCCAGGAAGTGGATGTGGTTACCACCGGCACCTTCGGCCCGATGTGTTCCTCGGGGGCGTATTTTAACATCGGGCACACCAAGCCGCGGATTAAGATAGGGGGAGGGACCTGTACGCTTAACGATGTGCCTGCCTACTGCGGTTTCGCGGCGGTGGATGTATATCTCGGCGCAACGAGCCTGCCTGCCGACGATCCGCACAACAAGGTCTTCCCCGGAGAATTCAGATACGGAGGCGCGCATGTGATCCAGGAGCTGACGGCAGGCAAGGACGTGCGCCTGGAGGCGGCCGCCTATGGCACCGACTGTTACCCGCGCAAGAAATTGGAGACCCTCATCAGCCTCAAGGATATGAATGAGGCGGTCCTTTTCAATATGCGCAACTGCTATCAGAACTACAATGTGGCAGTCAACCTTTCGGATAAGATTATCTATACGTATATGGGCACCCTGAAGCCGCATCTGGGTAATGCCAATTATTGCTCTGCGGGCCAGCTTTCCCCTCTTTTAAAAGACCCCTGCTATAAGACCATCGGTGTCGGCACCCGGATCTTCTTAGGGGGCGGCATAGGCTATGTGGCTTGGCACGGCACACAGCATAATCCCAGCGTCCCCAGAAGCGAGGGCGGGATACCGAGCGTGCCTGCCGGGACACTGGCGGTCATCGGCGACCTGAAACAGATGCAGCCGAACTGGCTGGTCGGCACCAGCATGTTGGGCTACGGGGTTACTTTGATCGTAGGGATAGGCGTGCCTATACCGGTATTGAATGAAGAGATCATCGGGTATGCCGCAGCCAAAGATGAGCAGATGTACGCCCAGATCGTCGATTACAGCGCTGCGTATCCACAGATGCTGTCCGGCAATTTGGGGAAGGTCAGCTATGCGCAATTAAAGACCGGTAAGATCGCCGTGCAGGGCAGAGAGATCCCCACCGGTAATTTATCCAGTTATTCCAAGGCCCGCGAGATTGCCGAGGAACTCAAGAGTTGGATCAGGAAGGGCCAGTTCCTGTTGACCGAGCCGGTGGCAGCTCTCCCCGGGCCGGAATCGGGCTATGCGCCCAAGCCGCTCAACGAAAGGCCTTTTAGTTAATCGCAAGGAGGCGCCTTACGGATGGTTTCCAAAAGAATAGTATTGCATTTTCCCCATCGCTTGGTGGATAAACCCATTGTGTATAAACTGGTCAAGGAGTACGACCTGCAGTTTAACATTCTCAAGGCCTATGTGACGCCTCAAGAGGAAGGGTTGATGGTCCTGGAGCTGACCGGCAGCGATGATAATTTCAATAAGGCCACCGCATACCTGGAGTCGTGCGGAGTCAAGATCCAGCCTTTAAGCCAGGATGTCATCCGCAACGAAAGCAAATGCACTGATTGCGGGGTCTGCGTGCCGATCTGCCCGACCGGGGCGCTGGCAATCGACCACCTCACGCGCAAGGTGCATTTTTATGATAACAAATGCATTGCCTGCGAGCTGTGCGTCAAGGCATGTCCCCCTCGGGCCATGGAGGTGCGATTCTAGATGGATAAAGTAAAGAAATTAAAATCCATCCTTAAAGATATGGGTTCGGTGCTGGTGGCGTATTCCGGAGGCGTCGACAGTACCTTCCTTTTGAAAGTCTGCTTTCAGGCGCTCGGAGATAACGTTTTGGCCGTGACGGCAAGCTCCGCCACCTATCCTGCGCAAGAGTTGCTTCTTGCCAGGAAGACAGTCAGGGCTATCGGCAGCCGGCATCTGGTCATTAAAACCGGCGAGTTGACGGACAGGCGATTCACCGTCAATAACCCCCGGCGTTGTTACTATTGTAAATCTGAACTGTTCGGCGCATTGAAATCCCTGGCAAAGGCAAAAAAGCTGAATTTTGTAATCGACGCCAGCAATGCCTCGGACAGGCACGATTATCGTCCGGGCGCTCAAGCAAAGCGGCTAGCGGGTGTGCGTTCGCCCCTGGAGGAGGCGGGTTTTACCAAAGAAGATATCCGCCGGGCCAGCCGCAAAATGAAATTGGCCACCTGGGATAAACCCAGCCTTGCCTGTCTTGCCTCCCGTATCCCTTACGGTACGGCGATCACCCCGGCACTACTTGACCGGATCGACAAGGCGGAAAAATTTTTGCGGGGGCTGGGTTTTTTACACGTAAGGCTGCGGCACTATAACGGTCTTTGCCGCATCGAAGTTGCCGAAAAAGATATCGCTGCCGCGGTCGCTCAACGCGATCGCATCACTCGCCGTTTAAAGGCCCTGGGGTACCGGTATGTTACGGTCGACCTGCAAGGGTACCGCTGCGGCAGCATGAACGAAGTTTTGCGAATCAAGAAAGCTAGGAGACGGCCATGAAGAGAATATATTTAGATTACGCTGCCACCACGCCTACGGACCCGGAGGTCCTTAAGGCGATGGAGCCTTATTTTTTTGATGCCTTCGGCAATCCTTCAAGCGTGCACTCCTTCGGCCAGGAGGCCAGGAAGGCGATCGAGGATGCCCGGCAGAATGTCGCTGCTTTTCTGGGCGCCTCAAAGCCGGAAGAGATCATTTTTACTTCCGGAGGCACGGAGTCGGACAACTTTGCGCTTGCGGGAGTGGCTTCTGCCCTTCAGGCCAAAGGCAACCACCTTATTATCAGCGCCATCGAGCACCACGCGGTCGGTGAGCCTGCCGGCGCCTTGGAGAAAAGGGGCCTTAAGGTCACGGTAGTAAAAGTGGATAAGTACGGCATGGTTGACCCCGGGGATATCAAGAAAGCGATCACCGATAAGACGATCCTGATCTCGATTATGCATGCCAATAACGAGATCGGCGTCATCGAGCCGATCGCCGAAATCGGGAAGCTGGCGCGCGAGAAAGGGATATACTTTCATACCGACGCAGTACAAACCGTCGGCCACATCCCGGTAAACGTCAATGACCTGAACGTCGACCTCCTGTCGCTTTCCGGGCATAAATTTTACGGCCCTAAAGGGGTAGGCTGTCTGTATGTCCGCAAGGGCACGCGCATCGAGACTTTTTTACGCGGCGGCGGCCAGGAGAAAGGCAAACGCGCTTCTACGCACAACACCCCGGGTATCGTAGGGCTGAGCAAGGCCCTGGAGTTGTGCAGCCGGAAGATGCAGGAGGAAGCGGTGTTCCAGACCGCGCTGCGCGACCGGATCATCCAGGAGATCCCCAAGAGGATCCCCGAGGTAGCCTTGAACGGCCATCCCACCCAGCGGCTGCCCAACAACGTCAATTTTGTCATAAAGTATATCGAGGGGGAGTCGATCCTGCTGAGCCTAGATATGTTGGGGATCGCCGTATCCACCGGCTCCGCCTGCACCTCGGAGTCGCTTGAGCCGTCTCACGTATTACTGGCTATCGGTTTGCCCGCCGAAGTCGCCCACGGTTCTATACGCATCACCCTGGGCAGATGGACCACGCAGGACGATGTCGATTATCTCCTAGAGCACCTTCCGAAGACCGTCGAGAACCTGCGGGCGATGTCCCCTCTCTACGAAAAAAAGTAGGCCATGCAAGCTAAAATCCTTGAGCTCCTGAAACGCGCCGGCGGGTATGTTTCCGGAGAACAGATCAGCAGCCACCTGAAGATAAGCCGTCAGGGGCTCTGGAAACATATCCAGGACCTGCGGGATGCCGGTTACGATATCGTGGCCGTACCGCACCTGGGGTATCAGCTCGTATCCTCTCCCGACAGGCTTTTTCCTTTCGAAGTCAGCCGCGCCCTCAATACCAAGTATATCGGCAGGAAGCTGTATTACCTTGATGCGGTTTCCTCGACCATGGATATAGCCGTGCAGCTGGGGCTGGAGGGCGCACAGGAAGGGACCGTCGTCCTGGCCGAGGCCCAGACAAAAGGCCGGGGCAGGCTTGGCCGCAGTTGGTTTTCTCCCAAGTACAAAGGGATATACGCGTCGGTGATCTTGAAACCCGATATCCTGCCTTCGCAGTCCTCGATCCTGTCCCTGCTTGCGGCAGTGAGCATCTGCGAGGGGATCAAGGACGTCACCGGGATCGAAGCCAGGATCAAATGGCCCAACGATATCCTCATCCACGGCAAGAAAGCCGGCGGGATCCTGACGGAGATGAGTGCGGAGACCGACGCCGTGCGTTTCGTGGTCGTGGGCATCGGCCTGAACGTTAACAATGACGAAAAGTCGCTGGTAGAAGGCGCTACCTGCCTTAAGGCGCAAAGAAAAGACGATGTTGACCGCGTCGCGCTATGCCAGGAACTGCTACGCAAGATAGAAGCGAACTACCTGCTCTTTAAGGCAAAGGGGGCAGGCCCGATCATCGAAAAGTGGCATGCCTGGGGGGTTACTCTGGGTCGTCGCGTAAAAGTGATGTACCAGCACCGCCATCTCGAAGGCCTTGCCGTGGATATCGATAAAGACGGCGGTCTTCTGCTGCGTAAAGACTCGGGGCTGACCGTCAAGGTCACTGCCGGCGATGTCGTGCACTGCCGTTGATACCGTCAACCTTGAATAAAAATATGGTTGACAATAAAGCCGCTCTGCCCTTATAATAGCTGCATGTTGAGGCGCTCCCGCTGCGGCGTTATCGGCATCGTTGTTATCTTTTCATATCCTGGCGGTCTCGGGGCTCAAGATGCCCCCCGCGAACTTCCCCCCATCGTTGTCTCCAGGGCTCCCCTCGCGCATCCCTATACGCTCGAAACGGCGGAAACGCAAGACACTTTCGCCGGCTCTTTTGTCGAGGAGCTTGCGTCATTGCCGGTTGACTTGCAGTCGCGCTCGTTGCGGGCAAGCATCCAGACGGATTTTTCCCTGCGCGGTTCAGGGCCCTCCGGGGTGCTGGTGCTGGTTGACGGCCGCCGGCTCAACGACCCTCAGACCGCGCATCATAATTCCGACATTCCCTTGACGGCCGCAGATATCGAACGGATCGAAGTCCTTCCGCAGGCCGCTTCCGCACGGTTCGGGCCGGATGCCATCGGAGGCGCGCTTGCGTTTGTGCGCAAGGAGCCGGGGGAAAAACAGCGCATCGCCGAGGCAACTATCGGTTCTCATCGCTCCGGCAGGGGGCTGGTGAGCGTCGGCGATAAAAAGGGGGATCTTTCTTTCCGGGTCTCCTCCGAGGCCGACCAATCCGCGGGTTTCCGTTACGACACGGATTTTAAGAAATATACCGCCACCGCCGATTCGCGCCTTGACCTTCCCGACGGCCAGCTTTACGTGAACATGGGGTACCAGCAGAAGCAATTCGGGGCTTTCGATTTCTATACCCCCGGAAGCGGGTTCCCTTCGCAGGAACAGACCCGGACCTACCTGTGCGCAAGCGGCCTCACATTAACCCCGGGCTCCTGGAGCATCCATCCCGATTTTTTCTGGCGCAGGCATTACGATACTTTTCTTTTGGATAAGACGCTGCAGCGTAGCCTCTACCTTAACCATCACCGTACGGATATCTATTCGCCGAATGTGTATCTTGAAAATCAATTCAGCGCTTCTGCGCGGGCAGGATTCGGTTTAGAATACCGGCAGGAGGAGATTGCCTCTGCCAACCTCGGCGGGCACCGCCGCGACCAGAAAAGCGTATATGCGGATACGACGCTGCATTTTTTACCCGGCCTTTGTACGGCTGCCTCCGTGCGCCGGGATGACTACGCCGGTTTCGGCGCGGTCACCACCGGCTCCCTGGATATGCGCTACGAGCTTGCCCGGGGCATTGAGGTGTATGCAGGCGCAGCAAGGAACATCCGCGTGCCGTCTTTTACCGACCTGTACTACAATGATCCGGTCACCCTGGGGGATCCCGGCCTGTCGGCGGAGCAGTCCCTCAATTATCAGTTCGGCTGTGATTACCGCAGGCGCAGCTGGTCGGTGGGAGGAGCATTGTTTGGCCGCAGGGAACACGACTTCATCGACTATGTCAAACATCAGCCAGACCAGGCAAAATGGCAGGCAGAAAACATCACTGCCAGCCAGGTTGCGGGGCTCCAGGCATACGCACAGGCAAAACTTGATCCGCACCTCACCATGTATTCCAATTATACGTATGTCAACCGGCGTATCCATGAGCAGGGGCTATTGTATAAATACGGCCCGAACTACGCCCGGCACCTCTGGAATGCCCTGCTGAGCTGGGACCTGCCTTTTGGCGTGCAGACGGCGGAGTTGACGTACAAGAAAAGGCCCTCGCGCAGGGGCTGGTTCCTGATGAACATCGGCCTGACCCGCAATCTCAATACCCATGCCCTGCTTTTCTGCAACCTGACCAATGCGCTCAACGTAGAATTCCAGGAGATAGTAGGGATCCCCCAGCCGGGAAGATGGGTTGAGGCAGGGCTTAAACTGCGGTGGTAAGATGCTTCTTGGTGTGGTATAATGATAAACCATTATGCGCAAAACACTCATATTTCTGGGTATCTTTGTCCTGTGCGCAGGGATAAGCTCCGGCAGCGCCGCTGAGAAGCCTGTGGTGCGCACAGGGGAGAGGATCGTCTACACCGTAAGGCTCAAAGGAGTAAATGTAGGGACCGCGATCTTTACTCAGAAGGGAAAAACCGTGCTGGGTAAAGAGGCCGTGAACCTGGTGACGTTTGAAACGCGGGTGACCGGGTTTCAGGATACCGAGAAGATCTACAGCGACCCGCACAGCTATCTTCCGGTCAGGATCGAGCGCGATATCAACGGCATGTCCGGAAGGGAAAAGATCACCGAGGCGTATGACCAGAAAAAGCATGTGCTGGTCATTACTAAGGTCGTCGGCAAGACGACCCGGGAACAGCTCATCAAAAAGGAAACCCCCATACACAACGCTATCATGTTGCCGTTTTATGTAAGAGATATCGCAAACCTTGCCCCCGGCTGGGGCATGCAGGCGCAATTGCCCACGCAGTTCTTTATTATCAAGCTCGGCGGCATAGAAGACGTCAAGGTGCCTGCAGGCAAGTTCAAATGTTACCGCTTCGAAAGCGAACCGAAGCGTTTCGAGATCTGGATCACCGCCGATGGGACGCGTATACCCGTTAAGATCAAGGGGGCCGCGGGCCTGGGATATTCGCTCCTGATGCGGGAGTATAGTCATACGCACTAAGATGAACAGGCGCGTGGTAGTGGCGATGAGCGGCGGGGTGGATTCATCCGTAGCCGCCGCTCTTCTGAAGCAGCGGGGTTTTGAGGTCATCGGTATCACCATGTGTTTTAATCTGGCCGACGGAGCCGGCAAGAGGCCATCCTGTTGCGGCAGGCAGGGGATCGATGACGCCCGGCGGGTTGCCGATGCCCTGGAGATCAGGCACTACGTTGTCAACATGCAGAAGCACCTGGAGGAACGCGTCATCCGGGATTTCTGCACGGAATACCTGCAAGGCAGGACCCCGAATCCCTGCGTCAGGTGTAACCAGTTCCTCAAGTTCGACGTATTATTAAAAAAAACGCTGGCTTTAGGCGGCCGCTACCTTGCTACCGGCCACTATGCCCGGATCGTCGACCGCAACGGGTGCTACCAATTACGCAAGGCCAAGGATCCGGCTAAGGACCAATCCTATTTTCTGTATCGGCTTACTCAAGAACAACTTAAGTATCTGTGTTTCCCCGTGGGGGAGTATCTTAAGACCGAGATTCGGAAACTAGCCGGGGAATTTTCTTTGGCTGTGGCCGACAAAATGGATAGCCAGGAAATATGTTTTTTGCCGCAGGTGGACTACCGCCGTTTTTTGCGGGATCGAGTTTCGGCAGGCACCGGCCGGACGCATAAAACCCTGCGGCCCGGCCCCCTGGTCGATAGCCGCGGCAAAATTCTGGGTGAGCACCGGGGAGCGGCGTTCTATACCATCGGCCAGCGCGAGGGGCTGGGCATAGCCGCGGGTTATCCTGTCTATGTGACCAGGATAGACTTTGCGAAGAATACGATCACCGTCGGCGCCAGGGGCGATGCCTGCGCCAGGCAGTTCCTGGTCAAGGACGCCTCTTTTATCGGCCCGCAGAAAAAGAAAGTTGTCCTGAAAGTGAAAATACGCTATAATCACACAGAATCGTCCGCACGCATTGCGCCTGCCGGCACGCGCATCAAAGTCGTTTTTTCCCAGCCTCAATTTGCCGTGACTCCCGGGCAGTCGGCAGTATTTTATCAGCGCGACCAGGTGCTCGGCGGCGGGATCATCGACGAGGTAATTACTTAGATGGTTAAAAGAGAGTTGCATGAATTAGAAGAAAAGATCAGGGCGCTTAAGAAGAAGCGCCAGGCAGTGATCCTGGCGCATAATTATCAGCTGCCCGAGGTCCAGGACGTGGCGGATTTTCAGGGAGATTCTTTGGAGCTAAGCCGTATTGCCGCCAAGACCGAAGCCAAAGTCATTGTTTTTTGCGGGGTGCATTTTATGGCCGAGACCGCCGCCATCCTGTCTCCGGATAAAAAGGTGATCGTCCCAGATATCAACGCCGGCTGCCCCATGGCCAGCATGATCACCGCCGCCGATGTCAGGCAGTTGCGCCAGAAACATCCCGGCTCGGTCGTGGTCGGTTATGTGAATACCTCTGCGCAGGTTAAGGCGGAACTGGACGTCTGTTGTACCTCGACCAATGCCGTAAGCGTGATCAACTCGCTGGCGGATAAAGAAAAGGTTATTTTCGTCCCCGATAAATACCTGGCGGATTACGCCTGCCGCCAGACCGCCAGAAAACTTATCTGGTGGCACGGGTTCTGCCCTACGCATATCAAGATCCTCCCCGAAGATATCCGGAGGGAGAAAAAATTCCATCCCCATGCCAAAGTCATGGCGCATCCGGAGTGCCTGCCCGAGGTCCTGGCCATGGCCGATGTGGTGGTTTCGACCAGTAAGATGTGCCAGTTCGCCAAAGAGACAACCGCCAAAGAAATTATCGTAGGCACGGAAGTCGGCATCATCTATCGCCTTAAAAAAGACAACCCCACCAAGGAATTCTATCCGGCATCGGAAGCGGCGGTCTGCCCGAACATGAAGCGCACGACCCAGGAAAAGGTCCTTTGGGCCCTGGAGACCCTGCAGGAAGAGGTTAGGGTCCCCGAGGATGTCAGGAAGAAGGCAAAAAAAGCGATAGATAAGATGTTAGATATAGTATGACGGCTTGGCATGAATATCCCCATTGTCTATGAGGATGATTGGCTGTTGGTGCTTAATAAGCCCGCGGGGCTGTTGACCGTCTCTGCGCCCGGCCGCCAAAGACGGACCCTGACCGGCATCCTTAATGATGACGCCAGGCAAAGAGGGATAAGCCATCGTTTCCACCCTTGCCATCGCCTGGACCGGGAGACCTCCGGGCTCATTATCTATGCGAAGGGAAAGGCGGTGCAAGAAAAAATGACGGACCTGTTCAGGGCAAGAAAGGTCCATAAGCGCTACATTGCTTTTGTGCATGGCCATCCTGCGCCTGCGCAAGGGGTAATCCGCCAGCCCATCGAAGACCAGGCTGCCGTTACCGAATACAAAGTAGTTGAAAAAAGGAAAGATTTTGTTATTGTAGAAGCCAAGCCCCTGACCGGCCGGACGAATCAGATCAGGATACACTTCAAACACATCGGCCATCCGGTCGTCGGAGACACCAAGTACGCCTTTCGCCGCGATTTCGCCCTGAAGGCCAAACGGTTATGCCTGCACGCGCAGGAGCTGGCCTTCGCGCATCCGGTTACGCAGGCGCACGTTTGCCTGCGGCTGGACCTTCCGGCGGACCTCGGTGCGTTCTTGGAAAAACATCCGTAAGCGATGATAAAGTACATACTATTAGGGATTGTGCAAGGGTTCACCGAATTTCTGCCGGTAAGCAGCTCCGCGCACCTGGTGATCTTTCAGAAGCTCTTAGGCGTACGCGGCCAGGAACTGGCAGTTTCGGTAATACTCCATGTGGGGACGATCCTGGCCCTGCTGGTCTTCTTTTTTAAGGACATCCGGGCTGCGCTATGCAACAGGCGGCTGCTGTGGTTTATCCTCATCGTTACGGTTATTACCGGCGCAATCGGAGTTGCGGGAAAGGATTTCTTCGAGCAATTGTTCAGTTCCGTGAAGCTGGTAGGCGCAGCGCTCCTGTGTACGGCTGCTATTCTGCTTGCGGCCGCCAGGTTCCAAAATGGCCTCCGGGGCACCTTGAAAACAAGCGATGCGGTCCTGTTGGGCCTGGTGCAGGGGATAGCGATTATTCCGGGCATCTCCCGTTCGGCTACCACGATTTCGACGCTTTTGTTCAAGGGGCTGGATAAAGAAACCTCTTTTCGTTTTTCTTTTCTGGCTTGCATTCCGGCGGTCTTGGGTGCGGCCTTGTTGGAAGCCAGGCATATCGATGTAAGCCTCAAGGCAGAGGCGCTCAATTTGGCGGTGGGTTTCCTCTTCAGTTTTATAAGCGGCATTGCGGCGCTTATGGTGCTACAGAAGATCTTGCAGAAAGCCAGGATCCATTATTTCGGGTACTATTGCCTTGTCGCCGGGGCCATTACCTTGCTATTCCTATAAATGAGCATACTCGTTCTGGGGACCGTCGCATTAGATACGGTAAAGACACCTTCCGGCAGGAGAAGGAACATGCTTGGCGGCTCAGCCGTGCATTTTGCCATGTCCGGCAGGTTATTCAGCCGGGTCCATCTTGTCGCGGTCATCGGCGAGGATTTCCCCGAGGCCCATATCGATTTTCTGGGTAAGAAAGGGGTTGTGCTTGACTGCCTCATCCGCCGCCCCGGCAGCACGTTCAGGTGGTCGGGCGAATACCGCGGCGATTTGAATACCGCCATTACGCTCAAGACAGAGCTGGGGGTGTTAGCCAGTTTCGTCCCGCAGGTCTCTGCGGTTCAGCGCAGAATAAAAAACGTGTTTCTTGCCAATGTCGACCCCGACATCCAGCGTTATCTTCTGGGCCGCATGCGTTCTCCGGGCCTCATCGGGCTGGACAGCATGAACTACTGGATTAAAACCAAACGCAGCTCGCTTGCCAAGGCCCTCAAAAGCGTCCATATATTTGTGGCCAATGACCAGGAAGCCAGGGATTTATCCGGAGAGGCAAACCTCGTAAAGGCAGCGCGGTATTTGCGTTCCCGCGGGCCCCGGATGGTCTTGATCAAAAAAGGCGAGCACGGGGCGATGTTTTATAGCGATGCGTTCATCGGTAGCCTCCCGGCGTATCCGACCGCCACGGTCGTTGACCCTACCGGCGCCGGAGATACCTTTGCCGGCGGGTTCATGGGGTACCTGGCCAAGACGGGCCGGGTTGACCAGGCAGCGGTCAAAAAGGCCCTTGCCTATGGTACGGCCGCCGCTTCGCTTAACGTCGAAGGTTTCGGCGTCGAACGCACAAGCCTGCTTAGCTTGCAAGACCTGGAAAAAAGGCTGTCGGCGTTTAAAAAGATGATCCTATTTTAAGCCGCACGAACAGGCTACAAAGGAGAGGACATGCTAGAAGAGAAGATCCTTAATGACTACAAGGAGGCAATGAAGAGCAAGGATACGGTAAAAAGCTCTATCTTGAGCTTTCTGCGTGCGGAGATCATGAATGCAGCCCTGAAGAAGAGCAAGAACAGCCTTGACGATGCCGAGATCATCGTAGTGATCAAAAAGCAGATCAAGCAGCACGAGGACTCCATCCAGCAATTCACTGCCGGTAACCGCCAGGACCTGGTAGAGAAAGAAACCAGGGAGCTGGCGATATTGAAGGCCTATGTCCCGCCGGAGTTATCTGTTGATCAGATACGCCAGGCCGTCGCACAGGCCATTATCGACTGCGCCGCCAGCGGCCCCCGGGATATGGGCAAGGTCATGAAGGAAGTGCTGGCCAAGACAGCAGGCCAGGCAGACGGGAAGCTGGTCAGCGACCTGGTCAGGGAGAAGCTCTCCGGGCCCCAAAAATAAATTATTTGACAAACCTGCCAAAACGACATATCATATAGCAGCCGTTTTTTTGCGTACGGAACGTACGCATCTTCGAAAGGAAGCCAGACTCATGAAGGAGATACGCATACATGCCAGAGCCGGCCAGGGGGCCATTACCACCGCTTCCCTGCTTGGCTATATCTATTTTTTAAAAGGGATGTATCCCTACGCCGTACCGCACTTTGGCGCTGCCCGCATGGGCGCGCCGATGAACGCCTTTGTCCGGGTAGACTCCAAGCCCATACGCCTGCGCAGCCAGATCTATGAGCCGGATTACGTCCTGATCGTCGATGCGACCCTTATGCGCGGGTTCAATTGTTTCTCCGGCCTGAAGGACAACGGTATCGCTATTATCAACCAGCGCGAGGGGGTAGAGATCCCCAAAGTCAACGCCAGGCAGAAGGTTTTTCTCGTCCCCGCCAACGATATCGCCCTCAAGACCATCGGGAGGCCTTTGGGCAATACCGCACTTTTGGGCGCCTTCGCCGCAGCGACCGGAGAATACGAATTGGAATTCCTGGTCGAAGCCATAAAGAAGAGATTCCCCGCGGGCCTGCAGGACCCCAATATTAAGGCGGCCACGCAGGGATACGAATTTGTCAAGAACAGCACGAAAGGATAGCCTGCCATGTTCGGTCCGTTAATTTCCAAGCCGGGTTCAAGCAAGAGCAATAAGACCGGCTCCTGGCGCGTAGAGATAAGGCCGAGATTCTTGCAGAAGAACTGCATCGCCTGCAAGATGTGCCTGTTGATCTGCCCTGAAGGCTGCATCGAAGGCGACGCCAAGAATACCTATCATTGCGATTTTACCTATTGCAAGGGCTGCGGCAACTGCGCCGCCATCTGTCCCAAGGCGGACATCGAAATGGTTAAAGAGGAGACAAAGGAATAACATGAAAGAATTTCTTGAAGGTTCGATGGCGGTAGCCAAAGCGGTCCAGCTGTGCAAGCCCGGAGTGGTTTCTGCCTATCCCATCACACCGCAGACGCACATCGTCGAAGAACTGGCCCAGATGGTGGCCGACGGGCATTTAAAGGCCGAATTTGTCAACGTGGAATCGGAACATTCCGCGGCATCCGTAGTCCTGGGCGCAGCCGCTACCGGCGTGCGTACCTATACCGCGACCAGCTCTCAAGGCCTGTTTCTTATGGCTGAGGTGGTTTTCAACATCGCAGGCCTGCGCCTGCCGATGCTGATGACCTGTGCCAACCGTGCGGTCTCCGCCCCGATCAATATCTGGAACGACCAGCAGGATTCCGTGTCGCTGCGCGACTCCGGCTGGATCCAGCTTTACGTAGAAGACCTCCAGGAGACCGTCGATTTTCACCTGATGGGTTATCGCCTGAGCGAAGACAAATCCATGATGCTGCCGGTGATGATCTGCATGGACGGTTTTATCCTTACCCACGGCATCGAGACCATAGATATGCCGGAGCAGGCGCTGGTGGATAAATTCCTGCCTTCCTATAAGGCGCTTTACAAGCTTGACCCGGCCAATCCCATCACGATGGGGCCCCTGGTTGACGCCGACTATTATATGGAGACCCGTTACGCCATTGACCAGACCCAAAAAGAAGCCCTGGCGCTGATCCCTAAGATCACCGCGGAGTTTTCCAAGGTTTTCGGCCGTGCCTATAACGGCCTGGTCGAAGGCTACCGTATTGACGATGCCGAGCGGGTCATCGTAGCCATGGGGTCGGTCTGCGGCACCATCAAGGAAACCATCGATGAGTTGCGCAAGAAAGGAAAAAAGGTGGGGTTATTGAAGATCACCTGCTACAGGCCGTTTCCCGCACAGCAGATTTACGAGGCCCTTAAGAACATACCGAAGGTGGCGGTTGTAGACCGCGCCCTGTCCCTGGGTTCGTATGCGCCCCTGGCCGCGGAGATCAAAGCCGCCTTTTTCGGCAAGAAGAAAAAACCTTCGGTGATCAGCAGTTTTATCGTCGGCTTGGGTGGCCGCGACATCACCAAAGATTCGATAAAAGAAGTATTCCGCCTGCTGACTACCACGGAAAAGAACGAATACATTGATCTGAAGCCGGAATTATTAAAGGAGAGTTATGAATAAGCAATTGTTTAATCCGGGGCACACCGCCTGCGCCGGGTGCGGCCAGTCATTAGCTGCCCGGTTGGTGCTTGAGGCCAGCGGGCCCAATACGGTCATTATCAATAACACAGGCTGCCTTGAGGTTTTCTCGACCAAATATCCCGAGTCCGCTTGGGCAGTCCCCTGGATACATTCCCTTTTTGAGAACGCCGCGGCAGTCGCCTCCGGAGTAGAGGCGGGGCTGAAATCTTTAGGCACAAAAGATACTATCAACGTTATTGCCCAGGCCGGGGACGGCGGAACCGCCGACATAGGGCTGCAGGCATTATCGGGAATGCTTGAGAGGGGGCATGACGTCCTTTTTGTCTGTTACGATAACGAAGCGTATATGAATACCGGCGTGCAGCGCAGCGGCCTGACGCCTTTTGACAGCAATACGACCACCAGCCCTACCGGCATCCAGTCCTGCGGTAACCTGAGGCCGAAGAAGCCCGTCCCGGAGATCGCCAATGCCCACGGTATCCCTTATGTGGCTACGGCATCGGTCGGCTTTCCTCAGGACTTAAGCCGCAAGGTCAAAAAGGCGTTGAGTATCAAGGGTCCGAAATACCTGCAGGTACATGTGCCTTGTCCTCTGGGCTGGCGCCATGACCCCGGGCTTACCTTTCAGATCGGAAAATTAGCGGTAGAAACAGGTCTGTATCCGCTTTTTGAATACGAAAATGGCAGGCTCTCGGCGGTCAGGCAGATACAGCCTAAACCCGTCGAGGAGTACCTGAAGGCCCAGGGAAGATTTAAACATCTGTTGAGTAAGCCCGAAGAGGTCAAGAAGATTCAGGCGGTCGCAGATGCGAATATAGAGCGGTACAATTTAAAAGTCCAGGCGACAAGCTAAAAGGGGGTGTCCGTTATGGGTAAACAGGCAAGAGCGATTGTAGATCTAAGCTTGAAAGAGCTGGTACATGATTTGAACAAGGCCTATTGCGACGAATGGCTGGCATTCTATCTTTACTGGTACATGGCGCAGACGGTCTCAGGCAGGGCATATGAAGATATGCAGGAGTTCCTGGAAAAAATCGCCAAGGATGAGCTGGAACATGCCACAGAGCTGGCGGACCTTATCGTCAAGCTCGGCGGAGCTCCTCTGGCCAATCCCATGGATTTATCCAAGAACGCCAATGCACCGTATACCATGCCTCCCAAGAATACTGCCGATATCAACCGGATCATCCGTATCGTCACTGAGGCAGAAGCCGCTGCGATCGAAGTATATGGGAAGATAGCCAAAAAGACTCTCGGTAAGGACCACGTAACGTATCAGCTGGTAACGCATATTTTGTCCGAAGAGGTTACTCACGAAGAGATGTTTGAAAACCTTTTAGAACGATAGGAGGAAATGTTTTATGGCTAAAGTAAGTGTAGATGCGTCGACCTGCGTAGGTTGCGGATTATGTGAACAGGCCTGTCCTGACGTGTTTGAAGTGCAGGGCGACGGTATTGCCCATGTGAAAGCGCAGGTGTGCGCTACGTGTAACCTTAAAGAAGTTGCGGATCAGTGCCCGGTCAATGCTATCAAGGTAAGCGATTAGTTTTTTAGAATCGCTGCGTCTTGTTTCGTAACCCCTCAAGAATTCCGGCGAAGTAAAGTTGCTTCTTTTGGAACAGCAGCTTCCGCCGGAATTCTTCTTTTTCCTGCCCGAATTTCTTTTCGTCAATCGGATTTTTCGATTTTAGCTTGATGATATAATATGCCGTAGGCGTTTCGACCACATCGCTGAAAGCGGCCGGCTCCAGGCGCTGGGCAACCAGCCAGAGATTATCGGATGCGCCTATGCCCTCAATGTAGGTTCCGTATTTAAAAGCGCCCGTGGTGCCCACGACCAGCCCCGCAGCTTTAGCAGCTTCGCCAAAATCAGCCGTTTTCAACCGCGCGGCAACCTCCTGGATCTTTGTTTTTGCCAAGGAGCGCGACCGGTCCTTGATAAGCTCTTCTTTTACCTTGTCCTTCACCGTCCCAAACTCCGGTATGGAAGGTTCTTTTTTCTCCTTGAGCCGGATGAGGTAGTATTTGTTGTCCATCACGATGGCCGGCAGGACCTGGCCGGATTGCGCTTTGGCAAGCAGGCTGGATATCTGAGGCGCCCAGCCGATACCGGGGATCGGATCGGATTCCGCGAACAGCGGCGTTTCGGTCGCAGTCAGCCCCAGGTCTTTGGCGATCTTTTCCAGCTCTTGTTTCCTGGCCATCCTTAAAAAAACCTCCTTTGCCTTCTCTTTGACCTGCGCGTCATCCTTGCCGTCGGGGGTTAGGCTGACATATTCAACCTTGAAAGAGAGGGGTTGCTTGAAGGCAAGCTCGTTGTTCGAAAAATACTCCCGCAGCTGTTCTTCGGTAGGATCGATCCCTTTGGCAAAATCCGCGGGTTTTGCCGCGATATAATCGATAGTGACGTCTTCGTTGGCTTTACGGTATTCCTGCGCCAGCTCTTCGTCGCTGATCGTGACGCCGGCAGTAGAGAGCTCGTAAAGCTTTGCGATCATGATATTCTGCCTGATCTGTTCCTCGAATATGCGCGGTTGCGTCCGGAACACGTATTGAAGCATTTGATTATATATCTGGACATCGAACCTGTCTTTACGCTGGAAGGCAGGGATGCTCTCGATGACCGTAATGATCTCCTGGTCGGCCGTCCTTATCTTCTGCCGCTTGGCTTCGGCCAGCAGGATAAGTCTGTCCCAGGCCTGGGCTTCGAAGTTTACGAGCTTTTGTACCTCTGCAAGATTATCTCCGAACTGGATGACCATCTGGTTCTTGACGGCCTCAAAGGCGTCTTTGTATTCCATAAAGGATACGGCCCTGCCGGATATCCTGCCGGCGTACGGCGTCTCTTTCCTGCCGCGTATATAGCTGCCGATCCCCCAGAAGACAAAGGCCGGTACGATCAATATCGCCAGGATGATCCATATCCATTTTGCCAGATGTTTTCTGCGTAATAGCTTCAGCATGCATATGCTCCTTTGTAGGGTGTGAGCATTAATTATAGTGAAAAATAAAGGATATTGCAAGGAAAAGCAGGAGACTGTTTTTTTCTTTTTTCCCTTTACAAGATATGGTTAAGTCGGTATAATACACAAGCGTTGAAGTTTCACGAGCGTAAAAATCAAGGAGCTTGTATGTCAAAACCCAAAGTATTGAAATTAGGGTTGCCAAAGGGCAGTCTTCAAGAGTCTACCTTCCGGATGTTCAGAAAGGCCGGTTTTAATGTTTCCCTGCCCTCGGAACGCTCTTATTTTCCCAGGGTGGATGACCCCGAGATCGATGCGGTTCTGCTGCGCGCGCAGGAGATGTCCCGCTATGTCCAGGAGGGAGCCCTTGACTGCGGCATTACCGGCAATGACTGGGTCCTGGAGAACGGCTCTGACGTCGTGCGGGTGACGGATTTGACATACGCCAAGCAGAGCTTGAACAAGGTACGCTGGGTCCTGGCGGTACCGCAGGATTCCGGCATCACGTCTCCTAAGAAGCTTGAGGGTAAACGTATCGCCACGGAGCTGGTAAATGCCACCCGGGCGTATTTTCGCAAACAGAAAGTCAACGTAGATGTGGAATTCAGTTGGGGCGCAACCGAGGTCAAGGTTAACTCCGGCTTAGTGGATGCGATCGTGGAGCTGACCGAGACCGGTTCGAGCCTCCGGGCGAATAAGCTGGCGGAAATTGCCACGATCTGCGAGTCGACCACGCAGTTCATCGCCAATAAAGCCTCCTACAAGGACGCTTGGAAGAAAAAGAAGATGGAAGAGATTGCGGTCCTTTTGCAGGGGGCCATTGCCGCGGAAGCAAAGGTCGGGCTGAAGATGAACGTGCGCAAGAACGACCTGCGCAGGGTCATCAGTATACTGCCTGCCCTCAAAAAGCCGACCGTTTCGGCGCTTTCCGAAGACGGCTGGTGCGCGATCGAGACCATCATCGACGAGAAGGTTGTGCGGGTCATCGTGCCCCAGTTAAAGCGCGCCGGCGCGGAAGGTATTATTGAATATCCGTTGAACAAGGTCATATACTAAGGAGACGTGCATGCCTTGCGGAAGGAAAAGGAAACTGAAGAAGATACGCACGCATAAAAGAAAGAAAATGCGTCGCCGCCTTCGTCACCTGAAGAAGAGAGCCTGGGGTTAAAGAGCGCTTTAGCCCAACATTATCCGTACCATGACTTCTATGCCGCGAAAGCTCAGACGGGGGCTGGGATTGTGTGCGCTGATGGTGCTGTGCGTAGTCGTTGAAGCCCCGGCATTCGATAAAAAGACCTCCCTGGCAATGAGCCACTACATCATGGCAGGCATGTATAACGGCCTGGGAGATATAGATAAGGCGATACAGGAATACAAGAGAGCGTTACGGACAGACCCGGCAAGTCTGGCCATTCGCCTGAACCTTGCCGCCGATTACCTCAAACGCAATCAGTCAAACCTGGCAATCGAGGAACTCAAGCTCGCCACCAAGTTCAACCCCGAAGCGGTAGAGCCGCACGCCGTGCTGGCTCTGGTGTATTCCGCACAGAAGAAGCAAGAACTGGCCGCGGTTGAGTACGAAAACGCCCTTAAGAAGACTTCCCGGCTTAATCCCGGCAACATCGATATTTACAAAACGCTCGGCGTGCTCTATCTGCAGCAAAAGAAATTCGCTGAAGCAGAAAAGACATATCGGATGATCTTGGAGGTGGCCCCGCAAGACGCCGAGGCGCATTTTTATTTGGCCAATATATACGATGAACTCAAGGACCGGGCCAAGACGGAAGCGGAGCTTAAAAAAGCGCTGGAGCTTAAGCCAGATTATCACGAGGCCATGAACTATCTGGGGTACCTGTACGTCGAAGAAAACAGGAGCCTCGACCAGGCAGAGCTCATGATCAAGAAGGCCCTGGAGTTTGAGCCGGATAACGGCGCTTATATCGATAGCCTCGGCTGGCTCTATTTTAAACAAGGCCGCCTTGTTGAGGCGCTTAAAGAGCTCAAGAAGGCCGCCTCGCTGCAGGAAGACCCCGTCATCTATGATCACTTAGGCGATGCGTATTCCAAGGCCGGCGACGTTCAGAATGCGCGCATTCAGTGGGAAAAATCGCTTCAGCTGGATAAGGACCAGGACAAGATCAAAGAAAAATTAAAGCAACCGCAGAGTAAATAATGGCAGCAATGACGCAGGAAGAGCAATCCATAAAAGAATTAGAGGCTACGGCCAGGAAAATAAGGCTGCTTATTATCCAGATGCTGGGCAAGGCCGGTTCAGGCCATCCCGGAGGAAGCCTTTCTTCGACGGACCTGATAACGGCGCTGTATTTCCGCATCCTGCGTCATAATCCCAAAGACCCGGATTGGGCTGACCGCGACAGGTTCCATATGTCCAAGGGGCACTGCTGTCCCCTCTGGTATGCGGTGTTGTCTACCTGCGGCTATTTCCCCCAAGAGAAGCTTTGGACCTTAAGAAAACTGGGTTCCTTCCTGCAGGGCCATCCTGACAGGCGTACTCCCGGGGTTTCCGTTGCTTCCGGCTCCCTGGGGCAGGGGCTTTCGGTGGGGCTGGGTATGAGCCTGGCAGCTAAGCTTGACCGGCGCGATTACCGGGTCTATGTACTGTTAGGCGACGGCGAGATACAGGAAGGCAATATCTGGGAAGCCGCCATGGCCGCCAACCATTACAAATGCGACAACCTCTGTGCGATGCTGGATTATAACGGCTGCCAGATCGACGGCAGAGTGGAAGAGGTTATGAAGATCGAACCGGTAGTGCCGAAATGGCGCTCCTTCGGCTGGCATACCATCGAAATAGACGGCCACGATATGCCGCAGATCCTCCAGGCATACGAAGAAGCCAGGATGGTCAAGGTCAAGCCCACTATTATTATTGCGCATACGATCAAAGGAAAGGGAGTTTCCTTTATGGAAAACGCCGTGGATTTTCACGGCCGCGCCCCCACAAAAGAAGAGACGGAAAAAGCGCTTAAAGAACTGGAAGGATGACATACGACGATGGCAGAAGCATTGTACCAGCGAGATATCTACGGCCAGGCCCTGGTAGAGCTGGGTAAACAAGACGAGAATATAGTCGTGTTGGATGCGGACCTGTCCGGGTCGACCAGAACTTCGGTTTTTGCCCGGGAATTTCCCCATCGGTTCTTCAATTTCGGCGTCGCCGAGCAGAACATGATGGCTACTGCCGCCGGTCTTGCCTCTTGCGGCAAGACGGTATTCGCCTCGACATTCGCGATGTTTGCCTCCGGCCGTGCCTGGGACCAGGTCAGGAATACCGTTTCCTACAATAATTTCAATGTCAAGATCGTAGCTACCCACGCCGGCGTTACCGTGGGTCCCGACGGCGCCAGCCACCAAGCCAATGAGGATATTGCGCTGATGCGTATTATCCCTACCATGCATATTATCGTACCCTGCGATGGGCCACAGACCCGCGAAGCGATCATGGCTTCGGTCAAGGTCCCGGGGCCTTTCTACATTCGCCTGGGGCGTTCCAAGGTCCCCACTATCGAGCAGAAGGGCGCTTTTGAATTCGGCAAGGCGCAGATCCTGATTGAAGGCAAGGACGTAGCGATCATCGCCTGCGGAATTATGGTACAAGAGGCCTTGACTGCCGCAAAGAACCTTTTGCAAAAAGGGATCAAGGCCGCAGTGGTCAATGTGCACACCATTAAGCCCCTTGACGAACAGGCCATTATCTCCGTTGCCAAACAGGTAAAAGGCCTGGTGGTATGCGAAGAGCACTCGATTATGGGCGGGCTTGCCTGCGGCGTTGAAGAAGCCGTATCTTCGGCCTGCCCGATACCGATTTCGCGCATCGGTATTAAGAACAGATTCGGCCAGTCCGGCGAACCGGCCGAACTTTTGAAAGAATATCAGCTTACCAGCGCGGATATAGAAAATGCAGCAGTGCATGTCTACCAAGCGCCTCACCCTTAAATCCTACGCCAAGCTCAATCTCTATCTGGCGGTATTACGCAGCCGCGCCGACGGCTACCATACCATAGAGACCGTTTTTGAACGCGTTGACCTGTACGATACCATTACCCTGACGCTGCGCCGGGACAGCGCCATCAAGATCGTGACGGATTCGCCCCTGGTGCCTTGCGACCGTACAAACCTGGCGTATCGCAGCGCCGCATTGCTGCGCGACGCCTTCAATGTCGGCCGGGGCGTTACTATCCGTATACGTAAACGTATCCCTCCGGGCGCCGGGATGGCCGGCGGTTCCTCTAACGCCGCAACGGTATTACAAGGGCTGGCGCAACTCTGGGGCCTGAAACCCGGCTGTACGCGGCTGATTGCCTTGGCCAAGAAGATAGGTGCGGACGTCCCGTTTTTCTTGTACGATTCGTCATTCGCCCTGGGTCAGGCCAGAGGAGATAAAATAAAGCCGCTGCATAGGTTGGATAATGTCCGGCTCTGGCAGGTAGTGGTAGTGCCGCGCTTTAAGGTCCCTACCCCCCGGATATACAAAAAATGGGACGAAATCCCCCCAAAAGCACGGTTGACAATACCTAAATCCGGTGTTAAAATACTTACTTCAGCGCTTAAAAAAAATAATCCCTTTTTGCTTCAAGGGCTCCTTTTTAACAGTCTTGAACAGATTACGTCCAGCCTTTATCCGCAGATAGAGCACATCAAGAACGCTCTCGGCGGGTTAGGGATACGCCTCATACGCATGTCCGGCAGCGGTCCGGCAGTTTTCGGGATACTCTCTTCACGAAAGGAGGCGGTATCGGCAGCTGCGCAGCTTAAACGCGATAAGCTCTGGCAGGTTTTTGTAACCCGAACGGTTTAAAGACTGCTAGTAAGGAGGTACTGCGATGGAAATAACCGAGGTCAAGATATTCCTGAAGGATTCTCCCGATAAAAAACTCAAGGCATACGCCACAGTGACGTTCGATAATGCCTTTGTAGTCAGAAATATCAAAGTTATTGAAGGTAACAGCGGCCTGTTTATCGCCATGCCTTCCCGGAAGATCAAGCAGCCTTGTGTCAAGTGCGGGTTCAAGAACGAGGCGCGCAGCAAGTATTGTAATCAGTGCGGGACCCAGCTGCCGTTGGCCCCCCGGATGCCGGTTGCGGAGGCGGAGGCCGGAGCCCAGTCGGAGCATAAAGACATCGCTCATCCTATTACGCAGTCGTTCCGCGAGTACCTGCAGAAAAAGGTTTTGGAAGCATACGAGCAGGAGAAGGCAAGGGGCCACGCAGCCCCGGGCAGCCATGAGCCTTCCGACGAATGAACCGTGCGTAAAGGACGCAAGATCTTGGGACGTCGTCCAATGGTAGGACACGAGAATTTGGGTCTCGCTATTATGGTTCGAGTCCATACGTCCCAGCTAAATTTGCCCGCTATGACGTGTAGCAAATTTGTCCCGAAGCTTACGCAGAAAATTTCTGCGAAGCGAAAGAAATTTTCAAGTGCTTAAGCAAGGGACACAGCAAGGAGACCATCTATGACAGAGATACTGCAGGAAAAATGGATGAAGGGGGTTGCGGTTACGACCACGGTACTGGCCGTAGCAACCGCAATAGCGGCTTCGCGAGGAGCAGCCTGCGGCGCCAAGACACAACTGTTGACTGCGATCGAAGGCAGTAAATGGGCATACTATCAAGCCAAAAGCATTAAACAAAACTTAGCGGAGGCACAGCGCAACGCTTTCGAAGTAGAGGCCCTTGGCGCGGCAAACCAGGCGCAAAAGGCGGCGTTTGAGGAAAAGTTAAAGACAAGTAACGCCGAGCTCGCGCGCTACGATAAAGAGAAAACTGCGATCAGGCAGGAGGCAGAGGCCGTCGGCATCGAGAACGCGCTCCTGGGCAAGAAGGCAAGCAAGTTCTCTATCTCGGTAGTGTTCTTTCAGATCGGCATCATGCTTTCATCGGTAAGCGCCCTTCTTAAGAGAAAAGACCTTTGGATCATCGGCCTTGTCTTTGGGGTTGTGGCCATTGTCTTCTTGGCACATGGCCTCTTTCTGAAGCCGTTATTGTTCTAAAAGATATGATGCATAAAAAAGTAGCGGTAATAATTTTGGCGGCAGGCAAGGGCGAGCGGATGAAATCCGAAACGCCCAAGGTGCTGCATCCGATCTGCGGCCGGCCGATGCTGGCTTACGTGCTGGACCTTGTCAAAGGCCTCAAGGCCGAACAGGTCGTCGCGGTGTTAGGTTATAAACACCAGCAGGTCCGCGCCATACTGCCCGGGCATATCAAGGTCGTCCTGCAGGAACAGATACGCGGTACGGCCGATGCGGTAAAGAAAGCGATGCCGTTGCTTTCCGGCTTCACGGGCACGGTGCTTGTGCTCTACGGAGACAACCCCCTGCTCCAAAAGCAGACCCTTAAGAAGCTTCTCCAGCACCACATCCGCAATAGTTGCGATGCGACCCTGTTGACGGCGACGGTGGAGAAACCCTCCGGTTACGGCAGGATCCTGCGGGACAAATACGCCAGCATCTGCGGGATAGTGGAGGAAAAAGACGCCGACGATTTCCAGAAAGAGATCAAAGAGATCAATACCGGCATTGCCTGTTTCGATAAAAAGGGGTTGTCCGCAGCGCTCGGCCTGGTTAAGGCCAATAACCGCAAAAAGGAGTATTACCTGACCGATGCGATAGGCATCCTCCATAAAAAAAGCTGCCGGGTTGATGCGGTTAAGCTTGCGGACATCAACGAGGCCCTGGGGATCAACTCCCGCGTGGAGCTTGCCGGCGCCAATCGGATCATGCAGCAGAGGATCAACGAAGAATTCATGAAAAGCGGCGTCAGTATCGTCGACCCCGGCTCGGCTTTTATTGCCTACGGCACCAAAATCGGCAGGGACACGACGATTTATCCCTTTACAGTTATCGAAAGGGATGTTACAATTGGAAGTCGTTGTTTTATCGGTCCTTTTGCCCACCTCAGAGACGGGACGTTCCTGGGTGATGACGTCATCGCGGGAAATTTCCTTGAGATTGTCCGTTCAAGGCTTTCTGCAAAGACACTGGTAAAACATTTTAGCTATATCGGCGACGCCCGCCTGGGCCGCGCGGTCAATATCGGCGCAGGCACCGTTACCGCCAACTTCGACGGCCGGGACAAGCACATTACCCTGGTTAAGGATAATGCCTTTATCGGCTCGGATACGGTATTAGTTTCTCCGGTGGTCGTCGGCAGGTCCGCTAAGACCGGCGCCGGCTCGGTGGTGCTCAAGCACACCAGGATCCCCGACGGGATGACGGCCGTGGGCGTTCCCGCAAAATTCTTAAAACGAGCGAGGTAATCATGATGGATAAGCTTGCGGTGTTTTCCGGTAACGCGCATCCTAAGTTAGCCAAAGATATCTGTAAATGTCTTAATATTCCCTTAGCGGATGCGATGGTAGGAAAGTTCAGCGAGGGGGAGGTACGCATAAAGATCAACGAAAACGTTCGCGGCAAGGACGTCTTTGTGATCCAGCCGACCTGCCCTCCTCCGAACGACAACCTGATGGAGCTGTTGATCATGATCGACGCATTGAGGAGGTCGTCCGCGCAGAGGATCACTGCGGTGATACCTTATTTCGGTTACGCCCGCCAGGACAGGAAGGACCAGCCGCGCGTGCCTATTACCGCCAAACTGGTAGCCAATCTTCTGACCACTGCGGGGGCCAGCCGCGTCTTGACCATGGACCTGCACGCCGGCCAGATCCAGGGATTTTTCGATATACCGGTTGACCACCTTTTTGCGGTCGGTGTGTTTATCGACTATTTTTCGAGATTGAAGCTGAAGGATATCGTGGTAGTCTCTCCGGACGTAGGCGGCATCAAGATGGCCAGGGCGTATGCCAAGCGCCTGGGAGCAGGCCTGGCGATCATCGATAAACGCAGGGATTCTCCGGAGAAGACCGAGGTCATGCATATCCTGGGTGAAGTGGCGGGTAAGCACGCCCTTATCGTTGACGACCTGATCGCTACGGGAAGCTCCCTGATCGAGGCGGTAGATGCGCTTAAGGCGGCCAAGGCCAAGACGGTGCGCGCCGCCATCTCGCACGGGGTACTTTCCGGCCCGGCCATTGAACGCGTGGACAGGTGCAAGAACCTTTGCGAACTTATCGTCAGCGACAGCATCCCCATGCCGCAAAACAAAAAGCATCCCCGGATCAAGGTATTATCCATTGCCAAACTTTTATGCGAGGCGATACGCAGGATCCACAATGAAGAGTCGGTAAGTTCCTTATTCGATTAAAACAATCAGAAGGAGTGTATGAACAGACATGGAAGAAATAATTTTAAACGCGCAGAAGCGGCAGGAAGTAGGCACCTCAAAGGTTAAAGACCTGCGGGAGAAAGGGTTTATCTCCGCGGTGGTCTACGGAGAGGGCAAATATTCTTTTCCCATCAAGGTCTCGCACCGCCACCTGGTGCAGCTGGTGCATCAGCATCGCCTGGAAAGCGCGATCATCAATTTGAAGATCGAAGACGATGGGGGTAAAAAAACCAGGCCCTGCCTTATTAAGGAGATCCAGTACGACCCCGTCAAGGGAGATATCGTGCATGTAGATTTCAATGAGATCTCCCTGACCAAATCTATCAAGGTCAACGTTCCCGTTATCACCGTAGGCGAGGCCCCGGGCGTCAAGCAGGAGGGCGGTTCCCTGGAGCATATCCTTTGGGAAATAGAAGTAGAGTGTTTGCCTACCGATATACCCAAGGGTATCGAGGTAGATATCAGCCAGCTGAAGATGGGCGACTCCGTACACATAAAAGACCTGAAGTCCTCCGACAAGTACAAGATCATGAATGATACAGAGGCGATCGTGCTTTCCGTAGCCGCGCCCATGAAAGAAGAGGTTGTTGCCGAAGCGGTTGAAGGCGAGGAGGCGAAGGAACCGGAAGTCATCAAAGAAAAGAAAGAGACTCCCGAAGAGGCTGCAGCCGAGGATAAAGAGAAGGCGAAAGAAAAAGAAAGCAAGTAGCTTCCGCGAGCCGACAAGGGATGAAAGCTATCATAGGATTAGGCAATCCCGGCAGATGGTATGCCGCAAGCCGGCACAACGTCGGGTTTATGGCAGTCGCCGAACTGGCGCGGCTTTACGGTATCAGCCTTAAAAAAGATAACAGTATCCTTGCCTTAAGCGGCAAGGGCAGCATCGAGGGCATTGACGTAGTACTGGCGCAGCCGTTGACCTTTATGAACCTGTCGGGCGGCGCCGTCAAAGCCGTGGTTCGTAAGTATAAGGTCGCCCCGGGCGAACTGTTGGTTGTCTGCGACGACCTTGATCTTGAATTCGGCAGATTGAAGATCCGGCCGTCGGGGGCCTCGGGAGGCCACCGGGGCCTGGCCTCGATCATTGAAGCGCTGGCCCACCGTGATTTTTGCCGCCTGCGCATCGGCATAGGCAGGCCGCAGGAAGACGACGAGGCCGCCGATTATGTACTTTCCGGTTTTACCAAAGAACAGAAGCGCCAGCTTCCCGAGATAATCGCCAGGAGTACGCAGTGTTGCCGGGCCTGGATGCATGAAGGGATATCAAAAAGCATGAACATCTTTAACCGAAGGAGCAACGCAGAATGAATAAATACGAAGCAATGGTCATTGTCAAGCCTACGCTTTCCGAAGAGGAGAAAAAGGCCTTATTCGCACAAATCGCAGACGTCATTACCAAGCAGGGCGGCACTATTGCGCAAGCCAACGTCTGGGCGGAAAGAAAAAAGTTATACTTTCCTATTAACAAATTTCAGGAAGGCACGTATTACCTGGTGGCTTTTTCTTCTGCCCCCGAGGCTATCGTTAAGGTACGCACTGCGTACCGGCTGAATGAGAATATCCTGCGGGTCCTTATTTCCCGCTTAGAATAACCCTCAACCGGATATCCATAACACACAAGGAGGTGCCGTATGGATGTTATAGCGTGGATGGGTGTTATCAAGGGCGTGGCTATTTTTGCTGGCATCGTAGGCATTGTGGCGGGTTTTGATCTGCTTCTCGGGGCCAAGTTGATGGTCGCTACGAGAAAAACGCTGGAAAAGCAGATTAATCTGGATGCAATGGTGTTGCGTCTTGTCGCCGGCTTGAGGTCAAAGCTGGATAAGGCCTTTGATGCGGACACTGCGATCATCAAAGCCACTACTTCGCTGCGGCAGACGTTGGACAAAAAAGCCCTGGATATTGATACGCCCGTGATCAATACACAGATACGGCTTGCCCTGGGGGCGCTTTTTCTGCTCCTTTCGGCGGTGATCCTTCTTTTGATCAAACTGCATTAAGTATATTTTCGGGAGACAGACAAATGGCTAATTTCAATAAGGTATTACTTATCGGCAACCTGACCAAGGATCCGGAGTTGCGGTATACCCCGCAAGGCACCGCGGTGGTAAACCTGAGGCTGGCGGTAAACCGGAAGTTCCGGGACAGGAACCAAGAGTGGAAAGACGAGGTCTGTTTTGTGACCGCGGTAGTCTGGGATAAACAGGCGGAAACATGCAATCAGTATTTGCATAAAGGCAGCCCCGTGTTTATCGAAGGCAGGTTGCAGTCGCGTTCCTGGGAAGACAACGCCGGCCAGAAACGCAATACCATCGAAGTAAGGGCAGAGCGGGTCCAATTCCTGGGCACCGGGACAGGGGCCGCCAAGGAAGAAGCGGCATCGAGCGCGTTGCCGGAAGAGACATCCACTGAATCAAACTGGTTAGGAGAAGGGAGCGAGGAAAAGGTAGATGAAAGTTAAGACGAGGACGACGAAAAAACCAATGAGGCGCAATAAGGGGTCTTTTGGAACGCGTAAAAAGATCTGCAGGTTTTGCGCGGACAAAATTAAGGTCATCGATTATAAAGACGCAAGGCTCCTGGAGAGCTTTATCCGCGAGAGGGGCAAGATCGTCTCAAGCCGTATCTCCGGCAATTGCGCCAAACATCAGCGGCGCATCGCCGAGGCGATCAAGAAGGCGCGTTTCATGTCGCTGGTGCCATACACAAGGATATAAACCATGGAAGTAATTCTTAATCAAGACGTAGACAGGCTCGGTAAGGCAGGGCAGGTGATCAAGGTCAAGGACGGTTTCGCCCGCAATTTTCTTATACCCAACGGCCTTGCGGTGATAATGACTTCCTCTAATCTGAAACGGCTGGAGGAAGACAGGCAAAAGAAGGCGCGCCAGGAGAACAAGGCCAAGAAGGAAGCCGAAGGCATCCGGGAGAAGCTGGCGGGGCTTTCGCTGACTATGCCGGTGCTGGTCCAGGAAGAAGAAAAGATCTACGGCAGCATCACGGCGCAGGATATCGTCGCCGCGCTCAAGGAAGAAGGGTTCGGCATCGACAAAAGCACGGTCATGCTTGAGGAGCCCATCAAGGGCCTTGGGATATACGAAGTCGGCATAAAGCTGCATCCGGAAATCACCACTCATATCAAAGTCTGGATTGTCAAAAAATAGCATGGCGGATCTGGAAAAACTCCCCCCCCAAAATCTGGAAGCCGAGATGGCGGTATTGGGCTCTATGCTGATGGACGAGGCGGCCATCGGCGTGGCCGTGGAATCTCTGGATAAGCGCTCGTTCTATAAAGACAGCCACCAGAAGATCTTTGAAGCCATCTGCGACCTTTATAACGCCAACAAGGCGGTCGATCTTATCACCCTTACCGACGAGCTTAAGGGCAGGGGTGCGCTCGATGCCGTTGGCGGCGCCAGTTTTGTGACCGCCCTGGTCAACTCGGTCCCTACCGCAGCCAATATCAATCATTATGTCGGCATCGTTAAGGAAAAAAGCACGCTGCGTACTTTGATTACCAACTCCACCCGGATCATCGCGATGTCCTACGAGACCGAAGGCAACATCGAAGACGTGGTGGATAACGCCGAACGCCTGATATTCGAAATACGCGACAAGCGCAGCAGCGGCAGTTACCTGCACCTGAAAGAAATTATCAAAGACAGCATTGAGACTATTGACCGGCTTTATCAGAAAAAGGCGCATGTCACCGGTGTGGCGACCGGCTTTATCGATTTCGATATTAAAACCGCAGGCCTCCAGCAGTCGGATTTTGTCATCGTTGCCGGAAGGCCCTCCATGGGCAAGAGCGCTTTTGCCCTGGGGATGGCCGAGTATGCCGGCGTCGTGGATAAGGTTCCGGTGGCGCTCTTCAGCCTGGAAATGTCCAAGGAACAACTGGTGCAGAGGATGCTCTGCGCCCACGCCAGGGTCGACGCACACAAGGTCAGGACGGGCTACCTGGCTGCGTCCGACTGGCCGCGCCTTACCGCCGCCGCCGGGAAGCTTTCCGAAGCGCCGATCTTCATCGATGATACCCCGGCTATTTCCGTGATGGAATTGCGCGCCAAGGCGCGCCGCCTCAAGGCGCAGCAGGATATAAAATTGATCATCCTTGATTATTTACAGCTGATGCGGGGCACTACCGATTATTCCGAGAGCCGGCAGCAGGAGATCTCCGAGATTTCCCGTTCCTTAAAAGCCCTTGCCCGCGAATTGAACGTCCCGGTGGTGGCCATCAGCCAGTTGTCGCGAGCGGTGGAATCCCGTACCGACCACCGGCCCCAGCTTTCCGACCTCAGGGAATCCGGCGCCATCGAACAGGACGCCGACGTCGTGGTGCTGATACTCAGGGAGGAGTACTATAATCCGACTCCCGATAACCAGGGCATCGCCGAGATCATTATCGCCAAACAGCGCAACGGCCCGGTCGGCTCTCTTAAGCTGTCCTTTATCAAAGAGTATACGCGTTTTGAAAATATTGCGCGCGTCGAATAACAAAACAATTGATTTCGCACCGCAACTTCGTTATAATAATATGAAAATGAAAACCAAAAAGCTGATTTGGGCGTCTGCAGTAGTGTGGTTATTAGCCGCTGTCCCCGTCCTTTTTGCCCAGGAAAATCCCAAGGCAAGCGCCGTTTCTCAGTCTCTTGACCAGCAGGAGCAGCCTGCCGAGAAGTCCATCACCGCCATAGAAGTCAAAGGCAACAAAGCCATCAGTACTAATACGGTTGTCTCCAAGATGCGCACCAGGATCGGCGCGCCATACAAAGAGAACGTGATCAGCGACGATCTTAAGCGGCTGTATTTATTGGGATTCTTCAGCGATGTTAAGATCGACACCGAAAATTACAAAGACGGCATAAAGGTAATCATTACCGTAGTAGAAAGGCCGATCATCGAGAAGATCCTCTTTGCGGGCATCAGGCGCCTGACCACCAGGGAAGACAAGATCAAGGAATCGCTGAAGTCAAAGGAAAGCCAATATCTGGATTACCCCTCCCTGACCGAAGACGCTCAGACGATCAAAAAGATGTATGAGAAGATCGGCTACGGCAACGCCGACGTCCAATATAAAGTCGATATACATCCGCAGACCGGCAAGGCCTGGGTGAATTTCAATATTACGGAAGGAAGGAAAACCAGCATCAAGAATATTTTCGTGGAGGGAAATAAAGTCTTCTCCGACAAGCGGTTACTCAAATTGCTTAAGACCAAGCGGGGCTGGCTGTTCAATGCGGGCCTGTTGAAAGACGAGACGCTCCGGGAGGACATTGAGCGTATCAAGTCGTTCTATCAGCGTGAGGGTTTTGCGGATGTGGCGGTTGATTACGCCGTTACGCAAGAGCCCGGCAGGCCGTTCCTCGACATTACCATCAAGATTGACGAAGGCAGGCGGTATCTGGTCGGCAATGTGACCGTGACCGGCAATAAAGACGTCCCGGAAAAGACTATTTTGGCCGCCATTACGGTATGCGTCCCCGGCAAGGTCTTCAGCCAGGAGGGAGTCAGGCAGGATGCCGCTGTTGTCCACGGCATATATTTTGACCGGGGGTACATTTCGGCAGGCATTCAGAATACCACCGCGGTTAACCAGCAGACGGGCAGGGTCGATATCGTCTATACCATCGTGGAAAACGAGGTTGCCTACGTCGATAAGATCAAGATACGCGGCAATACCCGAACCAGGGATGTGGTCGTCCGGCGCGAATTGAGGATCAAACCCGGCGACAAATTTGACGGCGATAAGCTGCGGCGCAGCAAAGAGCGCCTGCAAAACCTGGGATTTTTCGACGAGCAGGAAGGCATTGCCTATGACGTCGAAGACACCGACGTAGCCAACAGAAAAGACCTGATCGTTGATGTCAAGGAGGCCAAGACCGGGGCTTTTAGTTTCGGCGGCGGCTACAGCACCGTGGATAAGCTGGTGGGTTTTGTTGAACTGGAGCAGAAAAACTTTGACTGGAAGAATTGGCCGTATTTTACGGGCGCCGGCCAGGACCTGCGGTTACGCGCCGCGCTCGGTTCGGTCAGCGAGGGGTTCGATATCAGTTTTACCAATCCCTGGGTGTTCGATTACCCGGTTTCCTTCGGTTTTGACGCCTACAAGAGGACCCATGAAAAAGCCGAAGACATCGGATACGGTTACGATGAAGATGTCACCGGAGGCGACCTGCGCCTGGGCAAGGAGCTTTCCGAATACGTCAGGGCAGACTGGACGTACCGCCTTGACTCCGTTGACATTTCCAATATAGACGATAATGCCAGTCAGGAACTTAAAAAGGAGGCCGGGACGAACATCATCAGCAGCATGCAGCTGGGCCTGACCTTCGATAACCGGGACAATGTCTTTTATGCTACCAGGGGCAACCTGCTGAGCGGTTCCATAGAGCTTGCCGGCGGCCCATTGGGAGGAGACAAGGATTACTGGAAATTTTTAGGCCGGGCTTCGCATTATTTTCCGTTACCCCGTAAATCCGTCCTTGAGGCCAGGGGGCGCGTAGGCATCGGCAATGCATACGGGAACTCGGATAATATCCCCATATACGAACGCTTCTTTGCCGGCGGCGCCTATACGGTAAGAGGCTATCGCGAGAGGAGCATCGGCCCCGTTGACCCCGCTACGAACGACCCTATCGGAGGAGACGCTTTGGCTGTGGGTAACCTCGAATATACGTACCCGTTGATGGATTTCTTGAAGCTCGCCGCTTTTTACGACGTCGGGAATGTATGGACAAAATACAATGATATCTTTGCCGGCGGCTGGAAATCCGGTGTCGGTTTGGGCATCAGGATCAAAACCCCCATAGGGCCGATGATGCTTGATTACGGCATACCTCTTAACAAAGAATCAGGCGAAGATACCAAAGGCAAGGGCAGGATCCATTTCAATGTCAGTCGCGGCTTCTAGCAGCGAATAACCATAATCAAACCAACCGAAAAAGAGGAAAGGAGTGCAACAATGAAGAGAGTGGGAATTTGTCTATGTGCGCTTATCGCGGGGTTAGTATTTTGTACGGCGCAGGCAAAGGCTGCGGATAAATTTGCGTATGTCGACCTGAGCCGGATCTTCAGCGAATATGCCAAAACCAAGGATTTTGACAAGGCCTTGGGCGATAAGCAGAATGCCTACACCGCCGAAAGAGACAAAAGGGTAAACGAGCTTAAGCAGATGGAAGAAAAATTGAATCTCTTAAGCGACAAAGAGAAGGAAGCAAAGCGTCCCGAATTCGAAGCAAAGGTCAAGGATTTTGATCAGTTCAGAAGACAAAAAGAGACCGACTTGCGCAAGGAGCAGGACGACAGGATGCGCGAAGTCCTTAAGGATATCGAAGAAGCGGTTAAGCAGATTGCGCAGACAGACGGCTACACCATGGTATTTAACGACCGCGTGCTGGTATATCAGACCAAGAGCATGGATATTTCCGATAAGGTCATCGAGATCCTGAATAAAGGCACCAAGAAATAATGCAGAAAACAATCAGGGAGTTAGCCAAGCTCGTCGACGGCGAAATAATCGGTAACGACAGCGCTGTCGTTACCGGCGTCTGCGGTATACAGGAAGCTCAGGAAGGCGACGTTACTTTTCTGGCGAACGCCAAGTACTTTCCTTTCCTGGAAACGACGCGCGCAACCGCCGTCGTCACTTCCCGCCAGGTCACCAGCCGCGCCAAGACCCTGATACGCACCGATAATCCATCGCTTGCCTTTGCGAGGATCGTTTCTTTGGCGTTTCCCGCCGATACGCAGCATCCCCGGGGCGTAGATCAGACCGCCAGCATCGGCAAAAATGTTGCCCTGGGCAAGAACGTTGCGATCGGCGCCCATGCGGTCATCGCCGACAACGTCTCCATAGGCGATGGCAGCGTTATGTATCCGAACTGTTACGTCGGGCATAATACCGTCATCGGCAGCAACGCCTTGATTTACCCGAATGTCTCGATCCGCGAACACATTGTCATCGGCAATAATGTGATCATCCACAGCGGGACGGTAATCGGTTCCGACGGTTTTGGTTATGCGACTATCGACGGCGTACACCATAAGATCCCCCAGATCGGCACGGTTATCGTCGGGGATGACGTAGAGATCGGAGCAAATGTTACCATCGACCGGGCGCGCTTTGACAAGACTGTCATCGGAAAAGGCACGAAGATAGACAATCTGGTACAGATTGCGCACAATGTGGTTATCGGCGAAAACTCTATTATCGTTGCACAAGTAGGGATTTCCGGCAGCACCGTGGTCGGCAACAATGTGACCATTGCCGGCCAGGCGGGCCTGGTTGGGCATATTACCATTGGAGACGGCGCCATCATCGCCGCGCAGGCAGGCGTCAGCAAATCCGTCCCTGCCGATACCATGGTGTGGGGGTATCCCGCCAAGCCCATGGAAACTGCCAAGCGCCTCAACGCCTGCGTCCATAACCTGCCCAGGCTTTACAAGGCCGTCGAGGAACTTAAAAAGAAAATCCAAGAGTTGGAGTCGCATCTTCAGGCAAAGAAATAAGAAGGACCAGAGGAACGCTATGGATCATTTACAAAGAACTATAGAGACAGAGGTAACTTTTAAGGGGGTGGGGTTGCATACTGCCCGTAACGTCAGCGTTACGTTCAAGCCCGCCGAGACCGGTGCGGGGATAAGTTTTATACGGGTGGACGTTCCCGGCAGGCCCATCATCAGGGCGACCCTTGATAACCTCATGTCTTCATCTATCGGCATGCGCCGCAGCTCTCTCTGCAAGGACGATGCCCATGTCCACACCATAGAGCACCTCATGGCGACGCTTTCCGGGATCGGCATCGACAACCTGTATATCGAGGTCGACGGGGAAGAGCTCCCGGGACTCGACGGCAGTGGCGTCAGGTTCCTGGAGCTGTTGACCAAAGCCGGCATCAAAACGCAAGACAGACCGCGCGACTATTATCTTGTGAAGGAACCGATCTTCATCGAAGAAGACGGCGCCTATATCATGGTCTTGCCTGCCGCAGATTTCAAGATTGCCTATACCTTAAGCTATCACCACCCTCTATTAAAGGCCCAGTTCATGGAGATTGCGCTGGACGACCAGGTGTTCCGGACAGAAATTGCCCCGGCCAGGACATTCTGCCTTGAAGAGGAGGCCGAAGCGCTGCAAAAACAGGGTATCGGCCAGGGGGCCAATTATGAAAATACGCTGGTAGTGGGAGCCTCCGGAGTGATCAAAAATAAATTGCGATTCGAAGATGAGTTTGTGCGCCACAAGATACTCGACCTCCTGGGTGACCTGTATATCTTCGGCCAGCCTATTAAGGGCCATGTCCTTGCCGCCAAGAGCGGCCATTCGTTGAACTTGAAGCTGGTGCGCAGGCTTGACCTTCAGCGTCAACGTTCTTCTTCCGCCGGCATACGCGGAGGCTATCAGCCTAAAGAAGGCGAGGCCCTGGATATTAACATGATCAAAAGGATCCTGCCGCACCGCGAACCCTTCCTGTTCGTGGATAAGATTTTGTCCCTGGAGATGGGCAAGCGCGCCGTCGGCATCAAGAACGTAACCATCAACGATTATTTTTTTAAAGGGCATTTCCCGGAGAAGCCGGTGATGCCCGGAGTACTCATTGTCGAAGCCATGGCCCAGGTCGGCGGAGTGATGATGCTTGCGCCGCAGGAAAACCAGGGCAAACTCGCCTTTTTTATGGCCATAGATAACGTCAAGTTCCGCAAGACCGTGGTGCCGGGAGACCAGTTGGTATTGGATATTACCGCCGGAAAAATAAAGTCAAAAACCGGCCAGGTGCACGGCAAGGCCATGGTTGACGGTAAGATAGTCGCAGAAGCGGACCTGATGTTCGTCTTGGTCGAAGAATGATATGAGCATACATCCTACTGCCATAGTCGATGAAAAAGCACAATTGGCGCAAGACGTCGCCGTCGGCCCCTATACCGTTATCGGCCCGAACGTCGCGATAGCCGGCGGGACCGTCATCGGCAGCCATTGTGTCATTGACGGCAATACCAGTATCGGCGAATCCTGCGAAATTTTTACCGGCGCGGTAATCGGCAGCAGGCCGCAGGACTTGAAATATAAAGGCGCCAAGAGCTTTCTTGAAATCGGCGATCACAACGTTATCCGCGAATACTGCACCCTTAACCCCGGCACCGAAGAAGGGGGCAAGACCGTCATGGGCAGCCGTAACCTGTTGATGGCCTACTGCCATATCGCCCATGATTGCCTTATCGGCAATGATGCGGTCATTGCCAATAACGGCACCCTTGCGGGGCACGTGACCATCGAGGACATGGCGGTCATCGGAGGCATAGTCGCCATCCATCAGTTCGTGCGGGTGGGGCGTCTTTCCATCATCGGGGGATGCTCCAAGGTCGTGCAGGATATCCCGCCTTTTTCTACCTGTGACGGCCATCCCGCGCGGGTCTACGGGTTGAATCTGGTTGGCTTGCGCAGGCACAACGTCGGAAAAGACTGCATTCATGAAATCGATCAGGCTTTCAAGGTTCTCTTTAACTCCGGGTTCTCCCTTCGGCACGCGTTGGAGAGATTGGAACAGGAAAAATATTCTTGCGCAGAAATCGCTTACTTGGTGCAATTTGCAAAGAATTCGCAACGAGGCCTCAGTCGTTCCTGCCGTACAGAATGATGTCGCTATGGAAAAAATCGGCTTGATTGCGGGGAACAGAAAGTTTCCTATCCTTTTTGCCGACTCCGCGCGTAAAAAAGGCTGCCAGATCATCGCCATTGCCATCAAGCACGACACCTCCCCGGAATTAAAAAAATACTGTCACAAAGTTTATTGGCTTGGTTTAAATGAATTCTCCCGGATGTTTGAGCTTTTCAGGCAGGAAGGCCTTAAGAAGGTTGCCATGGCCGGCCAGATCAGCCCCCGGCGGTTGTTCAGCAGAGAGGTCGAACAAGACCCTCAATTAAGTACGATGCTGGCTTCGCTGGAAGATAAGAGGGCCGATACCATATTCGGGGCGATCGCACAGCGGATCCAATTGGAAGGCTTTGAACTGGTCGATTCTACCCTGTTCCTTGGGGATTATCTTCCCCGGCAGGGAACGCTTACCCGGTGCATACCAACTTTTGGCCAATGGGACGACATATATTTCGGCCTCGACCTGGCCAAGTCTGTCGCTCTTTTAGACATTGGCCAGACAGTGGCGGTTAAGCAGAAGGCGATCGTCGCGGTGGAGGCCCTGGAAGGCACGGATAACCTTATTCGCCGGGCAGGCAAGATCGGCCGCGGCGGGATCGTGGTGGTCAAGGTCAGTAAACCAAGTCAAGACATGCGGTTCGACATCCCGGTAGTAGGCCTGAATACCGTCAGAAACCTGGTCAAAGCCAAAGCTGCGTGTCTGGCAATAGAAGCAGGCAAGACCCTGTTTATCGATCAGCAGGCCAGCGTTGCGCTGGCCGATAGCAAGGGCCTGGCATTGGTTGCCATTTGATCCAAAAGGTCTTGACAGACAAGCATTTCTCGTGTAAATTAAGCTAAAAGGAGGTCGGGATGCCAAGGACAGTAAGCAAAGCAAAGGTAACCGAGTTTAAGTTGTTCGCGCCACAAGCCAAAAGGGTCAACCTGGCCGGAGATTTCAATAACTGGGACATCAGCGCTCTTTCCGCCAAGAAAGACAGCAAGGGCAATTGGGCGGTAAAAGCCAGTCTTAAGCCGGGTAGGCATGAATATAAATTCTACGTGGACGGTTCATGGGTCAATGATCCGCGTTGTAAGAATTATGCCAGCAATAATTTCGGGACCCAGAATTCGGTTGTGGAAGTAAAATAAAACGCCCCCACCTTTTAAATCGAGAAGGCCAAACAAATTTAAAGGTGGGGGATTTTGTTTGCATAGGCGCTGCCATGAAATACATTTACGGTCCGGTCAGGTCACGCCGCCTCGGGCTTTCCCTGGGCGTGAGCCTAATTCCTTATAAAACATGCACTTTTGACTGTGTATATTGCCAGCTGGGCCGGACTACGCATAAAACGGCAGAAAGAAAAGAATACGTCCCCACGACCGAAATCCTTGGCGAGTTTACCTCATGGCTAGGGCGTAATCGTCAACAGGAGCAACAATTACAATATATTACTTTTGCCGGCTACGGAGAACCCACTCTCCATCCCGCCATCGGCCAGCTCATCAGGGAAATCAAAAAGCTCACCCTTGTACCTGTCGCCGTAATAACCAACTCATCGTTGCTGACCGAGTCTGCCGTGCGCCTTCAGTTGGCAGAAGCGGATCTTATCGTGCCTTCGCTGGATGCGGCGGCCCCGGAAGTATTTGAAAAAATCGACCGTCCGCAAACAGGCATCCGGCTGGACCGCATAATCGATTCCCTGGTCGATTTACGCAGGGAATTCAAAGGCGCTATCTGGCTGGAGGTGATGTTGGTCAAGGGGTTCAACGATAGCCCCACGCACATCCGTCGCTTAAAGGAAGCGGTCGACCGGATCCGCCCCGATAAGATCCAGCTGAATTCTCCGGTGCGCGCCACCCCCGATGCGTCCGTGACCGCGGTGGATAAAGATACGCTTGCAGAGTTCAAAAAGATTCTGGGCGATAAGTGCGAAGTAGTCTGACATGTGTTCTTAGCGCGCCTGTAGCTCAATGGATAGAGCGCAAGCCTTCGGAGCTTGGCGTTGCAGGTTCGACTCCTGCCAGGCGCATTTACCCATAGAAAAAGTCCCGTTTTCTGGTATAATTAATACCATATGGAGAACACCTATACCGGCGAAGAACGGCGCAGGTATCCGCGGTTACGTGTCAGCATTACGGTCGTTTATCAGATCGAAAAGCCTTCCTATGTCAATGTTACCCTGCCCCATGAAGGTATTGAAGCCGTCGCCCTGGATTTAAGCGAAGGCGGGATCGCCATCCTTACCGATTTTTATATTCCGCCCACAACTCCCCTGAGCATGGAATTTATGTTGTACGAAAGCAATAGCCAGGACAAGTTCCGTTTTTACCGGGCCGTGAACGTTAAAGGAGAAGTGTGCGATGTTGCGGAGACAGGGGACGGCAAATACCGAGTAGGCATTGGTTTTACGCAGATATCGGCCGAAGACCGGGCCGAGATTTCGGAGTTCGTCAGACAAGGCATCAGCTCCCAGAAGCCTGAGGCGTTTTCCGGAGGAGACTCCTAGCATGGTCAGGGTCATCGTCGTAATAGTATTTTTGTGGGTGGCGTTGGTTGTTGGCGTGTGGATGGGGATAGTCAATGCCCGCCTGCGAAAGTAAGAGGCTTACGTAATATGTAGGATCAAGGCTGGACCAGGCGTCCGGCCTTTTTTATGACAGGCAATCCGTCCTTCCGATACATGAGATTCCTCAAAACGAAAATCGCGCTTGTCCTTTTCGGAGTTTTGTTATTCTTTGTGCTTCTTGAGGCGTCTTTACGCCTGGGCGGGTTCATATTGTCATCTATCCAGGAGCACCGGAACAGACAATCCCTCGCTCACAAAGGAGCCTACCGCATTATGTGCCTGGGGGAATCTACTACCGCAGGGCAATACCCGTCTTTGCTCGAAGATATCCTCAACCAGCGTAGCACCGGCAAGCCCTTCAGCGTAATCGACAAAGGCGCGCCTTCGATTAAAACGTCGATAATATTGGCACAGCTGGAATCGAATCTTAAGGCGTATGCGCCGGATATGGTAGTTGTGATGATGGGGATAAACGACAGGGGAGGGCATATCCCGTATGAATCCGTTTCCGTTTCAAGGGCCGCGCTTTTCCTGCGCTGCCTTAAGACATATAACCTCATCAGGCTTCTTGGATTGCATATCATGGCCAAAGTCGGCGGCTGGAAGGCCATCATGTGGCATCCGAAAAACGAACGCGCGTATATAGAGCAGGCAATCTTATATAGCAAGGAAGGCAAATTCCTCCAGGCCGAAGCGTCCTTTAAGAAGGCCATAGAGCTTAACCCCAAGAACGACCGCACATACTTTGAATTAGGGTGGCTGTACCGATATCAAAATCAGGTCTTCCAATTCGATGCTCTTTCCGGGCCCCAGAAACAGAGAAGGTCGCTGCTCGCCGAAGATTCCTTCAAGAAGGCCATAGCATTGAACCCGCAAAGCGAACGCGTATACATGGAGCTGGGAGCGCTGTATGCAAGCCGGCATCAGCTTTCTCAGGCGGAGGAGTCTTTTAAGAAGGCCGTAGAGGTCGCTCCGCGAAGCCATACTACGCACCTTACTCTAGGGTTATTTTATATGTGGCACGATAAATTCCCCCAGGCCGAAGCGTCCTTCAGGAAGGCCATAGAGCTTAACCCTCAGGATGAGCGTTCGTGTGTGGAGCTGGGATTGCTCTACAAAAAGGAAGGCCGGTTCCCTGAGGCAGAGGAGCTTCTCAGGAGAGCGATAGAACTTAAGCCTGGCAACGATCGCGCATACGGAGCGCTCGTGGCCTTATATGAAGAAACGGCTCGTCCGGTATTGGCGAAAGAATACGCGGCAAAGGTCAACAGGATACGTACGGGATATTACACCCCTGCCACCGTCGATAACTACCGTCAATTAAAAGGGATTCTTGATGCGCGCAAGATCCGCCTGGTCTGTGTTCAGTATCCCATGCGCAGCGTAGAGCCGTTACGGAACATATTTCCGGATAACGGAAAAGGGATTATTTTTGTCGATAACGAAAAGCTTTTTAAGGATGCCGTCAGGCGCGAAGGTTCCGGCGCTTATTTTAAAGACATGTTCGCCGGCGACTTCGGCCACTGCACCAATAAAGGCAACCGGCTCTTAGCCGAGAATATCGCCGATGCGATTTTAAAAAAGGCTTTGGCAGATGAGCGTTAACACATCGCTAAAACAGAAACTGGCGCTTATCATTTTGGGAGTATGTATTGCCGTTGTGTTGCTTGAAGCGGGTTTGCGTCTTGCCGGCTTTGTCTTGGCAGGGGTTCAGGAATTCAGGAATGCGCGGTCCATAAAACAAAAAGGGGCTTATCGCATCTTGTGTTTAGGCGAATCTACCACCGCCCGGCAATACCCCCCCCTTCTTGAGGAGGCCTTGAACCGGCGCAACATCGGGGTTAGATTCAGCGTCATAGATAAAGGCGTGGTAGGAGTCACTACCCCTGCAATCCTTGCGCAGTTAGGAGATAACCTTGCGAAATATCAGCCGGATATGGTGATTGCAATGGTAGGTTTCAATGACCGGAACATATTGATACCCGAAACAAAGTTCAGGTTGTTTCAAAATAGTAAAGTGTGCAAATTAATACGGCTTCTTTCTGCGCGCTTGTATAGAAGTCGCTTGCGCGCCGCAAGCTCATTTCCTAAAGATAGAGGCGGATACATACAAATACAAGACCCCGCCCATTATCCTGAAGCGGAGGCGGTCTTCATCGACGGCATCAAACGTAACCCGCGCGATGCCGCATGTTATATTGCCTTGGGGAATGTCTATAGCGCACAAAACAAGTTCCCCCAGGCAGAAGAAGCATTCAGGAAGGCCATCGAGTTAGATCCTCGCAACCCTGGGGCCTATGTTTCGCTGGGCAGGATCTACGAAACGCAAGGTAAGTTCCCTC
>Ga0335071_10000252_pt1 | contig 61976 bp, 65 predicted proteins | sample Lox_Sample_15_FD_206724 | JGI IMG/M metagenome (GOLD analysis project Ga0335071, IMG submission 206724) | Soil microbial communities from Loxahatchee National Wildlife Refuge, Florida, United States - Lox_Sample_1.5 | ecosystem: Environmental > Terrestrial > Soil > Wetlands | place: USA... | reverse complement strand
CCAAACATTCTGGAGAGATTTGCTTTTCAGCCAGGAAATAAACACTTCCGTCCATCCATAGGTATCAGAAGAACTAATCTGAGAAGTACTAACCACATTTTCGATGATTTGTAACAATTCCGAACACATATGCCAGGTCTTATTCTTATCTTCCGTTATCTGATCGCCGGTAAGTTGTGGACTGGTAATTTGCGAGTCTGGATAAATCTCCTTGTAAAGATTAGTTAGAAACGGATATGAAGATGCAAACTGTCTTTCAACATCTACCCAATATTTTTCCGTTTGTTGTGTAAACTTGGCATTTTCCTGATCCTGTATTAAGGATTTTCTTCTTTCCTGTTCTCGCTCATTATTCTGCAGTGTGAATAGGAACGATAGAATAATGGCCACAGCCGAGAAGGCTCCCAGAAAAGAGATAAATTTTGAAAGACGTTCATCCTGCCATAAATGAGCAACCCAATAAGTAATACTTAATCCGATCAATAAGATGATAAAACCCAATGTGAACAAATTCCAAATCACCATTTATTAGGGCAAGGATAATATTTCGGGGGCGCCAAGCTCCCCCGTGCCCCCCAGAATAGAAGCACGAGGAGAAGGGGGTTCGGGGAAATGGGAAAAGTGAATTCCCGGAAGCGAGGTCCCCGATAAAATGATATTTTCATCTAAGACTTCGCGTCATTCCAATTCTATCAATGAGCTCTACCGTAAGCCAGTTTACTCATCTTAAACCCGTACACCATAAATGTGCGGCATTTGACATGGATGATACGCTAATTTATGCTACCAGTAAGACCTACAAACCATATCCCTACGCGCCAGAAACTATTCGGAAGCTAAATGATGAGGGCTATAACATAATTATTTTTTCCAATCAGCTCAAGCCGAGACAATCTGATAAGATTGTTCAGGCGAAAGTTCAAGCGGTGATTGATTTATACTCATCTGATGAATTTCCGGTTCCCATTCTATTCTTATGTGCCAGAGCGGATGATAACTATCGAAAGCCAAAAATCGGAATGATTGATCTCATTCCCAAAGAATACGGACAGATTGAATTCTTCGTGGGAGATGCTGATGGTAGTGAAGGATCTCATTCCGATTGTGATAAGAAGTTTGCTGAAGAAGCCAAATTGTCGTTCTACACACCGGAAGAATATTTCAATCCTTATCCGCTAATTCCGCGGGATTCGTTACCGGAAAGTTTGTGCAATCCGAAAACGAAAACCGTTATGGTATTGGTGGGTTATCCGGCAAGCGGAAAATCTACATTTGTGAAGAATGTTTTGAGGACGAATGGATATGATTGCGTATCAAGGGATGAATTGAGGACAATGAGTAAGTGTCTCAAACAGGCAAAACAGCTTCTAGAGAAAAACACATCAATAGTTGTGGATAATCTGAACGCCTCAGTTGCTGATAGAGAGAAATGGATCGAACTGGGCCAAGAGATGAAGGCTGAAATAGTTGCTGTACATTTTCGAGTTCCGATGACCAGAGCTCTGGAATGGAATAAAAAACGGGAAAAGAAAATTCCGGCGGTAGTATTTTACGCTTTTCGTAAGAAGTTTGAATTGCCAACTCTAGATGAAGGTTTTGACCACATATACAGCATTGTAGAATGAACGTTTTCATTTTGCAAAATACCTTCATAAAATGATATTTTTGCAATATTATGTTGCTCCCGATTAATGGAAGTGAATGATGAAAAACATGTCAGATCCTTGCCTAATGTGCAGTTTTTTACCAGTGAAGATACAAATTTCAAGAATCTGATTCTTCATCATGGTATCAAAACATGTCGAGATAGATTCGACAAAGCGGTGATTTCTAGGGCGGTCAGTAAGTGTGATTTTGGTTATATTAGTTTAACTCAAAGGGCACAGATCGGTAGAAAAAATGTTAGTAAAACTGACAAATACACGCTTAATGGTTTTGTATTATGCAGCACAGATCTGCTCAACAATATTAGTGTTGAGATTTTATTGATATGCGTGGCTGATCAATATAAAGGTGCCGGTAAAGAATTGTTACAGCTGGTTATAAATTATGCCGAATCTAAACCGACAATTTATAGAATCACTTTACATTCTTTGCCCGAATTACAGGCATACTACTCCAAACTTGAATTTGACACCATCGAAACATTCCGATTGAAATCCGGAGAAATTAAGGTCTATCAAATGGTTAGAAAAATTAGAGATAAGATTTAGCGCAATTGCAGTATGAGATATTTGATTCCTCATCAAGTATCATATACAAAGTGATTTTTCGAGCCAGATACAATTTTCCGACCAAATGTTCAATTCATCCGAACAATCCGAACAACCATTGAACGATCGTGAACCAAGTTCGGAAGTATTGCACGAGGAATTCATGTCAGAATCAGTAGTTCGGCCAGATGATTTGGATCATGAATTGTTAGACGCTATTATTCTCCGAGCATCTACTCAGGTATCGGAAATTTTACTGAAACAACGCGAGAAGGACCGAGAAGAGAGACGGAAACTTAGAGATAGATGGCAAGAAGAACGTCGCACTTTTGCGCAAAACACTGCTAGGTGTTTAGAATCTACAATCCAAACACAAAAGAGGCTTCTCGATGAAGTAACATCTCGTCTTCCGAAACCGGAAAATAAACCAATTTCCAATCTTTGGTATGTAACATTGGAAGTTCTCAAGGGCGTGGGTCTGGTCTCTGCCATTTGGTACCTTTGGAAAAATTCTCGATGAGAGTTTCCGATCCCAATGTATAAATTGATTTTTTTCCGTAAATCTAACCGTAATTATCATCTCTCATTCTAATGTCCACTTCAACCAGTTCTTCCGATTTGTATGACATGGTGAAGATTGTGGAAAGTGACGGCACAATCAAGATTCGAAAATACTGTAAGAAAAGTGGATGGCTTCGTGAGGAAGAAATTCACCGAAATGGAAAACTGGAAGGAGAACGCAAAAAATGGTATGCAAATGGACAAATGAGTGTACTGGAATTTTATGTGCATGGTGAACGCCGCAACAGAAAAACCTGGCACAGAAATGGAAAACGGAACATGGAAGAACATTACCTATATGACATATTTGGCATGAGAATACGCCGCACACGTGTGTATTTGGATATCAATGAAAATCTTCAAGAGCAAATATCATTTGAGGGAAAGGAACTGGTAGATCGGACCTTTTTTCTTGAGGATGGCCAAACTGATCAAAGATTTAATTTCGGGAGGTGGCATCGGAAATTTAGAACGTTGGAATAAATGTGATATTTTATGACAAAATATATTTCCGTTTCAATAAACCGGAAATACTTCGCTCGGGGACTCTCGCTTCGCCGGATCCCTCATATGCTTCTATTCTGGGGGGCCCGGGGGAGCTTGGCGCCCCCGACTTTACATCCCGAACCTTGTCCAGAGGCAATGCATTGACTAACAGCACTCATCATTAACGCGGTTCCTGATGCCCTATTAGAAGGATCAACGATTGTCCAGTAAGAATATGTTTGAGAGAGAGCTACTGTGGCACATTGCGCCAAAGTCGGAAATCCTACTGCCGGATTATCACATGTAATTCTGGACTGTGATTGAAGAATTGAGACGATAAGATCGGCTACTTTTTGTTTTTGAGTGTCGACCCACGATCCCGGACTTCCGCAATAACTAAAACAATTATCCAGACCGGCATAAGCAATTCGGAGAAGAGAAAATGTATTATCATAATTATTACGCTCCTTAATAGCGACAATTGTAGCCGCAATTGCCCAAACTACAAGAAGGCATATTCCCGTAATTCCAACAAAAATGCGAAGATTCATCCTTATGGCATAAGTAGAATATATTCTAAATAATCAAACTCTTGCTTGATTATTCTTTCCGTTTCCATATTTCTATTTTTCAGATGATTGATGGTCCATTCCGATGTGGAGCTCCTGGACCGCCAGGAGGACGGAAAATATCATTGTCAGGATCTCCACCAACGCCGAATGGTCCAGGAGGGTCGAATCTTGGTCCAATTCCATTTGTCTTACGTTGCTGCTGTTCAGTGGGAAAATTGAACGGTCCAAGCAACATTCCAGAAGCGCTACTATCAGAGCCACCATTGGGAATAAGATCCCCGTCAAAATCGCCACGTCGAGCTCCAGAAAAAGAGCCGCGGCGAAAATGGCTATTCTGCGAAGAAATACCTGGATGGAAAACACGCGGATCAATATCGGTTTCTTGCTCCAAAGTTGCGACTGTAGACGGGAAGGAAGGAATCATAGTCGGAGGGACAGGATACTGAAGTTGCGCATTTATATCTTTGCGATCAACCGACAAGTCGGGAACTTTGGCTTCGTTTACGGATGGAGTCGACAATGTGCCAGAGTTTTCATTTTTCTCTTCGATAAATTTGGAGGCCTGAGACGCGCTGGACATTGAATGAAACAAGTTAATTTCGGTCGAAAAATACGAGAAAAAAATCAATTTATGCTGAGTTTTTGTCCATATATTTAGAACAAAATTCTATCCAGATTTTATCATCCCCAAATTTTCGAAAACTTCGGTGAAAATCTTATCAAATTTCTCTTCTTCTCGACTGGTTTTAGGAGCGTAATTAAGAATCTCCAACGCTCGAATCGAACTGGTTTTCGGGCCAGCTCTACCATTCTTCCGTACCGACTCGTTTATCGCCCGAATCATGGCTTTATATATTTCGATTGTTGCGGGCATAGACATGATGAGAATTGGTATGAAATATATACCAATTTTAAGTTGAAAAACTCATTTAATGAAAACGTTCTTCAATTCGCTTTTTAGAAACACAATTCAAGTGAGAGAGTATGCCAACAGTTCAGGAATGGAAGGATAATATAGATCCCCAAGCATGCGGGAAAATATTTTTAATGGTATTATTGCTTGGATCTCTCTTTTGGATATTTTGGACTCTCATTCGTCCCGATAGCAGTCGGAAAATTGGGGTTGTAGCATTTCCCAGTACTGGACCATATGTTCCGTTTGACACATCTCAATGCGGGAGAGATGTAATCAACTGCACAACTCAGGGACAAGGTTTGTGCGATTCATCATGTCAAAGTTCCAATTACACATGCACTCTGATAGAAAAAGGAAAAGAAGTCTGGTATCTCGGAACAAAACTTTCCAGTCCCAATGGCGATCAAAGTTACTGTCTTCCCAAACAGAATTTGAATGTTGTCAAAACGTGCGGAACATATACCGGAAAAGCGGTGTGGAATCAAACCCAGTGGGCTTGCCAGTGTAAATATCCTTCCCTGTTTAACGGGGATGATTGTCTCGATCAGATGGCTTGCACGATTGAAAATGGCAAATGTCCCGATGGAACAAATCCTCCATGTATGGGTTCGGGACAATTGAAAAGAGCTGATGGAACGATTTGGAACCCAAACAATCCGTCGGGAATTTCTTCTTCCGATAATCCGCTTGATTGGGCGGCTAATGGTACCCCTCTATATCAGTGCGATTGTTCCAGTTCCGCTCAAACTTTTCGTAAACCTGGCGATCCTTACAGATGTCATTCTAATCTATGTTATGGCGGTCATCCAAGCACGGTTACGACTCCGGGCAGCACGTTTGATCCAGAAACGGGAATATGTAGCTGTGACAATGTTACAACTGTTCGCTCAAATGTGACTGGGTTTTGTTATCCGATCGAGACGGCTGTCGGAGAGACCGGTTGCGATCCCGATCCATTGACGGGAAATTGTACATGCGGAAATAGATGGATCGATCTAACTGATGATAACAAAAATTGCGATCCGGCGCCAAAAGGCTTCTTTTTTCGGCACAATTCCGATTTATATATCACATGGCAAGATCCGCAAGATGTAACAAACGGAAAATGTAAATCAAGTTCTAATTGCCCAATATATAAGATTCGAATAAATAATAGTAAACTAACCGATATTACAAATCATCTTAATTCAATATTTGCGGATTCTTGGGCGGAATTATTGCTCCCGGATGGAAGTTGGACAAAATATACCGGAATGAATATTGCGGGAACAATGGTTGAATTCCAACTGATGCAATACCCCACAAGATCTGACGTGAATGTTGATAGTGATGATTTTCAAGCATATATCAAGCGTTCGTTTGCGTGTGGTTTTAACGGAACGACAGATCAGGCGCAGGCAAGAATGATAAACGCTGTCAGCAATCAGAGCCTGGCAATTCCTTGTAACTCATTCTATTATAACAGGGACGGAGATCCGCTTTGTCCTTCTGGAGGATGTGTTGGGTGTAATGATCCTTACTTTTCCGCTTCAGATCTGAATAATAAAAATGGAACTTTTTGCTTCCAGCCAGCGTTGGGAAAAAATTGCGGCGACGGTCTAGCAATTTTTAATCCGTTTGATCCAGTTGGTTACAATTGTTCATGCAATCCCGATGATCGCAGTTATCTAAGCGAATACACGCAATCGACTCCGAGCGGAGATAGAAAAGGATACACATGTTTGATGACGCAAAGAGCCGCAGGTGAAGGATGTGATCATGACGACGAATGCATGCCCGCACATCATTGTAATGCAAGCACTTCTTGCATTCCCGGTTTACCGGGCTGTTCTAAAACTTGTGGTGGGGGCTGGTAATATCAGCTAGAAATAATCAAGATCTTTCTCGATTGTTTGATCATCTATAGTTCGAATTAATGTGCCAATTCGAACAATGACAAAATGATTTCTCTCAATAAACTGACCAGTTAATTAGAACATGTCTACCAGCGTGTCCGAATCCAAATATCAACCGGGACAGTGGGGATTCTCTTCTGACCATCTTCCCGTAAGTGCTGAAGTTAAACTAAATGATAATGACTCATTTTCCGTAGCAAGTTTCAATGTTCTGAACGAGGCTTACAAAGAGTATTTGCTTTACGGAAATGCATCTCCTGGATCAACGGAATATAAAAGGGGTCAACAACTGGGCGGAAGTGAATTGGTCACGATGTCTCCAGAAACTCGGTGGAAAGAAAATCTTAAAATTATCAAAAAAGGATTGGTAAATGGCCTAGGAATTATCGGATTGCAGGAATGTAGTCAGAAATTTATGAGTCTTCTTTTGGAAGAAATTGGTTGTAGAAATGAGGATAATTATGATCTATTGCACGCGTCGGAAGATCTTAAACGGGGAGAAGATTATGGAGTGATTATATTCGACAAGACACAGTTCCAATTTATAGCCAGTTCGGTATTATATTATTACAACGAGGACAATTCTCGATCGAATTATATTCATTCGGTACTGTTTTCACACATTATTACCAGAACCAAATTCACATTTATCAACACTCATATTCCCTTCAAGAAATCCGATCAATTTGTTTCCTACATTTTGAAATGTTCAGGACCGGTTATTGCTGTGGGAGATTTCAATTTAGGATACAACGATGTTAGATCAGAAAGCAATCTGAAAAGAAATTTGATTGACAGATTAGAAAATTCCGGATACAGATTTGTGGAGAATTTAGCCGAATTTTCACATGTAAATACCGAACCAGTACTCGACTTATTTGATCACATTATCTTCAAAGAAATGACTCTGGTTGCGTACCCTCGAATGACAGGGATCTTGAGAGAAAATTTTTCCCTCACAAATCGAAAATAAATAGAAAATAAAATTCATGATGAAAAATTTCCGAAACATAACTGTTTCGGAAGTCTAACAAATATCTTATCGTTTATTCGTAATGATCAATCAACTTTTCGAAACTATGATGAATCAATTTCAGTCAATTCGATAACATCAATTTTCATTATTTCTCCTTCGCAGTCCCCATATTGATCCCAAAATTCGTCATCTAGAGAATCATCCGCGTAATGATAGTGCCAATTCCATCCAGCGGGAAGCGAGAATGAACTACCCTTCCCGTTAAGGACAGTTTCTACTATGTTATATTTTTCGAGAATTAGACTTTCATTATCGGAAATGATTAATGTATAACTATATCTGATTCTGAGTCTATAAGAACCGCTACATTGAATATCATTCAGACAGCTGCAAACTACTGGAAAGTAAATAATCCTGATAGCCCACAACATTAGAATGAAATGCGAGGAAGTAGCATCCCCTCCCGAAACACTTCTACAATACATTTCAGGACATTATTTCAGCTTGGTTCAATGCTGAAAGAGATTGAAGAGGTAGCTCAAGCGACCAGCCTCAATCTAATTGGAAATTATCCAATCTTTAAATATCAATTTCTGATGGTGGGAATTTTTTAACGAACGTCGATAAAACATTCACTTTTGAGCAGCGCATGTTAGTTAACGATAGCTTTTTGTTTAGCTGTTAGTAACCTTTCGATTTTAAGATGATCCATAATAGACCGTCATCCGAGGAAACTCTAAACTTTACAGTTTTCTTCATTTCATCGGTGGTTTCTAATTTTTTGACAGTATCACAATCTTCGTCGGTTATTTGCTGCATCATTTATGGTTATTGATTATCGTGTAATTCAAACTCATTTCATGTTTCTGCAAATTTACGATGAAAAATTTCCGGTACAATTATGTTTCGGAAAATAGGATAACAGCTGTCAATCATGAGCTAAAAAGAACTTCAATACAATTTTTATAGTATAAAGTGGGGTTTTTCCACACACACATAGCATCGCTCAAAAGTGATGTCTTGATAAAATGGAACAGCTTCACCGCGTTATAAAGTAAGCGATGTCTCGATGTGATGTCAAGAATAATTAACGGTAGTAATACTTAAAGTGATGTCTACATAACATAAACAATTTTTAAATGTCGCGTAAATGTGAATATTGTGAAGAATTGTTCTCCACAAATCGCGCGTTAAAATCTCATCAAAAATCTGCTCAATATTGTATCCAAATTCAGAAACGCATGGGGTTGGATCCTAAATGTGAGGAATACATGTGTAACTGCGGTCAAAAGTTTACAATAAAAGGAAGTCTTACTAGACATAAAGCAAAGTGTAAAGTTGTAGAAAATGAAGAGTCAAAACAAACAATCATCATCGATAATAGAACTATAAACAATATAACCAATAATACGATAAACAATAATATAAGCAACACTTTGAATCACAATACAATAAATAATATACATGTAGATGTTCATCCGTTTACTATTGACAAATTGACAAGCGAATACATCATTTCGAAACTTACTCCAGTAATTACAAAGGAAGCGATGAAAGCTGGTGTAGGCCATATAACCGAACTCATCATAGAACTCCTGCTGAAGAATGACGGAAAATATTGTTATTGGTGTACCGATAAATCCAGAAAACAATTCAAAATGTTGATCAATTCAGACGGAGAAATAAGCGTGAAGGACGATCCCAACGCTATCAATTTGAGATCAATTATGTCCTTTCCGTTGAAATTTATAACTCTTCCGTTTGCGGCAGATAAAAAGGCAGGAAAATCTGTTATGGATACGCATGAAGAATTTCGAGATCTCAAAATGAACGGAGATGGTTGGGTGACATCTCTATCTTCAGGCCTTCCGAAAACCCCAGACGGAGTTGATCCTCAAATTATGGCCAGAGCGGAATTGGAAGCCGCAGATCCGGAAAAATTGGAACAAATGGCCAAACTGGAAGAACAAGTGAAACTTAATAAACGTCGTATGAGAATGGCTAAAATGGGCATCACTGACGATGATTTATAATTAACAATTTGTTCATCCAAAAATGGACAAATTTATGCGGACCAGTATGGACAAAATTAAACTCCATCCATAATGATGTATTTCATTGGTCGTCCTATCGTTTTCATCTGCCGTTTTATTATGGTAAATTTTTGCTGAGGCGGAAGTAAAAATTCCATCTCCGTTGGAGATTGTGTAACAGGCTCCATAAAAATTGTTCTAGTTCCGGCTTTGAGGTTGAATTGTGTTAAACAACAATCGCTTGACGAGAACCGCGTCAGAGCAATAAAGGGATTAAAAGTCGTGGACATGAAATCAGTAGTTGTAAAATTCTTTAAATTTTCGGACACGTACAGAGTTTGAGTCCCCCGAAAGACAGTCAGATCTGTCTGTAGAGGAGGAACTTTTGCGAATATTGTTAGCAGTTCATAAATGAGATCCTCAACACATTTCCTAACAATACGATAGAAATTAGGATTATTTTTGGAGTTCTCTTGTAGCCATTTGTTCACGTCAGCGCCCTTCATATTCGGAAATTTGTCAAGGAGCTGATAGTAAATCGGAACAATAACCTGTTTCCATGGGCTGTCGAGTCCGGGAAGTTTGTCATAAATCTCATAATAAGGATTTGTCAAATTTTCAAGCACAATTTGGTTAAAATTAGGATTATTTCTCATATATGCATTGATTAGCCTGTCTCCGGTATTTGTATACCCTGAGAGGACGGCAATTTCCCTAGTCGAAAGACTATCGATGAATCTCTGATTAGCGCCAAAAATCGGAGTATTCACACTCGGATATCTGTAGTTTTCGACAGCTGAAAAAATCAGCAATCTATCAGTCTCTATGGGGTGGGGATAACGTACCCCGTTTACGAAATTGTATAAAATATTGACCACCCTTCTATATGGAACTGTAATATATGTTCCATGAGATCCTTGTACAAGGCTAATTCTGAACTTGTCATACTCATCATGAATTTCTGGCTTGGATTTGGGGGGTGCATAACCCTTAGAAGATTTACCCCGACGACGAGAGTCCTTTGAAATTTTGCCTTTACGTGAAGGTTTCTTTACCGATTTCGACTTCTTTGACGTTTTACGTTTATGTGAAGGTCTCTTGGCGGATTTATCCCGACGACGAGATTCCTTTTCTGACTTGCGTTTACGTAAGGTTTTGGGAGATGGCATACTATTACAGTAGCGCTATGATTGAAATTTGTCCATTCAGAAATGAACAAATATGGATGATAATTTGCAGCGAAATACTAAATCCCCTCCATAATGGTATTTCTCCCCGCTCGCGAACTTGCTCATTACATTAGGTATGAAAAATAAAATCTGTCCGTTCTGGATGGACAAATTGCGTTATATATTTACAACCGAATCAAATACCCCTTCCGATGCTTGATGACAAATGGAAATAATTAGCTTGTTTTGTTCGGACGCGTATCTTTTCAGCAGTTCCAATATTTCTTCAGATATTTCTGCATCCAGTGAACTAAAACATTCATCCAGCAGCAATAGTGAGCTCTCTCCCAGACTATTAATCGTCAAACAGATTGCCAACTCCAACCTTGCTTGTTCTCCTCCGCTCAATTCTGAGACCTTGCAACTACATCCTCGATAAAACACCTGAATTTGGACACTTAACCTGTCTCCTTCCTTTGTTTCTTTGAACGGAGTGATTTCGACGGAGATTGGATCTTCAAAGAATCGGGAGATATGAGTATCAAGATGTAGATTGATATTATCGATAAGATTGATTACCGCTTTCCCTTCACTTTCCTGAACTTTTTTCATGAAACGTTCAGCAACGGCTAAACTTAGAATTGCAATTTTCTCACCTTCTTGTGCCTTCAATGTCTTATCTTGCCATTCCTTCCAGGTATTCAGCGCCGTCAGATACTTTTCATATTCCTCTAGTTGAGAAATTCGGACTCGCAAAACTTTTTCATTTGATTGAAGTTCCTTTAATTCTGCGGTCTTCACTTCGATCAGTTTTCCGTAATCTTTCTCCTCGACTGCAACGTTCCGAATTTTTCCATGTAACATCTCACAGCGGGTTTTTGACAATCGGAGACGTTCTGACAGAGACCTCTTCTTCTCCTCATCAATTCTGGCGACTCCCAATTTTTCAACCAACGAATCTAAATCTTGATCTTCCGGATCCGGAAGTGCTTGTTTATTCTGTTTCCACTCAAGCTCCTGAATTTTCTTTTTCAGATTTTGTAGAGATTTTGCCCTGTTTTGCAATCGGGAACTATAGAGCTCATTTGCCAGCTTTTGTTCGATTTCATCTATCTTATCCTGATTTAGCTGTTGCATTTTCAATGCTTCGATATGATTCCGCAACATTGTTTCATAATTCTGCTTTTCATCAATTGTCGGAAGTTTGGCCAATTTGTTCTCAATATTCGAACGGTCGGACAGTAATTGTTTTGCTTCATGCATTGAAGATGAATAATCAGAACATCTTTCTCGTAAATCTTTGAGTGCTTGGTTTAATTCCTTCTTGGTCTGTTTGGGAATAAACGGAAGATTATGTTCTTGCAGTTCACCATTTACTAATCGCAGACAGGCTTGACAATTTGGACATTTCTTCACGGTCTCCGCCTCGGTTGCAGCCGCTAATTCTCGGATCAATTTTGACTCTTCCGATTGTAATTTGGTTAATTCTTGCTGATAAACATCGGGAGAGTCTAATTCTTCCAATTCGGTCTTAATCTCCGCCAGTTTACTGGAGAGAGTTTCTTTTTGTTCTTTCGTCTTTAGTTGAGCTCGCAATTCGGAACTTTTATCCGGAATGATTGGCGCTCGTTTACGGCTATTCAGATCGGTTTCTAAATCTTTTCTCTCAGATTCCAGCTCGGAATTATAGGTTTTCTCTTCTCGACTATATTGTGCTCGAAGATCGACAAGTTCTTTGTTCAATCGAATAAAGTTTATTTCCGTCTCTAATTCGGAAAGATCATGTATAGGTAAATCATCCAGTTCTGTTTGTAGCTTGCTAATTAATGATTCCTCTCTTTCAATCTCTTCTTCAAACTGATGCTTCTTTTCTCTGTTTGCCAAAGCGGCGCCATTGAGAGCGTTAAGAGATGCGAGTTCTTCTAATGCAGATTTTAGCATTTTGTCGTTCCTTTTTTGCTTAATTCTTTCATTTTTCGAACGAATTTCCGTCCAGGGTTTCTCGAGAGGACATTTCACTTCATTTGGTTGAACATATTTTGCCGATTCGGTTGAGGTGAATTTTGTTTCCGCAACAGCCTCGGCCAACTTTTGTTTTCGCTGGCCAATAACCAGCTTTGTTCGCTTCTTCAACTCTCCGATGTCTGTGTCCGCAAGAGCAATCTGTTCTAAAAATTTAATTCTATCAGCCGGAGATAGACTGAAAAATGAGGTAATATCTTTCTGTGTGATGTAAGAAGTAACGGTAAAATTTGTCCCGAACTTTTGCTCTATCAACGATTGCGCTTCCGCCTCCTTATAGATGGAATCATCAATCTGGAGAATTAGAGAGTTGCGAGCGGGAATTTTTGAGCTAGATTCTTTGATCTGCTCAGTTTTTATAGTTTTATCGACCCTCGTGCCGGTGCGAGTTATAACCCACTCTCCAATCCGAAGAATAACTCGACATGATCGTTCTCCCCATGAAATTTTCTTTGGCTTCCCGTAAAGAGCATATTGAATTGCATCACAAATTGTCGTCTTCCCCCGCCCAGACTTTCCTTGAAGGAGGCTTACGCTACGATCCTTGAATTCGAATATTTTGGAGATTCTATAACAGCCAAACTGCTCCATTGAAATGGATAGATTACCAGACGCCATATTATTCCGAATTATTGATGATTCGGAATGAAAAGAATTTGAAGATCAATTTATACGTATGATATTTTATAATCTGGTAGATTAGCAATATCCGGGCATGACACAATACTTAAAATTAAAGCTCGTCCACATCCCCGTCATCATGTGAGGGGTCCGGGGAAGCGAGCGAAGCGAGGGTCCCCGTATCGCTGATTCTTTCATCATAGATATCGAGATAAGCTCGGCATAGCGGGCATCTGGGGCCGAAACCGTCTGATTCCGTTTTCGCCAAACATGCTCGATGAAAGTAGTGTCCGCAACGAGTTTTATACAACCGCTTGCCATCCTCCAGGCAAATTGTGCAATGTTGACTATCAGACTTGGAGAAGGCGCAGATCTCTTCCACTAAACAATGATCGCACATCTCCATTTCCGAATTATAAGCACAATTCCAGCTAAACTCCCCACAATTTGAGCACCAACGGGCTTGATTGACGGTCTCGAAAAAATTCACAAATAGCGTCTTCAATTTGTTGTTGGTTAATGAAACATTAAATCCGGGATCATAGGCGGGAAGAAAACACAACTGATCCTGTTGAGAAGATGGACGAGATGATAGTCGAAAAGTTTGCTGAACCACATCAAGAGCAATAGTGGGTGGCAGCCACGAGACGCCAAACTTATTCTTAAAAGGCAAACTACCAAGAGGCGCTACAAACTCTCGAGTGTTTTTATGATTGTTACGCATTAAACGAAAAAATGTATCCCATTTCTTCACCAGACATTTGATGAATTTCTTGGGAACAGGAGACGTTCTCTTTTCCAGGTTCACTAAATCTTGAGCAGAAAATGTAATTGTTCCCGATTGAATGTTCAGAGGAGGAACGCGTGGAGTCTGATTATTCGGTCGATGCTCGTGAGTCGTCATTTAAATTAATTATTATTTTCGAACTCGGTGATTCGAAAATCATTTTCGGGGGCATTCGCTTCGCTCATTCCCCCGGGCCCCCTTCATGTTTTCAAGAACTTTTTATCCGTTTCTTTGACTCTCATGCTTATTCTGGGGGCACGGGGGAGCTTGGCGCCCCCGAGATAACACTAACAGGCCATTTTTACTAGATCGGAAATGATGTACGAATTGATGATGGAAAATAGACGTCTGTATTGAAAATACCTCTTTACTCGTAAAATCGCACATTTCTTTCTTAGGTTAAATCTGAAATCTACAATGTTTCCGTCCCGATAGTACTGGTAGGATCTTATGGCTCCATTGGAATGCCAAATTCGTTCTCCATCCAGCCTTCCATCTCGATAAAATTCACGACCTTCCAGATATCCGTGTATATTCCAAGATTTACATTTTCCAGTTAAAATTCCATGTCGATAAAATTCCAACGTATTAAGATGCCCATTGTCATGCCAACGTTTTCTTTCTCCTTCGCGTTTTCCATCTCTGTAGAATGCATGTGATATTATTTGTCCGTCCTCATTCCATGCTCTATATTCTCCTTCAAGATTTCCGAATTGAAAGAATCTATGAACCCAGGGCTGTCCGTTCTGATGCCAAAGTTTACTTTCCCCATTGTTCATCCCATTCTTGTAAAACTCCCAAACCCGAAGTTGTCCATTATCATACCAGGTTTTGAATTCTCCATCATAAATTCCGTTCTTGTAGGATGAATGTTCTCTGAGCTCCCCATTGTCATGCCAAGATTTATACTCTCCATTTTGTGGTCGACGACTCATTCGTTGAAAATCTGACGAATTATAGACGGTAAAATCTCTTTATCCATGACGATTTCCGATTTACTAAATTATGGATACCAGATCAGAAATCACGTAAGTGTTGATGCTGGAAAGAAACTTTCGAAATTGAAAACGCCTTTTTATCCGTAATATGGCACATTTTTTTCGCAAATTGAACACTCTATCGGTCGGTTCTCCATTTCGATAAAACTGCATCATTTCAAGTTTTCCATTATTATACCATTTCCGCTCTCCTTCTCGTTGTCCGTTGTGAAAAAACGCATGTTCCCAGGGACGTCCATTTTCATACCAGACCTTTAATTTTCCTTCCAATTTTCCGTCTCGATAAAATGCTTGCACTTCGATCCGGCCATTTGGGTACCATTCTTTATATTCTCCTTCCTCTTTGCCGTTCTGACGAAATCCCTGTATCATAAGTCGTCCATTCTCATAAAAAACTTTATGTTCCCCGTCTGACGGATAATTCATGATATGGAAAGATCTGATAGATGATGAGTTATAAATAGTAAAATCTCTTTATCCAAGCATAATGTGATGGTTTACTAAATTATAGATGCCAAATCGGAAATAATGTAAGTACTGACGTTGAGAAAAAGGTTCCGAAATCGACAACGCCTTTTTATCCGCAATATGGAACGTTTTTTCGCGGAAGTAAACCCGTCGTCTACCCGTTTTCCATTTCGATAAAATTCACGTATCATGAGAATTCCATCTCTATACCAAAATCTCTGCTCTCCTTCTGGGTTTCCGTTCTGATAAAATCCTTGCATGTAGGGCTGCCCATTTTCATACCAGATTTTGCGTTCCCCTTCCCGTTTCCCGGCATGATAAAATGTTTGAACCCAAAGCTGTCCATCAGCGTACCATTCTTTATATTCTCCTTCCTCTTTGCCGTCTTGATAAAATTCTTGAAACTTGAGCTGCCCATTTTTATACCATTTTCGCCGTTTTCCTTCCAGTTTCCCATTCTGATGGAATCCCTGTATCATAAGTCGTCCATTCTCATAAAAAATTTTGTGTTCCCCGTTTTTTGGTAGATAATTCATGGTATTGAAAATAAACAATCGAATGTTCGAATCGTCGGAAATCACTTTATAAACCTCGCATTGCTCAAATTTCTTTTTCCAGCTTAATTTGTTTTCTCTTGTCTAGTGCTAAACCGTGAATCTTCGATGGACGCCAATAAGATATTGATTGCTCTGCTGGTACTTTTCCTGGTTCTTTTTATCATATGTTCTGTCGCTTCCAAGAAGAGCATTGCTGTCAAGGAAGGATACGAGGACTTGATGTGGGCTAAAGATTACGCCAAGGGAAACTGGGTGTCTCGTCCCAATTTTCGCGCTGACTTGTCTCCACGATTTGATGCCGAGCGAGTGGGAGGTGGAAATATTACCGGAACATTTCCAGGAATGGCTGTTCAAGGCGCCCCGCTGACTCCGGTTGAATCCGTCATGAGTGTTTCCACCCCATCTTATGCTGCAATGGGTGGACCAAATGCCGCCTATGGAGATTCCCGTCTTCCATCTGGTGGAATGACAACTTCGCAAGTGAACAGCATTCTTGCTAATAAATTTGGACGCGGAAACAGTGATGCTCCAGTCTATACTGACCCGAAACAATTACTTCCAACTGCTGACATGAAGAAAGCATTAGCTCGGGACCCATCGGATCCAAACACGTTCATGTATGACCGCTACATTTTTGCGCCTTTGAAGAGACGATATGGAAACGTTCCCGTGGACTTTATTCGAGGCGATTTGGCAATCCCACAATTAAGGATGGGCTGGTTTGATCCGAGCCCGGTTGCTCGACAGGACCTTTTTTCGGGTTACTTTTCCGACTATCTCGATATTCAGCAGAATACAAGCATTCGGGATTCTTTGTTCGAGCGCAAACCGACAGTTGTTCAGCAAGAAATTCCCTGGTCACGACTTGCAGAAAGAACGGTTTACAGTGTTTTGTAAGCATTTTACGGGTCAAAAAAATTTCTCTGAATTTTTAGAGAAATTGATATTTCCTAATGTCAAACTTAAAGATATAAAAAATCAGCACAAATGTCCACTTTTAGAACATATTGTTTAGAAACTCTGACCAAAGAAGACGAAAAAATTGACATGCAATTAATGGAGGATTTTATTTCTCTTCCTGAAACGCAAGAACAGTTTCCAATATCTATTACCAAGCTTGTAGAATGGGGCGTGGATTCTCGGGAAGACAATGCTTTGGCAAGGCTTAATCGAACATTTACACTGGATGTGGATTTTTCTAGAACCTTGGAAAAAAGTTCCGGTAAAGGACGTCCAAAAATGCTTACAAATTTATCGATTAACTGTTTCAAAATGCTCTGTATTCAGGCGCAAAATGGAAAGGGAAGAGTACCGCTTCAATATATTTCCGTTGTTGAGCGCTTATGGAACGAATATACGCGAACTCAATTTAAGTCCATTCAGGAAGAAAAAACTCAACTGTTAAATCAATTGCAGGATGTGCAGAAAACTCGTCGAGATATTCAGACCAAATACGATAGAGAATATGGTCGTAGACATCACGCGCAAATTGTTCATCGGGGTCCGACATTTTATATCATAGATTCGGGAGAACAATATGTGGATGGGAAACTAAGAGTAAAAATAGGCATTTGTGGATGCAAATCAAAAATTTCCGATTCGACAAAACTACAGTCGTTAGATACGCGTTTGGCCAACCATCGTGTTCTATGGCCCAATCTGCGGGTAAGATTTATTGTATATTCTGAAGATGCACCCAATATAGAAAAAATGATGAAACGTACATATCGTTCAAAAACAGTTTTTACGTCGCGAGAAGTGATCATAGGGATTCCGATAAATGACATTATTCAAACATGCCGATCAATACTTCAGCTATTCGATATGCATGAAGAAAAATCAACATTCAGAATAGAAGAAAGATTAGAACTGTTCAATCCCGAATCCGACTCGGAAGACTCGGAAGATTCAAAAACTACTCAGATTCATCAAGTTCCTGTTCCCAATACTGAATCATCCAAGTCAGATACATCAATTACAAATAAATCAATCGAAGAGGATAAATCAGATACTGTTGAAATCAAACATGAGGAGTTCACAACAACCCAAATTCAATCATTTTTAGATGATTTACCAAAACTGCGCGTTAACGGAATAAAAACGTTGTGTAGAAAATTTAGAATTCCTTTCAATAAAAGAAGAAAAGATATACTCAAAAAAGAGCTTCAAACACTATTTCAAAAAGCTCTGGGTCAAATTCCCGATAATCAAAGTGAGGAGAACGAGAATAAAATTCCAGAACCAATCTTGGTATCTTATGATCCGGAAAATTTACCAAGAGGAATCAGCCTTTGCAGAAAGGATAGCAAAACTGTCGGATTGAAAATGACATTGGGACTAGGCGGCAGCACATACGAAGCCACTTTCAGAGACAGTTCCAAGAGCATGAGCGACAGATTCCAGGAAGCCGTACAGTTAAGACAAGATCTGATTAATGAATTCAATTTGACAGGATCGGTGAACTGGGATAATTATAAAAGACAAACAGTCGTAAGATTGGGTATATGTGTCGATTGCGGAGATGAAGTGTCAAAAACGAGTTCTTTATGTCAATCTTGTTCTTCTAAGCATGATTCTGCTGCGCCACCAAGAGATCTTCTTCTTGCAATGCTCCGAGAACACAAAGGCAATCTTTCAGCGGTAGGTCGTCAACTTAATCGAACCGATGCCGCGGTTAGAAAATGGCTGATAGGTTACGGTTTCACCAGAGAAGAAATAAAGACGCGATCATTTTTATAATTCGAGATTGTAATCTCCCAGATTACAGTATTAGGCCGGTAACTATCATATACTTTGCCGAGTCTTACAACTTTTGGATGTGCAAATGGCGCTCGATCGTGTTGATATTTTAATTATATTTAATTAAAATATCGATTAATCATACCCTAAAATAATTATTTGGTATAGTCGAGATATTCTGTATGCAATAAATCTTGTCGTTGAGCCAAGAGGATTTCGCGCCGAAGAAATTCATCCTCCATTGAAAGATCATAGCGGACAAGAAGCACTCTGATTTTGTTCATTTTGTCTACTGTAATGCTGGATTCATATTGACAAAATTGCTGCAATGGATTCGGAAATCGAAGTTTGAGAGTTGTATATGACAGGTCATTTGCTCCAAGATTAGTCATGTTAGCAAAACACTGCTTACCGGGATCGGTGAGAACATCCATGCAAGAATTGAGAACACCCCCAAATTCTCTTATTCCGGACATGTTTGTAGAAACAAACAATTTATCCAATATTTTGAGGGACTGTAAAATAAAACATCTATACATGGATTGAAGGTTTGGAGTTGTCATTATGAGATTGTTTTGTATCTTTGTTACAAGCTTATGGATAAATCATTTAACACCCGAATAAAAGACGGATATAATTAGTCTAAAATCGGAACACCATAAAGGATCATCTTGTGAGAATAATTGCAATCCAGCAGATCGCAATTGCGCATTCTTTCATTTGCCAATAACAGCCAGCAGATCGGAAATAATGTAAGTATTGATAGATGGATCAGGACGACGAGTAAGATATTTCTTTACCCGCAACATGGCATGTTTTTTGTTAAAGCTAAAAGTTGGATCAATGATCTCCTCGTTTCGATAATACATGCAGGCTATAAGTCCTCTACCACTCCAACATTTGGATTCTCCTTCTAGTTTTCCGTTCCGATGGAATTCGCGCGTTTCCGGGTATCCTTTCCAATTCCAAGATCTGTATTCCCCTTCCAATTCTCCATTCAGATAACATGTTTGCACTTTAGGGCGTCCATTTTCATACCATTCGTAGTACTCATTTTCCAGGTCTCCATTCATGTAAAATTTCTGAACGCAAAGTTGACCATTATCATACCATTCTTTACATTCCCCTTCCTGATTCCCATATCGGTAAAATTCTTGCCTGCATAACTGCCCATTCTCATACCATGTTTTACACTCTCCTTCAAGCTTTCCATTGTGATAATTTTCGCATAACCAAAGCCGACCATTACCGTGCATTTCCGTATGCTCTCCTTCTCGCATCACGATTTTGTGACGGGGACGGAAGCTCATTCTCAGAGGATAATTCTACTGTTTAGCAAGTGTGAAAAAATCAGTTTATTTCGTTCGGATTTTTCCAGACAGTACATTTATCACGTATTGCAATCCAAAGAATTGCAATAAAATCAGAACCTAACAAACCATTTTTACCAAATCGGAAATCATATTGATCTTATCGGCGACTTCCAGACTACGTTTCCGAAGAAATATCTTCACTCGCAACATGACGCGTTTCTTCTCTAGACTGAATTCTCGCTCAGAAATCTTTCCATTTTGATAGTAATTATGAGATTTTATTGATCCATCGGCAAACCAGACCTTCCTTTCCCCTTCTAATTTTCCATTTCGATAGAAGTCCTGAATCCAGGGATGACCGCCATTATACCATATTTTGCACTCCCCATTTAACTTACCATCCCGATAAAATTCCAATGTTTGAAGCTGCCCATTCTTATACCAAACTCTACGTTCTCCTTCGCAGCTTCCACTTTTATAAGATGCCTGTTCCTGGAGTTGCCCTTCATAATACCAACTTTTGTATTCTCCTTCTCTTTCGCCGTTTTTATAAAATTCCTGAACACGGAGCTGTCCATTTGCAGACCAAAGTTTCCACTCTCCTTCTCGAGCCCCATTTATACGGAATTCCTGCGTTTCGGGATGGCCATTATCATGCCATGTCAGAAATTTACTCGATTTCTTATGACGATATTCTTGTATCCAGACACTTCCGTTACCGTGGTGACGAGTATCGACCAATTCCATAATTGGGATGCAATGTTCCTAACACAACAGTCAAAAAATCAGTTTATTACGGTCTGATAATTTTACAGTTCCCCACATGTAAATTTAACTGATTTTTAATCGTTATATTCATCACTTCAATAGGTGGGCCAATGTCTTTCACGTCAGCTCAGAAAAGACATTATCGTCGGAGCAAAGTTCGGAATATTCGACGGTCAGAATTGGACGAATTCACGGGATTGGAAAATCTTTACCTAGCGCTAAATCAGGACGATGTTAATCAAGTAGCTTCAATGCTCCACAAACATCCTCAATTCAAAACACAAACGTTAATATGCAGCGTTCAGAGTATCAGAATGGCTCAGATGTTGGTAGACATGGGAGTTCCATGCAATTATTGGACATTGGAAGGAGCGGAAACGAAGGCATGCATTGACTTCATTCGCAATCATACGTCCATTCGAGGTTGATCAACTTCAATAGACATATTCTAAATTCCTCACCGAAAAGATGCGGAATCGTTTTATATTCCAAATTTACAGCACATCAATGCCCCAACCTAATTCTTGCGGCTTCTCGTAAAGGCCAGTCTGCGGCTTCTCATTAATTTGTTCATCAAACAATCTAATTGCTTCCGGGCTCAACAGGCGATAAACATCGTCGGTACTCTTAAATTTTTCCGGTTGATTCAAATACGGAGCAAGTTTCAATAAGCAATATATCATCTCATTCGTCAGACCATAATATTCGATACTCTTCAATCCCTGTAGACCGGGAAATAATGCATATATAGCATTTTGTGTATCAGGGCTCAATTTGGAGATAAATTTAGACCATGCAGCCAACAGCTCTTTGGCGGTCTTCTCATCAATTCCGTTTTTCGGATCGTATGGCCAAGTCATTGCGAACTGGTTCCAATAAGTTGGATCCACACTTGGTGGATATGCCCCAATGTCGATCGAAGCTCCACGAATTCCATAGCTGGAGGGATAGATCTGCCCATGAACATTTTTCGAAACGTCGCGAGAGAAGCCCTGCTTATTGCCTGACGAATTTCCGGAGCGATTTACCACCAAAACTAAAACCACGATAGCCAAAACACCAACCGACAGAATTATTCCGGATCGAGCGGAAAAAGAACTCATGTCCTGATTTACTGAGACCACAGAAAAACATTGATAAAGTTGAGAATAAACGTTTTAAGAATTTTGAACAATATGGTTAAACAAATTTACCCATATTGATAATGCCGCTTCTTATTGCGTTTGATTTATCTGATTCGGAAAATCAGATCGTTTCCAAAATATCCCATCTAGCCATAATCAATCAAACTCAGCTCAAAAATTCCAGCGTGGTCACGCAATATCGGGAAATCATAATCGATCCCACACTTCTGGAAGATTTGAACAAGAACAATATTTCCATCATTTCATATTCCAATAAAGAAGAGTTAGATCAATACCTCATACTTAATCATGTTCTATTTCTTTTCCGAATTTGTCAGAAACTTCCAGCAATCATTCCATTATCCTCCCCAATCATCACACGCGGTTCAGACCAGGCTAAACATGGAAATATTTTTTATAGTGATAAGGATTGGCCGATAAATCTCGACGATTCAAATCTATCAGAACAGTTTATTTCACGAGTCATTCAGCCGGCCCTACAAATAGTTCCGACGATGGGAGTTTTGAATAATAGCGGAACCGCAGTTATATTCATTGGATCAAAACATCAGCAAGATCTGACAGTGATCCGATCCGATGCAATGAGAAACTCAAATCTCGGGGGCGCCAAGCTCCCCCGTGCCCCCCAGAATAGAAATATAAGAGATTCGGGGGAAGCATGCGAGGGGCCCGGGAAAGCGAGCGCCCCCGCGCCCCCCGAAAACATTGAACAAAAATTCATCGAGACGGAATCCAAGAAACCTATCTCTTCTCTTTCCGCTCTCAGACAGACGATGGAGTCCATCCTGTCAAAGGCCGGAAATAAAACGAAGATCAAGATGGTCTGTAATTGGACAAGTTCCCAACAGTTATTGCAGGATTGGTCACATATGATGAATTTTCCTATTCTGGGGGGCGCGGGGGCGCTTAGCGCCCCCGAATGGATTGTATCCGGAATTCCGGATTATTGGGTAGTGATCAACAAACCTCCGGAAACGGAAGCAATAGATCCAAAACGTACAATTGTTTTTCGTATGGAACCCTATATCGATAATATTCTTTTCTATAATGACTGGCTAACGGAGACAAAGAAGAGTGATTTTCTATATTTCCTCGATCATGAGAATCATCGAAACAATACAGAGTGGTGGCTAAAACAGCCATTCTCCGAATTGTCCGGACCGGTCCAAAAAACGTTACTCTTTAGCACCGTCACGTCGAGTCAATACAAAATGGAAGGTCATCGTCTGAGAGTCGATTTCATTAAATTCTTCCAATCGCATTCCAATATTCCCCTCCATGTTTTCGGACATGATAATCCCCATCAGTTTCAGAACTATAAAGGTTCTCTTCCGCTTCGACAGAAAGATGCAGGAATTCTACCCTATAGATACCACTTTGCATCAGAAAACTCCAATATTCCCAATTACATGACGGAAAAGTTTTTCGACGCCATACTCGGAGAATGCCTTCTATTTTACTGGGGATGCGGCAATGTTTCCGAACACGTCGATGAGCGTGCATTTATTCGTCTGAATTTACACGACTTCCCCGCTTCCGTAAAAATCATCGAGGATGCTATTTTCTCTAATGAATGGGAAAAACGACTGCCAATCATTCGGGAAGAGAAGAGACGAATTATGCATCTCTTTAATCCCTTTGTTAGAATTTCTAGCTTACTTCAAATTAAAGATATCAAATGCGTTCAGATATGTAACACACATTCATTACCCCAAACTATTCCGGGAATAAATGTTTATCATCTCACAACTCCCGAAAATGTGCAAATACTTCCCGCTCTCGTGAAAAATCACGTTTCATCCAAGATCTCCATCGGTAAGCTTGTGCGGTTAGTTAGACATTTTGCATGCTGGACCGCATGTGTGAGGGAAAACAAGACATTTCTAATCTTTGATGGAACTCCCGCCTCCAACTTTTTGGACCATCTCTCAGAGGTCTGGGCACTGATTGACTGTTCAGATGTAAAATGGGATATGATAGCACTTCAATGGAAACAGAATAACAAGACTCCAAAAAATCCGCAGAGAGATTCCGTTCTAAATCCTCTAGGATCATGCTTCATAAATTTGACGGAACCAGATGATGACAATGAAAGCTATTCTCACGGAAAAGTGGGAAGCGGCTACATTCTGAATCCTCAATCCGCAAAGAAACTTGTAGATTTTGCAGACACCTACGGTTTTCTAACATGTTTGGACAAGATGTTCCTTTCGGTTCCCACACTAATGCATGATTGGAAGGCGTGGATAGTTTCGAAAGATCTCATCATTCCGGAAAGTGAGGAGTTTATCGGGGAGATGTGTCATATATTTCGCAAATCGCAGACTGGAGAATGGAATACGATTGTTCCGCCTTTCGCATGGCCACCAACCAATTTGAATCCAGAAGTTCAGCTCATTCCGGAAAGTAAAGTAAATATTCAAGCATAATCGTTCAAGTTTAGAATAATTTTCTATGCTATTGAAAATGCCATCCCGTAAGAAAAACTCACGTAAACGCAAGACGAGTAAAGAATCTCGTCGTCGAACCAAATCTCCCAAATCAAGCCGATGCAGAGTAGAGGGAGTGGTTTATCGTAAAGAGAAATACAATCATGGTAAGGCCGATGTCAAAGGAAAGTTGGTCATCAAATGTGGCGGTAAACGATATGCTGTTTCCGGTCATACCAAAACATACGGAAGCCATGGCAAATATGCGGATAAACCGGCAAAGGGTTGGGAAAAGTATGTCAGCAAGTATTGGGAATAAAACTTACAACTTCAATCATATTAATTATCCGTATATTATGGAATTTATATTCCATAATAATCAAACTACAGACGAATTAGATCGTTTATAAGAAAATTGGATAACACGTTGCAAATATCGAAAGCTTGAAGTATTAATTTCTTTTTAATTTGGAGGAGAATAATCTTCTTCTTATAAGTGAATCTTTCATCTATACATGTACCATGTCGGAAAAATTTATGTTCCCAAATTTCTCCGCTTTTATACCACGATTTGCCTTCTCCTTCATATTTTCCATCTTGATTGAATGCACAAACCATAATTCGGCCATTGTTGTACCATTCTTTATGATTGCCGTTTTCCCTTCCATTTGTATAGAATGAATGTTCGTGTAGATGGCCATTTTGATACCACCATTTACATTCTCCTTCCGGTTTCCAATCTCGAAAAGTTTGCCTTTTCATAAGTTGATCATTATCATACCAAAGCACCTGCACGGAATTGCCATTTTCATCCCAGGAATTTTGTTCTGGACAGATTGTATTCATGGCAATTCACATAATTCCGGATAAATGTGTGAAATAACAAAGTCATTTTCGGGGGCAATCGCTCGGGGGCATTCGCTTCGCTCATTCCCCCGGACCCCTCCATATGTTCAATAACTTCTCCGGACCCCTCATATGTTTCCGGAGATATTCGCTTCATTCATTCCCTCAACCCTTCATGCTTCTATTCTGGGGGGCCCGGGGGAGCTTGGCGCCCCCTAAACTTCAGTCATCAAGTACGAAAAGCAACAATTTTTCCCATTTTGACCAATTTAAGGTGGATCGTGACCGAACAAACATAAATGCCTCCAACGTCTGCGAAGAGGGCTAGATTACAAGTGATAAAGAAACCGCTTGATTATGTTCCGATCATTCATGTGCCGAATTTTCCAAAGATGCCCATTCTCTACATGGAACTATTGGAGAATAAGAAGAAAGTTATTCCGAAGCTGAAGAATGAGGAATACATCCCGAAAGAAGTAGCTTCCACTTCCAGTCCTCTGCTAATTGAAGCGGAGAAGTCAAGCACAGTTGCCGAAAACTTCAGGCTGGACGAGGAAAAGAATGCAGATTCGGGCGAGAAATTGGGGATAAAGTTTATCAAAGAGGGAAAAGGCAAGAAGAAGGGGGCAATCGGAATCATCGATCTTAGTCGCATGTCCGCGGATGAAATCTCCAAAATGGCCGCGAACAAGGCATCGGCGAGTTCTTCAATCGTTTCCGAAATTCGCAAATCTTCCCATCAATCTCCCGCTCGACCATCTCAAGAACATTACGCAGAAGCATTTCCAGTTTCTGGAAGATCATTAGATGAGAATTATCATAAAACCAGATTGGCCGGTAAATCGGAAGCATTGTCGCAAGTTTCCGAAACTCCTCGATCTAGCGAATCTAAACGTGGATCTGCAAAAAGTTATTTTACAGAAGAACCTGCCGCACATCGATTCGATCGGTCAGACAGAAGAGATAGACGAAACGATCGGGAACAGAAATACCAATCACAAAGCCATGATTGGGAAGAGAAATATCGTCATTCAGACAGAAGGGATAAATCAGAACTGGATGACAGAGAGGATTTTTTTCGAATGCCTTCTGGTCGGGATCAGCAGCCTTTTGATTCGCCGTATGAAAAGCCAGAAACTCTAAGAACAAAGAATCGAGAAGAAGAGGAATCGAAAACTCAGGATGGTGGTTTGTCAGACCTAATTACCACTTCTGCTTCCGGTTTACGATTAGAAGATGTTCTTTCCGGAAATGTGGCGTCAGAATCGAAAAAGACTAATAAGACGACTCCTCCGGGTCAATCTTCCGCTTCTATAGGATTGACAACTGCCGCGGCTGTCGGAGCCGGAGTTGCAGCCGCGGCAGTAGGAATGAATGGCGGTCGGCCAACCGGTCAACGTCCGGCAGTTGCCCCAAGCCTAACGCAAATTCAACAGGGCACAGTAGTTTCGGATAAGAATGGAGTTCGGGATGTGAAGTATGCCACAGCGGAAGAAGTGAATGAAGAAACTAAAAAGCAAAATCTGCTCTTCAAATTTAAGATTCTGAAAAGGACATATAAGGAGGCTACAATTCCCGAATTTTCCGATCACACGCCGCTCAACACACTTCAGCGGGAATATGATTCAATTGTTAGACAGCTAGCATTGGATGCCACAGTGGAGAACTATAAGAAATATCTGACAATTGGATTCTTCGTCCTGGAATTCGTGGTAGCCAACATGTTTCATTTAGAAGAAATTCGCGGTTTTGCCACCCAGCAGATGGTTGGAATGAATCAGTATGAAAAAACCCTCTATCTTTTGGGAGAGCAATCCGCTCTAAGCGGAAATAAACCTCTACCTCCAATTGTTCAGCTAATTATTGCTATTATGATTAACGGCGCAATTTACGTGGGATCCAAAATGTTATTCCGTTCAACCGGAACGAACATAATGAGTATGCTTGGCGGTCTAGGCGGACAAAATACGGGTCCGTCCCCTCAGCAACAACACCAACCCGGTCCGCAAGGGTTCGCCGCTGCTCCCCCTACTGCAAGAGCCGGTTCATCAAAGCCCCGAATGCACGGCCCAAGTATTTCATTAGAAGAAATTACCGGGAAGAAATCAGTATAATCGGGGACCCTCGCTTCGCTCGCTTCCCCGGACCCCTCACATGTTTCCGGGAAAAAACTCCCTATACTTCTATTCTGGGGGCGCGGGGGCGTTTGGCGCCCCCGAAATCATATTCAAACACGTTATTTCGAATATAAACATAATTTCATCTTGATATTCAATATGAAATGTCGGAAACAACTATCCTTTCGGAACAAGCCCAACGCGGAATTGCTGCAGAGGAGGATGAGAATTTATTTCCGGGACTGATTGACTGGAGAGATGGAAAAATACGTGACCTCTCCTATTGTGTTGCCACATTTTTCAACTATCTCAGTATTCCCCGTCAAGGATTTTTAGAGGTGGATCGGAAACGAGGAGTAAATACTGCAGATCCCGTGATTAGTCTTGAGCTTTGCCAATATGTTTTGCGAGAGATCTTTCCATGTCTCCAAATGACCCTTGAAAAAGATTTTACTGTATTTAGAGCACCAATCCGCTTCCAGAATAAAATCTACAAAACTATCCGGAAATATATTGCCAACAAATCATTCACAAAATCTATCAAGAAATCCGAACCCGTAACATTAGAATCGGGAGATGTGAAGAAATTCGCAGTTGAAGTTCCAGAATTGGAGATTCAGCTGGGAGTAATACAGGCAATTTGGACATATATTAGTAATGGTATGAATGCTCTAGCCTATCAATCTTCCACGGATGAAGATATTCGAGACAGAATTGGAGATGCAGAACAGTTAAATCTGCAAAAACGTAACGCGCTCAAGAATTACGGATTTAATGATGATTTGGAAAACTCAGCTTTCCAAGCATTATTGTATGTGGTTGTAGCGTTGATGGATTGGTTGGAAGTTGATGTTGTCGGAAAAGCGGAAATAGAACATGCCTACAAAATTCTGGTTCCTCCCGATATTCAGGAGCAATTAACTCCCGTTAAAAATACAACTCTGAGAGAGATCATTTCTCAGGCCTTCACATCAGTAAATCTTGTTCCCACGGATGAAGCGGTAGAATTGGCAAGTCATGTAATGGTGCAAATTCGGAATATGATGGAGGAGACGGATAAGAATTCTAATGCGCGACGAATTATCAGCCGTTTTATGGCTTTTTCTCAACCGGTCTAACTGGAATCGACACGGTACTTGGATAATAGCCTTTTGAAACTTGCTTCATTTACTCCGCTTAATTCGTCTACCAATCTACCATCCAAAAACGTCTTGAGAGATGGAATTTTGGAGACGTTGTAAGCAATCATAATATCGTGTCCATGATCTGCATCGACCTTGACAAAGGTTGCGCTCTTCTGATATTTCTTTCCGAGCTCTTCAAAGAGTGGGGAGAATGCGCGACAAGGATTACACCATTTCGCCCCGAAATAGACGAAAACTGGAGTTTTGCTCTTATCGATCAATTCCTGAAATGCTTTCAAATCTCCGGACATTTTGATCCAAATTCACCTCTTTAAACTTTGATTCGTATTTATTTTCAATATGAATCATTTGAATAGAAAGAGAGAGTGTTATTTTCCGGAATGATTTTTATCTTAGCGCGTCGTAAAGCATAATCATGATTGATACCAATGTAATGTTGGTTGGAGGTGCTATTCTTGTAATTCTGCTCGTTGTTTTCCTGATGCCTTGGAAGGGGAACTGTAATTGTTCGGAAGGATACAAGAATGATAAGAATGCCGAATTCACGGTCAAGAAACCAAAGTATCAGGTTCCTCCTACTCATCCGCAAAAGATGCCCGGCCAGAAAGAGGGGTGGATTATCCCCCCTCCGACCAAAGCGCAAACTCTCAAGTCTGACAATCTTCATGGCGGGACGATTGGACCCACTGCAAATCCATTCATGGGAGGTCTCTACAAGGAGGCGGAATTGGGACCTTCAACTCCTCCGCGAAATACCGCAACTTTAGTTAGTGGAAACGGGCAAGGAAATCCTGGTTCCATGAACGCTTGGGCTACCGTAATTTAAGAGACTAAATGTCACTGACGCATGAGCATTATTTCCATATCCGAAATCGATATTTCAGATATTTCAGAGAATCAGTGTGATTTTATGATCTTTGCCAAATCTGTAATGAGAAAGCATTCAAGTGTCGGAAAAGAACGTTGCAAATATAAATGTTGCAGTTTAAGAAGTCTTCTTTGTTTATCGGTAAAATTACCGTCAATGAGATTGTCATATCTCCAATAGACACACTCTATAATTTTTCCATTAGCAGACCAGCTCTTCCGTTCCCCTTCTAGTTTCCCGTTACGATAAAAACCCTGAGTATACGGTTTTCCATCTAGATCCCATACTTTGCACTGCCCTTCACGTTCTCCTTCTTTCCAAAAACTTCGAATCAAAATCTGTCCATTTGGATACCATTCTCTGTGCTCTCCTTCACGTTTTCCATTCCGATAAAATGTTAAACTCCAGATGTTTCCATTTGAATACCAAACTTTGCGATCCCCTTCCAAATTTCCATCTCTATAAAATTCATGGATTTCTGTCTGTCCATTAGCATGCCAGGATTTGTATTCTCCTTCAAGTTTTCCATCTCGATAAAATGCATGTATATAGAGCTGACCATTTTCATGCCAGATTTTGTCCTCTTCCAGGGTTCCATTTTGAAAAGTTTTCTGTCGTTGAAGCCCGCCATTGGCGTGATATACACGGAAAAATCTTTCCATCTATAACAGGCAAACGTACTCAAATAATCGGGATTTTGATCCGGAAAAGTAAAAATCATTTAGCACGATCTCAAATTTGAAGAGCTGCAAATCTATTGTCTGGCGGAAAATAAATAATGTTTAAGGACGTGCAGGACTGGTGGATAAGATGGTCGTTACCTTTTATGGGGATTTTAGCATTCCTCTTTTTCCTCCTTCTTGCATTGTTTTATCCCCGAATCTCTAGATGGCTGACTACGAGATCGGAAATACAATTTTTCCGTCCAACTTGGGAGAAGAGTTATGGTACAAGTATAAAACCAGTGTGGTTCGGATCGGGAAAGTATGAGAATGAATGTAGAAGAATTCTGGAGGGAATTTTCAATCGTCCCTTTTCCAAGCAAAGACCCGACTGGCTAAGGAACCCCAAAACTGGAAGAAATCTGGAGTTGGATGGGTACAATTCCGACTTGAACTTGGGATTTGAGTACAATGGTGCCCAGCATGATAAATTTCATCCTATGCATCGCGGAAGTATTCAAGCCTTCAAAGACCAGCAAGAACGTGATCGTCTCAAAATTCAGCTATGTCAGAAGCATGGAACCAAGTTAATCATTATTCCCCATACTGTGAAGTGGAACAAGTTGGAAGAGTACATTCGAACAGAACTTCGGAAAGTCGGGGCATTGTAAGCAAATCCTAACAAGAGAACTACCCTGTGTAAAAAGACTTGGCGAAATTTTTTGATCGAAATGCTCAATGTTGTACAAAATGACTTTTTTCTCTTCCATCAGGAATGCTAACATCTTTTCCTTCCTGATGTCTATCAGCTCCGTTTCCGTTTCTCAGTCTTCCATTTCCGACAAGGTGGCCCCATTTACTCATCCTCAAGATGAGTATGAAGAGGTGTCTCCTACCGATTTAGCAGCCAGGATTCTTAACGGATATGAGAATGTCGTAAACTCGCTGATGATCTTGGCAGGTGGAGGCCGCCACAGGACGAAAATCATGCCGTCCGAATACCAAGCAACCCTCACACTGGAACAGGATGAAAAAGTCTTCACGTACAATCTGAGAAGCAATTCGTACGTCTCAAAAAATCTTCCCTCATGGAAAGTCATGCTTGCGAAATTGCGATCGATCAATTGATGAGTAGATTTGTACGTCTCCACAAGCTTTTCCGCCAAAATTTGGTGGTCAATTCCAGGTGATCAGGAATTTTTCGGAACTTGTCAATATCCGGTACACGAGTCATGTCCAATTTGCCATAATCGGCCAAGATAGAAGTAAGTCGATGTAGAACTGGAAGTACATAATGTTCGTGAAATTCCGATCTCGTCCACATTTGTATTGGTCTGAATCGAGAAGCGAAAAGAACGTTCCATGTTGTCAAATCCGTGCTGGCAAGATTGCAATAATTTTTTGGCGTCAAGAATGAGGCTATTTCTCGAATCAAGTCCGGGCACTGCAGAACGCCTTTTTGCAATATTCTCGTGCACACTACCGAATTTTTCAACTGAGAATGATACTTGTATTTTTTCGGATCTCTCAGCACACATTTCAACGCCGGTCCTATCTTTCCGGATGATGCCTCACTGCACGCTCTTTCAAGTCTAGTTTTCGACTTTGCAACTTTAGCTTCCGGAACGATTGATCGCGAATACATCATGAAGTTAGAAAAATGTTGCATGTACTGAGGATACAAAGATTCAAAATCCACAATGCCAAGGACCATCGTTACTTATCCGACTGATATCATGTATGCTCAATTTTACACGCAAAACTCATTTTATGAATTCTGTGCCCTATTTGGTGATGATAAAGTGATTTTTATTCCGTGCAAGTTTTTGCATGTATTTTCGTTATGAATTCCTTTCCGTTTGTCAGATTTCAACATAATGAACAGAGTTCATTTTATCCTAATGGACAGATTCGAGTGAAAGAAACTTTTCAGAACGGATTATGCGAAGGAGAACGCACAATGTATTATGAAAATGGACAGCTTCGTTTACGGGAATTTTATCAGAATGGAAGGAGAGAAGGAGAACGCGTATTATGGCGTGAAGACGGAAAACTTTGTGAACAGTCATTTTATCGTGGTGGAAAATTGAACGGAGAGCTCAAATACTGGCATGAAAATGGACAGCTGGGCGATCAGATATTCTACAATGATGACGGTTTGGCTGGACACAGAAGAGCCTGGTATGATAACGGAATGCTACGTGCGCAAAAATACTTCATAAACGGACAACTAGAGGGAACATGCAAAATATGGCATTCAAACGGCTTCCCTGAAACATGCGAATTCTATCAGGATGGATATCAAGATGGAGAAAGTAAACAATGGAATGAAGTCGGAAACATAATACATCATACTTATTATTGCAATGGAAGGCCTATCTTTCCGAAATTTACTCTAAAGCAAAAACTAGCGATATTACGAGCGAAGAAATGTCTTCAGACCAGAAAGTTTATCCGTTCCATCAATACCCACATTATTTCCGACCTTGAACGAATAGTTCGTTCATAGACGAAAGATTATCTCCATAATTGTAATCCTATCCGGATTACAATCTAAGTGACTAATAAAATGTGTGATAGAAATGGGTTCTTCTCTTTTGTCGAATGTGACTTTCGACGTCCGATAATTGCTTGAGTCCGGTATCCATGGAATAAAGAGTTTGCCACGCAGAAAGAGCGTCATTCTGTTGCAATTGCTGAAAATCATTACTCACCTGAGAAACTATATGAAGAATTACCATTTCTTGCAGCATTTCGACAGTTAGCTGAGTTCCCCGATAGAAACTGTCCGCGACACTCAATATTGAGCTGTCCGGAACCACGATATCTTTCCCTTTTGGATGAACACCTTTCAGACGAAGAGTAATCTGCGCAGACATCCATTTTACACTCTCCTGATTAAACAATGTCGTATAATCCGGATCTTGCATCGCTGTAAATGCAGTATATCGCATCCAGGGAGATACACGATTGGTATCGATTTCCAGATACGCGCTATCGGTTGAACTTTCCAATTCATTCGGAACGTATCGGGTAGTTAACATTTTCCAAGTTTCCATATTATCCGCATTCATCGGCCCCGAACTCTCATCAGGAGTTCTCTCGTAAGGAAGAACGGACATCTCTTGACCAACGGTCAAGAGAAACTTTATATTCGGAAAGAGAGTGTTATTTGTTTGAAGTATTCAGATTCTGTTTATTGCTCGCTATCTTTTCATCTTTTCCTAGATACCGATTGTCCGCACAACACCTTGAGCGCGTCTTCATATGTGAAATAACCATGATATTGATCTATGTATGGGCATGTCCGATACAAGTTTAAGATTCATGTATTCGAGAGTTCCGCTACAGCACATTGTTTCCTCATTCCAAACACACTTGTAGGCCAAAACAACCTTGCCGTCCTTATCAAGAGATGCAATATAATTCCACATCTATCTGAGCATGTACAAAAATAAATGAAGACTGTATAGTCCTCATTTAGGAGATTTTACTTTGAAGTTTTTCCCTCATCCACGGGGCCCTCGACCAAATTCCATCCCTGATTTCTCGAGTACATGTGAGCCAGACCCAAGAACAGATTCATAAATTCCCAAATCGAGTCTCGATCCTGCCCATCAAGATTTTTCGACTGCCACATCTCTTTCCAAGGAAGTTCTACCGTTCCGAGTCGGATGCGAAAAGATTTCTTGTCATCTAGAAAGAAGGCATTAGATTTCGCGCGAACTATTTTTCCCAAGGGAATGATCTTTCGAGCGAAAATTTCCATCACCTTATCAATTGGAATTCCCGTCTCGAATAGCACTCTGAAAGCAATCAAGTTCTTTTCATAGGGGAAGAGTTCAATGAGGCCGTCCAAACACTTGATCACATTCTCCTTGAAATGTTTCAGGATTTCAATATCGGAAAGTGAAACAGATGATAGATTTGCCGACATTTGATTGTTTTGTGATCGAATGTGTTTAACTAGCAATTGTGTTCAATTGCAAATCCAGTTAGTTGAAAATTTTCACCTTGAAATCGGGAATAAAATAGAATCTTACATTACGTAGATAAAACGCCTCCAACATTCCTGAATTAGAATTCTTGATATGGGCTTCTATTACCCGAGTCTTTAGTTGGTTATTGATCATGGTGATCGCATCTTCGTCTTTTGTATCGGGAGGGACGTGCACTTCTGAACGAAAATAAAGTCCTTGAGTTATGGGAATGTTTTCACTTTTCAATACTTCTCTTTCATAGTCCGGGGAAAAGCAGACAGCTCTCTGATCTGACGGATACTGTTCGCTGCTCATACAGATATATCTCATGGTATGGATATCGCTTAAGAGCAGAAAACTTAAAATATACGGCAATAGTCGATACATTGCCATTCTGCTTGTTTTACTGTTCGGATTGTTACTATTAAAAATCGATTACTCGCGGTTGTGAATTGGATAATTTTTCCTCATGTTAGTCGTCTAAATTGACTTTTCCAATTTATAGTTGGATAATCTCAATCTTCATTTATGTCGTATTCACCCACCTCTCTGTCTGGAAATTATCGCACCGTTCCTTCCATTACTCGAGTCGACCTCGACAGGAATCAGATGGAATTTGTTTCCCGATTTGTTCGGGACGAGTGGGAACCATCCCCGGAGTTTTCACATTCTCCTTCCGGAGATGAAAAAACTCCGCCAATGTCCCCGCTAAATCTAAATGACGTGGATAGCGTTTCATTTCTAGAGGAGAAAACTCCCATGAATATCAGCCCCAATCGGCTGTTCAATTCTCCGAGAAGTTCTTACCATTCGACAAAATTGGAACTTCCCACATCTCCGGAATTTGCATCGCATACTTTGCATTCGGAGATTAAGAAGACTGATGATCAGGTCCCCCAGCCCTTTTCCGTTCCCCTACTCGATTGTGAAGATTTAGTCGAATTTCACCGAATCATGGGCAAACTGCAAGGCAGAGCTCAAATTTCCAGTGATGTTCATCGCAGTCTTAGCCGAACGGATAACAGCTTGACCAACACTCAATCTTCGTTCAAGGCAAAGATCAATGAACGCATCATGTTGGCTGCACTTTATCAGGGATTGGCAAAAACGATTAGAAAGCTGGGATTCAATGAGTATTCAATTGTTGTTCCGCCAACAGTTCGGGAGGCCTCTTACCATCTCAATCAGGGATTTCGTCCGGTTGGAGTATCCGCATGGCAAGTTGGAAAATTTCGATACAATACGACTTCCGGATTATGGACTCCACATCATCCGAAATTTCGGGGGCGCCAAGCTCCCCCGTGCCCCCCCAGAATAGAAGCATGAGGAATTCGAGGGAAACATGTGAGGGGTCCGGGGAAGCGAACGAAAAAGTTCTTGAAAACATGAAGGGGGGTCCGGGGGAATGAGCGAAGCGAATGCCCCCGAGCGAGGGTCCCCGAAAGTTTAAAATTGTGCATATTTTATGCGCAATTTTTCGTTCAGATTTTTAGCCAACCAGAAAATGAGTTTCGCGTCATAAATTTTGCCGATAATCCAGACTTTCTTATGGATTCCAAATATCCCGATTTCGATCATAAATACGACGACGATGTCAAACTCCCAGTATGGACCGCTCATATCGACGGCACATACAAAGGACCAACTCCTCCGCACGGATCTGCTGTTGAAATTGTGCTCATTGAGGAAAGCACAGGCCTTCCAAAGGAGGGAAACTTTTGGGCGGAAGAGCAACAAGGAGAAATCACGTTGTATCGGTTGATTGATAATGGTGGATCGAAAGTCAAGTGGCATGAAACAACCATTCTAGTTGGAGGAAGTTTTGCATCTGCATGGAATCGACAATTTGCGGATCATAAAAATACGGAAGTGCTGGATAATATGATGAGTGAATGGCATAGAAATGAAGAATATATTGAGATCGAGCTGGATGAGGAAAAGTCCAACAGTAAAAAATCGCAATCCGATAAGAAATCTGGCAAAAATTCCGGAAAAAAGAATTCTAAACGGAAAGTTCTTGTCCGAAAAGTTCGCGTCAGGACGGTCAAGGATAAGTTTTATGTGACAAAAGGACCGATTCAGGGAGGTAAAAGCGAATTTATGATGGATGGAGCATTAAAATGTCTCAAAAACAAAAGATCGTCAATTATCATCTTTGAGGAGACGGGACATTTGATCCAATTCAAGGAACGTTTGACTCAGGCGATTGATTCTATCATGAAAAATATTCGAGAATCAAGCGGGAAAGATTGTGAAATTCCATTGACATATGTAGTTGCTAAAGATGAGGATTTTTCTGCTGATGAATTCTTGGAATCGCTCCGAGGAAAGCCGGCCAAAATCTTTCTAATTATCGGAAATGATAAGCAGGTTGGCTTACTGAATGATAGGTTCAGAAGCGCGTCTGCAATTGTCCGAAATGAGATTATGGAATCCTATGTCCTATGGATTGATGAGGCCGATCATGTAGATTCCGGAACGGCTGCCAAGAAAACCGCAAGTTTGAATTTGCTGAAAGAATATGCTTATTCGATTGTGGAGGTCTCAGCAACTGTTCTGGATATTACCGGTAGAGAGGACGTAAAACCGGAACATTTAAAACGTCTCAAAGCTCCAGAACGCTATCGGGGAATTCCATCATTCAGGATCGAGGAAACTAAAGAGAAGGCAAAATATGCTTCAAAAGTCGATGCTAATCTTTTGCGCACAGACAAATCATTGAAGCGAATTATCCGAGAATTTATGAACGAAGAACCGACCAGATGTCCGGCCTATAAGGATTCTCATCCATGTATCATGCTAATAAATAACGGAAAAACAATTGAACCGCAAAAGAAATTAATGATCGATATGATGAGAAAGAATTATGATATGGTTATAATGGTGTATATCGGAGATGGACTTTACATTCATCATTCCGAACTTTCGCCTAGACCATTTGAGATCGGCGGAATAAGATCTTCACTGACAAAATATGGACATTTATTCAAGGGCATCAGTCCGAGTGCGGCACTACTTTGGCTAAAACGGAATGGAGGAGTTCATAAGTTTCATCATATTCTTATTGCGTCGGGAAATTTGGCCGGAAGAAGTATTTCATATGGATGTAAAGATGATGGAGCTCAAGGATTGCCATTTTGGCATCTAACACACCATCGCCTAGTTCTTCCGAAAGGTGCCGCGTGTCCGTCTGTGATTCAGAAATGTCGTCTATGCACGATTTTTGAGACTCCGGTTCCGCTCAAGCTTTACGTCAATAAGGAAGATGAAAAAGCGGTAATCAAATCATACTGGAGCCAAGAAGAAATTATTGAGCGCAGTAAGAATAATCCAAATCAAGAATACTTGCGCGAAATTATGAGCCGCTTGGAGATGTTGGGAGGAAAAAATGGAAAAATCCCGAAAGGACGAACTCTAACAATCGACAAGAAATTGAAGGTTTGTCAGCGGGTCAAGGGAGATGATGGAGGCCTGCCAATATCCGCCTATGAATTCGGCGGACCAAATCAAGTGCAAAAACCAATTTCCGAACTACTCGTTGATGCAGATGATGAACGTAAGAAAAATATCGATGAGAAAGATGATAGATCAGCCAAAACTACTGATGAACGCGTGAAGGACTTTATGGAAATTGTAAAACGAGCATGTGAACCGGGACGCAAAGAAAAAACAATTGTTGTGCGTGTTTTGGAGTGGTTTAAAGAGAATGGACAGGACACCATCATTTCAAGAGAAGAATTGACTCAAACTATAAAGTCCGAAACGGCCATCACATCATTGACACGCTGGTATAAACCACACAATGATTACGAGTTACTTATTCGGAAGAATGGAGGATTTGGGTTAAATCCATTACTTGTAGATGCTCTAAGATTTGTTCCTTAAAGAATAATTTAGTCTTGATTGTTAAGACTAAATTTACCATTCTATTTTCTAGATCTTTGTCTAGATTTACGGGCCGATTTATGTTTCTTCGCGAGTCTTTTTCGTCTACTATCTGCACATGATTCATGGCTCTTAGTTCTACAACTTTTGACTCTATTTTCCGACTCGACTTTATTCTCGGAAATTTTCTCATGTTCTTTGTTCATTTCCGACTTCAAAATTTTCATGATTTTTTCTATAACTTTACAGGTCACGGCATTTCCCAATACCATTGATCTTTGGGTTCGCGTCAGTGAAGATGTCCAATCTCGGGGAAATGTTTGCAAATTTTCCATTTCGATGGGGTGTAACTGTCGCGCCCTGTTGGATGATTCACATACAAAATGGTGACCCGATGCTTCCGTTGTTAATGTCGGAGAATTTAGATCGGTTCTATTCATTCCGATAATATAATGATCGCTGGAACCCTTGCAAATATTTTTCAACTTCTTGTCCAATATACTTTTTGGCCTGTCTAAATCTTTTTCCAAAACTTCTCGCAGTTTCTTATCATTTTTGGGCAGAAGACTCTTATTGACGGAACCCCTGAGTGTTGGCTCGTTAGCTAGGGCCGAAATGTCAAAATTGCACCAATAGAGACGCTTACGTCTCTGATGAGAAACAATGTTAGAATCTATGCACACTGGTTCATATCCAATAAGATCGGATATAAAATTCTGATTCTTCTTTGACATTTTGACGTTTTCAAGAACGAAGAATTTAGGTCGTATTTCCTTCAATAAACGAAGATACTCGTTAATCAGCTTTGATTTAGTCCCTGTTATTCCTTTATGATCTCCAATCATTGAGAAATTTTGACATGGACTTCCGCCCACCAAAAGATCGACTTTCCCCCTATACAAATTTCCGTCCACCTTTGTGATATCCCCCAAAGGTGGATGATCTGGAAAATGCTCTCGATAAACTCTCAAAGCCGCATCATTTATTTCGGAATAGCCTAAACATTTCGCGTTAGGAAAAACCGCAATTATACCCTCTTCAAACCCTCCTATACCTGAAAATAACGATATGTATGTAAGAGACCTGAGAAGACTTCTCTTTTGAGATCTTCTCGACATTATCTAGGGTAAACCTAATAATTCGAAATTGAAAAACGTGTATCTTTGAAGGATCATCCCGGACTTCTTTTCAAACTAGAACAACATACATGATATGCGATATATAACGAACTGTAAGCATACACTTTCAGTAAATAGATAAGATCCGCGATTTATGAAGTGTGATATTGATTTTTATTGGTATAAAATAGGATTTTCCAACACACACAAAATTACCCAAAAGCTGTATCTCGACAAAATGGAACAGAATACATCATTTATAGAATGGGCTGTATCTCGGTGTCATATCAAGAAAATTGTTCGGAACGATACTTAAAGGCTGTATCTACATAACATAATTCATTTCTTGATGCCGCGTAAATGCGAATATTGTGGGGAATCTTTTTCCGCCAATTGTTCTCTAAAATTACATCAAAAATCTGCTCAATACTGCCTTCAAATTCAGGAACGTAGGGGTATAAAAGTGGAACGTGAAGAACACAAATGCGATTGTGGTCAAATATTCACAGTAAAAAGAAGTCTCATCAGACATAAGATGAAATGTGAATTTGTTGAAAGTAAGGAAACTAGACAGACGATCATTCATAATACAATAAATATAGTTAACAACAATATCATCAATAATGGTAATACTACAATAAATAATACAAACAATATACGAATTGATGTTCATCCGTTTACCATTGACAGATTGACAAAAGAATACATAGTTTCTAAACTTACCCCAGTTATTACCAAGGAAGTGATGAGAGCAGGAATAACTTCTATAACTGAACTGATCATAGAACTCCTACTAAAAAATGACGGAAAATACTGCTATTGGTGTACGGATAAATCCAGAAAACAGTTTAAAATGTTGATCAATTCGGACGGAGAAGTCAGTGTAAAAGATGATCCCAACGCAGTCAGTTTGAGAACAATTATATCATTTCCGCTGAGCTTGATAACGCTTCCATTCGCTGCAGATAAGCAGGCGTCAAAATCGATAATTGAAACTTACGAGGAAATACAGAACGTCAAGTTAGACGGGTTAGGTCTTGCAACAGCTCTAGCATCAAGTCTTCCAAAAACATCGGACGGAGGAGTCGACCCTCAACTTCAGGCGAGAGCAGAACTGGAGGCTTCAGATCCCGAAGAGCTGGAGAGAATTGCAAAATTAAAAAAACAAGTGCGAGCTAATAAACGTCGTCAAGAAATGGCTAAGATGGGCATTCTTGATGACGATTTATAACATTTCTCGGTTTGATGAATATGTGGTCATTAGTAAATGACAACATATCAAGGAGGGAAAAAGAGAATCGGAAAACGTATAGCCAAGGTCATAAAAAGAGTTGAAAATAGTCTAATTGAAAATGATATTCTTCCGTATCTAGAGCCTTTTTGCGGAATGTGTGGAGTTCTGGTTCATTTTGCAGCCGTTAATGATCGAGAAGTGTACGCTTCCGATATTCATCCCGATTTAATTTTGATGTGGAAAGCTGTTCAAAAAGGATGGAAACCGCCTCAAAAATGTTCCAAACGAGAATATTCCAAACTTAGAACGTCTCCCCCGAGTCCGAAACGTGCATTCATGGGATTTGCAGGGTCTTTCGGGGGAAATTTCTTTTCCGGAGGGTTTCGCATTAAGAATGGCGGACCTGATTTTCTCGGTCAAGCGTATCGCGGATTAATGAAGGCTGCCAAAGACGTGAAGAATGTAAAATTTGATGGTCCGATTTCATACGACGAATATGACCCAAAGAACATGCTTATATATTGCGATCCTCCATATCAGGGAAATAAACTTGGTCCAAAACTATTCCAGGAATTTGACCATGAAAAATTCTGGAAAACAATGAGGAAATGGAGCAGAAACAATCTTGTATTCATTTCCGAGTGGACGGCTCCAAAAGACTTTGTAAAAATCTGGAGTACGGAATCGGTCAATGCCAATTCATCCGCAACCGTTAGATATATTGACTGTCTGTTTGTTCATAAAGATTTGGCTGACATTATACCAACCGATGTTATGGATGAGATTTCAGGCTACTAATATCTATTTCCGTTTCAAGAATGTCTGCCTGTAACTCTGATCATATTGTTGTTTCCGGAGACAAAAGTGCAGCTTTGAAGCAATTAATCAAAAATTCTGGATCTGATCCGGTATATGTATTCTTTTTCAGTCCTACTTGTCCACACTGCATAACTCTAGATAGTGCGTTTCAGAAATATCGGAAACAATGTCAATCTCAGAATGCCAAGGCTACATTGGTTGTAGTTAATGTCAAGAGTTCCCCTGAACTTTTCCAAGAGTACAAGGTTCATAGCTTCCCTCAAGTGATGGTCTATCGAAATAAGAAACGTATCAAACATATTATTGGTGCCGATATTCATGCCTTGGCAGATGCTTTCCGAATTGCCAATATCCAAATCTGAATAATGGTAAGAAAATTCTAACTGTTGATAATTCAATCTACATAAAGTCTTCCTCATCTTGAGACGCAGTATTTATTTTTGATTCTTCCCGATTATCCCGATATCCATGTTCTGTAAATCTACCTGGCATAACCCCGCGATGTTGAAGAGTCGTGTTTGGTATGTCACTAAACCAGTCTTGTGGACAGTCTATGTCGGATTGTAATTGTCTTATTATCCTGTCCGGAAACATATAGGTCATAATAATGTTTGTTAATTCCTCGAGTAAAACTGCATTTAGGTTATTCCGGATTTCAACTACACAAGCTCTACACATATCGAAATTTTTATTGTAGTTTTCTAGTTTGAGGATGATGTTTTGGGATAATGTACTGCATGATATACACTTAACCCGAGTTTGCCAACATTTAATCATTATTCCGTTTGATTCGGTTATGGTGGCTGGACCATCTGTTGACAATGGCAAACAAGAAGTTTTTCCCCATCCGCCATTTGTGTAATCGAGACAGTAATTGATACAATGAAATTTGCCACACCAATTACAAATTTGTCCGAGAGATTCAACTCCGGGATGACCACGGGCATTGCATTTTCCATTAAATAAATCATCCATTTTATCCAATATTTCTTTATGAGAATTTATTTCTCCGATTCGGGTATTTTCCCAAGCGAGTAAAGGATATCCTCCCCAATGATTCGTTGCCTTCATAATTAAGGGTCTGAATAATGTTTGTAATTGACCTAGCAATTCCGGGTCCATAAGCCGAATTACGTATGATAAATATTGTTTAAATATCATATGAGGTACTTTCATGCATATACATGAAATCAACTATCCAGATCAAATAATGAAAGAAATAATTGATTTTACAGTTTAAGATAATGTAGTCTTTTCAGAAGATAATTTATTCTTTCGACAGAATAAATGTATAGCAACGTTGCTTCCAGAATTATGCAGGTTGCTGGATCGAAGACAATTGGGCTTCGAGCAATGGCTCAGGCGGCAACGCCGAAGAAGATGGTAAAACGCTACGTTGGACTCGATCAACCTTTACCGGCTATTCAAGTCAAGGAGAACGATGCGGCATATCGGAAATTTTTGATCGAGTTGCTGGTCAAGCGAGGAAAACTAAAAGAGAAGGAAGCGGAAAATTATACTGATGCAATAGCAATGACAAGATTTGGGCTCGCGATGACTCATTCTTCCGTTTATCCTTCCGATCCCGAAAAGAACTATGAAATGTTGGAACATTTGGGAGATGCAATTGTCAACTGTGTAACCACCTGGTATCTGAAAAATAGGTTCCCCGACATTGTAAAGTGGGGAAACCGTGGAGTCCAGTATCTTTCCAAACAGAAATCTTTAATCACTTCCAAGCCATATTTAGCAGAATTTGCGAAACTTTTGGGACTTGTTAGATTTATTCGATATCGCCCGCTTCAATATACACTTTCCAAGGCCGCCGTAGAAGGGGCTCCATCAGCCATCGTCACACAAACCGTAACAATGGACATATCAATGGAGGAGGACGTGTTTGAAGCATTTTTTGCTGCACTTGTGGAAGTGATTGATGAAAAAGAGGGATTAGTAGGTGTTGGCTATTCGGTAGCCTATAGTATTCTTTCATCTTTTTATGACGAGCGAGATATCCCGACAAGTCTGAACGATTTGGTTGATTCGAAGACTCAGTTGAAAGAAGTGTTTGACAAACGGGCCAGAATGGGAGACCGGGTAAAATGGACAACGGACGAGAAAACAAAAGAGTTCTGGATTCAGATCCATTTTCAACAGAGTCCTAGAGAAGGAACTCCCTTCGTTCCCGATCTGAAAATTGGACCGTATTCTCTCGCTACAAAAGGAGAAGACTCGGAATATCGATCCTCGAAAGCAGTTGTAGAACAGCAAGCCAGTAGAGACGCGCTCACCTATCTGCAAAAAAACTATGGCGATCAATTTGTTCGATTTCGTCAAGGAGAGTAATCATCTGGAATACCCTACTAACATTCCGACATTCATGGTCGATTGATCACGTTTGCATAAAATGACTTTTTACATGACCATTATGGGCAATTTCATCCGCTGCAATTATGTCAGTATTTCCTCAGCTGTTGAAAGCCTATGTCAAACACTCTTTTATTGCCGGTTCTGCCGGAGGATTTGTAGTCATGAGCGCAGGCTGCGGTGCCGCGGGCATGGATAGATCCGAGCCTTTGAAAATTTCCGCGTACGTTGCCGCCGGGACTCTGATCGGAGGAGTTGGAACAGTCGCATTGCCGGTATTGCCTATCGGATACGCTCTCTACAGATATGGAGAATTTGCTCAGGCGATCTATCAGGGCAAATAAAGAAATTGGATGTTCGGTCAAACAAAAGAACTAAATCGATGATCTGGTGATCACCGATTTCCATTCACAATCCTGTCTATCAAACATAATTTGAACATATAGAAAATCAAATCTTTTATACTTCCAATATCGCTTATTGATTAGTCTTGATGAATGATATGATTTCTCCCGATAACCATTTTGTTTCGAATGATGTTCAAACATTGATCAGATCATACAGGGGTTGTCCCACCATAACCAGCAACGGAGCCGCATGTCGCTCTAGCCTAACGACAAATAAATTTACGGATCCGATTACGGGAAAGAAATGGAATTGCAATTATTACTGTATGCGGCAATGTACACCGGAAAAGTTGTCTCATATTTTTAAGCATAGACCCAATGAAATAATCACATCTCGAGGAGACCGTCTGAAAATCGGAATAATGGAAATTACATTTTTCAGTGAGTTGACCTTTGAACATGTAGAATTTACATTCGCGGGGGAAACACATGAGGGATCCGGAGAAGCGGATGAAAAGGTGAAGGGGGTCCGGGGGAATGAGCGAAGCGAATGCCCCCGAAAGGTCCCAGAAAATGAGATGAGTGAGCAACTTTGTAGATGGATCAAATCAATTCCGGAAAATGAGGCAATCTGCGTCTTTGTTACAATATCTCCTCGACTTGATGAGGTGAAAAAATTCAGGAGCTTTGTAAAATTTGATATTCCGTATTTACGTCCAGCAAACGAATGGGAGAAATTGTCCAGCAATGTGACGATCGAATTTCAACTTTCTAATCCGACAATTACCACTTCGAAAAAGCACTCACGGCAGAAAACAACATCCCGATCCGTATCACGAGAGCACTCACAATCATTATCAATAAGAGGAATGAATCGTCCGGAATCTTTGGTTTATCATGGAATATCACATCCGGATATACATCGGGTTTCTCGCAAAAATCGTCCGGAAAGTCATTATCGACCTCGTCATTTTCATTCACCAGATCGGAAATATGAAACTGGGAGACCAATCAAAAAATGAAAATTTAATAAACATTCAGATGAATGCTTATTATTTATTTACGAATCACAAACACATACTACTTCTCCACTTTTCGGATCGTATTTGGCCGTGTGTAAAATCAAATCGTCAATGTTGTGTCCCCAGATACCGTATTTTCCGTTAGTTTCGCACCGGTTGAGCATTCCTGGAATATTGGTAGGCACAATGACTGTTGTCGCTTCTTCCTCGTCATACATTTCTTGATAGTCTTTCGCAATCAATTCAGCCAAGTGTTTGCGAGTAAATCCATTCTTGCTCTCATGTTCATATGTGGCCTTGTATTCTACCGGATAATCGATGACAATTTTAATTGATGTTGCGGGAATGACTACTTCCGATTCTGATAATTTACGTTCCCTGTTAAATTCATCATTTTGATCCCAACCGGAATTATTAATCGAACAAATCGACTGATACCCAAGATCGATTGTGATATTTTTCATACTTCTTATTGAAATCGATAATCGAGTATTCAAATTTCAGTTTACGATAAACTGAAATTTTTAGATTTCATCTCGAAAAATAGCAGTATTAGAAATGTCATTTGAACAATTTCGTGATCCCGTTAGCTATCTCGAATTTCAGTGGGCCCAGTACGGGATTTCTCCTGGAGCAAAATGGGATAAAAAGCTGGATTTTGAAAGCAATTGGTGGAATGGAATAACCATCAAGCCTGAAGCAACGCCCATGTGTGACCGATGTCAACAGGATACAAAAGAATATGCCCGGCTCAAAGCGGAAATGAGTTTGGCTCAATTCACGGAAAAAACGATGAAATGTTCCCACCATTGTATGTGGTTCTCATGGTTTCACCAACAACGTCAAAAAATGACGACTTTATCTTCCATAACATCATCAGTCAAACGCAAATAGAAACATGGTCATATGTCTATTGTAAATCATCTCATACAATGAAATGATTTCTGTGAATATTAAACAATGGATAAACAAGAGCGAGCAGAAGAATCTAAAATGGCTCGATTAGAGCAGTTTAAATTCTTCTCCTTCACGTGGTCTTCTTCGGAAGAAGAAACGAATGAAGGGCGTCGCTGCATCATTCGGGCATATGGATGGAATGAGAAACTTGAGTCGGTCGATCTGGTAATTGAACAATTTCTACTTCCAGTAATTATCGAGCTGGATGAAAACGTGACTTGGACTCCCGGATCTATCAACGCGATAAAAAATCGTTTGCAACAATTGAACAGTAAGCGTGATATGCAGCCAGTAAGGATAGATTATGAGGAGAGACAACGTCTGTATTATGCGTATGTTGAGAAACTGAAAAATCCAGATACAAAAACTGGACAGAAGTATCAGCATAAGAAGTTTCCATATTTAGTAGCATGGTTTCATTCCGCTTCCGCGTGTTCTAGTTTTGCTGCTACACTTTCTCGAAGAGAGATCAATATTGTGGGAATCGGAAAAATCAAGCTCAGGTGTCACGGAACAGAACGAAAAATTACTCCCGTCCTGAAATTTCTCGGCATCAGAGAACTTCCTTCTGCGGGATGGATGAAGGGCGCGGGAGTGAAGGCGAGTAAAGAAGAACAAGAATCAACCCGAAAACATGAGTATTTCGTCAATTTTCAGGATCTTGTAGCAATGACAGAAGAGGAGTCGATGAAGATGCCCATTCCCCAACCAAAAGTCATGAGCTTTGATAACGAGGCAAATTCTACGTATCTCAATTCAATGCCCAAACCTCATCGTCCCGGAGACAAAACATTTCAGATAGGATACACAATGCTTGATCCTCCGATTCCCGGTCGAAAAAAGGCTTATCGAAAATATCTCATTTCAATGGGCAATCCAGATGATATTGAAGGAGTAACAATATTCCGAGTCAAGACCGAGGCGGATGTTTACACAACCCTGAGTCAGAAAATGAGAGAGGAGGATCCGGAAATAGTGCTTGGATTCAATATATTGGGATGGGATATCAACTACATGATTCAGAGATGTAAGACGTTCTGTAGATGTTTCGGAGAATTTGATCTGATGGGATGTATTATTGGAAAACATGCCGAGAAGGCAGAAATTAATTGGAGTTCTTCCGGATCGGGAAAGAATAAATTCGAGTATTTGGAAGTAGAGGGAAGAGTATTCATTGATTTGCTTCCATATATCAAGAGAAATTATAAATTAGACAACTATCGCTTGGCGACATGCTGTGAACAACTACTCAAAACTGCGAACAAGGATGATCTGAAACCAAAGGATATTTTTAAAGCTTGGCGGAAACATTTGGACGCGGTTGATAATCCGGGAGATCGTCAGTTACAGGCAGAAGCTTCACGAGGGCTGGGACTCGTGGGAAAATACTGTGTGACCGATTCATGGGTCACTTTGCTGCTCTATGAGAAACTTTCCGTCTGGGCCGATTTGACCGAGTCGGCAACGGTTTGTCAGGTTCCAATGTTTTACATGTTTACGGAAGGACAACAAATCAAGATGTACTCCCAGGTCTATCGATATGGATTTCATAACAAAATTACAGTAGAAAGTAACGGATATGTGGCAAAGGATAATGAACATTATACAGGAGCTTATGTGACGGAGCCAAAGAAGGGACTTTATAGAAGAATTGTTCCGTTTGATTTCGCTGGACTATATCCGAGTATTATGATGGCGCATAATATCGATCATTCAAAGCTGGTGATTGATCCATCCATTCCCGATGAAGACTGCTGGGTTATGGAGTGGGAAGAACACATTTGCTGCAAGTGTCCGAAAGACGAGAATCCGGATCAAAAACCTAAGAAGATGAAAGATGGAAGACTCAACATAGTTTGCGCCAAATACAAATATCGTTGGTTGCGGCATGATGTGAGCGGAAAAGGTGTTGTTCCGACTTTGCTGGAGGGTCTGATTTCTGCGCGTAAGAAGACAAGAAAGATTATTGCCGTTAACGCGACCGAAATAAAAATACTGAAAAAGATCATTGCGGGAGAGTCACTTTCCGATGAAAACTTTTCAACCCTAAAAGATATACTAAAAACCTTTGCATCGAACAAAGACTCGAACGAGGCATTACAGATCGTTCAGACCAAGTTTGAAAAAGGTCTACTACTGCGAGAAACTCCTCTTCAATCTTCCGCAAACATTTCCGAGAGCAAATCTTCGAGATCCATCTTAACAGAAGATGAAAAGAATAAAATCTCGGAAAGAGTCGAACAATTGGAAGCTTTGAATCTAGTTTTGGATCGTCGTCAAAATGCCTACAAGGTTAACGCAAACTCAATGTATGGAGCCATGGGAGTTCGTCAAGGATATTTGCCGTTTTTGCCTGGAGCAATGTCCGTTACATATATGGGGAGAACTAACATTAAGCGGGTGAACAAATTTATTGAGGAAGAAAAGAAGGGAGATGTGATTTATAATGATACAGATTCAGCCTATTGTTTCTTCCCGGATTTTGACAATAAAAGCGTCAAGGAACTCTGGGAATACGCGAAACAAATTGTAGCGGAAGTCAAAGTATTATTTCCACCTCCAATTTCTCTAGAATTCGAAGAGAAAGTTTATGAGAAGTTCCTCATCCTCACAAAGAAGCGTTATGCGGCTATTGCCGTCAACGAGGACGGAAAGATTGATGACAAATTGGTTAAGCGAGGAATCGTCCTACAAAGACGTGACAATTCAAAAGCTCTGAGAGATGTATATCAAGCTCTAATTTATAAAATCTTCGATCAGCACGGAGAATTGATCAAATTCAATGAACAAATCAAAATAATGAAACAGACGGAAAAGGTCGAAATAGCTTCATGGAAGACGAAATGTGAAGATCTGATTCGGGAATATGCTAAGAAGAATGACTGTGAAGATATACTTGATAGCCTTTTGGGTAAGTTCTATCGAAAATACAAGATTAAACAAAAGGCCAAACCGCGAATCAAAAAGATTGAAAACATTGAAGAGAAAACTAAAAAGAGAAAGAAGGCCGCTCCTAAAACTTTTGCAAAACTCGAGTATCCACAAGCTCCGGAAATCAAATCGCGGAAATTCGCAATGAACAATCCAGCAGTAAAGAACTTATTAGAGTTGATTACAGATTCTGTTCGTTCTCTATTTCAGTGGAAATACAATTACAAACAGTTCATCATTACCAAGCAGATTACTCGGGACGTGAAAGAATACAAGGACCCCAAGAAACTTCCCGGACATGTGAAACTTGGAATGAGAATGCAAAAACGCGGTATCGCAGTGGGAGGAGGTACAAGAGTTGAATATCTCGTCCTCAAAAATGGGCCATATAAGAAATCGGAAACTCAGGCCGACAAGATTGAAGATGCAAATTATTTTTCCGAATTCAGGGAGATTCTTCGAATCGAGCTCCTAACATATCTGAAACAATTCATCAATCCATTGGATGAACTTTGCAGAGTAGTAATGGGATTGGAAAATTTCGTCAAGGATCAGTTCGAAACGCGAATAGCTTACAGTCAAGTTACTGATCATATTAAAGAACTGGGAAAAACGAAGCTAAAATTCGTCGAACCAAAAAAGTTGGCATTTGTGGATAAATAAAGCGTGCCCAAGACGACGCAAATTGTGTATCATAAATACACAATTATCCGATAAATAGCAATAACAAACATGAATTGAATTTGTGTTGAGAGACACGCTCGGAATTATGACAGATCGGTAATGGAAACTCCTCAGCTCGAAAAATCGGAGGAACGTAAATTGTGGTATAACAACGGACAATTGGCGAGCTCGGAATTTTATCGAAATGGAAAATTAAATGGGGAGAAAAAATGCTGGTATCTTGACGGACAAATTCGCCTTCAAGAATTTTATCAAGACGGAAAAAGAGATGGAGAATATAAATTGTTCTATGAAAACGGGCAATTGTGGGAACGAGGTTCTTGTCGAAATGGAAAGAGAGAGGGAGAATATAAATCATGGCATCATTCGACCGGGCAAATTTGGGAAGATTCATTTTATCGAAATGGGTTGCCCGAAGGGGAACAAAAAACTTATTATTATGATGGAACGCTTTATGAGCAACAAATGCACCTGGATGGGGAACTAGAGGGAGAGAGCAAAACTTGGCACATAAATGGGCAATTACATGAGCGGGAATTCTATCGAAAAGGAAAAATACAGGGAAAGAGCGAATCATGGTATGAAAACGGACAGATTGAAAAACAATTTTTATCGAGATGGCGAACTGGAAGGAATCTGCAAACTTTGGCACAACAATGGCTTGCCATGGGCAAAGGAATCATATCGAAACGACGAGAGGGATGGCAAATGTACATATTGGTTCTCGAGCGGTCAGTTGGGAAATCAAGAATTCTATAGAAACGGGGAATGTATTGATGAGAATTTTAATTATGCCAAAACAAGAACGTTCCTTCGAATTATCAGATCTTTTCGCAAACGTGCCATCATCCCGACCAGTATCATGCTTATTTCCGATTTGATGAGAATAATTTCAACATGACGGATTTCCGATTGGAGAAATCGGAAATACACAATTTCACATACAATAAGCCCGTATAAACATAAACTGATTTATGACAAATGAGCGCAGATTATCGCAGTCCGATAATGGAGATTGGTCAAGGCAAGAAATCAGGAGAATTTAAATCTTGGCATAATAATGGGCAGTTATGGAGACAGGCGTTTTATCGAAACGGGGAGCTGGAAGGAGAACTAAAAATTTGGGATAATGGTGGAAGGCTTGAATCGCAAGAATTTTATCATGATGGAAAATTGGAAGGGGAACGCAAGACTTGGCATGATAATGGGCAGCTCGAATTGCTAGAAATCTACAAAGATGGAAAATTGGAAGGAAAATCGCATTCGTGGCACGATAATGGACAACTTTTTGAACAAAAGTTTTATCAGGATGGAAAATTGGAAGGTAAGTACGAATCATGGTACGACAATGGATCACATTACACGGAAGGATTTCGGCGAAATGGAAAACTGGAAGGGGAGCACAAAATTTGGCACAATAACGGTCAGCTTTGGAAAAAAGAATTATATCGAGATGGAAAACGAGAAGGAGAATATACCTCTTGGCATTCACATGGGGGAGTGTATGAGCAAAAATTTTATCAAGATGATAAACTGGAAGGAAAATGTGTAATAATGTACGGGAATGGACAAGTAGGAATTCTCGAATTCTATCGAAATGGAGAAAGAGAAGGAGAACGTAAATATTGGTATCCAGACGGACAACTCCAGTCGCAGGAATTCTATCGGAACGGAAATCTGGAAGGAGAGTTCAAATTATGGCATGAAAATGGACAGTCTCATGTGCGGTCATTTTATCAGAATGGAAAATCACACGGAACACGCAAATGCTTACGAGAAAATGGGCATCCCTGGGAAATCGAGGTTTATCAGGCTGGAAAACTAAACGGAAAATGTAAGTATTGGCATGATGGTGAATTCTATCATCAGTTTTTCCGAATGGGAGAGCCCGTTAGTGACGATTTCAGCTTCTCTCTAGTATTCCTTCGAATTATTCGGGGCTGTAAAAAACGTGCTATTAATTCTGCAAACATACCTCTCATTCCCGATTTGAAGAATATCGTCTTTTAATCATAACATCCAGTCCGAATTTTTCTAATGCGTTCGACGCATTAGAAATTGAATTTATGCCCAAATATTGACGGTCAGTAAACAATGTCCGAACAATTAAAAAACAAAGATGAAAAGAATGAACAAACCTCATTGATCGAAACGGAATTTTTGAGGGCGGAAATCTGGCGTCAACTCATACATAATCAGCCGCGATTCTCATTCCGAAAGAATCCTGGAAAATTTCGATCAAAGGAAAATTTGTCTCTTCTCTTGCGTTACATCTTCAATAAAATTATTGATCTGCAAGACCAAACTCCATCTGATCCCGTATTTATGACACATCACTCTCCGCTTGCGGAAAAACAGTTGGAGGCAGATTTTCGATACTTCCGAATTATATCTCCTACTCCGCAGGAGATGGTTAAATTTTTGGAAGGACAATTCCAGAAAGCAGCCGAACAGGTTAAAAAGGCCGTTGTAGCAAATGACCAAATTGTGACGGGAATCGATAAGGAATTGTTAGAATACAAAGGAAAGAGCTATTTTGTAGGGTCTGAAATTTGGAATAAGAAATATTGTTGGCATTCCGCCATCGCCCTTCGAATTAGATATGATTACTTACAGTTAGATACACAGGGTTTGTCAGTTCCTTATAAAAATCGCGGATTTGAATCGGGAGCAGATGTTTTGGAGGCATTTGCCAGTTCTTTCAATCATTATTTTGACAAGTATCATTCCGCTTTCCCCGATCTGGAAAGATGTATGGGTTCCTTGGGATCGTTTTGGGCCAGAAATCGAATCGAAGAACCGATTGTGATGGTCAATCCTCCGTTTGACGTCACAATAATTGAGGAAGTAATCAAGAAAGCGATCAAGTGTCTAGAAGAGGCAAAACGGGAAAATCGGAAACAGACTTGGCATCTTGTATTTCCGGCTTGGAGGGATATTTCATCTTTTACTTCTTTGGCTCATCATCCGTTCTGCCAATCATTTGTTGATATTGTTCATAGCAAAACAGCATTCATCGACTGTCTAACGAAAAAGATGATTCAGCCGTGTGACATCTTCCAGATATTTCTAGCAGTATAGAATAATTATCATCTCGAAATGATGGTAATTAACATCTCAACCACGTTTCCGCATCATGTTTTGAGGATCAGCATTACACTTCAATCCACATTCCACAAGTCCGGCAGTCAATTGCGCCGTCTCAATCGGGGTAGGAATGGCTCCGGTCTGGTTTACCAACTCATTTGCCCGGTTCAGCCCGAAAGTGATGGTGTAATTTTGCGTCAAGCAATTAGAGGCATCATTCACCTTGCTTGGATCGGAACAGATAGAATTGAATTTAGACCGAACTTGGGAATTTAGGCTGGAACCGGTCTTTACTTGCTGGAATACAGCGTATATTCCAATTCCAACAAGAATAGCAACAACAATTGTGATTAGGAACTTGAATATATTCATTTATTGATAACATATACAATAATACCATTTATAGGAATGCTATTCGAAGATTCTGATTTTCCGAATACATGATAAACATATGCAGAACGAGTCTTACGAACCGGTTTCGCAATGGTCGACTTCGACTCGTTCGAATGAACCTTTCAAAACTCAAGAAGGATGGTACAACATGCCCGCAACTAGTCCTCATGAGTTAAATTCGCATGTTTCGAACGCGCAAGGGCACGTTTTTGGTCCTAGAGCAAGAGTGTCAATGAGCCAGAAATTATCGTCTAAACAAGGAGTGTACGTGGGAATCGGAGTTGTAGGCTTACTTATCGTCATCTTTCTCATTTATCACGGAATGAAGAAATACCGCAATGTAGGAGGCGCAATCTCTCCTCGCTTATATTGAAATAATTCCGTATTATGATGCGGGTTCATAATTGCAGAGAAATGTGACATTATTCGATCATTTTGATCGGATAATCGATCGGAAAATTTAACTTCCCACGTTTGACTTTTCTACCAATCTGACATTGAACAAACTGGATATTGATTATTCAATCAGTTGGAATGGTTGTATATTGATGTTGTTATTTCATATAGCGTATCAATTCTATTCAACGAACAATGAATGTTCCAGTTTTATTTATTCAAATGGTAGAAAAGTCAAACATGGGGAGCGGATTTTCTCATGCATGTTTTCCGTCAAATTGTTTAGATTTCTCAATCAATTTTTGATCGAGAATTATATCGGCTTTTGACCAATCATAACTTAACTCTTTTCATTGGGGAAGATTTTCCTTTGAAAATTTGGAAGCGATTCCTGAAACACTTTTTATCAGAGTATTTCCGCTTTGAACCATTGTAAGATTCTCATGTCCGCTGATCGTTCTGGTTGCAAATGATCCGTCTTCAAATGGCAAAGTTCGGATAATGTATAGCGGTTTTTGAACGAATACCAGAACCCATAACTGTTCTTCAGTTCTGTTCCATCTAACAATACTTCCGACACAAAATCTGTCAGCCGGAGTTGATTGGGAAATTGTGCCAATTACACGATGAGCCGACATTATATATGCTTTATTTATCCGCATAATAAAACTCAGTTTATACAACCATATTATCGTTCCAAATATTTACGAAACTAATCTACATCTATTGCAAGATGAGTTCTGCCATTTCGCGTGGTTCGTACAAGGCCAAATTGGTGCGGGATTATGCGTTGGTTTTTCCCAATATTAATCAGGAATTACAATCCTATGAAGTAGAAGCTCCAAAACATCCCCTCCGTAGACGTTTCCTGAAGGATTTTAATGCCGAGATGTTTATCCCCAGTTATCAGAGATGGTGTCCGAAAGGCCCAACTATTCTGGAGACCAAGACTCAAATGGAAGAAGCGAAGGAGGCTGGCAAGGATGTAATGATTTTTCCGCTTAGTTCGGAAGAGGGTGTTCCCTGGGCATATGTTTGCGACCATCCAGAATTTCCCTATGTCGGTCTCCGGGCAAACAAGTTGAGTAACAATGAAGAGTATCCCTTCTTGCCATGCTGTTTTCGTAAGCCTCAGAAAGATAATCCACATTCCCTCCGATATCAATACGAACAAGTAGAGGAAGCGGAAGAATCATCTTCCGAGAGAGGACGTCCCCATATATTTCTAACTCAAAAGATTTTTCGTCCCGCTGCTTATGCGATTCTTCCTGATGATGTCTATCGTTTCCTTAACGCTGTCAACACCGACCTGGACGCCCTACCATTGCAAAAGGGACGATATCCTTTCGTCCGTCAAGCGGGAATTCGTTCTGTAAATAGTGTACTCGATGCGCTCATTCGTACGGTTCTTGATTACTATGAAGATATTGATGCGGAAGAAGATAAATCAGGGAAGGAGATTGTTTCGCAATCGGAAATGAAACGTAAATACAAATCATTGATTGCATCCAAGCTTCCGATATTAGGAGAGATATTTGACAATTATGATTCCCTTTCCGAAAACCGGAAGATTGAATTTATCGCAAATGTTAGAAAACATCTGGCAGAACTCGTTCCAAGCAATATTGCTGCTCAGAGCACATTTTCCTACGAAATTCGTGCGTTACAGGAACAATTATCCAAAGAGGAAGGATATCTCGATCCAGCAATAGTGTGGCGGCTACTCGAGGAGGCCTTCCATGTAAACATTGTACTTTTCCGCCGAACTCTTGCCCAATCGGGAGGAATATTGGCAGCCCCGGCATTTCTTCAGGAATATTTGCAATACAAGAGATCCCGAAAAGAATCGCGAGATAGATTTACAGTTCTTCTCTTCGAAACAATGGGGGCAGAACGTGACCGTCTCAAGTATCCGCAAGTGGAGGTTATTAAGAATTTCATTTTTCAGACGAACGAATCGGGAGATTTAACAACAAACATCTTTAGTTGGTTCAAATCCCCAAAAGATGAAGAATTACTAAGAAGAATTCATTCCGCATTTGATGAGATCTATGGTTGGGATGGAAAACCTGCTCTATCCATTCCCAATGTTTTCATTGCCAAACCCCAGGGACAATGTGCCGATTTTTACGGGAAGATTAGATTGTTACAATTCGCCGATGATATTTGCATTCTGACAGAACCATTGCCTCCGCTTGATAAATCAGATCTTAAACCGGGAGCGGAAGCACGCTGTCAGTTGAAACCTGTTCCCCTCGACAAGGCTCTCAATTTTTTGCACATTGAAGAATTAACGGAAAAGGATTTAGATGCCGTAATTGTCAACAATCAATTGATAGGATATCAATGCCGAAAAAGAACTAAAAATGTCGCTAAGCCTCTAGTGAGATTTTATCTTCCGATTGTTCCTAGACCGGTCTCGCGAAACATGGGATCATCAATGATAAAAAGTGCACAAGGACCAAGTTTTCTAGCCCGCGAGAGTCTAATGGAAAACTTTAATCGTATGGCTCGCTTTGCGCGATACTTGATAGAATACGTTTTATGGAAATTTTCACAATGGCATGCCAAACATCTGGGAAATTTGCAAGATCCAAATTACATCTCCAAATTTGCCAAGGAGGGATTTCAGATTGTCAAAGATCATGAATATCCGCAAACCATACCTCGTCGGTTTGAGAATAGGTTGCCGGGAGTACTATCTGGATCGGGTGCAATTATTGTTCCCAGTAATGATGTGAGGAATAGAATGATCTACTCTTTACAATTACGCGTAGGGCAGAATTCGGAAGAGATAGTAAATTATCATACGAGGATGTTTATCAAGAATTACTATCGGGATATTAGCGATTTTTCATTACAGCCAGCAAATGTCATTCTTTCCGGCACCGAGATGGTTTTATCATGGATTGATTCTAGACCTCCGCAATATCAGCTCTTTGATAGGATAAAATATGCTCCATGTCAAGATGACGAGTTGGAACTTCAGGAAGCCCTGGAAAATCGGAAAGAGGAGGAAAATGTAGAATGCAAGCTACTGGAATCCCGAGGTTTTGTCATTGACCCCTATTTTCTCAAACTGGAAACTCTCGACGACAAAATTTACATTGTTCAACAAGCTAGATCGCTAGGACATGCTCTCTATCTTTCCGAAACGTGGATGACTAGGGGATATAACGCTGGCTATGGTTCGGAAGGAATATTGAGCACGACCGCGTCCTTTCGATATATTGCTTATAACGGACCGATGGATATGGAAGTTGAAAACGTGAATGGAAAGACGCCGAAACATACAGTCCTACAATATAGATTCAAAAATGAAATCTACACAATGGCTCTCCTTCCGTTTTCCAAATCGTAAATTCGGGGGCATTCGCTTCGCTCATTCCCCCGGCCCCCCCCCCCCCCCCCCCCACGGAAAAAGATTGTATCAGTCGGAAAAGCTTCTCATGAATCGCAATATGGTCGATACTATTTGCCTCGTGCTATACCGTCATGGTATGAGAAAATGTCATCGCATGACATTCAGCTTCTATTGAAGCGATAAAAGATTAATTGACTTTTTTCTTCGATATCGAGGATGTATGCAGTTTCTGGACATTTTCGCGATGTCCAGTTCTTCCACTCAGCACAAGCACCTCTTCAATTTTCTTTCCGATAATCTCTGGCATGGTTTCAGGAAGACTTGGAATATTTCCGATGAGATGCTCGCGGAAAAAACATCCGCGTTATTTGCCGATCTGAGCGACATGAAAAAATGGCTTGATAAGTTTGAGAAGGAAGTCGCGGATGGTCAGCTGGACGAGGACGATGTTCCCGAACTCGCACTGAATGAAATCGTCCTCGGATATGTGATAGATTCGGGACGTTCTGATCGGTCAAGACAGCTCATGCGGGAAATGATGCTGTTGGCATATCTGAAAGATGGAGGAAAAACCAATTGGTTTCAAGGGAATTACAATCCAGATCTTGTCGCTCTCTACGGCCTAAGAAAATTTCTGAACATGAAAGACTAACCAAAATCGCAAACAATCGACAATTACGGTCTGAATGGACCGTAATTATAACGTTTATTCTATTCATTTCTTTCCCGATTAGTTTCCAGTAAATTGAGCAACTTTGAAATTTCAGACTGATGGACTTCCAAATTATGTCGGTTATTATCCTCGATGTCTTTTCGAATAGATTTTTTAATGTCCTCCAGAAGCTGATTTATTCTATCGATCGTGTCAGTTATGTCTGAAGATGGTGCTGATGACATCTACCGATTATAATCTCTTCCGAACTTTTAAACCGATTAGAAAGGTTGGATTTTTTCTGCACGCTCAAAAGTTTATTCAAAATCGGGAACATGTGAGGGCCCAAGGAAGCATGAAGGGGGTCCGGGGGAATGAGCGAACGAATGCCCCCGTGATTAGAAATAGTAAAATGCTGGACTTGATTTCTTGCGGAGCAAGCAAAACACGCAAATCAGAATAAAGATCAGCACAATTCCGAGAACGATCATTGCATTTTTCGATAGCTTCTGTTTCGGGCCATAAAAGTATTCGGAACCAAATTCCTTCTTTGTCGTGGGGTATGGGCCGGCCGGAAGATTAACATTTTCCCGCTTGGTCGGTCCCCAAGCTCCCATGCTAGAAGCCGAATAGTCAGTCGAGATTGACGGTGGGTATGGGGCACTTGCCATTTTGCTATTCATTTGTGTAGTTTAAAAAGGAAATAGAAAATTTTGATAGTTATCTGCGAATGATAGCTATCTGAAGTTTTATTTGATATAGTTATAAACAATATTTGCAAGATCTGATATCAGTTTGTCATCAATTATCCGAATAGCACGAATACGAGAACGGAACTGAATTCGGAGGAATCCAAACTTTATCTGTCGAGTAAACTGAGGGATAGACACCTTTCCATTTCGATAAAATCTCCATCTTAATACCCGACCATTTTCATCCCATTCTTTACGCTCTCCTTCTACCAGATCGCGACGATAAAAAGATATATCGTCGGGGCATCCATTACGATGCCAAATTTTATAACTTCCATCGAGCATACCATCGCGATGAGATTCTTGTGCGCAGAGTTGCCCATTCTTATACCAACATTTGCCTTCTCCTTCTATCTTTCCGTTTCGATAGAAACTGTGCGTATCAATCTCCCCGTTTTCATACCAAATCGTACATTTTCCATTTAGCTGATCATCTCGGAAAAAAGAATGTTCTCTAAGTGTTCCATTTCTATACCAGGTTTTACGCTCTCCTTCCAACTTTCCATCTCGGAAAAATTCCTGTTCGGAAAGTCGACCATTTCTATCCCAAACTTTTCGCTCTCCTTCTAGCTTGTCATTGAGATAAAATGTTTGTTCCTGTAACTGCCCATCACTATACCATTCCTTATGCTCTCCATCTGACATGATTTTCGTTCGGAAAATTTCACCTATCCGAAATGGAAATGTGTGAGGTATTTCTTCCATCTGAAACATACATTTGAACTAACCGAACAATTCAATTTAGACGGCTTATCAAATTGTAATTACGGATCATATTTTGCCTGATCTTATCATTATTTTCCGGTAGGAAATAAATATGGCCGCATTTGCAGATCTTCTCAATAATTCGTGCTGGAACGTATTGATGGGTGGATTGTACCAGACGGTCTCTTTTCAGCTCGTTCCGACTTTTTATCATAATGGAGGCATTTTCCTGCTGCAATATTTTGATCAATGTGATCGAGATGGTCCACAGATTGTTTATCAGAATGAAGGAAATGGGATTCTTATGAAGATCCTTTTAGATGAACCCTATATGGCTCTATATTCCGGATCTGAATCGTTAACATGGAAAGGAGCAATAACCGGAAAGACTATGACGTGGTCGCGAACTGTATGTTGGCCAGATAAATTTGGCGTTCCCTCGACTCCGTTTGTCGGAAGTAGTTAATTGAATTAATAATCCGAAAAGAAGACCATGCAAACTTTCATTGGAAATGTCAAATTCTGAAATCAAGGAACCGAATCCTGAAATGCTAATTACTACCGATCGTCACATGGAAATGACTGGAAACGACACGATTTGGGCTCGTGAAATTTTCCAATCGATTGGGTCGGAAATCAAGACAGAGGAACACGCATACATTATTGGGCAAATATCTACTGTTTTGCCCAAACTTCCGGATGATCTTACTAAAGCTTTTATTCGGGGATATTTTGATTTCAGCAGAGGATATATAAATTTACCGTCTAATTCATGTACACTTGCTGTTTCCTTAACGACGTCGAAAGACATTCAGGAAAGATTGGGCGTAAAAGGCGTTTTCTCGGCGGATAAGGAAACTGAGTCGGTCGGAATTATCAGATTTTCCGGAGTAAATTGTCTCGATTTCTTGGCAAAAATTTACGAGAAATCATCTCCCAAATTTTGTTCATCTCAAAATTACGAGAAATTTTCCCAGATGTTAACGTTTTACAATACTGACGTCAATCGAACATGGAATAATGAGGCGTTTAAATGTTTGTGGAAAAAGAACGATGGAAACGCTCTTCCTCTTCGGAAGAATCGTTGTTCCGATAGCGGATTCGATCTTGCGATAATTCGAAAGGAAAAACAACTAAACCAATTCACAGCGCTTTACGACACGGGAATTGCCGTTTCTCCTCCGGCTGGCTACTACTTTGACGTGGTTCCTCGAAGCTCTGTCAGTAAGACCGGATACATTCTAGCAAATAGTACAGGAATTATCGATGCTTCATATTCCGGCTCAATCAAAGTGGCGTTGCTCAAAGCTGACGATTCGGTTCCAGAACTAGAATTGCCAAACTACATGGTTCAGCTCATTCCTCGTAAGTATATTCATCTTGATTTTCATGAAGTAAAAGAGCTTGAGCAGACTGAACGATCGGACAAGGGATTCGGAAGCACGGAAAATCAGACATAATTACTGGAAACAATTGTTTATAGAAGTATAAACAATTCATACCGGATAAATTGAATTTACTTATAGTACTGTATAGGTGGATCATTGCCAGATGGTTAGGTTTCTTGCTAGAGTTCTCAACAACATTCGGGGCTGGATGAAAGAATTTCATTTCCGTAAAGGTGAAGCTCACGATAATCAATTGGAAGGAGAAGGCAGAGTATGGTATGAGAACGGACACCCTTTGGCTCGATCATTTTATCGGAATGGAAAACTGGAAGGAGAACATTATATCTGGTACGATAATGGGCAGCTTTGGGAACGAACATTTCATAAAAATGGGAAAATGGAAGGGTCAAGTGCATTTTGGCATAGAAATGGACAGCTTCATATACACACATCTTATCGAGACGGAAGAGTGGAAGGAGAATACAAAGTTTGGAACAGTAAAGGATGGCCCCTGTATCGAGGATTTTATCACGATGGGAAAACGGAAGGAGAGATTAAAGCATGGAAAACAGACGGAAATCTGATATTTCGTTCTTATTGTCAAGATGGAAATGATGTTGTTCCGATATTTACTTCCGAGAATAAATGTGGCATATTGCGGGTAAAGAAACATCTTCGTTCCCAAAGTTTATCTTGCATAATTGACGCCTACATAATTCCCGATTTATTAAAGGTGATTTGTTAGACCGGAATAAATGATTTATTCGTGAGTAAATAAATCATAATTAATAATGCCTTTTCCCGTTTATCTTATCTATCATCGCAATTGCCCCGATGGCCTAGCAGCAAGTTGGGTTTATCTTCATTGTCACAAAACTCGGGGATTAGGAACCGATCATATTACGCTGATACCGGCGGATGCAGGAAAAGTTCCAACTAATCTGTCCTGGAAAGATCACAATGTGGTTATGCTGGATATTTCGTTCAAAAAAGACGATTTGTTAAGGATTGCTTCGGAAGCTGCGAATATCTTCATTATAGATCATCATCAAACTGCTCAAACGGATCTATCGGGAGAATTTCCGGAAAATGTCTTTCTAACTTTTGACATGAGTAAATGTGGTGCTCAACTTGCATGGGATAAGTGGTTTCCCGGAAGGGATTATCCATGGTTTATTGATGTGATTGCTGACAGAGATTTATGGCTCTGGAAGAATCCTCACTCAAAAGCTATTGGAAGATATTTCTCCGAATACGGGTATTTCGACTCTCATGACAAATTTGAAGAACTTCTTACATGGAACGGAAATGATATTGATAGATCAGTCGAAATTGGAAATGTTCTATTGGAGACGGATCAAAAGATTGTAAAATTGTATACCAAATCGGCAATTTTGTGTGATTTCAAGACCCCAGAAAAAACTTATAAGGTTTACCTAACTGGATGTCCTCATCAATATGCTTCCGAGGTAGGACATAGTCTATCTAGTAAATCGGAATGTGATTTTGCAGTAATGTGGAGATATTCATTTTCTGAGGATGAATGGCAACTTTCTTGTCGTAGCAGTAAAGATCGTCCAGATATCGATCTC
>Ga0335071_10000251_pt1 | contig 62389 bp, 41 predicted proteins | sample Lox_Sample_15_FD_206724 | JGI IMG/M metagenome (GOLD analysis project Ga0335071, IMG submission 206724) | Soil microbial communities from Loxahatchee National Wildlife Refuge, Florida, United States - Lox_Sample_1.5 | ecosystem: Environmental > Terrestrial > Soil > Wetlands | place: USA... | reverse complement strand
AGAGTGCCATTGACGGAAGTGCCGGATGAGTTGGTCAATGTGTATTGGCCAGCGTACTCTTCGGCGAGCGGAACAGCGGTGGAATCGGCAAGCTGGACGCCAGACCAATTGAACGCGTAATCCCCGGCGAGGGTTTCCAGGCTGAAGGGGCCCGCGCCTTGAGAATTGAGCGGGCCAGTGGCGATGTAACCCTTGCTGGTGTTCTGAACGACGGCCTCGGTGGAAGAAACGGCGTAAAACGTGAAGGTGTACGTGCCTGTGCCGGAGTTGGTGAAGGTGAAGGTGCCGCGACCGCTGCCGGTATGATTGGCGTCGATGGTGTAGGTGGCGGCGGTAGCATTCTGGATGTGAACGTGGCGGCCGTTGTTGTTGTCGTCCGCAGTAACCGCGCTGAGCCCACCATTGCCGTCAGCAGTGAAGCGGCCGACGGTGGCGACGGGACCCTGCGTGCCGAGAAACGAAGCGCCGCCCGCGAGAAAGATAAAGCTGCCAGCGAACTGAGAGTTTTGCGTAGGAGGAGCAGACTGCTGGAGCGCTTCGCCGGAACTGCCACCGAGCGCGTCTTCCTCGAGAAGCAGGAAGTGCGAGGAATCCACGATGTAAAAGGCATAGGAGCGGCCGGCGAAGGACATGGTGCCGCGGCCGAAGCCCGAGCCGTTGCCATTGGAGTCGATGGAATAGGAGCTAGGCGGAATCGGAACAGCGGGCACGGGTTCACCAACGTTGCCGTCGTTGGTGTCCAGGAGGCCGCCGGTGATGGCGCCGTTGCCGTCGGTGGCGAGTTCACCAACGATGGAGATGGGCGCGACGGTGTTGTTGGTGAAGGAAATCCCCATGAGGCTGAAGGCGTATTGGCTGGACAGGCTGCCGTTAGTGAAATTGGCGGGGGTCTGAAGAGTGAACGTGCCGGAGCCCTCGGCGTTCTTGTCCGTTTCGAGGACGAAGCCAGAGGAGGGAGATTGCATGTCGAAGGCGAGTTGCAGCGCGCTGTTCGACGCGGAGTTTAGAGTGAGGGAGCCGCGGCCGTTCGACTGAATGGAATAACTTCCGCCGCTGAATGAAGTGGTAGTGGGCTGACCTGTAGCGAGCGGAAGAACATCTTCGAGGCCGCCGGTGATGATGCCGTTGCCGTCGGAGATGAAAGAACCGATGCGGGCGATGTAAGCGCCGCTGGGATCGAGACCGCTGAGGGAAAACGCATATTGTCCCTTGAGGCTGGCGAGCGTGAAGCCAGTGCTGGGTGGAGGGGGAGGAGTGCTGCCGCCACCGCCGCAGGCGGCCAAGAAGAGGGCCAAGAATATGAGTACCGCGCACGACGAGATCTTGTTCACTGCGCGCCTCCGCAGATCGCCAGCCGAAAGTCCATCTCCCGATTGTAACCAGCATAAACAATTTCGGCAGACCTGCAACTTGGTAGAGGGGCGTTGCGGGCGAGGGATTCGTTGACTTCCTGGAAAGCGAAAACCTAAGATGAGCGTACAGTTTTCTTCAGGCGGCACAGGTCGCGGGTTCCCGGCAGGCACGGAGACCCTACAAAACAGGTAACGAATGGGAAGGATTCACAAGCTGCTCTTGCATGCGATTGCGGGATTCTTCGTCGTAACATCGGGAAGAGCACAGGACCTGGCGCCGCGGGCATATAACGTCACGCCAGTCCATTCGAACGCGATGACGGTGACATGGTCGTTGTACAGTGGTCCCGTAAATTTCAACGGAGCGGTGCCGATTGAAGGGGCCAGCGGAACGTACAGCGTTCCGGTGCTCAGCTACTACCACTCGTTCAGCTTCTTCGGGCGATCAGCGAATTTCACAGCTTCCCTTCCCTATGGGGTGGGAAATTTCACGGGCACGGTGCAGGGGGCAGAGCGAACCGCGTATCGTTCTGGATTGCTGGATTTCAGCGCCCGATTTTCGGTGAACCTGCTGGGCGGGCCAGCGATGAAAGTGCCGGAGTACATAAAGTGGAAGCAAAAGCGGATTCTAGGCGCCAGCGTGAAGATCATTGCGCCAACCGGCCAGTATGACCCAACCAAACTGATCAGCTGGAGTATCAACCGGTGGGCGTTCAAACCGGAACTGGGATATTCCCGAAGATGGGGAAACTGGGTACTCGATACGTATGCGGGAGCCTGGTTTTATACGCAGAATCCAGAGAGCTTTCATCTTCCCTATCCGGCTCCGCAGACGCAAGCACCCGTAGGCAGCTTCGAAGGGCACTTCAGCTGGGATTTCAGTAACCTGATTGGGCGGAAGATGCGGGGTTGGGTCTCGCTCGACGGAAACTTCTGGTGGGGAGGAATTGCGTCGGTCTACAACATCCCCAACCCTGATACCAAGCAGACGAGTTCGCGGCTGGGCGGAACATTCTCGTTGCCGTATACAAATCACCAGTCGATCAAAATTTCGTTCAGCGGCGGCACGTATAGCCGGTTCGGCGGCGATTACAAGAACCTGCAGGTGGCGTGGCAGTATTCGTGGATTGGGGATAAGTGGTGACCATTCGCTCCGTACCGGACATCAAGCACCCCGGCATAACAGGAAAAGTAGAGGAAGGTGCTCACTTGGAAGGTGAGCACCTTCACCAGAAGCTTGGCTACAGCGATCCGCTGGTCTCACAAGCCGATCCGTTTGCCCTGTGCGAATGAATAGGGCACTCCGGGGTCAATCGCCAGTCCATAGAACTCGTTGCCCTCGTCGAAGAACACACCTTTCACGACGAGGGTGACCGGGCCAGTCTCAATGGTGAATTTGAGGGTCCCATGAAACGAACAGTCCGGATTGACCACGAACTCACCGTGCACCGGTAGCTTATCGACGGAGACCGGTCCGAGCTTCTCGAACAGCGTCCCCGTATAGTGCCCGTTCATACCAATATTTTCGCGGATGAACAGCGCGTCGGAAAATCCGGTAACGTTGAAAACTGCCGGTCCTAAGTTCACGATGTTCTCGACCGTTTCCACGTACGTGCCCCTCGCAGTTTGCGGCCCGCAAGAATGAGGCGGCTCGGCGGACTTCTTAATGCGGTGTCCGGTCCCCGTCCACGTTAACGTCGGGATACCGCTCGCGCCTATCACGCTGGGAACGCTTCGGTATTCACTGCCGTTGTCGAAAAGAAAGAAACGCTCCTCAATTAAAGTTGGCTGAGGCGTGTCCGGCAGGGTGACCCAATATCTGAACTTTCCAGTGCAGTCGGGATTCATTTCGAAAATGGTCACTTGAACCGGCATCGGGTCGGCTCCTCCACTCAACGATCCCACCAGAATCCAGTAGAAGCCTTCACCCACGCCGTCGGGCGCGAAAGTAACTTCGCCTACAGTCACAAAAGGCGCGATCGCTCCGTTCCAATGAGCTGTGATTGTCTGATCCGCGGGATCCAGATCCAGAATCTTGCTGGAGCCCCGCTCGTAAAACGCATACGTGCCTGTCATTGTCTGCAAACTGCATTTTTCACCGGCCTGAACCGCATACGCAGCGATGCAAAATAAAAAGATTGCAATGGTAGTTCTCGTTAGAATCCTGGACATGTTTGTTCCTCCTGGATTCAAGTGATTTCAGATTCCGACTAACGTCGTGGGCCTGTGCCTGGCGAGGCAGTTCGGCCTGTCCCGCACGGAGCGGAGAAATCTCCAACTCCGTTTAGCATTGTGGATATATTTGCAAAACGGTTAAATAGCGCCCTGCTTGTTTCTTGCTTGTCTTTTCCTTACCGCATAAGTGGGTGATGGCACTCGACTTGATCTCGTTGACCCGAATCACACATAGGTGTAGCCTGCGCGTAACGGGCCTCCTATCAGCCGCAGGAGCGCGTACCATGCCGAGCCGGGTCCGTTTCGACTGCTTCGAAGTTGACCTTTCTGCGGGCCAACTCTGCAAGCGCGGCGTGAGGATCAATCTTCGCGATAAATCCTTTCAAGTACTGACGGCTCTTCTGAAGCACCCTGGCGAAGTGGTGTCCCGCGACGACCTGTGCCGCCAGCTCTGGAGGGATGATGTATTCGTCGACTTCGATAACAATCTGAATACGGTGGTCGCTAGATTGCGCGAAGCCCTGGGCGATTCCGCCGATCAACCTAAATTCATTGAGACCCTTCCCAAACGCGGCTACCGGTTCCTCGAGAATGTCTATGACGTGCCCAAGCAACCCCAGCCCTCGGCATCGAAGAGAATCCGCTTGGCGGTTTTGCCTTTCCTTAACCTGTGTGGGGATTCAGCCCAGGACTATTTCAGCGACGCGTTCACCGATGAGGTGATCACCGGTTTAGCTGACCTGGCTCCGGATCAGCTGGCGGTGATTGCGCGAACGACAACGATGCATTACAAGGGCAGCCGGAAGGATGTGGCGCGCATTGGCCGTGAACTGGCGGTCGATTACGTCGTCGAAGGCGCTGTGAATCGAAGCCCCGATGAGATTACGGTCAACGTGCAACTCATTCAGGTCAGTGACCAGGCCCATCTGTATGCCAAGCGCTATACGGGCCTTCCACGCGACGTCTTCAGCCTGCAAAGCTCCATCGCCCGTGCGATTGCGGAGCGTCTCGATTTGCCTGCCTCGATCATAGCCGCTCGTTCCGTCTCCGCCGCCGGTCGCGCCGTCAAGAAGCCCACCGAGGATCTGGAGGCCTACGACGCTTACCTCAAGGGCCACCACTATCTTGGCACATGGACTCCTGATGGTCTGTTCAAGTCTAAACAGTTTTTCGAGGCCGCTCTTGCGCGCGATCCGGAGTTTGCTCTTGCGCATGATGGATTGGCCGAAGCGTACTGGTGGATGGGCTTCCTCGGTCTGATGCGCCCCAAAGATGCGTTTTCCATCGGGGTCTTCTCTGCGCTGCGTGCTCTCGAAATCGACCACACTCTCGCGCCTACTCACGCCCTCCTAGGCACCTTTCGAAAAGAACTCGATTACAACTGGCCGGAAGTCCAACGCGAAATGGCCTTGGCCCTAAAACTGGATCCTCTGTCACCGATCGTGCACTTCGGCAATGGCGGCAGCGGCTTGATGCCGCAAGGCCGCCTGGATGAGTCCATCGCGGAAATCGAGTTCGCCTTGGAATTTGACCCGCTGTCTCTGTTCATGCGCGCCTGGTTGGGCGAGACACTGTACCTGGCCCGGAAGTACGAGCGCGCCAAGGAACAATGCCGTCTCCTGAAGAATCTCGATCCACTCTATTTTCATAGCTACTTTGTTCTAGGACAGGTCTTCACTGAAGAGGCTACCTATGACGAAGCGCTTCCCGCCCTCAACAGGGCCGCCGAGCTTTCTGGCAACGCTCCGCTGGTCGTCGGCTGGCTGGGCATGAGTCTCGCAAAGAGCGGCGACCGTTCAGGCGCGCAGAAAATCCTGGCGGACCTTCACGCTGCCTCCACGCAAGTGTATATCCTGCCGACGACGTTCGCCTGGATTCACCTGGGCCTTGGCGAGATCGACGAGGCTTATCTCTGGCTGGAACGAGCCATTGAAGAACGCGATCCGATCATCATTCCCATCAAGACCCTACCTTTCCTCGATCCGTTGCGAACTGATCCCCGATTCGTTGGGCTCTTGCGCACCATGCGCCTGGACCAGTAAGGAAGATGTTGCACTGCTAGTGTCGGCTACTCCGAACCTGCAGGTGGCGTGGCAGTATTCGTGGATTGGGGATAAGTGGTAAGAGGTTGTTCGCAGGCGCGAGCCGTGGACTCGCGCGAATGCGGTGGATGCCGGAAGAAAAGTTCAAATCCGCAGCTTAAAAGCGAAGGGTGCGGCACCCACACGTCAAACCACCGTTACTGTTGGCCGTCACATCTTTTGACAGGCATTCGTGACTAGTCTCGCAGCCGGGAAAGACGAATTCCCCGCTCTGCCTGGAGGCTAGATTATGACGAAGCCGATCTTTCCGGTGCTCGTTCTTTGTTTACTCCTACCCTGTGGTATTTACTCGCAAACTACGCCCTCCCCAGCTCCGGCGAAACTTGACGCGGCGACCGAGGCGGCCCTTGTTCGTCTGGGAGGCCAGCTGATGTTTGCCGGCAAGGCTTACGAATACGACCGCGTGCTGGCTGATGAAATTGGTCCCCGGATCGCAGGCTCATCCAACTATGTGAAGGCGGCCGACTGGGCCTACGCGGAGTTCAAGCGTATCGGGATGAGTAATGTGCACCGGGAGTCCTGGGAAATCGACGCGATCTGGGAGCCGGAGACCTACGGCTCCGGCCGAATCCTCAAGCCGTACGAGCAGCGCCTACATGTCGAAAGCGACGCCTGGAGCCCTTCCACTCCAGCGGGAGGGGTGCGAGGCAACGTGTATCACTTGGGTTCACTTACGCCGGAGGCCGTCAAAGCCGAGGCCGGACACATCAGGGATGCGATCGTGCTTATCGATGAAGACTCCGCGAAAGGGCTCAATCCGATTCTGTTTGGCAAGATCCAAGAGGCGATTGCACTCATCAGCAGTGAAGGCGCTCGAGCGTTGCTTGTCGGTTGGGGACAAACGAACAACGCTCCGGCAATCTTCGGACTAGGAGCACTTGGAGGAAAGGTGTCGCTGTTGCCCGTGGGCAGCATCGGCCGGGAGGATACGCTCCTATTGCGCCGCATGCTTGAGCGCGGCCCTGTGGAGGTGGAGTTCAGCTTCACCAACCGCATTCGTGAGCACGCGAAGGTGGACAACATCGTTGCCGATATCCCCGGTGCCGCTCCCAGCGGAGAATTTGTACTTATTGGCGGCCATCTGGATGGATGGCATCTGGGAACTGCTGCACAGGATGATGGCACAGGCGCAGCGACGGTGATAGCCGTGGCAGAAGCAATTGAGGCCAGTGGCATTCAGCCGAGGCGCACTCTTCGCTTCGTCCTTTTTGGTGGTGAAGAACTGGGGATGTTGGGTTCCAATGCCTACGTGCGCGCGCACGCAGCCGAGTTGGACAAGTGCGTGGCGGTGCTGATCACAGACACCGGTTCAGAGCCGCCGAAGGGATGGTATGTTTTTGGCCGCGAGGATGAGAAGCAAGCACTCGCGACAATAAAGCAGCTGCTCAATCCACTCGGCGCGGGGGAAACGACCGACGAAGGCGGCCTGACCTTCGAGACCGACAACGCTGCGTTCACTGCTCACGGCGTGCCGGCGTTCGTACTCTGGACGCCGCTGGAGAAGTACTGGCAACTGCACCACACTCTGAGCGATACCTTCGACAAGGTGAACCAGCGCGACTTGAGCCTGGGCGCTGCGGTGGTCGGAGTAACAGCCCTGGCCTTTGCCGATGCGCCGTCGGCCATGAAGCACCTGACCACGCAAGAAGTCGAGGAACAACTCAAGAGAATCAAGGCGTTCGACACATATCAGGATATGCAGACACACAAGCTGTTCTAGGATTTTCGGTCCCTAGGGGCGGCACCCAGGAGCGATTAGAAGAAAATTTGATGATTGGGCGCGGGATTTTCCACGGACGGGGCATTGACAGTATTTAGGGTGGCGAACATAATTGTATGTACGTCAATCCTGTGGAGGGCTAATCGCTCGAATCTGCGGGCAGCGGATGAGAGCAAACTGGATGGCGCCAAAATATATTTTTGTAACCGGCGGTGTTGTTTCCTCACTTGGCAAGGGCGTAGCAGCATCTTCCATCGGTTGTCTCCTGGAAAGTCGCGGTTTCCGAATCACAATCCAAAAATGCGATCCGTACCTGAACGTGGATCCCGGCACGATGAGCCCGTTCCAGCACGGCGAGGTGTTCGTAACCGACGACGGGGCGGAGACCGACCTGGACCTGGGGCATTACGAGCGGTTCACGCACGTCAAGCTGTCGCGCGATAACAACTGGACGACGGGCCGCATCTACGAAACGATTCTGGCGAAAGAACGGCGCGGGGATTACCTGGGGAAGACGGTGCAGGTGATTCCGCACGTGACCGACGAGATCAAGCGGTGCATCAGGAAGGTGTCGGAAGGCGTCGACGTGGTGATCGTGGAGATTGGCGGCACGGTCGGCGATATTGAGTCACTTCCCTTCCTCGAAGCGATCCGGCAGATGCGGCTGGAGTTGGGCGCGGAGAATACGCTCTTCGTGCATGTGACGCTGGTGCCGTTCATCGCGGCAGCGGGCGAATTGAAGACCAAGCCAACGCAACACAGCGTGAAAGAGATGCTGGGCATCGGGATTCAGCCGGACATTCTGCTGTGCCGGAGCGAACGGCACATTTCGACGGACCTGAAACGAAAGATCGCGCTGTTCTGCAACGTGGCGGAGTCTTGCGTCATTTCGATGGAAGACGTGAAGACGATTTATGAAGTGCCGGTGGAATTGAGCAAAGAAGGCCTGGACGCGCAGATCATCCGGCTGCTGCGGCTGGAAGATCGTCCGGCGAACATGAAGCCGTGGCTGGATATGCTGCACGCGTTGCACCATCCGAAGGGCGAGGTGCGCATCGCGATCGTCGGGAAATATGTGCAATTGGAGGATGCGTACAAGAGCCTGCGGGAAGCGCTGCTGCATGGCGGGCTGGCGCACCAGCACAGAACGGTAATCGACTGGATTGAGTCCGAAGAGATCGATTCACTGGAGACAGCGGAGAAGCGGCTGAAGGGGTACGACGGGATTCTGGTGCCGGGCGGGTTCGGGAAGCGCGGCATTCAGGGAATGATCTACACGATTCAGAATGCGCGAGAGAACAAAGTTCCCTTCTTCGGGATCTGTCTGGGGATGCAGTGCGCGACGATTGAATACGCACGGGACAAGGCGGGATTGAACCATGCGGACAGCACGGAGTTTGATCCGCAGACGCCGCATCGCGTGATCTACAAACTGCGCGAACTGCTGGGCGTGGACGAAATGGGCGGCACGATGCGGCTGGGCGCGTGGCCGTGCAAGCTGGAGCCGGGCTCGTTTGCGGCGAAGGCGTACGGGATGACGGAGATCAGCGAGCGGCACCGGCACCGGTATGAGTTCAACCGCGAGTATGAAAAGACGCTGGTGGCGGCGGGGCTGAAGATTACGGGAAGGACGCCGGACGAGAATTACGTGGAGATCGTGGAAGCGCCGGAACACCCGTGGTTTCTGGGCTGCCAGTTCCACCCGGAATTCAAGTCGAAGCCGCTGGAGCCGCACCCGTTGTTCGCGGCGTTTATCGGGGCGTCGCTCGAGCACAAGATCCAGAAGTCGCGGCCAACGACGAATATCGCCGCGACAGAAGTGACGCCACCTGCGCCGGCATTGCGGGCGCAGCCACACGCGACGGCGTAGAATCTGTACTCTCACTACTCTCAAAGCAGCAATTCAGACAGCAGGCCGGATTCCTGCAAATCCGCGGACGGAATGCGTGTTGGGCGTTACTGGCGGGTCGACGGAGACTGCGGCGGCAGCACGTTCGAAACGGGAATAGTGACACTACCCAATGATCCGGAAACGGCATCGCGGACGAAGACCCGCAGCGTCTTTGTGGACGGACGAAGCACGAGGCTGGCGCGCAACTGGTAGCCGTGAGCGAGAACCCTCTGATAGTCGGTTCCGGCGAGGTCCAACGTGTACGTGAGAGGGTCGGCAGCAACAAGCGCGCCTTGCGGATCGAGTTGCAGGTAGATGGCGTCGATGGTGCCGTGATGGCGGCCATCGGCATCGCCGAAGTGAATTTCTCTGCCTTCGAGACTGACGCGCAAATGCAGGTTCCGGGTGTTTTCATCGATCGACTGGATCTTGACCGAAACGCCGAGGCCGGTGGCATCGATGGGGCTCCATAAAGCGGCTTGCAAGGCGGCGCGCGCTTCGTCAACGGTGTTCGGGGGGTCGGGCAAGGCGAAGTAGCCTTTGCGGTAGCGCACGACGAGACCGGATTCGTTCAGGTGCAATTTCAGTTCGTGGAACTTGCCGTCCCAAGCGGCATTGTCTGGATAAAAACCGAGAAAATAGGTGAAGTGAGATTCCGAAAGAGTGCGGCGAATCGCGCCTTTGATGTCGTTGGTATTGAAATAGGCATGGCCGCCGGTGCGATCCGCGAGGAGATTCATGGTGCCGTATTCTTCCTGGCCGACGCCGAGTTGCGGCGAGGTGTTTTTGGGACTGAAGGGGTGCGCGGCACTGGCGTCGAACTCCGAAGGAACCAGCAGGCCGCGAGCATCGACGGGGTAGACCGCCATATTCGATTCATTCAGAGCACGCGCGACGCGCTCAAGTTCCGTCACAAAGACCTGCGACTGCTGATCGACGGGAGAATTGTCGTTACTGGTCAGAGCAATCGAAACCGGAAAGCTGCCGGAAACCCAAATGAGATTCTTGCGGCCGGGAATGCCGGAAACGCGATTGGCAATGGCTTCCATGGCCTGAGCGGTCATCTTCACACGGTTGACGGTGGACAGATCGCTCAGCTTGCTGTTCATGTCGTTGATGAGGTTGGCCAAGTGCTGGGCAGCCTTGGGATCGGAGAAGCCGGTATCCTCGGCGACGGCGAACGGTTGACTGGAATTCTGCAAAAGCAGCGATGGATACGCCTGGAAGCGGTCGATGGCTTGAAGAAGAGACGCGGAATCCTGGGTGAAATCGGAAATGACGGCGAGGCGGTGAGTGAGCAAGTAGATCGCGACGTGGTCCTGCGGCTGGAGTTGGTGAAGGAAGGAGAGAATTTCGCCCCGGGCGAAGGACTGGTCTGACAAAGAGGTATTGAGCGCGTCGAACAGAATCACGGTAACGCTGCCGGGAAGTTGTTCGGATGGCTGGAGGCGATTGGAAAAGATGCTGGGATCGTTTGGCGCCTTTGTTTCCGCGGTGTGGGTCAAATCGGCGCGGACGGAGCCTTGCTGGGTGGAAAAAAGAGCGATGGTCTGGGGCCGGCCATTGTCTGTGAGCGTGAAATCGTCGCGGGTCAGATCCTTGATGGGCTTGCCATTCTTGTCCTGGACGATCACGTCGAGTTGAACGAGGCGCGTGGTGGACCGCATGACCACGGCGGAGCGTTCGGGCGCAGTTGGAGGAGCGGGGGCCGTTTGCGCGAAGCAGGAAAACGCGCCGAAGGAGAGAGCCGCCAAACAGGTGAGATAGGACCCGCGAGCCATCATCCCGGTATAGTACGTGGTTGGCGTGGAGCTGTCATGGCGCAGGCGCGGGACGGAAGCACGCGCGGCTATGATATCTTCAATTCATCCATGATCCCGACAAAAGAGATTGAGCTAGGGAGCTTGCGGCTTGGGGGCGGGAATCCGCTCTTCCTGATTGCGGGACCGTGCGTGATCGAGTCGGAGAGGCATGCGCGGACGATGGCAGAGCGCGTGGCGAAAATCGCGGCGGACGCGGGTGTGCCGTACATTTTCAAGGCGTCGTATGACAAGGCGAACCGGTCGTCGATCCAGGGATTTCGCGGACCGGGACTGAAGGAAGGCTTGCGGATTCTCGGGACGATCAAGAGCGAGCTGAAGCTACCCATCCTGACGGACATTCATGACGCGGCGCAGGCGGAGCCGGCAGCCGAAGTGGCGGACGTCCTGCAGATACCCGCGTTTCTGGCGCGACAGACCGATTTGCTGATTGCGGCCGCAAAGACGGGCCGCGTCATTAATATTAAGAAGGCGCAGTTTCTGTCGCCGTGGGACATGGGGAACGTGGCGGAGAAGGTGGCGTCGACGGGAAACGACCGAATTGTGCTGACGGAGCGCGGAGCGTCGTTTGGCTACAACAACCTGGTTGTGGACATGCGGACGTTTCCGGTGCTGAAGAGATTCGGGTATCCCGTGGTGTACGACGTAACGCACTCCGTGCAGTTGCCGGGCGGACAAGGACACGCGAGCGGCGGGCAGCCAGAGTTCATTGAGCCGCTGGCGCGAGCCGGAGTGGCGGCGGGCGTAGACGGAATTTTCCTGGAGACGCACGACAATCCGGCGGCGGCGCTGTCGGATGGCGCGAACGCGTTGCCGCTGGGGCAGTTGGTGGAATTGCTGGGGCGGCTGAAGGAATTGTCGGCGATGGTGCGGCGGTGGGAGAAGGCGTGAGGAAGAGTGCTCGAATTCTTCCTTCGAAATGGTTCACCGGGGCGCAGCATTCTGCGCCCTTACAATTTATGGATGGCGGCAGAGGATGAGTCTCGAAACGGCGCGGCGAGTGTTGAGGATTGAAGCCCAGGCGATCAAGGACCTGGAAGGGCGGCTCGACGCCGCGTTCGAGCAGGCCGTGGAGCTGCTGTTTGCGTGCAAAGGGCGCGTAGTGGTGACCGGGATGGGCAAGTCCGGGCTGGTCGGCCGGAAAATCTCAGGGACATTTTCCAGTACGGGGACGCCTTCGTTTTTCCTGCACCCGGCGGAAGCGCTGCACGGCGACCTGGGCATGCTGGCGCGCGGAGATGCGCTGCTGACGATTACCTATGGCGGAGAAACGGAAGAAATTCTGAACCTGTTGGAGACGCTGAAGCGGCTGGAAGTGCCCATAGTGACGATGACGGGGAACGCCAAGTCGACGTTGGCACAGGCGAGCGACGTGGTGCTGGACGTGAGCGTGAAGGAAGAAGCGTGTTCGTTGAACCTGGCTCCGACCGCGAGCACCACCGTGGCGATGGCGCTGGGAGACGCATTGGCGATTGCGCTGCTGGAGCGGCGGGGATTCCGGTCAGACGATTTTGCGGCGCTGCATCCCGCGGGGAGGCTTGGCAAGAAACTGCTGCGCGTAGGGCATCTGATGCATACGGGAGACGCGATTCCCCGCGTGGAAGCGGCGACGCCGATGCCGAAGACGTTCCACGAGATGAGCGCAAAGAAACTAGGAATGACGACGGTGATCGGGCCGCACGGCGAATTGCTGGGAATTCTGACGGACGGAGACTTGCGGCGATTGATGGAGAAGCATGGAGGAGCGACGCTTGCGATGACCGCGGGCGATTGCATGGTACAGACGCCGCAGACGATCGGGCCGGAAGTGCTGGCGAGCGAAGCGTTGAACTTGATGGAGAAGAAGAAGATTACGTCGGTGGTGGTGGTGGACGAGGGGCGTAGAGTTTTGGGCGTCGTGCATCTGCATGATCTGTGGACGCTGGAGTTGATGTAGAAGTCGCCGTACTGCAAAGGAGGACGGATTGGCGAAGAAGGCAAAGATTGCGCCGGCGTTGAAGAAGCGGGCGGCGCGGATCAAGGTGCTGTTGATGGATGTGGACGGGACGATGACGGACGGCGGGGTGACGCTGCTGTCGCAGCCGGACGGGACCGCGCTGGAGATCAAGACGTTTGATGCGCACGATGGGCAGGGACTGACGCTGGCGAACACCGCGGGGATCCGAACGGGATGCATTACCGGGCGAGAGAGCGCGGCGTTGCTGCGGCGCGCGCACGAAATGCGGATGGAATTCATCTACATGAAGCAGCCGATGAAGATTCCGGCGTACGAAGAGATTCTGAAGAAGGCCGGCGTGCGGGAAGACGAGGTGGCGTACGTCGGAGATGACTTGCCCGATTTGCCGGTGATGCGGCGCGTGGGCCTGGCGGTGGCGGTGGGGGATGCGGTTCCCGAGGTGAAGTCGGCAGCGCACTTCACGACGAAGTCGGCGGCGGGGCGAGGTGCGATTCGCGACGCGGTGGAATTGATTCTGAAGGCCAAAGGGATTTGGGAAGAGATGATCGACAAGGCGCGGGCGTAAATTGAAGACCATTGAAGCGGCGAGAAATCGCGGCGCTCTGGACCGCGGTGTGGATACTTGCTAGGCTCGGGGCATGCGCGAGGTCAAGTATTTCGTAGCCAGTTCACTCGACAATTTCATTTCACGGCCGGACGGAAGCGTGGATTGGTTGTTCCACGACCAGGACTACGGCATGACGGAGTTCTTCGCGTCGGTAGACGTGGCAGTGATGGGGAGGAAGACGTTCGAGAAGATGGTGGAGCTTTCGCCGGAGGCGCCACTGTTCCCCGGGATGAAGCATTACGTATTTTCGCGGACGCTGGACTCGACGCCGTTCAAGGAAGTGGAGATTGTGCGCGGCGACGCGGCGGGCTGGCTGACCCGAGTGCGCGCGCACTATGGGAAACATATCTGGCTGGTGGGCGGCGGATCGCTGGTACAAGAATTCTTGCAATACAAGCTGATCAATGAGATTGGGCTGGCGATTCACCCGAGACTGCTCGGAAAAGGGGTCCCACTGTTCACGGCCCCGTATCCGGAGATGGAACTGGAACTACTGCGGAGCGAGCAGTATCCGACCGGGCTGCTGCAAGTGTTTTACCGCGTGAGACACGCTTGACATGTGTGGGGCTGGGTAGGAGACTCGGCGCAGCAACGCCGCGGCAAACTGCATTTCTTGCGGCGCTTCCCAAATTCAGAGAGGTGCATCGATGCGAACCAACTACCCGGCAGTGCTGGTCGCGGCGATCGCGTATTGGCTGCTCGGAGCGGTGTGGTACGGCGTGCTGTTCAACAAAGCGTGGATCGAATTGGAGCATGTGACGGCGGAGCAGATGAACGCGAGTCCGGTGATTCCTTACATTGTTTCGTTTTTGCTGGAAATACTGATCGCCTACTCGCTGGCGCAGTTGTGCATCTGGCGAAACGCGAACACCATCGGGCGCGGCGCGTCGGTGGGAGTGCTGGTGTGGATCGGCTTTGTTGGGCCGATCGCGTTGATGACGTACATGTTCGAGATGAGGCCGAAAGCGCTATTTGCGATCAACGAGTTTTATCCGTTATTTGGACTGGTGTTGATGGGCGCGATTTTGGGGGCGTGGACCAAGAAAGCTGCCTGACGAAAGCCCACGGTTCCTTGGGCAGAGCCAGCACAGGATCCCGGCCAGGCAACGATACGGGTGTCTTCAACAAGGCCGCGCAACTGGACCTGACACAGCGGCAGGGGTCAGGTGATAATAGGGAGCCTTACTTATGAGAGCGAGGACACGGTTTTCATGCATCCATGGCACGACGTATCCCCCGGCAAGGAACTGCCGCGCGATTTTCAGGCGCTGATTGAGATTCCACTCGGATCCAATGTGAAGTATGAGCTGGATAAAGCGACGGGACTGCTGCGCGTCGATCGCATTATTCATTCCGCGGTTTTCTATCCGGCGAATTACGGGTTTATTCCGCAGACCTACGCGGAGGACAACGATCCTTTGGACGTGCTGGTGCTGTGCCAGGAACCGGTGCAGCCGCTGGCACTGATCAAGGCGCGGGCGATCGGCGTGATGACGATGATCGACTCCGGCGCGAGCGACGACAAGATCATCGCAGTGGCTACGAACGATCCGGAGTTCAGCGATTACCTGGAGGCGCGGGACCTGCCGCCACACCGGTTGCTGGTGCTGAAGCGTTTCTTCCAGGACTACAAGCAACTCGAGGGGAAGCAAGTCCAGGTAGAAGACATCAAGCCGGCCTACGCGGCAATGAGCGTGATTGACAAGGCGCTGGCGAGATACAACGCGCTGCGCGACCAGTTGCGCCTGGAGCACTGAGACCCCGGCACTGGGGCGGAAAGCCGCGCCCTCCCGACAATGTGTTTGTAGGATGGCCTCTGGTGAAGATCTGCGGTATTGAGTTTGAATCACGTGGAGAACGGGACCGGCGCTGCTGGCCCCTTACAGGGTAGAAATGAATCGAATGTGGACCTGGATCGCGATTGCGGCGGGAGCAGTGGTCGTGCTGGTATTTGTGGGCCTGTCGGTGATGGCAGGGAGCCCGAAGGACGCCTTCCAGATGGTGCGGTACGCCTTTCCGTACATGCACCGGGGAAATCTGAAAGTGGGCGACGGCCTGCCGGATGTGGAGGTGGTAGCACTGGATGGGCAGTCGCGCTTCCCGTTGCGAGAGCGTGCGAAGGGCAGGCCGCTGGTGCTGGTGTTCGGGAGCTTCACTTGACCTCCGTTCCGTCGCCAGGTTGGCGATATTGAAAAGATCTACGACGACTACAAGGATCATGCGGACTTTCTGACGATTTACATTCGCGAGGCGCATCCGACCGATGAGTGGCGGATGCGGTCGAATGAGAAGGACAAAGACGACGTCTGCTACACACAGCCGAAGACGCTGGAACAGCGCGTGGCAATCGCGAATGACTTCACGAAGCGGTTCAAGTACACGCTGCCCTTTGGAATCGATGACATGAACAACCGGGTGAATGATGCGTTCGCGGCGTGGCCGGAACGGTTGTACATCGTGGATGAGACCGGGAAGATTGCGTATAAAGGCGGCAATGGACCGTTCAAGTACGACCCGAAGGAAGTGCGGGCGTGGCTGGCGGGGAGATATGGCGAAGTGAAACCGGCGGCGCCGGCGACACCGGAAACACCCGCCGCGACAGGCTCAAGCGAGAAGAAGAGCTGAAGTCACCAGAAGACCCCCTTCACGCAAAAGACGCGCAAAGGACGGGGCACCCTTGTTATCTTTGATCCGCGGTGAAATCCAGAGACAAACGCAGGCGTGGAGATGCGGCGAGCGAGGCAAAGCGCGTGGGGCTGGCGCGCGCGATGTCGAAACTCGGGCACTGCTCGCGTTCCCAGGCATTCGCACTGATTCGCGAGGGGAAAGTGCGGCTGAATGGCGCGGTGGCGAGGAATCCGGCAGCGCCGGTGCGGCTGGGTAAGGACCGGATTTCCGTAGAGGGGAAGACGCTGGCGGCCGCCGAGAGAATTTATCTGGTGATGAACAAGCCGAGAGGCATCGTGACGACGGCATCGGACGAAAAGGGCCGCGAGACGGTGTATTCGCTGCTGCCGAACGAGTTGCGGTGGATCGCGCCGGTGGGCCGGCTTGATCTTGCGTCGGAAGGAATGCTGCTGTTCACGAATGATTCGGAATGGGCAGCGAGGATTTGCGATCCGGAGTCGCATCTGGATAAAACGTATCATGTGCAGATTGGGAACGTGCCGGAGACACGGGTAGTGGAAGCGTTGGAACGCGGAGTGGAAACGCCACAGGGAGAAATTCTGAGAGCGAAAACGGCACGAGTATTGAGAACGGGGCAAAAGAATGCGTGGCTGGAAATCGTGTTGGATGAAGGAAAGAACCGGCAAATCCGCCGGATGCTGGATGGGTTGGGGATAGAAGTGTTGCGATTGATACGGGTGGCGATCGGACCGGTAGCGTTGGGAGAATTGGCGAAGGGGGAGCATCGCGCGTTGCGGGACGAGGAGAAGGCCGCGCTGGATCGAGCGATGGGCGCCAGATCAGAACACTCCAAAAGTCGTCCGTAACAACTTATTTGGGTTCGGGAAGTTCACTGGTGCCGTTGACAGGCGAATCCCTGGGGATGGGCTCGTTCCAGATGTAGTGGTTGAACCAATCAAGATTGGACTGGAGGAGAGCGCGCTGCGACTTGGGCTTGTTCACGCCATGGCCGAAGCCGGTGTAGAGGACCATGCGCGACTCGACGCCCTGGTCCTGCAGGCCGCGATAGAGTTCGTAACTATCCGGAACGGGAACGCGCTTGTCGTTACTTCCCTGCTGGATGAGCGTGGGAGTCTTGGCCTGCTTGATGGTGGTGATGGGAGACGTCTTGGCGTAAATCTCGGGATCATCCCACGGCGTAGCGTGGAGATACTGGCGCGTGAAGGGCGTGATGTCAGTGTTGACGTAGTAGGTCATCCAATCGCTGATGCCGGCGCCTTCGGAGATGGCTTTGAAGCGGTCGGTGTGCGTGGTGAGGAACGAAGAGATGTAGCCGCCCTGCGACCAGCCCATTGCGCCAAGTTGCTTGGGATCCGCGACGCCCTGCGCGATCAGGTAGTCGACGCCGCTCATGACATCCCATATGTCGCCGACGCCGAGATTGCGAACGTTGAGGGCGCGAAAAGCGCCGCCGTAGCCAGCGCTGCCGCGATAATTCGGTTCGAGGACCACCGCGCCCTTGGCGAGGAATTGCTGGACAGGGTACGCGTAAGTGACCGGAGCGAGCGTGGGGCGCGAAGTGTCGGTGGGACCGCCATGGATCTTCACGAGAAGCGGATATTTGTGCGAAGGATCATAGTTGGCCGGTTTGCGGAGAATCCCTTCGATAAGCGCGCCGTCCTGGCTCTTCCAAGAGACGACTTCAGCGGTGCCGAGGTTCCAGTCTTTCACTTGGGCGGTCATGTCGGTAAGTTTATTGGGCGCAAAGGGAGAGACGGTGGAAACGTAGAGTTCGTCCATGAGGGCGGGAGTGGAAGCAGTGTACGCGAGATGCTTGAAGTCGGGCGAAAGCGAGAATTCATCGAGCATGAGGGCGTCGGGTGAGCTGACGCGCTGAATCTCGGCGGACGCGGGAGTGAGGCGGAAAATGTGCACGTTGGTTTTCTGCAGGCCGGCGAAATAAATGCCGTCGGGGCCCCAGTCGATGAGATAGGGATCCTCGTCGAATTTTGCGGTCAGGTCTTTCACGTCGGCGGGAGTGGTGGCGGGCTTGGCGAGAACGGCAGCGAGCTGGACGACGGCGATGTGGCCGTTTGCGTAGTAATAATAAGGTTGAGCGAGCGCAGTCTGGAAGGCGAGTTCCTGGCCATCCGGAGAAAATGCCGGATTGGAATCGGGACCGAGGAGAGCGACGATCTTTTTCATGGCGTTATTTTTGGAGAGGTCGAGGAGATAGATGTCCTGGTCGCCAAGGAAGGCGAGGAAGGGATTGTTGCTGGCGGCAAAAGCGATCTGGGTGGAATCGGGTGACCAGGAGAAGTCGGCGCTTCGCCGCGACGGGGAGATAGGATTTTTCAGCTTCAGTGACGCTAACAGACCAAAGCTGATTCTGGCGATAATCCTTCTCATAGACTTCGTAGTCGGAATACTTCTCCTTGCGATCTTTGCTGGCCTTGGACTCGGGGGCGTTGGCGGAAAAGGCGATGGATTTGGAATCCTTGGACCAGTGGAACTCGTTGATTTCGGTTTCCGACTTGGTGAGCTGCCAGGCTTCGCCCCCTTCAGGAGAAATGAGCCAGATTTGCGCAGCCGCGGGTTTTCCGGGCTCGGGCTCTTTCTTGTCTTCCTTCTTCTCGTCCTTCTTCTCTTCTTTCTTTTCGTCTTTCGTCTCCGCCAGTTCAGCGGCAGAGAGCGGTTCGACCGCGGAGGATTCACGTTCGGTGAGGAAGGCGAGCCAGCGGCCGTCGGGGGACCAGTCGGCGCCACCGGCAGACTTCTTGCCGCGAGTGAGCTGGATGGCTTTGCCAGTTTGCACGTTCATGAGCCAAAGCTGATGAACGTACTCATTGCCTTTCCAATCAGCTTCCTGAAGCTGGTAGGCGACGAGCCGGCCGTCAGGCGAAATTCTGGGAGAGCCGATGGACTTGAGGCTCAAGGCTTCGGTAATGGTGGGAGTGTGCCTGGTCTGAGCACCGGCAAGATGAGAGAACAAGAGGCAGAAGGCGGCGGCGGTGGGGCGGAACAGCGGCTTCATATTTTAGGACCTCCCGAAGATAAGAGCGATTTGAGTGTACCTACAAACGGTCAGAGAAAAGTACGAAAGTTGCTTCGGGAATGTTCGTAGAGCAGGGCCGAGATGACAGAAGACGTTGTGACTTTTTTCACACGAACAGGACGAATTCGCGTGGGCCTGAAGGGCAAAGCTGTTACAGTAGGTAGACGACTATGACACTTTTTTCTGCTCTGAGGAACGATCGGACGTTTTCCGAGTCCGTAAATTGGGGAATGACGTCGATCATGATCGGGCTGCACCTGTGCGCCCTGGCTTCGATTTTCTTCTTCACCTGGAAGGCGCTGATCGTGTGCCTGGCGATGTGGTGGGTGGCGGGGAGCCTGGGAATCGGGATGGGCTATCACCGTTTGCTGACGCACCGCGGGTATAAGACGCCAAAGTGGGTGGAGTACATCCTGACCACGTGCGGCACGCTGGCGCTGGAAGGTGGACCGATCGCGTGGGTGGCGACACACCGGATTCATCACCAGAACACGGACAAGGAAGGCGATCCGCACTCACCGCGGGACGGCGGCTTCTGGGCGCATATGGGCTGGATTCTCACCGGGCGCGCGATGCATCGAGATCGCAGCGAATTGCTGCCCTATGTGCCGGATCTACGGAAGAACAAGTTTCATTTATGGATCAGCAAGTGGCATGTGATGCCGGCGATCGTGGTCGCGGTAGTGTTCTACGCGATCGGCGGATGGCCGTGGGTGTTCTGGGGCGTATTTGTTCGAACTGTGCTGAGCCTGCACTTCACCTGGCTGGTGAATTCAGCGACGCACATCTGGGGCAGCCAGCGATTCGAGACGAGCGACACGTCGAAGAACAGCTTGTGGGTGGCGATTCTGACGTTTGGCGAGGGCTGGCACAACAACCATCACGCGCAGCCACAATCGGCAAAGCACGGGTTCAGATGGTACGAAGTGGACGTGAACTGGTACGGGATCTGGACCCTGAGGACCCTGGGCCTGGCCTGGGACATCAAAATGCCGAAACTGGAAGCGGAGACCGCCAGCCAGCTGGCCGCGTAGTTTCCCCCGATTACAATTCCCTTTTGAGCTGAGCGTGCACGGCCGATTCGAGGCGCATGGAGTTTGCGATCACGCCGAGGCTCGAAGCAAAGACCAGCAGAGCCGCAGCAACAGGATTCATCAGCCCCGCGAGAGCAGCGGCTAGGCCGAAAGTCGCGCAACCGGTGGCCAGGGCAAGATTCTGGCGCACCGCCCGCATGGTTTTCTTCGCTAGAACAATCACACTGGAAATCTTGGAGAGGTCTTCATTCATCAAGACAACGGAGGGCGTGATAGCGCCCCAATCGGTTGCACTGCCGATGGCGATGCTGGCGTCGGCGAAGGCCATGGCGGGCGAGTCGTCGATGGGGTGCCCGACCATGGCGACAACGGCGCCGCGATTGCGCAGGCCGCGCACCATGTCCGCTTTGTCGCAAGGAAGCAGATCCGGACGGGAGCTCTCCGCGCCGAGCTGACGCGCGATCGATTCCGTGGTGGCCGGCGAATCGCCGGAAAGCAAGTGGACGCGAAGGCCGCGATGCTTCAGTTCAGCGATGAGATCAGCAGCATGCTGACGGAGTTTGTCGCCAAAGGCCAGGCAGCCGCGCAAGGTACCTTCCCAGCCGAAAAAGACAACCGTTCTGCCTTCGGATTCCCAGCGGCGGGCGACGAGCTCGGTGCGCGTGTCAACAAAGATGCAGAGGCCTTCAATCAGACGGCGGCCGCCGACGAACATGCTGCGGCCGTCAACAATGCCTGTGACGCCGAGGCCTTTGTGAAGTTCGGTGCAGCTAGCCTCTGAAAGAGGAATGCCGCGCTCGCAAGCAAAGTTGACCAGCGCCAGGCCGAGCGGGTGAGAGGAACGCTGCACGGTGGAGGCCAGGAGCTCAAAGGTCTGCTCGTAAGAAGGAGCGGTCATGGCAAACGGGAAATCCGACGGCAGAGGATCGGCGTCGGGATTCGCGGCGTTGGCCTGCATCCAGGCGGGCGAAGAGCAATAGTCGGGAACCAGCTCGCAGCCGAGCAGTTCGAAATTACCCTCGGTGACGGTGCCGGTCTTGTCGAAAACCACGTGGTTGACGCGCTCGAGAGTTTCCAGAACCCTGGCGTCGCGAATCAGAATGCCTTCGCGGGAGGCCGCCCACAGAGCCGCGTTCACCACCGGTCGGGTGGCCAAACGGAACGCCAGCGGATACGCCGCAAGAGCCAACGCGATACCGCGGAGGAGCGCATCCTGAAGACTGCTGAGGCCGCTGGACCAGAAGATGAGAAAGAGGACGAGAGCGGCGAAGGCGAGGCCGGGAAAGATCAAGCGGTTGATGTAATCGACCCAGGTATCGATCCCGAGGTGACTGGCGAAGGCGTGCTCCAGAGTGGAGAGCGAACGACTGAGAGTGGATTCGATGTGGACGTGGGTGGCGCGTACTTGCAGCGTGTCTTCCAGGTTGAGCGTGCCAGCGGTAACGACTTCGCCGGGCTCTTTGGTTTGTGGGGCGGGATCGCCGGTCCAGAGAGATTCGTCAACGAGCGAGGTGCCTTCGGCGATGATGCCGTCGGTTGGGAAGCGTTCACCGGAACGCACGACAAAAGTGCTCCCGAGTTCCAGTTCGTCGATGCTCTGGAAGAATTCGCGGCCGTCTTGGGAGACACGAACCGTAGTGGGAAGCAGTTCTTTCAAGGAAGCGAGCTTGTGGGCTGTACGAGTCCTGGACTTGCGCTCGATCATGACGGCAAAAAACACGGTGGCCAGAACCAACAGAACAACGCCCGAAAAAACGGAGGATGCTCTCGAAAAGAAAGGAACGGCGGCTAATAAGTTAAGCACGTGTGTCACCGGAGCTCCAGAAATTTTCGATTCCAGACCGAATAAGAATGCACGAACGAAATATGCGAACTGCGGCGCCGTCAGCGCTGATCACGAGACGGTCGCGGATTTGGAAGCTTCAGATTTGGAGTTGGCCTGGATAGCCAGGAGACGCAAGGTCTCTTCGGCCAACTGCGCAATGGAAACGCCGCTGAGAACCTGAGTGAGAGCCAACTGGGCACGATCCCAGGTGGGGCTCACGCCGCACCACTCCTTGCGGGAGCAGTGGCCGTCTTCCCCGATGCAATGATTCAACTGGGTCGGCCCTTCGATGGCTTCGATCACATCCAGCAAGGTGACCTGGTCGGGCGCCCGATTGAGGACAAATCCCCCACCGCTTCCCCGTTGAGACAGGAGCATCCCCTGATGGACGAGGCGTTGGAGGATTTTGGAGAGGAAGCTCTCCTGGACACCGGTGGCGACGGCCAGTTCGTTTAAGGGGTATTTCTGTCCATGAGGCGCGGAGGCCAGATGGACCATGACGCGGACGGCATAATCAGTAGCTCGAGTAATTTGCATGAGAAGAACCGGACCAAAGGAATCTGCAACGTCCATTAATGAAACCGCGAAGAAGGGGTGCGGGGCAGTGACAGCGGTCACGCGGCGGGGCAGAAAAAAGGTATGGCAGTACCGGGACTAGTAATAGAACCCTCCACCCGACGAAGGATAAGAAATCTTCCGCGATTCGGGGGAAGCACCGCGACTTTTTCGCGGAGCTGGGGTTGGGCACGACCAACCGTCGAAGGGTGTCCTCAACTCGCCTGGGTGGCTCTCGGCGCGGAGCGGCTATTCTCGCCTGGCCGCTGATTCGAAACCAACAATCTGGAGGAACAACATGAAACGACTCATCGCAGTGTTGGTGAGTGCGGTGGTGCCACTGGTGTGGGCAGCAGCAACGCAAGCGCAGGATCTGCTCGTGCCGGCCGGGACGCTGCTGCAATGCACGCTGGACGAGCCGAACTTCTCTTCGGCGACGGCAGCGATCGGCGATCCGGTGGTGTGTCACTTGAGAACCATGCAGCAGTTCGGCAAACAGGTGTTCCCGCGCGGAAGCATGTTGGGCGGCCACCTGGAAGCGGACAAAGAACCCGGGCATTTCGTGGGCAAGGGCTATCTGAAGGTCACGTTTGACCGGGTAATCCTGCCCTCAGGAGACATGCCGGTACCGGCGAAGGTCATCCAGGCGCGCGGGTACAAGGTGGACAAGGAAGGCGCGATTGACGGGAAGGGTCACGCGACACGGGACGTCGTGGAATGGATGATTCCACCACTGTGGCCGTGGAAGGTGATCAGCCTGCCGTTCCGAGGGCCGCGGCCGACGCTGAAAGGCGAGGAACCGCTGGAATTGCGATTGATGGATGACATCGTGATTCCGCAGCCGGCGCATCCTGACCGGCCACCGTATGCGTCGTCGTTTCACCCAACCGCGGCAAATACCACGCAGCAACCTGCCGGTTCCATGCAATTGCTGGCCGAACGCCGGCCTCCCGCAGCGACAGAAGCGGAAGGCAGGTTGGCAGCTCCCGCGGTACAGCAGGCGGCGGAACGGTTCACGATCCTGGTGCTTAAGTCGAATCAGGAGATCGAAGTGACCAAGTACAAAAGGGATGGCGATCTTCTGATGATCCAGGACTCACAAGGACGGAAGGGATCGGTAGCCGTCACTGATGTGGACTGGAGAAGGACGTCGGAAATGACCGGCGAAGTGCGATCGGTAGATACGCGAGCGGCGGCGCTGGCGACGAACTAATCGCGAAGAGCTGAGGGGAAATCCGTAGGCTGGCCAAACCTGTTGCTTGCGGCGACGGGACGTTAGGGGTGTGGGCGCAGAGCCGAAGTGGCGAAACGACGAGCTAAGGACAACTTCGCGTGTGTGCGAAGTCATCGCGCGACCAGAAAATTCGGAAGGCTCTCGTTTATTTCCCGCGCGAGTAGAAGTTGGCGATGGATTGCACGACGAGGTCCTGGTTGGCGTCCGTGAGTTCCGGATAGACGGGGAGCGAGAGGGCTTCCTGACTGGCTTTTTCGGCGATGGGAAACTGTCCGGCGCGATAGCCAAGATGAGCAAAGGCGCGCTGGAGATGGAGGCACAGCGGGTAGTAGATTTCCGTGGGGATACCACCGAGGCGGAGTGATTCTTTCAATTCGTCGCGGCGAGCAGCACGAATCGTGAATTGATTGTAGACGTGGCGATAGCCGGCCGGTGGAACCGGCGGCAGAGCGATGAACTTGGCAAGACCTTTCGATTCGAACAACTGGCGGTAGCGAGAGGCGCGATACTCGCGTCCCTTTTCCCAGTGATCCAAATGGCGCAATTTGACGCGCAGAACGGCGGCTTGCAGCGCGTCGAGACGGCTATTGGTACCGAGAATCTCGTGGAAGTATTTCGTCTTGCTGCCATGCATGCGGAGCATGCGCAGGCGCTCCGCCACAGCAGCATCGTTCGTTGTGATGACACCGCCGTCACCGGCACCGCCGAGATTCTTTGAGGGGAAGAAACTGAAGCAGCCGAAATCGCCCAGGGTACCGGCAAAGTGATTGCCGTAGCGCGAACCGAGGGCCTGCGCGGCGTCTTCCACGACGAGCAACTTGTGCGCCCTCGCAATTTCGAGGATGGAGTCCATGTCGGCAGGCAGGCCGAAGAGGTGCACGGGCATGATCGCACGCGTCTGCGGCGTAATGACCGCGGCGATTTTCTGCGGATCCAGGTTGAAGGTGACGGGGTCAATGTCGACGAAGACCGGTTTGGCGCCCACCCAGGCGATGGAACCGGCAGTGGCGATGAAGCTGAACGGAGTGGTGATGACTTCATGACCCGGGCCGATACCGGCGGCCATAAGCGCAAGGATGAGCGCGTCGGTGCCGGAAGCGCAGCCCACGGCGTGCTTGGCGCCGAGTTTGGCGGCGATTTCCTGCTCGAGATGATCGACCTCCGGGCCAAGGATGAAGTATTGCGAGTCCATGACACGGGTGACGGCGGCCATGACTTCTTCGCGAATGGAAGCAAACTGAGCGCGAAGATCAAGGAAATCAAAGAGCGGTTTCACCGGGGCAGGTGGCTGTGTGTCGACTGCGGTTTGCGTCATCGGTAGTCCCGTCGCGAACGAAGCGTCGTTGTGTTCCCTTCTATTGTAAGCCGGGGCTGGCGAATTCCGAGGAGAAATGGGGGCACATATGCGTCCATATTGATCGGGAAATCGAAGGTGACAGGCTATACTGCGGCGGCATCTTCCGCCGACGCTGAAAGAAATTGAGACCAAGGAAATGAAGAAGCCCATCGCACCGCTGCGCGAGGCGATCCGGGCACAAGGAGCGATTTTCTACGCGACCCTTTGCTTCACGTCCGGCTACGGCATCGTGAACTATCTGACGATGGTGCTGCTGCCAACGTATGCGCGCGAATTCGGCGGCGTGACCGACGCGCAAGCGCTGCGAATCAACACCGCTGGGCAAGCGTTGACGCTCTTCGTCGTTCCGCTTTCCGGCTGGCTTTCGGACCACGCATGGACAAGAAGAACAGTGCTGGCGGTGATTTTCGCGACGGAAGCCGTTGTCGCGTGGAGGTGCTTTGGAATGGTCAGGAGCCACGGCGTGGCCGGACTGTGGGTGGCCCAGCTTGTGTTTGCATTTTTGCTGGCGATGGTCATGGGATCGGATCCGGCAATGCTGGCCGAGCAGTTTCGAAGCGAGTATCGCGTGAGCGCTCACGCGGTGGCGTTCAATATTGGCATCGGACTGTTTGGGGGAACCGCGCCCATGGTGGGAATGGCGCTGATTCGAAAGACCGGCAACGAGATGGCCCCGGCGGCATACCTGATTGTTGCCGCGATAATCGCAACAGTCAGCGTGCTGATGCTGAAGGATCACAGCCGGCAGGCGATTGAGTAAGCGGCGTCACGAAGTTCAGTCGACGAAGTCGAGAGTCATGCCTTCGTGGCGGTACAGGAAGCCGACGAACTTGCCGTAGTCGGGAGACGTGACGTTGTTGTAGACGGTGCTGAAGTTGCCGTGGTTGGTGACGTTCAGCGAATACGCGCCGAGACGGAAGTGATGGCTCTTGCCGTTCTTGCCCTTCCAGAACGGAACCCGGAATGTGCGGTAAGCCTTCAGATCGAGCGAGAAAAACGTTGGGAAGCGCTGGCCGTTGGGCGTGCCGACATACTGCTGCGTTACGTCGATGGGCGACCACGGGAATCCAGTGTGCACATCGACGAGCGGACTGAAGGTGATCTTCCAGGGGAACGCGAGAATTCCCCACGCGATGAAACGATTCGGAATGTCGGACCCCAGAATGCCGTACGCATCCGGACGGAAGACGGGAGAAGCAAAAGGAATCATCACGTTGGAAAGATTGTTCAGATCGCCGCGCGATTTGCTCCAGATGTAAGACGCTTTGATCTGATCCGATTCGCGGAAGGTGTAATGGGCAGAAGCCTCGAATTCTTCGTAGCGCGAAGAACCGGTGTTGGTCAGGCCCAAGAAGGACTCCTCTGCCGGGGCCACCGCCGTGAAGGGCTGAACGAGAAAGAGATACGTGGTGTGGCTATTGAGATAGCTCAGGTCTAACTGGAGATTCTTTCGCAGCTCGCGTACGGCGCCCAGATTCCAGGTGACGTTGCGAGGGGTGGTGTCCGGCTGTGAGGGCAAGACCGGAGAAAGCAGCGGATTCAACCCGGCGGTGTACGCGTTGGTGTACGTGACGGGAAGGCCGATTGGCGTGCCGGTGGCGTCAAACTGCGTGATGGTGCGAGCTGGATTGGCGGCCCAATCGGCGGCGAGCAGTGGAAGAACGCCATAAAAAATACCGGCGCCGGCACGAAGGACGGTCTTCTCATCCTTGCCAGGAGAATACGCCAGGCCGACGCGAGGGGCGGCGCCCAAAGACCAGCCCGTGGTTTCGGAACTGAGGCGAAGGCCGAGGTCGGCGCTGACGTGCGAGCCGATCAGCCAGTGGTCCTGAAAGAACTCGGCAAAGATGCTGTCGGAGGGCGTAATGGCCGGGACAGTGCTGAAATTGGTGGTTTGGGCGAGCGTATTATCGCCACGCAGAATCTGGATGGGATGGGATTCGGTGGTGCCAAAGTAACTCCGCCAGTCGATGTCAACGCCAGCGCGAATTTCGTGGGAACCCAGCCAGTGTTTCTTGGAGAATTCGTAGGTCGAGAGGAGCTGGAATTCCTTGCCGCGGCGCGACCAGGTGTTGAAGTAGTTCCCGCCGTAACCCTGCGGAGTAATCAGCATGTCATCCGGGCCGTAGCCGTGAGCATTGCTGTCGAATCGAGTGTACTGGCCGATGGTGGAGAGCACGGCGTGTGAGGCGAATTCGTAATGGTCGGCCAGCGCGATGGCGACGCCGCTCTGGTTCAAGCTATTGGAAGCAGGCTGAGGGATGAGCGCGCTGATATCGATGTGATCGGTACGCAACGGGAACGCGTTTGCGGTGAAGGTCAACAGGTGGTGATCGCTGAGGATCGCCTCGATCGTGGTATAGGAATTGAACCCCTGCTTTTTGCTGATGTCATCGGGCCAAGGCAAGCCTTCGACGGTGGTCTTCTTCATCTGATACTGAAACACTTCCGAGACCAGCAGTTTGTGGGCGATCAGCGGAAAATCGAAGGAGATGGCGGGGTTGGCGCCGCCGAGACCGGACATGTGACCGTTTTTCCCGAGCACCGTAATGCCGAGCTTGGTGATATTGAAATCGAAGCTGTCCGCGGGAGACTTTGTGGCGATAGTCGTCAAACCGCCGGAAAAACTGCCGAGGCTGGCGTCATACGGAGTCTTGTAGACGGCGAAGGACTCAACGGCGTCGGTTGGGACGGTGATGCCGAAGCTGCCGGTAACCGGATCGGTGTTGCGGGTGGAATTGATAATGAGCAGGCTTTGATTCTCGTCGGAACCCTTGAAGACGAGCTTGCTATCCAGAGTGCGGACGACACCGGGTGTGACGGGAATGACCTCTTTCACCTGTTCCTGCTGCGTGGGGAGAGTGACCAGTTGCGTGTTGGTGACCACGGAAACCGGCGCGATCGAGCTTTCCGTGGAGATCACTGTGGGCACTCCGGTGACTTGGACGGTCTCCGCGTGGGTTTCGACTTCCAGATCGAAGTTCTGGACGTTGGGCTCGCCGTCTTTCAGGACGACTTGTTTTTCAGTCTTCTTGAACCCAACAGCCTCGATGACAATCGCGTACGTACCTGCTTCAAGATGTGGGAACTCGTAAAGGCCGTTCTCGTCGGTTTCGGAGGTGACGGGATTCCCAGAGGGCTGTTTGATGACTTTCACCGTAACGCCGATGAGCGTGTCGCCGTTGATGGCACTAATAGTCCCTTTCAGGGAGACCGCCGGGCCTTTTACGGTCTTCGGGGTTTTCTGCGCCGAGCTGACAAAAGGCGAGAACAAGAAGCAGAGTGCGGCGACCAACACAAGAAGCAGATGGCCGGATCGACGCGAAACGGCAGCGTCTGGGCGCAGCGGGAATACAAATGGGCGTTGATTCGGGAACTGATTCATCAATATTGGGCTCAGAGTTTCAGGATATGCCTAATGCACGCGTAAATTCAGCCGGAACGGCGTAGCGGTACCTTATAGGATACCTTAGATGGCGCAAAGGTTGTCGGCCGAAAACGACCATCCGGTGGCCTGCAACAGGCTGCAAACAAAGCCCGCAGCGCCAGATTTTTGCATCCTCTGTGGACAGTCGGGCATCAAAATTGCCAAAAGGGGGCTTGCGCGTCAAATTGTGCGCTCGAGACTCCAGCGAGACACAGCGCGCGGGTAGGAGCAGTGTCAGGCGCAGGAAGGAGCGAACAGAACACTCTGGACCCGTCGAGTTAAGTGCCTCGCGATTCTCTCACTCGAGAGATCACCCTTCGCGGAGTTTGTGCCCTGACAGATTGCCCAGTCCGTCATACGCGGCGTACTTATACATCTCGCTCAGCGTGGGATAATTGAACACCTGGTCGATGAACTCATCGATGGTGAGTTGCCTGTCGAGCACCATCAAGCCGATGTGGATCAGTTCGGTGGCGGATTCTCCGATCACGCTCACGCCGAGTAGTTTGCGGTCCGACTTTGCAAAGACCAACTTCAACATCCCCGCCGTGTCGCCAATAATGGCGCCGCGAGCATTGTTGTCGTAGTGAGCGCGGCCGACACAATATTCCAAACCCTTCTCTCGGCACGATTCTTCTGTTTCACCCACGGCGGAAATCTCTGGGATCGTGTAAATGCCCATGGGAAGCAATGAGGCTAGGCGCTGTTTGTACTGGAAACCGAAGGCGTGGCACACGGCAACCCGCCCTTGTTCCATGGACGTGGAGGCAAGCGCCGGAAAACCGATCACATCACCGGCGGCATAAATGTGCGGAACAGCGGTGCGATAGTTTTCGTCAACGCTGATGTATCCCTTGTCGTTGACACCGAGGCCCGCCGCTTCCAACTTCAAGCCGTCCACGGCCGCCTTTCGTCCCGCGGCAAAGAGAGCTGCTTCCACGTCCAGGCTTTTGCCGCTCTTCATGAAGAGGCGCACTCCGGCGGGATTGTTTTCCACTTTTGCGGGACGCTCATTGAAATCCAAGTGCATGCCCAGCGCCAGGAATCTGTCTCTTAGGCGTTCGCTGATTTCCCTGTCGAGGAATGGCAGCAGGCGATCACGTCCATCGATCAGGGTGACATCTACGCCGAGCGCCACAAAAATTGACGCATATTCGCAGCCGATGACGCCGCCGCCGATCACCGCAAGGCTTTTGGGGATGCGTTCGATGGAAAGGAACGTGTCGGAATCGAAGGTGTGAATATCGTCGAAAGCAATCTCTTTGGGCCGATACGGGCGCGATCCTGTGCCGATCAGTATGATTTCGGCGTCCAAGGTGCGCGTGCCCGCGGGACCGGTGGCGGTAATCGTGTGCGGGTCATGGAAGGCGGCGTCCCCGCGAATCAGTTCCACCTTATGAAGTTCCAGGTTCTTCCGTATGCGCTTTCTTTCCATTTCCACTACAGCGCGCTCGTGATGCATGAAATCCTGTACCGTCAGATTTTCTTTAAGGGAATAATCAATGCCGTAGAGCCCCCGCTGCTTCAGGCCAGAGAAGTACAGCGCGGATTCACGTAGCGTTTTGCTGGGAACAGTGCCGGTATTGATGCAACTGCCGCCCACGGCGTCGGAGCGTTCCACGACGGCGACACGCTTACCGAAATAAGCGGCTTGCACCGCGGCCTTCTCTCCTGCCGGGCCGCAGCCAATCACCAGGAGGTCGAAGGAATCAGGGGTAGTCATGGATGATGCTCCGTGAGTATCGAACGCATGAATCAGACTTTCTTTCGTGGCATGCTGCGCTTAAAGCAACAAAATTGAGCCGCACGGGCCGCGATTTGCTCGCTAACTCTCCGGAGTCTGTGACCGTGCTTGTTCGATCACACCGCTTACGCCTTCGCCCGAACTCTCTTTCAGACGGACGATCCGGTATGCGACGAGGTCGCCTTCGTGCTTGGTGCTGATGGTCACCTGTTCGGCTTCCACGTAGCGCCACACATGTTCCATGGCTTCCGGACTGATAAGAACATCGTGCTCGGCTGCGGCAGCACAATAACGCGCCGCTCGATTCACAGCATCGCCGATCACGGTGAACTCCATGCGGTCCGAAGTGCCGACAAAACCGTGGATCACCTCGCCACAATGGATTCCTATGCCAAACGCGCGCTGCGGAAGGTCGTGAAGTTGGCGAGTCTCATTGAGCTTGGAAAGCGCATGCTGCATCTCCACGGCCGCGCGGAGCGCATTCTCGTGATGCTTCGGGTCCGATTCCGGGCTGCCAAAAACAGCTAAGATGCCATCACCCAGAAATTTATCGACCGTTCCGTTGTTTGCAAAGATGATCGGAACAAGCACTCTTAAGTAGTCGTTCAGCATTTCGACCACATCGTCCGGGTCCATGTCGCGGGCAAGCCGTGTAAAGCCGCGAATATCCGAATTCAGGATGGACACCTCGCTGCGCCGACCGCCCAGGCGCAAGCGTCCGCGTTGAGTCAACAAGTGATTGGCAACCTTGGGGGAAAACTGCCGAAGCAGGTTGGCTTTGACCACGGATTCCTGGCGCAGCTTCTCCTGAAGACCGTGGCTTGCTACGGCCATGGCCGCATACTGGCCGACCAGCACAAGCAACTTGACGTCGTCATCCGAAAAGTTTGTCTCGGCGCTCCGTGCTCCAGCACAAATCGCGCCGAGCGCCTCGCCTTGCCAAAGCAGCGGCGCGTACATTCCCACTTCGATCCCGCTCTGCGCGATGCTGCCACTCATGTCCATGGCCGTGCTCTTCTTCCAGACAAAGGCTTTCCGCTCGACCATAACCCTTCGCAGCAGGGTTTCACTCAGGTAAGTGCGCTGAACATAGTGATAGGCTTTCAGGAGAAGCGCGTCGGTTTCCGGATCGCGCAGCACCAGCGCCCAGCTTTCTCCGTTGGGGAGAATTTCGACAAGCTGATCGACAATCGCCGGCAGAAGAGTCTCGAGATTCGTTTTGGTGGCAAACTGAAACGGCAGATCGCAAACCATCTTCAGCCGTCGAGTGGCGCCATCCCCGCCGTCTTCTATGGCAACAGCCTCGACCGCGGTGGCATCGATATCCTTCGCGATCGCGACGCCCGCCTCCGCATGGCGGTTTTCAGGCAAAATGAACGTGCCGTTTTCCAGATAATTTGTCTGGCGGCCCGATTCCTTGGTGGCGCCAAAGTCAACCTGTAGAGTGGTTTGGCCAGCCTGGATGACGTCGTCCTGGCGGATTTGCTGCCGGCCTTTGCCTTTGATTTCAACGCCGTTGAGCTGAGTCCCGCGCGAACTGTTCAGATCCTCAACAAAGTGCTGGCCGTCTTCTTCCCAGATTCTCCCGTGCATTCTGGAAACTCTCTGGTCAGGCGAGAGGTTCAGAATGATCGGCAGCTTTTCCTCGGACCGTCCAAACACGACTTCCGTTTCGGACGTCTCCCAGACCGTTTGCTTGTTGCTATAGGTGCAGGTGATACGCATCAAGAAGCCGACAGAGACACCAAGCCAGTTTCAGAATGGACACGAAATGACGTAGAGGGTAAAGGACCACCCAACGGTTGTCAAGATCAAGCGAGAACAGCGTCGACGCGGCAAGCCGCGGCGCAGTTTCCGTTTGATATCACCATAGGGCTTCTATATACTCTGCCAACCTTTTTCCTCAGGAGGAAAGCTCTTGCTAAAGAGACTCCCGCTCACTCTTCTAGCTGTCTGTCTTTCAACGCCGGTTTGGGGACAATCCAACGCGCCCAACAATTCCCAGGTCGTGATGTATTCCGCGACTCAACCTACCGGGGCGATGGCGAGTGTGACCTATTACAACGGCACACCGTGCAGTTTAGGCGGGACCTGCAACGGCGCACTCCTCAATAATTCCAACAACTACGCGTCTTCACCTGCGATCGGAAATTTGAGTAGTGCCCTCAGCGCCAGCATCGGTACAGCGCTTTCGATCATTCCCATCGCTTCCCCCAGTTCGGCGGTCATTACGCGCACAGACTCTGCCACGGGTGCGCTGCTTCCCTCCAGCGTTACGCTCGGACCGATTTTCGCCGAACGGGCGGAGACCATTGGTCGCCACAGGTTGTACCTTGGGTTTACCAACCAGGACTTTCATTTTACTTCGTTCAACGGGAAGTCTCTTAAGCCATTGCAGATGATGGATTTGGGAGGACAAAACACCGGAATTTCATTTGGTGGGAATGCGCTCCTCAGCGTACCGGCAACCTATCAGATCTCGCTGGATGCGAAGCTTTCCCAGAACGTGACCTTTTTGACTTATGGAGTGACGAGCCGCTTCGACGCCTCGATCGGCTTACAGGTTGTGCATTCCTCCATTTCCTCCCAGGTGTACAACGGAGTGATCTACAACGGCAACGGATTCACTCCAGCCAATGGCAACTGTTGGTGTGTGGGGACGTATACGGCTGGTACCCAACCTGGAACACCGGCTTCCCCCAATGGAAATGGGCTAGTTTTTCCGACGATCAACAGTTCCGCCCACTCCGCAACCGGTTTCGGCGACTTGCTGCTTCGCTTTAAATATACGGTCCTCCAGCAACGGAGTTTCTCCCTTGGTGTTGGTACGGACTTGAGACTGCCCACCGGAGATGAAAAGAACTTTCTCGGGACCGGGACGACTTCCGTGAGACCTTTCCTGGCGGCGAGCTTCTATACCAAGCAATTCAGCAATGGATTTGTAATCGCGCCTCACGTGAATTTGGGTTGGCAAGTCTCCGGACAGAGCATCCTGGCAGGGGACATCGTACCCACTCCCAAGACGGCCGCTGTGCCCGCCCCTGGGGTTGGCACTTTTGAAGGGTATGGCACGCCATTTGTTCAGACGAAAAACTACCTCCCCGATGTGTTCTCCTGGGTGGTTGGCACAGAACTGGCTTTAGGTCCCCGAAACACCATCGATGTGGATTTCCTGGGAAACCAAATCGGCTGGTATCACGGCATCCCTAACATGACGACGCAATCCGTCTCGGCATTCCCGCCGCAAACCGGCACAAGCCCTAATCAGGCGGTCACGGCATCCGGGTTAGTTTCGTCGGGACGTGCGTCTTACGGACAATACAGCGGGGCCTTCGGCTACAAAGGTCGCGTCTACCGCAACCTAGTAACGACCCTGAACTTTCTCGTTCGCTTCGACAGAAATGGCCTACGAGACGGAGTTGTTCCGCTGTTTGGATTGGCCTACACGTTCTAGCATCAATCTGGTCATTGGGGATTTGCTCCCCCAGCCGCATCGCTGATCAGCCAGCGTCCGCCTGTCTTCTGCAGAGTGACATTGACCGCTTTGGTATTTTCTTTGTTTTGCCCCATGCCTTTTGTTTTTGACAGAAGGTTGCACGGCACGACCGCCGTGCCATTCCGGATGACGATCGGCCCCACCGGTTTCAAAACCATGGTGAACGAGAACCCTGACGCGGTCATGGCGTCGAGGTACTTTCGATCCACCTTGGGCCAGATCGCCATTACTTCGCGCGGACGCCCGTGAGCAAACGCAAGATTGAACTGGTCTAGCGCGGCTAGGATAGCCTTTTCTTCCGTGGCATCAACGTTGCCGCCGGCAGCCGCTGGAACATCGGGGTTCGCCGCCGGCTTTGTGGGGACTACTGGCGGCTGGGATGGCGGGGCATTGAGAGAAACGAGTTTCCGGTCGATGTCGGCCACATATTGCTTTGCCTGGTCGGCGTGCGGCCCGCCATTCTGCACAATCGACTGGAAATCTCCCCGCGCGGCTGCGAGTCCATTTTTATCGTTGCTGGCTACCGCCTGCTGGTATCGCTGTTCTATCTGCTGGAATGCGATATCGGCGCGCTTTTTCTCGCCACGCGCTTGCATGTCGGCTATTGCCGCCGGAATGTTATTCGCATAACTCTGAGCTTCCGCGGACTGCGGACCGCCATCGGCAGCCAACGCCTGGAACCGGGGCTGCAACGCTTTCAGTTGTTGCGTTGCCCCTTCATCGTCGCGTTGCTTCCATTGGTCGAACTGGTTCTCCAGTTGTTTGAGTTGGGCCAGTTCGGCTTGATCGATGCTCGCGATGATCTCGACAGGATTACCGCCATTCTGCTTGAGCAGATCAGCAGACCGGCGAGCCGATGCGAAGTCGCCTTGTTTCAAACTCGCTTGAGCCTGGCGCAGGAGATTATTTTGCTGCTTCAACCGTGGGATCGTCTTGTCGAGATACTGCTGCGCTTCGTCTTTGTGAACGCCACCTGTAGGCAGGACTGTAATTCTCTTTAATTCCCTTTCTGCTTCCGTATATTTTCCTGCCGCCGCGAGTCGTTTAGCGTCTTGCCAAGACACCTCTTCGCTCCGACGAAGCTGGCGCAGAGTGGCATCCTTCTGGGACTCTTCCAATTGGCTTAATTTAAGCTGAATTTCTTTTGTGAGCGGACCGTTGAGTGCGGCGGCTTGGCGCAGTTGTTGAATTGCTCCCTCCAGGTCGTTGGCCGCAATTTTGCGGTCGGCTTCGTCAATGGCCTGCTGTTGCTGAGTCTCTAGAGGATTAACGGGAGGCTGTGCCGCCTGCGGAGAGACTTTCACGACTGGCGAGTCCGGTCCGGTCCTGCCGATGCGAGAGCGCAAAGCGATGCCAAGGACAGCCACCAGCGCGAGGGCCATGACCGTAAGGACTAAGGGCTTGCGCCATAGCGGAACGGCGACGGGCTTCGGTAGCGGTGACACTTTGGCAGGAATTGCAGTCACGACGGGCTGAGGTCTGGTTTGAATTTGATCGGGAACGGCCAGCGGGGTCCGCGAGAGTTCGGTCGGCTTTACCTCGGTGCGCGGAGAGTCGGCAATGGGCACAACCGGAGGCTCTGGCACGACCACCGGGGAGGGCTCTTCCGGCTTGCTGGGCGCGAAATAAGGAACGGCAGGCTGGCTCGCCGAAATCTGCCCTGTGGCCGTAACGGAGTCTTGCGGAGCAGTCTTCTCTTCCGATGGAGGAGCCTCTGGAAGGGGCGGAGCCTGTAAGAAGGCATACTCCTTGGAAAGAGCTGGCGGCGCAGGCGACCCACTCTTCGGCGTATCCACGGATGGAGGCGCTTTTGCTTCCTTGATCTGTTCCGCCAGGCGCTGCGCCCGAGGGTCGAACGGATCGATGGTGTTGGACTTCAAGGCGTCGTCAATCGTCCGCCCGGCGGCATCAATCGCCCCTGATTCCAGGAGGGTGCGCGCGGTCTCCAGCATCTGATCCTGAGTTCTTTTCTTTTCCCGCGCTTGCAATTCTGCCTGGGCGGATTTCAGGAGATGAGACACGTCGGTGTCAGGTCCCAACGTGACGAGAGTCTGCTCCGCCAGATTGACCGCATCGCTGAGTTCTGCCCGGTTGATTTTTACCCGGATTTCCCGGATGCGCTGTTCCATCTGCCGCCGGACCAGCAGCTTCCTCTGTTGCACCTCGGCCCGTTCATAAAGAGCCTGGAGCTCCGCATTGCCGGGAAACAACTTGAGGCCGTTCTGCGCGCCACGAACGGCGTCGTCAAACCGTCCGGCGTCAAACAGAGCTTTCGCCTCGTCGATGGTCTTCTTGAAGAGCAGTTCTTTCTCGATGCTGGCCTGGCGGCTGGCGGCAAGTTCGGCGAGCCGGGTCAAGGTCGCATCGGAGGGAAATTCGATGAGCAGTTCCTTGGCGCGCGCCATCACTTCGGGATACTTCTTCTCACCCATCAATTTTTTTAGCGCATCCAATTCCCGCTGTAGCTTCTCCGCCTTCGCGCGCTTTTCCTGTTCACTCTGCACCAGAAGACGCATTTTGCTGACCGCGGAATCCTTAGGATGCGCCACCGCCAGACTGTCAAGAACCGAAAGCGCTTCCCCAAACGATTCCGCGGCGAGCAGGCTCCGGACCTGCGCGAGTTTCTCTTGCTTCGTTTGCTCGGCGAAATCTTCCCGAGCGGTGGTCAACAACCTGGCAATTTCGGCCTCGCCGGGAGAATCTGCTTTCAACTTCGTCAGAAGCGCGATGGTCTCTTCGTACTGCCTGGCGGCCAACAAGCTGCGGGCCTTCGTCATGCCTTCCCGTTGGCGATGTTCCGCCTGCTCTTTTCGCGCGGACTCCAGCAGCTTCGCAATGGCGCTCTCGCCCGGGAATTCGGTCTGCAGCCTTGTTAGAAAGGCGATGGATTCCTCGAATTGACGCGCAGCCAGGAGATCGCGCGCCTTGCCCAGACTCTCTTTCCTGCGCTGGTCCGCTTGCTCCTTTTGCGTGGCCTCGAGCAGTCTGCGAATCTCATCGTCCTCGGGAAACTCCTTCTGCAGGGAAGTCAGGAGTTCGACGGATTTTTGATAGCTCTTGGACGCCAACAGGTTCCGCGCTTCCGCCAGAGACTGCAGTTTCCTCTGCTTCGCCCGGTCCTCCCCCAGCGCACGGCGCAACCGGAGAATTTCATCGTCACCGGGAAATTGCTTTTCCAGGCGGGTCAACAGCCGGGAGCACTCGTCGTAGCGGCGAGCGGAAAGCAGGCCACGGACTTCTTCCAGTCGTTGCTGCTTCTGCTGCCGAGCCTGGTCCTCGCGAACCGTCTTCTGGAGCGCCAGGATTTCTTCATCACCGGGGAATTGCTTTTCCAAGGTGGCCAGGAATGCGGCGCATTGTTCATACTGGCGATCGGCCAGAAGCTTGCCCGCCTCCGTGAATCCTCGCAGGCGGGTCTGTTCGGCTTTGTTCAGCCGCGCGCTCTCCAGCAGTCTGGGAATTTCCTCTTCCTCGGGGAAGGTCTTGCGAAGTGAGATGAGCAACGAGGCGCACTCGTCGTAGCGGCCAGCCGCCATCAGACTTCGCGCTTCATTCAGCCCGCGGAGCCGCTGCTGATCCAGTTGGTCTTTGCGGACTTCCTCCAGAACCGCCGGTATCTCTTCGTCGCCCGGAAATTGCTTTTGCAACCGGGAAAGGAGCGCGATCGCTTCGTCGTGGTTTCCTGAGGCAACCAGCTTTCGGGATTGCAGCAGATCGTCCTGCTTCTGTTGTTCCAGCTGGTCCTCGCGCACGGTTTCCAGTAGGCGCGAGATTTGTTCTTCTCCCGGAAATTCTCTGTCCAGGTCCTCAAGCAGCTTTACGCAATCTGGGTAATTTTGACGGGTCCAGAGCTCGCGGGCCTGTTGCAGACCGGCGCGAATCCGCAGGCCCCTCTCCCGTTCCGCTGTTTCCTTCAGCGCCTGCTGCTGCAGACTCTGCGCTTGTGCGTTCGATGGATCTTCTTGCAATACTCTCTGCAGCAATCCTTCGGCTTCTTCCGGCATGCCCTCAGCCAAGGATTGCTTCGCCGCCTCCAGCCATTCCGCCAGCATCCGATTGCGATCGAGCGCTTTCTGAACGCTGCGTTGCAGCTCCGCGGCCGGAGCGAATCTCGAGTCAAGTTGCAGGGCGTTTTCTGCCGCAAGCTTGGCTTCCTGCAGCTTCCCTTCGCGCAGAAAGCCTTCTCCCTTTTCGACGAACTGTTGCGCTTTCGGCCGGTTGAGGCTGCGCTTGAGTTCCGCGTTCGCCTTCTCCAGCAGAGCCCGCGCCTGAGGATTGCTCGCGTCCACCTGGAGGGCTTGCCGCACCAGCTCCCGCGCTTCCGAAAACGAACCTTGTTCGATCAGTTGTCGGCCCTGGGTTAGAAAGTCCGCCACCGACTGTGCCTGGAGGCTCTTGCAGATGGGGTCCAAATCGAGGAGCACGTCCTCCATCGATTGGTACCGCTCCGCCCCGGATTTGCGCAGCATCTTTGCGACAGTAAGTTCGAGCTCCTTGGGGCAATCCGGTACGGACTTCCCCAGCAGCGCCGGCTCTTCATTGCAGATGCATTGCATCAGGCTGGCGGGCGTCGGACCGGCGAACGGTCTCTTGTAGCAGAGCAATTCATACAGCAGAACCCCGAATGACCAGATGTCCGAGCGCTCATCCGCGTGTTCGCCGTGATACTGCTCCGGCGACATGTAGGCGAAGGTGCCAATCAACATGCCCGTCTGCGTGCGCGAGGTTTCAAGAACCCTGGCGATGCCAAAATCAACGACCTTGATGGTGCCGTCCTTGCTGACCATGACGTTGCCAGGCTTGATGTCGCGGTGAACAATGCCCCGTTTATGTGCGAAATCGAAGGCGCGGCACGCCTGCATCGCATAAACCAGTTTCACTGCCAGCGGGAGATTGGGGCGACGAGAGATCAGTTGCTCGAGGTTCTCTCCCTCCACTAGCTCCATGGCGATGTATGGAGTTGCGCCTGCCTCGCCCATGTCATAGATCGTGACGATGTTGGGGTGCTGCAGCCCGCCCGCCGATTGCGCTTCGCGATAGAAACGCTGCAGAAGCCCAGGGTCGTCGGCTACCCCGGTAGTGATGGTTTTCAGGGCAACAAGGCGGTTGATGATCGGATCCCGTGCGCGGTAGACGACGCCCATTGCGCCGCGGCCCAATTCTCCGAGAACCTCATATTTGCCTAACTTGTTCAATAGGCACTCCGCCTACGGGAGCCTCGAGCTCGCGAACCCATTGTTCCTTGAAGAGAGGAGAGCCGGTCGAGGAACAGCGCGGTTAGCTGGTGCGGCGGCGGAAGGGACGTTGAGCGAGCCGATTGGTACGGGTTTGGGTTCGTTCGAAGGGCGGTACTCATCGCGCTGAGCCTTAGCTGGTTAAGGCACCTTCACAATATCGCCGAACTCCAACGAAACGTTCTATCGGCAGACAGCTTCCAGTGTGGGAGATACTCCCAAAAAGCATAGGAAGGTGTCAATTAGATTAAATCTTGTCCTCGGTGTGACCGTCAACAGAGCATCCGCGCCCTGCCATTTCACGCCTTGGAACCTCCGCGGAAACCCACGATATCCCAACATCTCTCTTTCCGAACTCTTCTCATTGCGAGCTTGACATTTGAGGAAGGCACGATAGTATCTCTCCTATTTTGCAGGTGCCCTATACGCGGCGATTCCGAGTTGTAACGGCCTTTTTTGTGCTGGGTCATTAACTCACTCGGTCACTCTAAATACAGATTGGTTCGTGTGTCGTTTGGCCTCGGTTCCGCTAGTGAATGTGTTTGACCAGTTCGGGAATGAATGCGTGGTTGTTGGGAGCCTGATTTCTCGATGCGATCGGCAGAGCTATGACGAAGAGTCGATCGGTGAAGAGACGCCCGGCGGGCTGGCCCGATCGTTGCGGCACAGCTCTGCACCCCGTTCTGCTTTTTCTCCTTCTCTTCCCTGCCCTGTCCGTGTTTGCCGTTAGCCTGCTTGCCCAAGAACCGCAAAGACTTCCGGGGCGAACGCCGCCTCAAACCGGGTCAGTTGCAGGCACAATCCGCGACCAGGACGCACATCCAATTCAGGGCGCGCAGATCGAATTGCGATTGGGGGACAGCAAAACCAGCTCGACTGCCCTTACCGACGGCGAAGGCATTTACCGCTTTAATCGCCTCCCGATTGGCGACTACCAAGTGACAGTCACGGCCACTGGTTTTAGCCCCGCGTCGTCCAGCCTGGCTGTGCTGCCCGCCAAGCTTCAAGTGCTGGACCTTCAGCTACAGGCGACCAACCCTCCCGCTCCGATGTCGCCGGGACCCGGTGGCCTTCCGGGGCCGGCGCGGACTGCTCCTCTGCCTCCCGTGGAGGAAACCAGCCCGTACGGAGTCGCCCGTCAGCCGCAGCCCGCAACGCCGCCGGACGCAGGACCGGTAGAGTTGATACCGAGTGAGAGCGACAACTTTGCCGCCGAACCCGATCGCTGGGCCGTGGAAATGCCGCCATGGCAGAGGTACAACAAGGCCGGCGAATTTCCGTACGTCACTCCGCATTGGTATGACCCCTTCAACAAAAATCGCTTCAAGGGTGACCTGCCGATTTTTGGACAACGATGGTTCCTGAATTTTACCGGTACAAGTTTGACGCAAGTCGATGTGCGGCGATTGCCGACGCCCAGCAATGTTTCGTCGGACCGGCCGGGAAGCACTGACTTCTTCGGACGCGGTGAGCAGACGTTCGTGGATCAATCTTTCCGGTTTTCCTTTGACCTGTTTCGCGGCGACACTTCCTTCCAGCCCGTCGAATACCGGTTTCGCGTCACGCCGGTTGTGGATCTGAATTACCTGCAGACCCGCGAGCGCGGCATCGTGAATGTGGACGTCGCCGCCGGCACAAACCGCTTTGACACTCATACAGGTCTCCAAGAGGCGTTTTTCGAAGCCAAGCTTCATGACCTTAGTCCCAATTTTGATTTCGTTTCCGTCCGGGCGGGTATTCAGGGATTCAATAGCGATTTTCGCGGCTTTATCTTTGTCGATGAGGATCCGGCGGTCCGCGTGTTCGGCAATCTCCGGTCCAATCGCATCAATTACAATCTGGCCTACTTCTATCTGCTGGAGAAAGACACCAACAGCGGTCTGAACACCTTTCAAGCGCGAAACCAGCAGGTTGGTATTGCGAACGTCTATATCCAGGACTTCCTTACCAAGGGCTACACCACCGAATTCAGTTTTCATTACAACTTCGATCAGGGCGGGATTCTGTTCGATAGGAATGGATTCCTGGTCCGGCCAGCGCCCATTGGAGGCGTGGTCATGGAGAACGGAATTCCCGTTCCCCATAGCATTCGCAGCTATTACCTCGGCTGGACTGGCAGCGGACATATCAAAGGGGTGAATGTCAGCAATGCGTTTTATCAAGTTCTCGGGACGGACAGCTTCAACTCCATCGCTGGCCGGCCGCTGCACATTAACGCTCAGATGGGTGCGTTAGAACTGTCCAAGGACCGGGATTGGCTGCGTTTTCGTGGTTCATTATTCTGGGCATCGGGAGACAGCGAATCGCGTGTGGGGCCCAGCCGCACTTATGGTACTGCCCGGGGCTTCGACTCAATCTTGGACGATACGCAGTTCGCCGGTGGTCCGTTCAGTTTCTGGGATCGCGAAGGAATTCGCTTGACCGGGACAGGCGTGGCGCTGACAACTCCTTTCAGCCTGCTTCCCGATTTGCGCTCCAGCAAAATCCAGGGGCAATCCAATTTCGTGAATCCCGGCATACGTGTGTACAACGCCGGCATCGATGCGGACCTCACGCCCAAATTGCGCGGATTTGTGAATGTGAGTTATCTGCAGTTTGACCGGACAGAGACGCTTTCCTATTTATTGTTCCAGTCGAATGTCCACCGCGGGATTGGCACGGATTCCGGCATCGGAATCATTTATCGGCCGCCATTGACCGAGAATATGATTCTGACCGCGGGAGTTTCGTCGCTGGTGCCCGACTCCGGATTGCGAAATATCTATAACTCAAAAGTGTTGGTGTCGGGATTCGTCAGTGTTCAATTTCAGTTCTGAGTTGGCAGGAGCGGAGACGTCCGAATGACATCGAATCGCAAATTGGCGCTTCTCAGGATCGCGCCGCTCGTTGCAGGTGCGATCTGTTTAGTCTGCCTCTCCACGGCGAAATCTCGCACCCCGGGTTCCCGGCAAGAAGCCGGTAGCCCCGCCGCTCAGCCGCAGTCCGCTCCGCAGAGTCAGACCTTATTGCTCAAGCAGACTCAGGAAGAAGCCGATGCCAAATCGGCGGGCTGCCTGACTTGTCACACCACAACGGACAGCAGGACCATGCATTCGACGCAGACTGTCCGGTTAGGTTGCACGGACTGCCACGGTGGGGATCCTACCGTACGCGTGACCGAGGGCTCATCCTTAAGTTCGCCCGAATACGATAGCGCCAAGCACAGAGCGCATCCGGCGCCGAAAATCCTCGCGAATGACAGCAGCGCGAATCCCGTGCGAGTGTACACCGGCTGGCTGAAGGAAAACTGGGACTATGTGCGATTCGTGAATCCGGGCGACTTGCGCGTGGCATCGGCAACGTGCGGGGTGGTTGGGTGCCACACGTCGGAAGTGCAAAGAGTGCGAACCAGCATGATGACCCACGGCGCCATGCTCTGGGGAGCGGCGCTGTACAACAATGGGGCCTTTCCTTTGAAACAACCACACTTCGGCGAGAGCTATTCGCCCGACGGGTTGCCGCAACGCCTCATGACGTATCCTCCCCCGACCCCCGAAGAAACACGCCTGAAGGGAATTTTGCCCTCTCTGGAACCGTTGCAGAGATGGGAAGTGTCGCAACCGGGTAACGTCTTGCGAATTTTCGAACGAGGCGGCGAAAAGAAGCCCGAATTCGGCATTCCTTCGCCTTTCGAAGTGCCCGGACGGCCAGACGTGAAACTCAGCGACCGGGGATTCGGCACCGAACTCCGAACCGATCCCGTGTTTCTCGGATTGCAAAAGACCAGGCTGCTCGACCCATTACTGAGTTTCCCGGGAACCAATGATCAGCCGGGCGACTACCGAAACAGCGGATGCAGCGCGTGCCACGTCGTCTATGGCAACGATAATTCTCCGGAACACTCCGGGCCTTACGCCACGTATGGTCATTCCGGGTTCACCGTGACCGTGGATCCCACGATTCCGAAAAACCAGTCGGGCCATCCTCTTCGCCACCAGTTCACCCGTTCCATACCCTCCAGCCAATGCATGGTCTGCCACATGCACCCTGGCACGAACATGGAGACCACGTACTACGGTTACACCTGGTGGGACAACGAAATGGACGGTGAGGCGATGTACCCCGCCAAGCAGCGGAACCCCACTCCCAAAGAACAGTATGAGGTGCAGCTCAGAAATCCCGAGCGCACCGCACAAAGGGGGTTGTGGTCGGATATAAATTTCCTGGACAAGGTCGGAAGCCCGGAATTCGAGAAAACTCTAAAGCACACGCAATTTGCTGATTTTCACAGCCATGGATGGATCTTCCGCGCCGTCTACAAGAAGGACCGCCAAGGCGATTTACTCGACGAGAACAATAACGTCGTCTCGTTCGACGATCCGGACCGCTTCCAGAAAGCCGTCCACCTGGAAGACATTCACCTTGAAAAAGGAATGCACTGCATCGATTGCCACTTCACCCAGGATGCGCATGGCAACGGCAAACTCTATGGCGAAACGCGAAATGCCATTGAGATCGACTGCGTGGACTGCCATGGTACGGTGAGCGCCCAGGCGACTCTCGTCACCTCCGGACCGGCCGCGCCAAAAGGTGGCACCAATCTCCGTTTGCGGCAAACCCCCTGGGGACAGCCCCAGTTCTACCGGAGGGACAATCGCGTATTCCAGCGGTCGATGCTGGAGCAGAACAAGGAATGGGAGGTCATTCAGGTACTGGATTCCATCACTCCCGGCAATCCCAATTACAACGAGAAGGCTCGTTTCGCCAAGACCATCCAGAAGGATGGGAGCACGTGGGGAGGAAACGACACCGGTTCCTACGCGCATTCCAACAGCCGGATGACCTGTTACAGTTGCCATTCCGCCTGGGTGCCTACGTGTTTTGGCTGCCATCTGCAGATGACCGCCAATCAGCGCATGCCCATGTTGCACAACGAGGGCCTCACCACTCGCAACTACACCTCCTACAATTTCCAGATTCTCCGGGATGACATCTATATGCTGGGCGTCGATGGCACGGTAACCGGTAACCGGATTGCCCCGGTGCGCTCCGCGTGCGCAGTGCTGGTCAGTTCGCAGAACGCCGATCGTGGTTGGGGATATTACCAGCAACAAACCGTCAGCGCCGAAGGATTCAGCGGCCAGGCCTTCAGCCCGTTTGTCCCACACACCGTGCGGACAAAAGAAACGCGCGCATGCTCGGATTGCCACGTTTCCGAAAAGGGTGACAACAACGCCTGGCTCGCGCAAGTGCTGCTTCAGGGTGGCGGGCTGATGAACTTCGAAGGCCGCTACATTTATGTGGCCTCCGGGAAGAACGGCTATGAGGCCGTGGCCGTTGCCGAACACGATGAGCCGCCGGCGATCTTAGGCAGCGATTTCCATAAGGTTGTCTATCCATCGGACTATGAGAAGTTCGTGCACGGCGGCAATCGCCTTACCGAAAGCTATCGCCACGAAGGCGAGGTGCTCGACGTGCAAGCGCGCGGCGAATACCTCTATGCCGCGATGGGAAAAGAGGGTGTGCGCGTTTTCGATATTGCGAACATCGATGACAAGGATTTCTCTGAGCGCATGACCACCGCCCCGGTTTCGCCACTCGGGCAGAAGTTCTACCTCAAAACGAAATATGCGCAAGCCATCGCTTCGCCAAGCACGCTGGCGGTCGATCCGCTGCGCACCCACAAGCCGGAAAATGAGGAACAGCCGATTCACCTGATGTACGGCTTCCTCTATGTCGCGGACCGGGACGAAGGACTCGTGATCGTCGGCAATCCGGATCTCAAGGCCAAGACCCCCGGGGTAGGCACTCTGCTGGATGGCGATCCGACCAACAACTTCTTGCAACGTGCTCTGGCCTTCAATCCGAACGGGGTGCTCCAGGGAGCCCGTCGCATCGCCTTCGTTGGAACGTATGCCTACATTCTCTGTGATCGCGGGCTGGTGGTTGTGGATCTGGATAATCCGCTGCAACCGAAAGTGACGGCCGAAATTGACGCTCCCGCTTTGCAGGATGCCCGCGGTATCGCCGTACAGTTCCGGTACGCTTTCGTGGTCGATCGCGATGGCTTGAAGGTGCTGAACATTACGCGACCGGAAGCGCCCGTGCTGGTCCCCAGCGCGCTGGTGTCGATCGACGATGCGCGCAACGTCTATCTCGCCAGAACGTATGCCTACGTCTCAGCCGGAAAACATGGCATGGCCATCGTCAACACGGTGCGGCCAGAAAGCCCTGCCCTCGATCAATGGTTCGACGCCGGCGGCAAACTGAACGACACCAATGACGTCAAGCTGGGCATGGTTAGTTCGAGCCTGTTTGCATTTGTCGCCGATGGAAAAAACGGCTTACAGGTGGTTCAGCTCTTTTCTCCCCAGGCGACGCCGAAGTTCGCCGGCTTTAGCCCCAAGCCGGTGCCCAAATTAATTGCCAGCTACCATACGAAAGGACCTGCGCTCGCCATTTCGCGTGGTATTGACCGCGACCGCGCCGTGGATGAAACGGGGAATCAGCTCGCTGTGTTTGGCAGGCGAGGCTCGCGCCCGCTCAATCGCCAGGAAACGCAGCGCCTGTACCTCAGAAACGGCGAAACATACGTCGTGGGTGATGGACCCAAAACCGCGCCGCTCGTGGGCGATCCACAGACCGCCTCAACACCCCATAGGTAAAACGATTTAGGGACTACGCGTTCCGGCGGAAACCAAAGACGAGCGTTACGGCTGGGAAATCTCCATGATTCCGTTCACGCTCCGCTCCTTGCGCCAATCATGGTAGCTGTGGCACTCGAAGCACCGACCTTCCGCGGACGCGCGCGCCGCGCCGGCTTCTTTGTGGCATTGCCGGCATAGCGCGATCCCCGGCAGGTTGATGTCGGAGGTTTTGCGGCTATTCGGGATGCCCGCGTGACAGGAGACGCAGGTCAGCATCAGATGCGCCTCGTGGTCGAATTCCGCTCGGGGCAGCCAGCGTGCCGGGATCACCGCTTTCACCGATTGCGGCAGGCCAGGGCCGGGATGATCGGTCGAACTGTGACAGATTTTGCAGTTCTTATTCCAAAGCAGCCGTTCTGCCTCCGCCGTCCGCTGTTGCACCCAATCGTCTGGCGTCCTGGCCAGCGCCATCTGATCCGGGCCGGTTGGCCGCAGCGCCGTCAACGTCAACCCCGGCGGCATGCCGTCGTCAATCGCCAACACTGGCGTGCGCAGGGCCTCGGGGTTGGCCCGAATATAGCCGGTATATTTATTTACGATGAACGCGTGCACGATTTCGGGTTTGTCGTGCGGCGCTGGCTCGCGAATGATTCGGTCGAACTGCAGCACATGGCACCCCGCGCACTGATTGACGTACTTGATCGCGGCCATGTACGCGCCCGCGCCAGCCTTGACCGAGCGACGCTTGCGTTGTTGCGTGTCGGCAACTCCTACCAGGACCGGTTGCTGCGACGCGGGCTGAACGGTCGCAACGGAATAGGGCCAGGGCTCCATCGTGTTCGTTGGCCGATGACAGTCGCCGCAAACCATCTGCACTGTTCCGCGTGGACCGCGCACCGTCGGCTGCAAATGCACATAATGATTCAAGTTAATCGTTCCTGGGTCCGACTGCCCCGGGCGCACCGCCGCGAACTCCGGATGCTTCTTATCGAATCCGCCAATGGCGGCCTCCACGTTGTGCTGGCCGTCCTTTGTTTTCAGGTTGCTGTGGCACTGCGTGCAACCCGAGTCGGAGGTTTCCGCCAGCCGCATCCTTCCGTCGTGCTCGATATGGCAGGAACTGCAAACCGGCGTCGACGTCTGTCGTACATTGTGTGGCGGCGCGTCGTGGCAGGACAGGCACGCTTTGTCCGGCACGCCCGCGCGGTAACCTGCAGGCCGCATGTGGCACACGCTGCAATTGCTGGTCAGCACGGCATGCGCCGAGGAGAGCGGACCTTTGGTATAGATATCTGGTTTGTAAAAAACAGTGGTGTAGGCCAGCCAGACGGCAGCCAGACCCGACAAGCCGATCGATACCCACAACACCCACCGGCGAAAGCCACTGAGCCGCGTGAAATACTGCAGATCGATCCGCTTCGCGAGAGATTTCGTTGTGCGGATGCGCGGCATGCCTTCAGTACCTCAGCGCCATAAAGGCGTGGACCACTCCCAATAGAATCAGGGCGTAAGACGCTGGGATGTGGAACAGGAGCCAGCCGTGCAGTATTCTGTGCAGCCGTCGTTGCCGCTCCAGTTCCCGCTTCTCTTCACAGATGTTTTCCAGATCGTCCAACTTGCCTGCCACCGACGGCGGCACCAGCACTTTCAACTGTTGAAAAGCTGTTGCGGCGCGAACCCGATCCGCCAGCAAAAACTTCTGCGTCCCCCGCGCCACCAGATACGGTTTGATCTCCGACGCAAAAAACGCGGCCACCTGATTGCTCACGCGCTCATCCGGAACGCGCCCGGCTCCGGCCCTTTTCGCCTTCGGGTTAGCGTCTCGCAGTTCCTCCGCTTCCTCGTCCCGGGCGATTTCCAGTTCCACCGCCGTGCCAATTTCAGAAGCGATGTGCCCAGCCTCGCTCACCAGCTGATCGAGCACATGATCGATCTGGTCGAAGACGGTCTCCATCGGCACGCGTTCGGTGATTGCCCTGGGCATGAAGTGCTGGAGAGCTGCGCCAATGATCCCGCTGACGAAGACCACCAGAAACAACACCATCAGAATTCGCGACAGCGCCCCGTTGCCCAGTCGAAACCCGGCGTGAAACAGAATGAACGGAAAGCTCAGGAATCCCAGCCAAAGATGCCCGCGCATCCACGAAGTCGCGCGGCCCAACCGCCATGTCCGGTACCTTTTCCTTGCCCCCAACAAGCCAGCGAAGATCATCATTGCCGAGCCAACGCTGGCGTAGATCAAACCCGCTACCGTGCCGCCGCTCACCCCGGTCACGCTGAGAAACGCGTACGGCACATACAGGACCCCACCCAATGCCAGCAGCAATACTGACGCGATGAACCACCCTCGATGACTTCGATCAATAATCATGGTTGGGTGAAGCCTCTGGCAGATTGTTTGGCTAGGTTGGCGAAGAACTCCCGAGGATTCACTCGGTGCGCTGCATCATGGGGACATGCATAAACGCAATTGGGCTCGTCGTGGTCCGGGCAGAGATTGCAGGCGGTCGCCTTTGTCTTGATTTCCGCAATCTTCCGGCCCGGATGCGCCGGATCGTCCACCGACACTTCGAACGGCTGCATATTGATGTTGCCGTAAGGGCAGTTGTTGGCGCACAGTCCGCACCCGATGCACCAATCCTCAATCGTGATCTCAAGGCTGTTGCGCCGTCGAATGGACCCCACCGGGCAGCCCACCATGCACAATGGATCACGGCACTGGCGGCACGAAGTGGCCACAAGATAGTGGTCGAGACGCAATCCGTCGCGAATCAGACGGCTGACTCCGTCGTGGGCGTCGGCGCAGGCCCGCACACACTGGTCGCACCGCGTGCATCTTTCCAGATCGAGCACCAGCAAGCTCTGCGATTCCATCAATCCTTGCGCCAGGAAGGAATCCACAGGAACGTTTTGAATCTGCGTAAAGCGCCGGCGATTCTCCGACGCACGTTCGCGCGCTACGGATTCCAGGCCGCGGCGCACATCCGGAAAACGCTCCAGCATCAGATTGAAGTCTTCCATGGGAATGCGCACGGCTTCCACGTGATCGAGAGCGATGCAGTTCGCCGTGCGGACTCCTCCGCCCAGAAGTGACAATTCCCCGAAGAACCCCCCGCGCCCGATGTACGCGAGAACCAGCTCCCCGCCAGGATGGCTTTCCGTCACTTTGACGAAACCGATTCGGACCAGAAAGAAGCTGTGCGCCGGATCTCCCTGGCGGCAGATCAGCTGGCCGGGAGAATATTGCCGCAATTCAACGCGATCGCGCAGGTGCGAGATAAACTCGGGCGTCACCGATGCAAAAATAGGGATGCCTCGCAAGTGCGACTCGAGCGCCCGTTTGCGGTAGTTCTGTTCCACGCGGGCACGGAAAGCGCGGTTGCGCCGCATGATATCGAGTACGTTGCGAAGCATTTCGAGCACTACGCAGTCGGTCTTGGCCCGCACTGTCGCCGAACGTGGGTAGTAGCTCATGCACGTCATTTCGCCAAACAGATCACCGGCCTCCAGCGTGGCCAGGCGATTGTCATATGAGAGATCGACCGGTCCGTCCGTGGGAATGTAGGCCTGTCGACGGTGATCCGCCGAAGATGCAGAAGCCGGTTCCATGAACGTCTTCAATTTGCGAAAGAATCCGGTCTGTCCCTTGGTGTTCACGCGAGCCATCGGAGAAGAGAGATAGACTTCTGCTCGGCCCTCGAGAATAAAGAATGCTGTCGAGCCAAAATCCCCTTCCTTGCAAATGATCTCGCCGGGTTTGTAGGTGCGTTTGCGGACCGCGTTGCTGTTCAGGTTCAAAAATGTTCCGGACACCCCGCGAAACACTTCCACCTTCTGCAAGTCGGACAGGCTCACGGCATCGCCGACTCCCAAGTCCGTCTCAATCACTTTCTTGTTCGTGAGCGCCCCGGTCGGGCAACTCACCATGCATTCCCCGCAACTCACACAACTCGAACCGCCCATGGGCAAGTTGTCGTCGAAGGCGATTCCCGCCTGGTAGCCTTTTCCGCGACGCGCCAGCACAAAATTATGGCGGATTTCGTTGCACCCTCGAATGCAGCGGTCGCACAGAATACACGCTTCATGGTCTACGGAGATGGCCAGCGATGAATCGTCCTGCCCGCGCCGTGAAGCCCGCGGCGCAAAGGGCGAAGCAGTAATGCCCGCTTGCGCGGCCAGGCGTTCGAGTTCGCAGTCAGCCGAGAGTTTCTGGCGAGCGCATGGGGCCGGGTGGTCCGCCATCAACAGTTCCAACAGGGTGCGACGGACCGCCTTGAGGTCCTCGGTGTTGGTCTTTACCTGCATCCCCGGCTCGATCGCTCGGACGCAGGAAGCCGCATACACGCGCTGTCCTACATCGACCACGCACAAACGGCAGACCCCTACCGGTTTTTCATTCTGCTGGTGACATAGAGTCGGAATGGTGATTCCGCACTTCTGCGCGGCTTCGAAGATCGTTGTCGTTTCCCCGCGCACGCGGTCGATCACAAACGGCTTGCCGTCGATGGTCAGCTCGATCTGCTGTCGCGGTACGAATGTTGCTGAAAAGTCCTGTTCCATAATTTTTAGCCGCGAGCCGGGAAGCATACTCCCGCTGAACAGCGTCTGGTTTTCACGTGCTCATCGATCACTTCGGGAAAGTGCTTGAGGATCGAGGAGAGTGGCGCGTGCACAATCTGCCCCAGGCCACAGATTGAGGTGAGGCGCATCGCCTTGAACAACTCTTCGATCAATTGCAAATCGTTCTTGCCAGACTCTCCGTTCGTCCAGTGAGTCAGGATGTCCACGAGCTTCTGGGAACCCGTCCGGCACGGAACGCATTTCCCGCAGGACTCGTTGCGAAAGAAACGTGTGGAGTTCACTGCCATGTCCAGCATGCATCGCCCCTCGCCGCAAACCACGATGGCGCCGGAGCCAACCATGGAACCGGCATCCGCGAGCGCCTTGAAATCGAGAGGCAGATCCACCAACGAGGCGGGCAGATAGCCCGAAGACGGGCCGGACGGCGCAAATCCGAGCAGTTTCTTGCCATCGGGAATTCCACGGCCATACTTGAAAATCAAATCGCGGTAGGTGACGCCCATCGGCACTTCATACACCGAGGGATAAACAACGTCGCCGCTGATCCCGACAAATTTCAGTCCCGGAATTCCGTTGAGGCCCTGCTTTTTGTACCAATCCGCCCCGTTCACCAGTATCGCGGAAGCCAACGCAAATGTTTCTACATTATTAATGACCGTTGGAGCGTTCCACAGTCCATTGGTGCCCGGAAAGGGAGGCTTGTTGCGCGGCTCCGAGCGCTTCCCTTCCATCGCTTCCAGCAACGCGCTCTCTTCCCCGCAGATATACCCGCCGGGGCTGACAAAGATCTCCAGATCGAACTGAAGTTTAGATCCCAGAACATCGGCGCCAAGAATCTGCTCGCGATAGCAGCGTCGAATCTCTTCCTGCAAGACTTCCCGCGGTCCTTCATATTCATGCCGGATATAGATGTACCCTTTCGTCGCACCTGTCACTAAGCCGGCGACGATCATCCCTTCAATCACCAGGTGCGGCGCATTCTCCATGATGAAGCGATCCTTGATTGTTCCTGGCTCGCTTTCGTCCGCGTTGCACACAATGTATTTCTGCGTGCCTGGCGCGTTTCGCACAATCTCCCATTTCGAACCGGTCGGGAAACCTGCGCCGCCCATGCCGCGCAGAGTCGAAGCCTTCAGCGCGTTCAGCACCGCGGCAACATCGCGATTTGCGGCAAACTGCGCCACCGCTTTGTACGCGCCCCGCCCTTGATACGGATCCACTTTCAACTGCGGACGCGCTTGCTTGTGCACGGCCGCTTCCGGCAGCTTGCCGACGACCGCACCTTGGACGACGTCGACCGCATTCTGCAGCCCCACGCCCGAGTAAATTCGATCGTTCACCGATAACGCGGGCGCTGTATCGCAACGACCCAGACAAGATACGTCGCGAATCGTAACTTCCCCCGCCCCTCGCCCGGCAAAGAAATTCTCCAGTCCTTGCCGCAGCCGGCCGGCACCCCTCAAATGGCACGACATGTCCGCACACACTCTCACATCCGCCTTCGGCGGCGGCTTCAAATAGAAGTGTGGATAAAAACTTGCTACCGCATGAAGTTCACTGACCGGCTTTTCCAGTTTCTTCGAGAGCTTGTGAAGTTGATCGGCGGGTATATAACCGTAAGTTGCCTGGATGGCTCTGAGTTCATCGAACAAGGAGAGCTCCTCGCGCCAGCGCCGTCTGCGTGCTTCAAAATGGCGTGCAGCATACCAAACCGCCCCGAGGATTGTCCACACGGACCGCCTCCCAACTCTGCCGCAGATTTTCTTGTTGGTGCTTGAAGAAAAATGGGGGTTTGGGTGTAGTATAGGTCCCCACTTCGGGCTCTTTGGCGGGTTTCGACTCAGTTTGGTCTAGGGGGGATCTTCGCGATGCGAGTGACCACGTCTCTGCGGGCCTTCTTGTTTGTTTGCGTGTTGGCGGCGGGACCCATTTCCGTCGGGCAAGTCAAAGTGCAGCCTAAGAAGAATCCTCCCGAACAAGAGAAAGTGAACACCCAGACCCGCGCGCCGCAGCCGGAACAAGTCGGCAAATTCAGCGGTCCCGGCTCCTGTGCCGCCAGCAATTGCCACGGCAGTGTCCAGCCGAAGACCGTCGTTCGCATTTCACAAAATGAATACAGCATCTGGGCTGCTCAGGATAAGCACGCTCGAGCCTACGCCGTGCTTTCCAACCCTGTGTCTGTTCGCATCGGCAAGATTCTGGCCTTGCCCCAGCCTCCGGACCAGTCGGACAAATGTCTGAATTGCCATGCGCTGAACGTCAAGTCAGATCTTCGAGCGCAGACCTTCCAGTCCATCGATGGCGGCGTGAGCTGCGAGAGCTGTCACGGTCCGGCGGTAGGCTGGCTGGGTTCGCATACGCTGAAGAATTGGACCCACGAACAATCATTGAAGCAGGGGATGTACGATACGCGCGACCTCGCCAAGCGTTCGGAGAAATGTCTCACCTGCCATTTGGGCACCGCGGATAAGGAAGTGGACCATACCATGATTGCCGCGGGGCATCCGGACCTGACCTTCCAATTGGCTTCCTTCAGCTCCTCCATGCCCCGCCATTGGAAGCCCGCCCCCGACGCCAGTCCGTGGCTCGGCGTGCAGGAGTTGGCCGTGGGACAAGCGGTGCAACTGCGCGAAGCCCTGAATCGCCTGAGCCGCCACGCCTCCGGGCCGAATTGGCCTGAATTTGCGGAGTACGAGTGCTTTGCATGCCACCACAGCCTCACCAAGCCGGAAGCGAGTTGGCGCCAAGCGGAGGGTTATCCGAACCGCCAGCCGGGAGCCCCGGTCTGGAATACCTCCACCTATGTGGTGTTGCGCCACATCGCGGGGGCGGTCGATCCCTCTACCACCGATCAGCTCATGAGGAAGGTGAATGAGGTCATGGAGATCTCCGGCAAACCTGGCAGTAAAGAGCAGGTCGCCGCCAATGCCAAGCTCGCTGCCGATCTCGCCGACCGCATCGCTCAGGAAGTACGGACCATGCCTTACGACCGGAATCTCACTACACGGCTCCTGCAAGAGATCGCCAACGATTCCAGTGCCATTTCTGCGGAGGGCGAGCGTCCGGCGGAACAGGCGACCATGGCCTTGGACTCTCTATCCCTCGCCTACGTTAAGAACGAGCAGGTGGCCAATCAGACCGAGTTACGCACTGCCATCGACGCTCTGTTTCAACAGTTGGGCAATCCCTCGGCTTACAACGCGCCGCGGTTTGCCGAACAGATGCAAAAGGTCGCCAAGCTTGTGCCTCGGGCACAAACTGACGCGTCGCGGGTCCGGAACAAGCCCGCCTCACAAAGACCCTAGTCAATCGGGTGCAAGGGCAAGCCTCAGCGCGCCCCGCTAGAATCCCGCTACTGGGTGGGATTACGGGGGAACTTCTGGTAAGGCAGCCGCACTCCGTCGATCACGATTTGGTCCGCGCGAACTGACTCGGGCGGTTCGAATCCCGCGGCTCCCCCCGCCGTAACGTAATCATCTTGGTCGACACCGTCGCCGCTCACGCCGAGCCCGCCAACCAGCGTTCCGTTCTTATAAAGCCCTTCGCTTCCCGGAAAGAAAACGATGCCACTTTGGTTGGGGTTCGCTGGTTGCGCTCCCTGGGTGCACGGGTTCATCACGTCGTTGACGTACAGCGGGAAAAACGGGCCGGGCGGGGTTCCATTAATGCCCGACGGAAACAATGGTTGCGCGCCGAAGCCGATGGTTCGGTCGGTCACGGCGGTTCCCACGGGAACGCCCGGCAGATCGCTCGGATTCGCCGACAGGCTGTTGAAGTAAACCATGTTGCGAGCCTTGGCTACCGCCACGTCGATACTGAAGACCGTCGAGTCCGCCATCCGGTAGAGCGCAAGCAAACTCCCATCCAGGTCCGCCACGGCAATCACCATTCGCGTCCGTTGTCCGGTTGGGAGCCGAATCACTGCCCGGGTCATGTTCGCTGTATTGACCGCATTGGCCACAATCGATTGCACATCAGACGCGGTTAGCCCGCCGACCACACCAGCCCGCTGGGCAATCAGGTCTCCTTCGGGTACTGGACCGGGGCTCGATACCGGTCCGCTCACATAATTGCCGTTGGCTGCCCCGCTCGATATCCCGGCTGGCAGAGTGGTCTGAATCACAAACGGCAACGCGATCCCGTCGATGAGTACCTGCCCTGGGGGAGGCAATGAGCTGAAGCTGGGCAAAAAACCGGCTCCGGAGGCCCCTGTGACCGCTGCGTACTCCGCCACGTCCAGGCTTGCCGCTACCACCCCAATCCCCCCTACCGCTTCGCCCGCCTTAAACAGCGGAACCCCTCCGGGATTCACGGAGGTGGGATCGCTGTCATTTACGTCCTTCTTCCCCGTGATGATGCCCAGCCCGGGAGACGTTCCATTGATGGTTAACGCCGGCGGAACCGCTTGGCCCGGCAAGAATGTTGTATTGAAACCGCACCCTCGGTTGGTGTTCTCGATGCCATAGAGGGCCGCGCTCGCTGTGTTTGCGATGCCTGGCGGAAAGTGGATGCCGCTGATGAATCGTACTGTCCGCGACGACAACGGCGCCTGATTGTTGCTGAAAAATGCCGCAGTCCGCGCCAGTCCCACCGCCAGGTCATTCGAATCCACGATCGTTCCGAAATTCCCCGTGGACGTCGCTGGCGCACCGGGTTCGTCGTAAATCGCCAGAATGTTCCCGGCGCGATCCGTCACCGCTATCGCCAGCGGGACAGACACCGAGCTGGCCGCCGCTTGCACGATAGCCTCGACGTCTGCCGACGTTAAGGCGTTCACCTGTGTTGTTTGTTGTGGCGGTGGCGGCGCATTCACCGATCCGCACCCGCTTAGCACCGCCAATGCCAGGCAGGAAACACAAGAATTCAGCAATCGTGTTGAATTCACAGTGTGCTTTCTCTGCGCCCCGCACCTTGAAATTTCGCTGATGCCAGCGCCTTGCTCCTAAAACGTAGTGTCGATCACCAGGATATGCCGGGGGGCAGGAGACGCATATTGCCAGAAGTCTCGCAAACTAACAATAAGTTTAGATGGCGGCAACAATTTGCCTTTGGTCCCGTTTCGGCGACCGTGCATGGGGCCAGCTAAGCGGAATCGACTGAACTCCGTATGCATGCGACTCATCTCGGATTCTCCCGTATCAAATGAACTCTTTTGGTACGACGTTGTCTCGCTCAGCTCGTGATTGAGAATCTTTGACTTAGCCGGCGTGCTGAAAAGGGCTTTTGATACAGCCGGCGGCACCCGGCAGCCGCTTCCCTTTTGACATTCAGTTACGTTAACTTGCGCTCGAACCAGGTTCGGAAGGAAGAATGCTCCAATGCCTATCGAAGTTGTCGGTGAGTTCGGGATACCGGGTGCGAGTTCGGAATGGACAGAAGCTGAAGCCCAGAAGACCCTTTCGATCCCAAGAAGCCCCCGGAGCCGCCGGACACGCTCAACTTCTTCGAGTGGCAGCGGTCGATCTCCAAATCGATCAAAATGGTCGCTTGACTACGTCGCCTACCAGCATAACCGGCCATAGTTGGTTGAGAGCGATAGCGATGACGACGCGGCGATGGCACGCAGCATCACCGGATGCGCCACTTTCACGGCAGCTTTTCTTCAGCGATACTGGCACTCAGTTACTGCAACTTCGCGTACTCCGCTTTGGCTTGCTTCAGGATGGGGATGTCGGGGTCGGCGTCTTTCCAGAGCGTGAGGAAGTCCTGATAGGCGGCCTTTGCTCTGGCAATGTCGCCTTGCATCGCATACGCTCGGGCCAGTCCCAGCCGGGCCAGAGCGCCCCACGGAAAGTTCATCACCACTCCTCGGTGGTCGATGAACTTCTGAAATTCCACTGCTGCAGCGTTGCCATCCCGCAGCATCAAATAGGCTTCTCCACGCAGATAAGGGGGGCATAGGAGTATCGTGAGGTTCGCTGGCAAGCCAAGTTCGACCGTGCTCGCCAACTTCAATAGTTCGATTGCTCGGTTCGGGTCTCTGCGCTCCAAGGCTGCCCCCGCCCGGATGGTGGGCAGCCAGTACCTCTGGACCAGCGTCCCCAGCGGGAAGGTCTTGTCGAGTTCGGCCGCTAGCTTCTCCGCCCCTGCCGTATCGCCTGCCCGCGCCAGAGCCAGTGCAGCCATGGCCCGCACGTCGCGGTTCGGGGCCAGCTTCACCGCGGCGTTGGCCCCGGCACGCGCCTGCTCCCGGTTTCCCGCTTCCACCTCGCGCATCGCTGCCGCTGCCTCATAGGCAGCAGCCCTCTCTCTGGCGTCGATGTGCTGGGCTGAATCCATCGCCCGACGGGTCAGCTCGTGCGCCTTCTTCAGCTTGCCGTACCAACCTTCCGTGTCCGCTAGCGTAGCGAGCATTGTGTCTTCCTCGGCCGGCTTAGCCATAGCGGCTGAGGCCAACTGCGCCATCTGCGCCTCATTGCCCTTCAGAAAAGCCACGAAGTAGAGGTTCTGGAGCAGATACTCGGCCTCCAGTTTGCGCTCCCCTGCTTGCTTGAACACCGCCTCCGCTTCATCGAGCCGGTTCAGGCTCATGTAGGCGAGTCCGAGGTTTACATACATGCCCCCCGCATTGGGCAGCAGACGCATCGCCGCTCGATGTTCCTCCAATGCCTTTTCCCAGTTTCCCAGGTAGAAACAAACCATTCCCAGCCCTGAGTAAGCCGACTCGTCTCGTGGGTAAGTCTGCTGCCACAGTTCATAGGTCTGCGCTGCCTTCTGTAGTTCTCCCGTCGCGTTCAAGTAGTAGTTCCCCTCGATGGAGAACCGCTCCCGTTCGCTCACCTTCTCCCGCAGGTCATAGGCCTTGCGCGCATTTTCGACCTCCAGCCCCACTTCGTTTAAGGCGAAGTAAATCTCCGACATGCCCTCATAGGCCATGGCGAAATTCGGGTCAAGCTCCGCCGCCCGTTTAACGAAAGGCAGCGCGGCAGTGGCCCCTTTCACAGAACCCGTCTTTTCTCCTAGGCTGTAGGCTTTCAGCGCATCCAGCGATGACGTGGTCGCTTCCTCCAGCGGCGTGGCATATTTCTGTACCGAGCTGAGCGACTCGCCCAGCTTGCCGCGCAAACTAATCGCCGCGGCGTCTAGGGCTTTGAGCACCGCTTCCTTGGCCGCTGCCTGCTCCTGCGCTTCCGCCAGCACATCGCCCGAGTTACAATTCACAGCCTTCAGGCCAATCACGTATTGACTGCCCAACCCCGCAATCGACCCGGTCAGCATGGCCTTGCTGTCCGTACGTTGGCAGACCTCGCGTGCAACCTCGGGTGTCAAGCGGTCTCCGGCTGGGCGGCCCATCAGTTTCAATGTCGCATTTACCCTATCCGCGGAAAGCAGGTTGAGAAACGGCGATTGCTCAAGCTGTACCGAGAGTCCTTGCTTTAGTGTGTCATCAAATACGCTGTCACCGGTCTTGTTGTCAAAATCGGAGAGGACAATCGTGTCATTGTCGGTCAACGCATGCGCCTTGCGTGCGTGAAACAACCAACCGACCACTGCCAGTGCTATGGCTCCTACCGTCGCGCCAGTGACCGCAGCCCATCGGACCCAAACGGATTTTGGGGTGCGCTTCGAGCCGGTCACGGCTGCAGGGACGACTGCACGGCCTGACTCGCTATCGCGCTTCAACCTCTGAAAGTCCGTGCGAATCTCGGAAGCATTCTGGTAGCGCAACTTGCGGTCTTTTTCCAGTGCCTTCCCGATAATTTCGTCTAATTTTGGTGGTAGTCTGTGATTAACCTGTGACGCCGCGACAGGTGTCCGGTTGAGAATCTCATCATGGATGACCGCAGCATTGTTACCGGGGAACGCCATCCGGCCTGTTGCCATCTCATACAGAACCGCACCAAACGAGAACAAGTCCGTCCGCGTATCCAACTCCTCTCCACGGGCTTGCTCCGGCGACATGTAAGCCATCGTGCCCATCGTGGTGCCGGGACTGGTTAGGAATTCCACCTCTGTAACAGTGGGCATCTCCGAAACAGCTATGCTTGCCCCAGCAGGGACCACTTTTGCCAACCCAAAATCGAGAATCTTGGCGCTCCCTCGGTCAGTCACGAAAATGTTGGCAGGCTTGATATCACGATGGATGATGCCCTTTCTGTGAGCGGCGTCGAGGGCATCCGCGATTTCGGTTCCCAAGTTCAACACCTGTTCAAACGGAAGAGACTTGCCGGAAATACGGTATTTCAGCGTCGCGCCTTCCAGATACTCCATAGAGATGAAAAGCTTTCCCTCCGCTTCGCTAATATCGTAAATGGTGCAGATGTTCGGATGATTCAGTGCCGATGCAGCTTGCGCCTCGCGCTCAAAGCGGGCCAATGCGTGGGGGTCTCGCCCAATATCTGGAGAGAGGAACTTCAGTGCCACTGGACGGTGGAGTTTGGTGTCTTCAGCCTTATAAACCACACCCATCCCTCCGCCACCAATTCTTTCAGTTATTCGATAGTGGCCGAAGGTTTGGCCGATGAGTGGGTCGTGACCGACTGGCTCAGTGGTCACGGGAAGGCATCCTTCCTCCTTCCCCGTTGATTCGCATCCTAGGTCTGTAGCTTGGTGAAGTCAATGAAGAACGGCACATATTATCTGCCGTTCAAGCCATACAACGTCCCGTCTCTCCCCGGTTACCCACCGGACTTCGCCTTAGTTTTCCTTCGCCGGCTGGATTTGTTCCTCGGTTTCCACCGCGAACACCTTAAAATCCTTGAACGAGTGCACTAGCATTACGCGGTAGTCTCTAAACTCCCAGAACGCCGCAATTCGTTCGGGTAGATACAGGGTCACGCTTCGCGATTTCAGGGTGATCGGCGCGTAGTCTATCGAAATCGCGCCCGCCTGCACCCTCAGCCCCGGAAGCGCTTCCATCAGGTTTGTCTCCAGATGAACAATTTCGCCGTTCTCTCGCGATATCCACGCGCGCCCCTTCAACTTCGTGGGAATCAGATCCTTGCCTTCTACATACTGCAGCGTACGGCCAGGTCTGTCTTTTCGCTGCCAGAAATGCACCACCCATGTCGATTGTCCATTTCGGTTGTCCAGTCCTTCACAACTCATTTCATAATCCGTCTGTAAATCGGGATGAAAAATCAGCGCCAGAGCGACCTGACCGGTATCCTGCTCGCTACCCGGAAAGAGGTAGCTGCCTTTGGCAGGTGCGCGATACTCGCGGCTGGATCGTCCTATGCCCACTTCCTCAAACGCGAACGTGTAATTGAATGTGCCGGTGCCCGACTCCTTCAGCACCCCGGCAAAATCCGTCCGCTTGTATTCGATCTTTTCCTGTGCCGCGAATTTTTCGAGATTCGACGAAAGTTCAGCAGCTCTTCTACCGGCGGCCTCCAGCACTTTGGAAAGGTCACAAGGTACTGCCTTCGACAAAGTCGGAATCTTGGCATCGGTGTTCGGCGGAGACCAGCCCACAGCAGGCCATGCCTGAGCCTGTGCCGGAAGTGGCTGCTGCCAGAAAGGCTGCCGCGCTGCACTCCAGGGAGCTGTCCCGCACAACAGAAGACCGCTCTCCGCGATTGCGCACACACGACCACTCCAGTGCCCGCTCATTTCGCTCCTCAGCGTACTCTCGGCGTGTCACTCACTTCACTTTGGCGATATAGCTCGACACACACTGCCAGTTGCCGCCGCGCCTCGCAAAAATGTCGAACCAGTGGTATTTGCCACTGCTGTCTTTGCCCTGAAACCTACTCTTCTCCACGTGGGACCCTTCCACGATGGCGAAGTCGCCCATCACGACAGGCCGCATGTTCGCCAATTCGTAGCTTTCAACCTTAATCGTGCCGCTTTTCATTCCGGCCAGATATTCCGGCCTCTTCACGATCAAACCTTCCATGTTTATCGCCCACTCCGGCGCGAGCGTCTTCTCCAGCATAGGTATATCGCTCTTCAAAAACCCCTGTATCCACTTGCGCTCTACCTCCAACACGGCTAGCTCATCCGGTCCGATGCTCAAGGAATCCGCGAGCGGCAATACACTGCTGGAAGTATCCCAAAGAGCCTTCCACGAGCCGTTGGCTTGCCGCTCAAAGACCGTCACAAACTTTCCCTTTTGTTGAGCCGAATAATCTCCTGTCTTCAGCCCTGTTTTCTCATCGTATGACCCGAGCACGGCGGCCAGATTTCCCGAAGCGTGGACGTCCTCCACGGCCGAATGGCTCACTCCTTTGCTCTGCGCGAAGTAATCCTCAAAACCTTTGCGGATGGCCACGTTGCCCACTGACGGTGGAGCAAACTGGTTCACGATGACGGCATTTTCAGAGTAATATCCGTCGGCGAGAGCGTTGACATCTCCAGCGTTAAAGGACTTGTCCCACATCGCGGCCTTTTCTTTCAATGCGGCGATGTCGGAGGGATTGTCTACTTTAGGTGTACAACCGATGGTCGCGAGTATCAGTAGTGCCAAGAGTGTTGCAGCAAGATATTTCATGGATGAACCTCCTTGCGAGATTCGCTCGAGTCGAAGTACGACGGATGGGCCAAACAGGGGATTTATCCAAAGACAAATCCCGTCGACTCGTACAAAAACTTCACTTGGCTCGAGTAGAGGCCTGATTTCCCGGAATGATTTCGGATTCGACTACCTGTCTCGGGGGGGTGTAGGGACCCGTTGTGTGGAAAGTTCCCAGAGAGACAGTTAGGGCATTCATACCTCTCCGCTGCCGCAGACTGCGGTGACCCCGGTCACATCCGCGGGACTTACCGGAAACGTTATTCGTACCTGGAACCTTCTCTTAGCAGTTGTGGCCGTCTGTGGAATCGTCTTTGTAGGGCTTACCGATGCCTGACCATGGACTCTACACGCAAGCAAGATGGCTATGCCAATCAGGCCGAACAGCGCGGTGCGCGTTTTCCACTTGTACATGGTGAGATTATTAGCTGATATAGCGCGAGAATAACACAAAGGGCCTGATTAACGAGCAAACCATCCATTGAGGTATCGGAACCCAGTTGATTCGACCAGTTAGGCCGCCGGGACCATCTCTTGATTCCTTGTCTCTCGCACTAGTTGCATAACTGTTGCGCGAGGATCGCGCATCACCATGCACGCGATTCATCACGTCCAACTGCACCATTCTGCAGCAATATCGCGTCCAACTACGTCCAAAGAACCGGGATTTTGGGAGATTTCAGGCCAGTAAAGGCATTGGAATCATCGGGAATCTGGAGCGGGCGATGGGAATCGAACCCATCGCCGATTGCCTGGAAACTACTGAATGTACTTCCCTTCTTGTTTCGCCTTTGGAACACTTTGGAACACAACCGAAGCTACTTTCTCGACGGCTTCACGATGAGCGTCCCCGAGGACGTGGGCATAGACCCCAAGAGTGACGCGGGGATCTGCGTGCCGTAGCTGCTCCTGGACGACCTTAGGAGTCGCGCCCGTGTCGAGAAGTAAACTCGTGTGAGTGTGTCGGAAGGCATGGAGACCACAGCGGGGGATGGCCAAGAGATCGAGCACCGGCCAAAGCCCATACTCCACAACCTTGTTGGATGAAGGGGGCCTTCTATTTCTCGTGACGAACAGAAAGCCGTCTGGATTTGATTTCCACTGTTCCCGAAATGTGCGGAGTGTCGCCGCAAGGATGCCGGGTAGCGGAATGATCGCCTCGCTGTTTTTGTTTTTGGTGGTTTGAACACGTCCGTACCACGCGGAACGCCGGATGTTCAGGAAGCCTCTCTCGAAGTCGATATCGGGCCATTGAAGGCCGAGCATTTCGCCAGCACGCATTCCGGTCATGGCCAGGAGCATGAACATCGTTTTGTACGGCTCCCGCGCGGCCGCAATGATCTTGCCGACTTCCTCCACAGTGAAGAATCGAGCTTCGGTCTGGACTTCTTCGGTCGGAATGGTGAGGCACTTGTAGTCCACCATCTGGCATACATAGCCCCAGCCTTTCGCGGTCCGCAGAATCGAGGCCAACGTGCTTAACACGTTGAGGATCATTTTCCGTGACAGATTCGCC